>Ga0172371_10000119_pt1 | contig 105764 bp, 106 predicted proteins | sample Lak12m_FD_114543 | JGI IMG/M metagenome (GOLD analysis project Ga0172371, IMG submission 114543) | Freshwater microbial communities from Kabuno Bay, South-Kivu, Congo - kab_022012_12m | ecosystem: Environmental > Aquatic > Freshwater > Lake | place: Democratic Republic of the Congo...
CATCCCGTACCACATCCCATTGGGTCTACGAATGGAAAGCACCGCCATACCGACCAGCGCCAGCAATAAGGAGCCGACCTGCCAAAACCAATCATCAACCGTCCGGTTGTAATTGAGCACCGCCAATTGAGATTGCCAGGTAATCAGACTTAATCCCAATGCAACCGCTACCAATAGGCTTAATAGGATGGTCGCCATATCCGCCGTGCGGTTTGGTTCCGGAAAGGCATACAACCATGTGATCCATATAATGCTAAACATTATGAAGGCGCGGTCCATGGGCGGCAGGATCGTTTTCGGGTCAATAACCTGCTGCCAGCCAAGCCCGCTAAACAGGAACATGACGATTTGCGCAAGAAGCAAAATGCCAAGTCCCACAAAAGCGCGATGCGCCTGCGGGAATCCGCTTACCCGCCAGTGGTTAAACGCCGAATGAAGCGCACTCGCAACCACAATTGCCAGCACAATATAGTAAATTAAATTCCCAGGCGGGATAGTTAGCTGAGTAATGATGGATGAGGCGAAGGCGTTCATGCAGTTATGATTATACTGCCAGTTCAAAAAAATTTGGCACAGACACGTATAATTGCCCTATATGATGAAGAACAAAAAATGGTCTCTCCCGCTCATCGTTACATCTCTGCTTTTTGCAGTTCTCCTGCCCATCCTTTTCACAGGGTATTCCCTCATCGACAGTGCAGAAGCTGAATTTGCGGTGCAGAATTATGCAAGAGCCGCACAACAATATCATCAAGCCATCCGCCTTCTACCCTGGCGCAATGACCTTTGGCAAAAGGCGGGCGTTTCTGCATATGCCAGTGGTGATTATTTTGAGGCGATCAACTTTTTAAACAACGCACCTGACCTTTCCGAGCAGGGTTGGATCATATTGGGATATTCCTATGCCAACACAGATGATCTTCCCTCCGCTCTTCAGGCGTATCGGCACGGCTTGCAATTCCATGATTCGGCTTATTTATATGCAGGACTTGCCTCGGTTTATCGGGAACAAAAAGAGTGGCAGGCCGAACGCGGCGCGCTCAAGAATCAACTTCGCCTGGATATAAGCGACGCCTATGCCCATTACAGACTTGGCCTGCTGCTGACCCTTCTTGAGCCCGAGCAGGCACTTTCTGAATTAATGCTCGCCACTTCTCTTAATCCTGAAGTTGACTCTGCCATGCAAACCTTGAGGGCCGCCTTGAATCTATCTGCCACCCAACCCGACGCATCACAGCAGATGCTGACTATTGGGCGAGCGCTTGGCCTTGTGCAGGAATGGGAGTTGTCCATTGCGGCGTTTGATAAAGCGACTCAAATTAACCCTGAAAATGCCGAAGCCTGGGCCTGGCTTGGCGAAGCGAAACAGCAAATCGGTCAGGACGGAAGCGTAGACCTTGATCAGGCACTTTCGTTGGATCATACTTCTGCCGTCGTCCATGCTTTGCGTGCATTGTTTTGGAATCGTCAGGAAAAATACAACAAAATGCTTATGGAATATTTGCTCGCGGCGAGCTACGACCCGGCCAACCCTGCATGGCAGGCCTCCATTGGCGACACCTATTTCAAACTTGGCGATCTCGCCGCCGCATTGACCGCCTATCAGCGTGCAGCAGAGCTCGCGCCAAACGAATCGACATACTGGCGTTTGTTGTCGGTTTTTTGTGCAGAGAATGGAGTGCGGGTGGAAGATATAGGTTTGCCCGCCGCACGACAGGCGGTGACTCTTGCGCCTGATGATCCTTTTGCTTTGGATGCGTTGGGCTGGTCCTATCTCTCGTCTGGCAGGTTCGCCAACGCCGAGCAAACCTTGTCTGATGTGGTTGAGCGTTTCCCGCATCATTTTCCTGCGCACATCCATCTAGCCCTGACGTATCTGATGCAGGGCAAGCGTGGTGAGGCGTATAATTCTTTAACCTACGTACGCGATGAGGCTCAATCAGGTGTATATCGCGATAAGGCGGATCAATTATTGGAACAGTATTTTCCATAAACCTCATGATAAAATCACAACCATGAAGAAAAATAAATTATCCATATTGCTCCTGCTGGTTCTGTCTTTTGCTTGTACCAGGCCGGCCATTATTCCGATACCGCAGGCCACAATTGCGGCGCCGGGCAGCGTGTTGTTTCAGGATGATTTTTCCCATCCTGACTCAGGGTGGGACCGCACGCTGGCCGATGAGGGCATCATGGATTATGACGCGGGTGGATATCGCATTCTCGTCAATTCATTGCAGACAAATTTCTGGTCCACTCCGCACCAAAATTTTTCAAATGTACAGATCGAGGTGGATGCCGGCAAATTGGCAGGCCCCGATGAAAACCGCATTGGCTTGGTCTGCCGTTTCAATGGCAGTGATTATTATTTCTTCATCATTTCGAGCGACGGTTTTTATGGCATGGGCGTTTATTCAGGCGGCCAGGCCCTTTTGCTGGGCCAAAGCGAAATGCAGTCTTCTTCAAGTATTAACAAAGGACTCGCCGTTAATCACTTGCGCGCCGATTGCACAGGCAATACCCTCACATTTTATATCAATGGTTTACAGGTCGCACAGACCCAGGACTCAACCTTGACCACGGGGGAGACCGGTCTTTTAGCTGGGACATTTGCCACGCCCGGCGTGGATGTGATCTTCGATAATTTTGCGGTCTTGCAGCCATGATAACATGTCATTGCGAGAAGGGCGCTCTTCCCGACGAAGCAATCATCCAGTTGTCGTGAAATTGCTTCGGGCTATCGCACACGCAATGACATGAAATGATGTTTATGAAAATCTTTCTCGATACCATCGGTTGCAGACTCAACCAGAGTGAAATTGAAAGCATGGCACGCCAGTTCCGCGCGGCGGGACACGAGATCGTTGCCAGTGCTGAATATGCTGAAATGGCGGTGGTTAATACCTGCGCTGTGACTACGCAAGCCGCTTCGGATTCCCGCAGCAGGATCCGAAGTATCGCACGCGCAGGCGTGGATGAGATTGTCGCCACGGGCTGTTGGACGACTCTCCAGTCAAAGGAAGCCGCCATACTTCCAAATGTAAAACACGTTGTTGCAAACGATAAAAAAGATTCCCTGGTTTTGGATCTTCTCCATCTTCAATCTTTTAGCCAGACTGAGGACAAACCTTCCATCTTCGATCTTGAACCCATGGATCGTCGGCCTCTACCTGGCTTGCATCACCGTACACGCGCATTTATCAAAGTGCAGGATGGATGTGACAACCATTGCACATTTTGCGTCACCACCATTGCGCGCGGCGAGGGGCGCTCCCGTCCGCTGGCCGATGTAATCGCGGATATCAATTTCGCGCTTGGGGGTGATTCTAAAGAAATTGTTTTGACTGGCGTATGGTTCCTGGGGACAGGAGATGGGTTGTCACTTGTACGATCTGGTTAAAGCCATTTTACGTGAAACGGATGTAAAGCGATTGAGGCTTTCATCCCTCGAACCTTGGGATTTGGATGCGGATTTCTTCTCGCTCTGGGAGGACAAACGCCTCATGCCTCACCTGCACCTGCCTCTGCAATCTGGGAGCGAATCCACGCTCAAGCGGATGGCGCGCAAGACCACTCCCGCATCCTTTCGCGGGCTGGTCTCTGCCGCCAGGGAGGTCAAGCCTGAGGTGGCGATTACAACAGACATCATTGCAGGCTTTCCCGGCGAGACGGAAGAAGAATTTGCCGAGACGCTTGATTTCGTTGGTGAAGTAAAATTTGCAGGAGGACATGTCTTTTCGTATTCGCCTCGTCCCGCTACAGGGGCGTCAAAGATGAAGGGGCAGGTCAAGCCTGAGTTAAGAAAGAGGCGGAATCACATCCTGCAGGAAGCGATCGCAGAGTCGGCAAAATCCTACCGCGAAAAATTTATCGGGCAGAGCCTGTCCGTCCTATGGGAATCCACAACGGAATATGGCGAATACGGCTGGCGCATGGAAGGTTGGACGGGAAATTATTTGCGCGTCAGTGCGACTGCGCCTGCTCCGCGCTGGAACCGGGTGGACGAAATCCAGTTGACTGGCTTGGATGGAGAGAAATTGATGGGTGTAATTCAAAAAGAGTAAATAGTAGGTTACGAATGTCACTTTTTGAAACAAGGGAGAAATTGTATAATGCCTGTGCGATATTTCACATTAAATCCACAAAGGAGCAACCCAATGACAGCTAAATTAATTGACGGCAAGTTAATTGCCCAGCAAGTACGTGACGAAGTAAAAGCGAATGTGGCGAAACGTGTTGCGGCGGGTAAATCCAAGCCAACTCTTGCAGCCGTACTCGTCGGAGAACGAGTAGACTCTGCAACCTACGTGCGGGCTAAAGGTAAGGCCTGTGAAGAATTGGGGATGGGCTCGGTCAGCCATCACCTGCCCGCCGATATTTCTCAGGAGGAGCTGGAAAAAGTTATTACAGGATTGAATGCAGATAAATCAGTAAATGGTATTCTCGTGCAATTGCCATTGCCGGATCATTTGAATGAAGAACGTGTGCTGCAACTGATCAGCATCGAAAAAGATGTGGATGGTTTCTCGCCGCTCAACATTGGACGTTTGGCGCAAAAGGGACGTGAGCCATTGTTTGTCCCGTGCACGCCCTATGGTTGTATTTATCTGCTGGAAAAAGCAGGCGTGAAAATTGAAGGCGCCAATGCAGTGGTATTGGGACGCTCAAATATTGTCGGCATGCCGGCTGCCTTGTTGTTGATCGGAAAGAATGCCACAGTGACGGTTTGTCATTCACGCACAAAAGATATCGCGGCCGTCGTCCGTGAAGCGGATATCCTGATCGCAGCCATCGGCAAGACTGAATTTGTGCGCGGCGACTGGATCAAGCCTGGCGCCGCAATCATTGACGTGGGCATCAACTCCAAACCGGATGCTACAAAGAAAAGCGGCTATCGTCTGGTGGGCGATGTCAATTTTGAGGAAGCGAAGGAAGTTGCTGGCTTCATTACCCCTGTCCCGGGCGGGGTCGGCCCCATGACAATCGCAATGTTGATGAACAACACCTACCGGGCGGCGGAAATTCAAGAACCGTAAATGGTGATTAGTGATCAGTGATCAGTTATCAGTCCTGCCATTTGGCAGGACTTTTCTATTTAAAACCTTGACATACTAATAATTTAGTACTAATATTTATTTATTAATAATATTGATTTGATACTACTGAAAGGAGCAAGGATGACTGAAATTACCGCGCAAACCAAAAAATTCCAAAAGGAGTTGAATTCGGGCACATCATCCCTCGTGTTGTTGAGTGTGTTGAGCCACAGCAGGGAGCCAATGTACGGCTACCAGATCGCAAAACTGCTTGAAGAAAGCGGACCTGATTTTCCAATGATGAAGCAGGGAACCCTGTACCCAGTGCTTCGCTCTCTTGAAGAGAATGGGTTATTGGAAAGTACTGTGGAGCCTTCAGTTTCGGGCCCGCCGCGCAGATATTACAAAATTACAAGTGGCGGGCGCAGCATTTTGGAAGAATGGCTCGAAATTTGGAAGCAGACCAAGAAATTTGTGGATGCGATTTTGAAAGGATGACACCATGTTTAAAACAGTTGAAGAATATCTCGATGCTTTGAAAAATGAAATGAGGGACGCCGATTCCGCGCTGGTGCAGGATGCCCAGGCCGATGCGCGTGAGCATTTGTCCACTGCGCTGGCTGTTGCGCGTGAAGCTGCGCCTGAAGCGAGTGAAGCCGATGCGCTCAAGAAAATAATCGAAGAATATGGCACACCTGAAGAAACCGCATCCGCTTACAAGGAAGTGGAGCGGCGTACATCTCCTGCGTTGAAGCAGACCGTTAAACCACGTTCGGTATTGGGGCGTTTCTTTGGGGTGTACACCGATCCGCGAGCCTGGGGTGCGTTGCTCTATATGTTAATCGCCTTTGTGACGGGTGTTTTCTACTTTACCTGGGCAGTGACTGGCGTTTCAGTTTCTGTATCCTTTTTGATCTTCATTTTTGGCTTTCCATTTGCGCTTTTGTTCCTACTCTCCGTGCGTGGATTGGCTTTGCTCGAAGGCCGCCTTGTGGAAGCTCTGCTTGGTGTACGAATGCCGCGCCGACCTTTGTTTTCACATCAAGACATGAAGTGGTTTGACAGGCTTAAAGCTCTTCTAACCGATAAGGCCACATGGTTGATGTTAATCTATATGATTGTTCAGTTTGTATTAGGAACCGCGTATTTTGTCGTGATCGTGACTGTGTTGAGTATCTCGCTCTCTTTCATTGCCATCCCCATATTACAGGCATGGCTGGGACAGGGCGTGATAAACAATAATGACATGCGATATTTCCTCCCGACATGGTCATACCCTCTTTTGGTGTTGATCGGTTTTCTCTTGTGGACAACTTTCATGAATATCGCGCGAAGCATTGGTCAACTGCACGGAAAGATGGCCAAGTGGCTGCTGGTCTCTGAGTAGAAATAAGAAGACGGCTCAATGAAAAACTGAGCCGTCTTCTTATCGGTTTTCTTTTTCAGGTTATGGTTTGATATATAAACCTAAATGATTTGCAACGGCGCGTTCCCTGCCTGGTTTGTTCATGTCAATGGGGGAATTCAATACGCGGGCTTTTCCGTCAAATCCCTTGATGGTCATTGTGGACGATCCGCCGCCGTCCATGTTAACGCCGGTGTAAACGCCATAAGAGATGAGTAATTCCGCCAGTTCTGGGAAGGTGACACCTTCACTGTATCCGGGCTGTCGTCCATCTACGACCATTAAGGTCAGCCAGCGGGCATTTTTGTTTATCCCGATGGCGGTGCGGGGATTGGGCGCATTTGCGGCGAGGTTTTTAACTACCAGACTGCCATCCACTACAATGCGGTCGCCTGAAATTGCATTGAAAACATTGCCCTGTTCTTTGTTGATGGTCACCTGATTGCGAGGTCCAAAATAAATAATGGGTTGCGCAGTCTTTTTCGGTGAGTATATTTTTCCGCGGGAGGCGGCATAATCGCTAATGCGAACCGGGTCGCCGCCGTTTGGGCAATATGCAGCCGGATCATGAGTAGCATCCAGATAGCTGAAATAACCGCCATTGATGGCGACGTGCAGTTTGAATTCTTCAAGGAATTTGGATGTGACACGCGCACATAAAATATTATCGGTGTTGGGCGAAGGCGTGACAAGAAATTCCAGGTTGACCGTTTTTAAATCAATTGCCATGACATGGACGACATTCTGGCGCGGCGAGAGCAGGATTTTTCGCAGATAGGTGATACCGGGAAATAAACTTTGCCTGATGGAGGCGGGAAGTCCATTGCCTAGAGGGGCGAGGTAGGTTTTGGAACACCAGCCTGTCATGCCATCGAGTCTTTGGATCTGTACCCAACCTGGGTTGCTCCTGTCATCCAGTGCGGGGATGATGTCGTTTTTCAAAAGGGCAGCCACAACTTTGCTGGATGCGGTGGGAGATTCGCACACATTGAGAGCAGAAGTGTTTACGCGGTACCAATTTTTGTCGCTATGATCAGGAACTGGAGCGGCGGTCGGAGGTTCCTCTGATACGGGTGCGCTGACGCTTTGGAAATATTCACTTGGCCCCCAGCCTGTCAGAGTGGCATCTGAGTTACGAATTTTTAACCATGACCCGTTGGTGGTGATGCCGACCTTTTCCACGAAATCGCCGAAGCGAACGAGACCGAGCGCTGCGAATTCCAATCCCGGTTCTTCGCGGATTTTTAGTGATAATGTAGTGACTCGATACCAGTTAAGATATTCTTCATCCGACGGAGGGATAGGAGTTGGGCCTGGTGTACTTGTAGCAGGGGTAGTGGTCATTTGCAGATAGTCACTGGAACTCCAGCCAGATAAACTTCCATCCGCTTTGCGGATGTTTAACCACGTCCGGTCTGAATTTGCGCCGATCTCCTGAACGACTTCATTACGGGCAATGCCCCCGATCTGTTCGAAGGTGGTCCCCGGTCCCTTGCGTACTCTGAGTGATGAGGCAGTGACGCGATACCAATTGGCGGCCGACGCTGGCTCCGGTTGGGGTTCGGGTGTGGAGTTAGGAACTGATTCAGATGTTGGGGTGCTGACTCTTTTCAGGTAGGTGCTGAAAGCCCAACCGTTCAAACTGCGGAAGAATTTGTCCGGAGGCGCAGTTTCGGGGATTGACGAATTGCTGAGGCCAAATCTATTGAGGAAAGCTGCTTTGTCGCCGTTGAAATAATTCAGGTCGATATTCTTGCTTTCTACGCCGTAAATAGTCCCATCTCCGTTGGCTGTATATTGCCAAAATGTCCAATCGGTCCATGGTTTGGGGACAAGTGGTTTGCTTACTCCATAGTTTGCAATCCATAATGGATATTGCTTGAAATATTCCAATGAGGATGCGGGGATGCCGACAGACACGGTATTTTCAAGCCAGTAATAGTAGGCGGTATAAATGGAAATTTCCTTTTCAGGGGCAAGATCTTTGATGCGTTCAATAAATGAGTACCAGTTCTTCCATCCGCCAAACGAGCCGCCGTAGCTGTCCTCGAAATCACAGAACAGGGGCAGTTCACCAAAATCTCCGTTAAGGAGTGAGATCCATAACTCAGCTTGCTGGCCTGGGTCCACACGGCTGTCGTAAAACCAGTAGGAGCCGCGTGGCAAGCCCGCCAGTTTTGCTTCGCGCCAATTTGATTTAAAATCCCTGTCTGCCCAGAGGTTCTGACCGGCACGAATGATCACATACCCGGCATTGCTGCGCAGTTTATTGAAATCTATGCCTTCCGGAGTTAGGGGATCGTCTTGATAAAAACTAACATCGGGCCCGATAACGTTTGCCAAAATAATCTCCTTGTTGTTAGTTGACAACAATAAATTATACAACGAATTTTATAGAGCATTTTCGAAATGAGTGATGATTGGGTCCATTCCCGGCCTGCCTTCAATTGCCATCACATCGATCTGCCAGTTGTCTATTTCATTTTCCGCGCTGTAGTACTGGGCAGCGTTGAGCATGTGTCCACGCTTGCGCGCGGTGATGTTGTGTTCGGGAAAGAAATCTTTGCTTGTGGTCAGTGTTTTGACTTCGATAAATATAATGACGTCGTCTTTTTTGGCGATGATGTCAATTTCGCCATAAGGCGTGCGGATATTCCGATTGAGGATTTGGTGATCGCGTTCCGCGAGCCACTGTGCGGCGATCTCTTCACCCCAAGCTCCGATCCGCTGGTTGTGTTTGGTCATGAGTTGAATTGTTCCACAAATCCACGCAGGCGGGTGCGCCAATTGCTTTTACGAGGCCTGGATTCTGCGACAAGTTTTTCGTAATACTTGAGGATGAGACCGGTGGTGCGTTCAATAGCGTAGATGGATGATGCCTTTCGTGCTGAGTCGCTCATTTGGGCACGCAGTTCCTGATCCAGGCAGAGGCGGGTGAGTTTGGCGGTGAATGCGGGCTGGTCGTGGGTTGACAGAAAGCCTGTCAACCCATCCACGACTATGTCTCCCACGCCAACAGAGTCGATGCCCATGATGGGAAGTCCTGCGCCCATGGCTTCGATGACGGAGAGGGGATGGACTTCGGTGACAGATGCGGTTACAAAAATATTGCACATTGCCAGGTATGCGGGAAGCTGGTCGTAAGAGATCCTGCTAGTGAGGCGCACGCGTTCACCGAGTTTTAATTCATTAACCAAGGATCGGATCTCATCCTCATATTGCTGAACGCCGCCGCCGATTAATAATAAGTATACATCTGGCATGGCCTGGGAAATTCCCTTGAAGGATTTCAGAAGAAAGGGGAGGTTCTTTTCAAGTGCAATGCGACCTGCATACACTAGCAGGATGTCGTCCTCTTTATAGCCAAATTCTTTGCGTGAAAGCGGGGTGGCCGAGTGGAAGTTTTGCAGGTCTACGCCATTAGGTACAACTTCAATGGGGACGTCCACGTTGAGCTGGCGCAGGATTCTTTCCATACCCGCAGAGGGCGTTATGACAAGTTCCACGGCCTTGCAGAAGGTGGGCATATAGGCTTGCAGGAGTCCATGACTGATTTCCTCCGGCATCATGGGCAGGTAGGCATGCGCGTATAGATCGTAGCGGGTGTGATTTGTATACACAACGGGGATTCGCAGCGGGCGGCAATATCTTAAGGCGAGGCGCCCACTTAAGAAAGGATGGTGCACATGGACGACATCCATGGTTTGCAGTAATTGTTTTGCGGCGCGTAAATAGCGCAAGGAAAGATAAAAACCCGTGTTGGCCAGAGGCAGGCCGGGGCTGCGAATGACGCGAGGTTCCCCATCCTTATAATCCATGTCTCCAAAGGTGAAAACAAAGACATCATGCCCCGCTAATTCGAGAAAGCGTTTATTGATCTCGACATAGTTTGTGATGCCGCTGATATATGGCTTGTAGCTGTCAACCATCATCCCTATTCGCATATGGATATGCTAAGGCATACATGCATGAAAGTCAAGCGAGTGGCGCGCGTGGTAGAATGAAAAAACTGTAGGAGAATAATGTCTGCCAAATTGGTTTTACGTGATAAGGTATTTGAGGTTAAGGCAGGAATGACCCTGTTAGACGCCCTGAAGAAGAGCAGTATCGTGCCCGAGTCCGTGATTGCGATGCGTGACGGGGAAATGATCACGGATGATGAGGTGTTGAGAAATGGGGATGAGGTCAAGTTGATCGCTGTGATTTCAGGTGGTTCAAAATGAAATGCCGAAAGTGCGGGGGCAAGGCCTCGGTCCACATGCGCCAGCATAAACTTGCCTTGTGCAAGGAGCATTACCTTGAATGGATCCCCGAGCAAACGGAACGGTTCATAAAAAAATATCAAATGTTCACGCATGAGGAGAGCATGCTTGTGGCGGTTTCAGGCGGCAAGGACTCGCTCTCGTTGTGGGATATTCTTATGCGGCTTGGTTATCAGGCGGACGGGTTGTATCTTGGGCTTGGTATTGATGGGCGAGCATCCCCTTTAGAGGCAGGCATCCATTATTCTCATGAGTCGCAGCGATTGTGTGAGAAGTTTGCCAATGACAATCGTCTCAAACTTCATGTGGTGGATATCGAAAAGGAATATGGACATTCCATCCCCATGCTTTCAGAATCCAGCCATCGTGGACATGGCAAACCATGTGCAGTTTGCGGACTTGCCAAGCGCCATGAAATGAACCGCATCGCACGGGACCTTGGATATGATGTGCTTGCGACAGGCCATAATCTTGACGATGAGGCGGCCGTGCTCTTCGGCAATACCTTGAGTTGGTCCAGTGAATACCTCTTGCGGCAGGGACCTGTTTTACCCGCTTCAGATGGGTTGGCACGCAAAGTCAAGCCGTTGTGCCGCTTTTATGAACGCGAAATGACGGCTTACGCACTGGCGCAAGGGATAGAGTACATTTACGAAGAATGTCCTTTCGCCGAGGGATCGCAATCCATTTTTTACAAGGAAGCGCTGAATCAAGTGGAGACCGCGCGCCCGGGCGCAAAGCTCATTTTTTATTTGCGGTTTTTAGAGGCGAAAAAGAGCGGGGCATTATTTATTGAAAAGAATTTCAAACGCGATGCGCTGCATGCCTGTCCGAAGTGCGGGCAGGCCACATCCACGCCCGATTATTGTTCGTTCTGTAGAATGATTGAAAAGGCGAATTTGCCAGCGGAATAACCCAAACAGGGTGTTTATCTGACCAGGGTGGCGATCAACCCAATCAGGAACAATCCAATGGCGGTGTAGCCTGCGATTTGTTCCATTGGAAAGATGGAGAAGTGTGGTGCATCAAAACTGGAACGGTCCATGTCCGGCTTGCTTGGCGTTTCCAATTTTCCCAGCAAGGCGTCACGGAGTTCATTCACATTCCTGGGGCGGTTATCCGGGTGCAGCGACATTGCCCACAAGATGGCTTTTTCCATGTGACTGCTAAGGCGGGAATTGATCTCTCGAGGCGGCACCAGGCTGCGGGTATCCAGGAAGCGTTGACGCGCTTCAGCGGGAGGTTCATTTGTCAACAGATGATAAAGGGTTGCGCCGAATGAAAAAATATCGGCGCGCGGGTCGGTATGCGTATCGTCTCCGCCGTATTGTTCCAGGGGAGTGTAATGGGTTGTGCCTTGTCCCTGTATGATGGTGATGGTCACTTCATTTGGCACCATGATCTTTACCAGACCGAAGTCTACAAGCTTGATTACCCCACTTGGCGTGATCTTGAGATTGCTGGGTTTGATATCACGGTGAACAATGGGCGGGGATTGATTGTGGAGGTAACTTAAAGCATCCGCAATTTGCACTGCCCAGTGTAAGACTTCTTTTTCCGACAGGAAGGTTTTGTTACGGCGCGCCTCCTGCATGCGTTCACGCAAGTCCATGCCTGGCACAAAGTCCATTACCAGATAGTCGCGCGGACCTTCGGAAAAGAAATCAGAAACCTTTGGCAGGTTGGGGTGATCAAGGCGCGCAAGCACAGAAGCCTCGCGAAAGAATTGTTCGCGAGCCTGTTTAAACACTTCAGTTGGGAGAGCCTGATTGTGCTCGACTTCCTTCAAAGCACATAGTCGACCCTGCAGGCGGGCATCCTCTGCCAGGTAAATACTTCCTGTGCCGCCCTGCCCGATCTGCTCTCGGATTTTGTAGCGGTCGCGCAGGATCTCCCCGCTTCTTAATGATTGGGGCAAATCTTCTCCTTGATGAATTCTGCTTTTCAGTGATGTTTTCGGCGTGTATCACTGTTGATAAGGGCCTGTAAAACTAACAATATTATTATGCACAGAAATCCACTTTTCTGCTATATTATAAACGTCTTTGTTGATACTGAGTGTTGTACAAGATCCCCAATTTGTCAAAAACCTTTTGGGATTTTAAGATAAATTCTTCTTGCTGGGATTATTACTTGAGTTTGAAGTTTAAGCTGATTAAACTCGAATTTACAAGCAGTTTTTTTGAGGAAATTATGGAAAACGAAGAGGAATACCCCATTCTTATTGCCCAAGATGGTCCGTTAAAAGGCCAGCGTTGGGCGCTAAGCCATACGTTGATGGTTGGACGCGACCCCACTTGTGATATCAACGTTCAAGACAGGCAAGTCTCGCGTTTCCATGCACGGATCACGCCCACAACGGAAGGTGTGACCATTGAGGACCTCGATAGTAAAAATGGGACAAACCATAACGGGACCGAAATAACCGCTCCCGTTATGCTGCAGGATGGCGACCAGCTGGGCATTGCGCTTGCACAGCAGTTTATCTTCCTCGCATCCGATACCACCATGCCGCTCACAGAAGGCGGCTTGCGTCCGGGACGTCTGATGATGGATCAGAAATCCCGCCAGGTGTGGGTGAATCAGCAGCAGGTTGTACCGCCGTTATCCACCCAGCAATTTAAATTGTTATGGATGTTATATGAGAAACAAGGACAGGTGATCAGTCGCAGCGAGCTGGTCTCTGTAGTTTGGGGTGAGGAGCAGATGGCAGGCGTCTCTGATCAGGCATTGGACGCCTTGATCCGCCGCCTGCGCGACAGGATTGCCGGGCTCGATCCAAGTCGTCAATATATTGACACCGTGCGCGGTCATGGAGTTCGGTTGGACAACCCTCCCGTCGGCGAATAATTAGTCATGGTTGTTCAGTCAGAAAAAATCATTAACCTAATGCAATTGAGGGGTAGAAATCGTTTTACCCGGTCATCGATGATATTTAACGTGAGTCACTTTTTCGAAATTATTCAACCCATATATAAAATATGTCGGATGCCATTCTTCGTGCTATTCTTGACGGAATACATTAAATCATCGGCGATCTTTATTGTTTCTGCAATTGAATTTGGTGCGGCAGTATACGTCACTGCGCCGGCGCTGAAGGTTACCAAAGGATATTTTTGGCGAAATTGCTTCGTGAAATGATTGTGAAGTTTGGTCATGATGACCTCGGCTTCCTGCTGACTCGTCTCTGGAAACAGGATCGCAAATTCGTCGCCGCCCAGTCGGGAAACGATATCCGTATTTCGCAACTGGCGTTTTAATCCATCCGTGAGAAACCTGAGCAATTGGTCGCCTTCATAATGACCAAACTTGTCATTCACCTGCTTGAAATTATCCAGGTCCAAATACACTAATGTGAATGGTCGTTTGTATCTTTGTGCGCGGTTAAGTTCAAAACCCAGTAATTCGTGAAAATAGCGGGAGTTGATTGCCCCTGTCATGTAATCTGTTTGGGCAAGAGCCTGTACGGATTTTTGTGTCTTGCGCAATTCAGATACCAGATAAGTCACAATGATAAAGAAACCAAACCTGATCAGGGTATTCCAGATATACATAATAGGATGTGAGTAATACCTGCCTGCGGCGAATTCAGCCGAAAACCATGAGATTGTGCTGAGAATGGAGATGGATAATCCTAAATTTTGATTTGCATACCAGGCGCATAAGGAAATCGGAATCAGATAGAACAGGGATAGGCTGATTTCATTTCCCGTCAGATAATCTACGATGCCTGTCACGCCAACAAGTACAGCGCTTGTGATTGTCCAGAAAAGCGGGCTTCGAGCTTCAAACACTTCGTGTATTTTTTGCACCTGTCACAATCCTTATTTCTTTCTTCCCCTGAATATTAAGAGACAATCACTTTCGTGTGATTGTCTCTTTGTTCTATCCCATGTTCTTTTTCATCGAATACTTCAAAACCACTTTATAAATATCACTCAATTTGCCTGCCATGGCTTTGGCTTCGGGGTTATCACCCTGCGTTTCCATTTGGGCTACCAGCCCGCTGAGGGCATCTACAAATTGCTGGTTGACCATCGCGTCGTTTTCGACGAGCATCTTTTCGACTGCTGCATTGTCAGGGGCCTCGAGCAGCTGCTTGATGAATGCCACTTCAGGCGGCGGAGCGCTGGCGGCCTGAAGCACCTGCACCATTTTTTGCAGCTTGCCCATGCGGGTGTAATCATTTTTCTCGGAAGCCTGTCGCAGGTACTGATTGACTACTTCGACTGCATCCTGTGAAAAACCCTCCAAATTTTCCTGAGTGGCTTTTTCAATATCCTCCTGCTCAAGCAATGACTCAACGAATTGTTGGGCCTGTTTTAAGCGGGCTTCGATTTGTTTATCAATCTCATCGGTGAAGTTAAGTAATTTCTCGCGGATGCCTTCCAGCCTTGTTTTTTCTTCAGCAGAAGCTTTCTCAAGTTTCTCCGTCAAATTTTGGAAGAAGACATAATCCATGCCTGCGCGCGCCAGTGAGGCATAGGCGCGGATGCGTGCATCGGTTTTTGCCTCAAGGACCAAATCCAATAACATTTCGCGTGTCAGGTTTTGCCCCGCCTCTTGCAGGACCTTTTGGGCTGCTTCCAGTTCCCCAACAGATTCCTTAAGCTGACGGCCATACTCGGTCTCTTCCAGCAATTGGGTTTGGATCTCGATCAATCCACGGGCTACCGGCTCCTGTCCGCTTTGCATGGCGTTCTGGGCAATCCGGCTGAAGAGCGCAAAGAATTGTTCGTCGATGATCTTTGTGTTTTGTTTGATCAATTCAGAACGCACATCCTTGGATGTGATCTGCATCAGCTTTTCCATGAACTGGACTCGTTCCTGCTGTCCCTTGATCATTTCAGAGGTAATGCCGTCTTTGCCTAAAATGGTTTCGATCATGGATTCGAAGGTCAGGTTTGCTTGCGGGCTGAGCAAATAACCCTTGCGTTTTTCGGGAGGCAGTCTGTCCATCACCTGATTGATGAGCGGTCCGATCATCTTTTCCTGCTCATTTAACGGCAGGGCCAATTCTGACGGAAAGAATGTGAGCAGCAATTCTTTTTCGTTATCATGATAGACAACAGGGGTAGCCAGGCGGCCCTCATATCCGCAAAATTTACAGTGGGCGAAGTTGGACTGTCCGCTCAACAAGCGTTGCTTGGAGGCGGGGTCGTGCGTCACGTCGAATAGTTGCTCAACGTTGGCGGGGATCATTTGTTTACAGCGGGGACATGCGATTGTGGTTTGAGGCATTTAACGATTTCCGATTTCCTTTTCAAAATTTAGTTTGTCATTGGGAGCAGGAATTTGATCCGACGGCACCTGAACAGTCTGCGTTTGGTGCAATGGGGGTGAGTACTTCCCAATTCGGCGCTCATTTAGCTCGCTCCTCGCAACGACGTTTATTATTATCCGATCAATTCTTCCAGCCGATCAATATAGCCTTCCATCACAGCGAAGGTTTCTTCAACAGGTTTGGGTGTGGTTAGATCCACGCCTGCCTTCTTGAGCACATCCAATGGGTAACCAGACGAGCCAGACTTAAGGAAGCCCAGATAATTTTCCACTGCATTGGGTTCGCCGCGCAGGATCTTTCCCGAGAGCGCATGCGCGCCTGAAATACCTGTGGCGTATTGATATACATAATAGTCCGCGAAAAGATGTCCGAAGGTGGACCAGACCATGCCAACGCGAGGACGATCCACTTTCACCTTGGGGCCAAATCCTTCGGCGAACAGATCAGCCATCAGATTTTGCATCGAATCGGCGGTCAAAGGTTCACCGCGTTCTATGCGCTGGTGGGTCTCCAGTTCAAAGCGCGCCAGAGTCGGCATCTGGAAGAAATATCTGAAGAAGTTTCCGCCGACCGCCTCTTCGATCAAAGCGATCAGGAAATTCTTGTCGGTGATGGTCTTGAGCAAATGACCGCGCATCATGGCCTGATTGAAGTTCGAAGCGACCTCGGCAACGAAGAGTGAATAATTGGAGTACGTCATCGGTTGGTTTTTCCAGGTGAGATACGAGTGCATGGAATGACCGAGTTCATGCGCCAGCGTGCTCATGCTTCCGACTTCATCTGTGTAGGACATCATGATGAATGGATATGTGCCCGGAGCGCCGTATGAAAACGCGCCGTTGGATTTTCCCTGATTGGGATATCGATCCACCCAGCGATCCTGAAGGCAGCCCTTGCGAAGCGTTCCCACATATTCCCTGCCCAGCGGGGCAAGGCTTTCAGCGATCAGGTCAACCGCCTTTTCAAAAGGAATCTTCGGCTTTTTTTTCGTGATGGGAGCCCACATGTCGTAATAGGTGACCTCTCTCAACTTCAAGGCTTTACGGCGGATTTCGAAATATCTTTGCCAGACGGGGAGATTCTTTTTGAAGGTGTTGATCAGGTTGTGGAACACATCCACAGGGATGTTGTTGTTGAACAGGGATGCCTCAAGCGTGGAGTTGTGTTCTCTTGCCCGCATTAAAAAGACATTGCTTTTGATGGAGGTCCCAAGGTTGGCGGCAAGCGTATTCTTGAATTCGATATGTTTATCCATATAGCTTTCGAATGCGCTCTGCCTTACTTTTCGGTCCGGATACTCCATCAGGGCATTATGGAAATTCCCTTGTCTCACTTCCATCTTTTTGCCCTGGCTGTTTATGGCGGGCGCAAACTTAAAATCAGCATTAACCAGCATGCTGGTGCTGTTATCTGCCCCGCTCATCGGGTCTGCCAGCATGCCGAGCAATTCCTCCACCTCACTGGAGCGGACATGTTCCTGTTGACGGAACAGGTCCCGCATGCTTTGGCGATAGATGCCCAATTTCTCATTTTTGTTCATCCAATCGTCCAGCGTGGCCTTGCCAATTTGGAGCAACTCGGGGTTGGTGAAGGAAACTGCACCCGCCACCTGACCATACATGCCCTGTGCTTTCCCAAGCATGGCAGTGGCCTTTTGGTCGGTGGTATCCACATTGTATGAAAAGGCTGCATACATATAAACGTGCATTACGCGTTTCATCAATGCTTCCAGGGCTTGCATGGCCTGGAGCAGGGTCTCCGGCGAAGTTCCCAAATTACCCTGGTATTTTTTTATTTTGGGGAGGTCTTTTAAAATGCTCTGTAATTCGGCCTCCCACTCCTTGGGGGACTTAAAAACACTTTCAGCGTTCCATGTGTATTTCTTTTCTATCTTATTGCGTGGGGGGATTGTTGTGGGCATGAAATTATCCTTTTAGAGGTTTGCGGCTTGATTTTACCATTTGAGATTAAGACCTGGCATGATTCCCGGAGGCTTTGATCGTTTGTGAATCTTCTCCCTGCATAGAATAAGGTCGAATCGAATTTGACTTAAACCTGTCGGATCTGATCGTCACCGTGGAAGTGAGAAACAAATCCTTGCGCCGCAATCAGACCGTGCCGAGTGTGTCGTGGAATCAGCCCAGATGCGCCCGCCGTGGGCTTCCACAATGGCACGCGCAAGGTACAGTCCAAGCCCCGCGCCTTTCGTCTGTTTCACGGCGTTGGTCGAACGATAGAAACGATCAAAGATGTGTGGGATGTCCTTCGCTTCAATACCAGGCCCTTTGTCGCTGACGCAAATAACCACTTGTTCGGGGCGCACGGTGCCGCTGATTTTAATCTCGCCTTCTGAGGCATATTTCAAAGCATTCGATACAAGGTTTGAAAGCACCTGCTCCAAACGATTTTCATCGCCGGGAATGATCGGGAAATTGGGCGGGAAATCGGTGACGAGGCGATGCGTCGGAGATTGCGGCGCAAAACGCTCGGTCACTCTTAACGCCAGGCTGGGCAGGACTACATCAGCCTGGTTCAAGCTGAGACCTCCCGCCTGCAAGCGCGAGGCGTCCAGCAAATCATCGATCATCTTGGATAAACGATCGGCCTCCTCTTCAATGACTGCCAGCGAATCGCTGATGGTATTTTTATCCCATTTGGCGTCATCTCGCCGCAGGGTGGAGGCGTACCCCTTGATTAACGCAACAGGCGTGCGCAGTTCGTGGCTTACCACTGAAACAAAAGTTGCCTTGAGTTCATCTGCTGTTCTGAAGTGTGTAATATCCCGCACGCTGACGATGATATTGCGTAGTTTACCTTCTTCAGAAAGCAGCGGCGCATAGGTGATGCCAACTGGAAGCGGCGACTGGTGCGGGCGTTCAAGATCACCTTCCACATATAAAGTTGCATTGGGTGTCAGGGGCCAGACATCAGTAACAGATTCTTCCAGCGTTCTGCCCTGCGGTTCTTTCTTCCATAGAACGATATCGGTATGTGATTTGCCCGAGACCTCTTCACGGGTTTGACCGAAGAGGTTTTCGAAGGCTTCATTGCAGCGTTCGATGTTCAAGTTTGAGTCTAAAATGAGAATGCCGTCTGCGGCGGAATCGAGCAGCGCATCCAGGCGTTTCTTCTCGTAGGAGACCTGTCCATAGAGTTGGGCGTTGAAAACCGCAATGGCGGCCTGGTCGGCAAAGGATTGTAATAGCACGCGGTCGTTGGCTGTGAACAGATCCGCGTAGTTGCGGAAGATGAAGATCACGCCAATCACCTGCTCGTGTGCGGCGAGGGGCAAACCAGTGCCGTTGAGCAGGCCCATGCTGACGGTGTAGGTCAGTTCTTTCAACATGCGGTTTAGTTCGCGCACGTCCAGCTCACGGACTTTTTCCTCCGCCAGGAGCGGAGTTAGGTAGGAGAGAAATGCCGGGGCGATGCCGTGTGCGGTTGCGACGCGCCAGCCATCGGCTTGTTTAAGAGCGATGAGTCCCGCCTGCCCGGCAAGCATTTCAATCGAGATGCGTAAAATGCGCGCCAGCAGCTTATCAAGGTCAAGCTCCTGAGTAAGCGCGCGCGAGATTTCGAGCAGGTAATCCCGCTGGCGGACTCGAAAATCCGGCAGCATGGAGGGAATAATGGACATAAAGTTTTATTATTTTATCACCGTGTACGGGGGCGAATGTATGAGATGAGTTGGAGGAATATTAACGCGAAGGAGATTTGATGTCCTCCACTTGCCCCAAGTGGAGTCGAGACAATAAAAGGACCTTTGAGTGGCCCAAAGGTCCTTTTATTGTGGTTATTACTTCCTCTTACGCCAGTTCTTTTTCAGCCGTTGTCAGTGCATTTTCGAATATTCTTAAACCCTCATCCATTTCATTTTTAGTCATGGCCAGCGGAGGCGCAATACGGATTACGCTCTTGCCGCAGGAAAGCATGAGCAAACCGCGCTCAAATCCAAGGCCAACAATGCGATCCGTCAATTCCTTGGCTGGTTCCTTGGTTTCGCGGTCCTTCACAAATTCCACGCCGATCATCAACCCTTTGCCTCGAACCTCTCCAATGCTGGGATGGCGCGACTTGATTTCCTCCAACGCATCCATTGCATACTCGCCGACTTCCCTGGCATTCTGCATGAATTCTTTTTCAACCAGATCTATTGTTGCAAGAGCTGCCGCGCAGGAGATGGGATTACCGCCATACGTATTGCCATGGGTGCCGATCTTCCAATCCATGACGGATTTGCGTGTGATGCAGGCGCCCAGAGGCATGCCGGATGCGATGCCCTTGGCGGATGTGATCATGTCAGGTTCGACGCCGAAATGTTCGATGGCCCACCATTTGCCGGTGCGTCCCATGCCGGATTGCACTTCATCGAGGATCATCAGAATGCCGTGTTTATCACATAATTTGCGCAGGGCAGGGTAAAACCCGTCGGGTGGAATGATATAGCCGCCTTCTCCTTGAATGGTCTCAACCAAAATGCCCGCCACGTCTTCAGGCGGGAGCATTTGATCGAGCACTTCCTCCTCAATGTAACGGACAATGGTTTCGCCGTAATCCTCGCCTGCTTTGCGCTCCAATACCGGGTGATATGGATTTGGGAAGGGGACGTGCGTTACCCCGCTCATCAGCGGAAAGAAACCGCCGTGATATTTTGCCTTGCTTGCGGTGACAGAGATGGAGCCCATGGTGCGTCCGTGGAACGCGCCGGTAAAACCGATCAGGTTTGTACGCCCTGTATGATAGCGCGCCAGTTTGATGGCAGTTTCCACGGCCTCAGTTCCTGAATTGGTCATGAAGGAAAGCGCATCTTCTTTAAATGGTGCTATCTCATCTAATTTTTCACCCAGGCGGATCCAATTCTCATGATAGAAATCCGACGATATATGAATGAATTTTTCAGCCTGTTCTTGAATGGCTTTCACAACCTTTGGATGCGCATATCCAGTTGCGACTACGGCAATCCCGCCCATGAAATCCAAAAATCGATTTCCGTCCACGTCCCACACTTCGCTGCCTTTTCCATGATCCATCACAAATGGATAGCTCCTGGGATAAGAGGGCGAGATCACTTTATGATCCCGCTTGATCATGGCCATGGCTTTTGGCCCAGGTAAATTGGATTTTGTCATACATGCTCCTTGTAATAACTATAATCACGAAGGGCACGAAATTGCACGAAAGATTCGTCGAGAAATCACAACGCAGGATGATTGGTCTCCGCCCCTTGTTTTTCCTTTGTGCTCTTTGTGTCCATTGTGTTTGATTATGGACTTATCTTTAATTCAGCCAATGCACGTGCGCCGAACAGACCTGCATCATCACCCAACTCCGCCATGGAAATTACGAGCCCTTCCAGATAACGTGGATGAAATACATGCTTTCTTAAACTAATGTGAAAAGAATCGAATAATAGATTGCCAACCTGCGAAACGCCTCCGCCAAAAATGACGATGGACGGATCAAACGCATGCAAAAAGGACGCGACGCCAATACCAAGATATTCTCCCGCGCGTGAATATGCCTTGATTGCAAGCGCATCTCCTTTTTGAGCGGCTTCCGCCACGTCTTGTGCTGTTAGATCCTGGCCGGGAAGTGGCAAACTGGAGGTTGTGCCTGCTTGCAGTTCGCCAAGCACGTACTTTACAATCGCAGGGCCCGATGAAAAAGCCTCGAGGTGACCGTTATATCCACACGAACAAAGTGGTCCATTTGGATCGATGATGCTATGACCCAACTCTGCTGCAAGGCCATGATAGCCTTGCAATAATCTATCCTCAATAATAACGCCCCCCCCAATTCCGGTGCTGACCGTGATGTACAGCACATCGTGATGTCCCTTGCCGGCGCCAAAGCGATATTCCGCCAGCCCTGCAAGATTGGCGTCATTATCAAGGTAGGTTTTCACGCCGAAATGCTCGGCAATCCTGGGCGCAAGCGGAAAATTATGCCATTCCGGGTTGTTCGGTGGGGCGAGCAAATAGCCGGCATGCGGGTCCAGCGGACCAGGCGAGGCCAGCCCAATTGCCTCCACCCTGCCATCCTCAGGCCAGACCTCTTCAATTGCGTGCAGAAGGCGTTTGAACCCGCCGGGCTCAGAAGCCAGAGTGGGAATTTTCTTGTGTTTGATCGGATTGAGTTTGTCGCTTACATAACAAGCGGCACGCATATGGGTGCCGCCAATATCAACTGCAATAATTGTACACATGATTATATATTATACCGTAAGGCCTTTTTCCGAGTATCTGCAGTTTGACTCAACATCTCAATCCTGCTATCATCTTTTTATGCAGCAGAACAGCGTCTTTTCGCGAATTTGGCAGGTCGTACTACACCTTTCCCGTTGGTTTCGTCCCGGATTGGGCATCAAACGCTGGTTTATTTTTGTCATGGTTGGGATCACGATGCTCGGATTGGGGTTTGCTGTCATCCTGATTGACCTGTATCGTACCGACTCAACTAACCTGACCCTGCTCACGTTGCTCTCCTACGCATCCTTGCGATTCATTCCCCGCATATGGCGTGCCACAATCTTTGGCGGATTGGGGGTCGGGCTCGTCGTCTTCGGCATTTTACAACTCAACCGCTCCCTGCTTAGACCGTTCATCCGCCCCGGTTCCGATGTATTTGATCAGCTGACAGGTTTTCGCCGCCGCGAACGCGGTCCCCGTATTGTCGCCATCGGCGGCGGACATGGACTTTCAACTCTCCTGCGCGGGTTGAAGTCCCATACGGGCAACCTCACAGCCGTCGTCACTGTTGCAGATGATGGCGGTTCGTCCGGGCGCTTGCGTGAGAGTCTTGGCATTCTTCCTCCCGGCGATATTCGTAATTGTCTCGCCGCACTTTCCAACGATGAAGATCTGCTCACCCAATTATTCCAATATCGCTTCAGCGGCTCGCCGGATCTTGAAGGACATTCGTTTGGCAATCTTTTCATAACGGCTTTGGCTGATATTACAGGTAGTTTTGAAGACGCAGTTGTTGAATCCGGGCGCGTGCTTTCGGTCAATGGACGCGTGCTTCCGTCCACTTTGCACAATGTAAAGTTGGTGGCCAGCATGGAATTGCCGCACACCATTAATGAAGTGCGGGTGGAGGGGGAGAGCAAGATTCCTGAAATGACAGGCCACATCCGGCGGGTCTGGCTGGAGCCGGATGACGCACCCGCTTTTCCCCCGGTGATCAAAGAGCTTTTGAATGCAGATGTCATCGTGGTTGGGCCCGGCAGTCTTTATACGAGCATCCTGCCGAACCTGCTGGTGCACGACCTGCTTGCAGCCATTAATATCAGCCGCGCCATCAAGATATTTGTTTGTAATATCGCCACACAGAAAGGCGAGACGGATGCCTTTACCTGTTATGACCATGTCCGTGCAATGGAGGTACATGTGGGCAGGGACCTGTTCGATATTATTCTGTGCAATGATAATTACGAAGGGGATGTGGGCTCCGCTTCCCGCTGGGTGCTTGCAGATGAAAAGGCTTTGTCCGATTCGCGCGTTTATTGTGCCGACCTGATCGATGATGACCGTCCCTGGCGGCATGATGCTGCCAAACTTGCACAGGTTATCGTGGATATTTTCTACGAACGAACGGGACCCTTGTTATAGATGTGGAATCTTCCCGTCCGGGAATCTAAAAAGTATAGATTGCTTTCGAGACAGGATCAGACTTCCTTTAACTCTGAAGCGGGATTCTTAGCCTGACTTTAATCATATAAAAATCAGACCGTAATAAAATTCACAAATCGACAATATGGAAGTAAAATCTAGCTGTAGAAGATGATCAGAGAATGTTTCTCTGTTGTTAATATTAATTGGAGGATTTTCCCATGTCAGTAAAAATTGGTATCAATGGCTTTGGCCGCATCGGCCGCCTGGTGTTTCGTGTGATCAAACAGCGCCACCCAAACGATCTTGAAGTAGTGGCCGTAAATGACCTGTTCGAACCCGCGACAAACGCCCATCTGTTGAAATATGATTCCACCTATGGCCAATTCGACTACAAGGTTGAAGTGAAAGACGGCAACTTTGTGGTGGACGGCAGGACCGTGAAAGTGACGGCTGAAAAAGATCCGGGCGCCATCAAGTGGAAGGAATTGGGCGTGGACATTGTGATCGAGTCCACAGGCTTTTTTACCGATGCCACAAAATCAAAAGCGCATATTGAATCAGGCGGAGCTAAGAAGGTGATTATTTCTGCGCCCGGCAAGAATGAAGATATCACCATTGTGCTTGGCGTGAACGATGATAAATATGATCCCAGGAAACATAATATCGTTTCCAATGCTTCCTGTACAACCAACGGCCTTGCTCCGGTTGCAAAAGTTTTGAATGATAAATTTGGAATTGAAAAAGGCATGTTGACTACCGTCCATGCTTATACCAATTCGCAGAAATTACAGGATGTGGGGGCAAAGGACTTGCGAGATGCCCGCGCTGCCGCACAGAATATTGTTCCTTCAGCAACGGGCGCTGCGAAGGCAGTTGGTCTGGTGATTCCCGAGCTCAAAGGAAAATTTGGGGGTATGGCATTTCGCGTTCCCACGCCCACCGTTTCAGTAGTGGACTTCACTGCCATTCTTAATCAGGAGACCACAGCGGCAGATATCCGCGCTGCAATGCTTGAATATGCAAACGGCTCGATGAAGGGCATTCTCGATGTAACTGACGAGCCGCTTGTCTCCACAGACCTGCGCGGCACGACTTTTTCTTCTGTGTTCAGCTCCATGGATACGCTTGTGATTGGCAACATGGTCAAGGTTGTTGCATGGTACGACAACGAATGGGGCTACGCCTGCCGCACCGCAGATCTCGCTGCAAAGATGGCGAAATCTCTATAAATCACTTGTAGGGACACGGCACGGTCGTGTCCCTATTTTGTTGTTTGGTGGAATATGAACAAGAAAACTGTAAAAGATATTGATATCAAAGGGAAACGCGTGCTCATGCGTGTCGACTTCAACGTGCCAATGGCGGATGGTAAGGTAACCGACGACAAGCGCATCCGGGCTGCGCTCCCGACCATTCAATATATATTGGATCAAGACGCATCTTTGATTCTGATGAGTCACCTCGGACGACCAAAATCCGCCCCAGACTTAACCCTTCGACACGCTCAGGGCGGCGCCTTTAGCCTGCGTGCCGCTTCGGAAGTTTTATCCACGCTCTTGAATCGACCTGTGCAAATGGCGCCCGATTGCATCGGTGCCGAAGTGAAGCAGATGGCTCAAGCGCTGAAGCCTGGCGAAGTATTGATGCTTGAAAATACACGTTTTCATGCTGGCGAAGAAAAGAATGATCTAGAGTTTGCCAAACAATTGGCTGCACTTGGTGAAGTATATGTCAATGATGCGTTTGGATCTGCCCACCGCGCTCATGCCTCCACCGAAGGCGTGGCGCGCTTCCTGCCAGCCGTCTCCGGCTTTTTGATGGAGCAGGAACTCGAATATCTCGGACGGGCCATTGCAAATCCGGAACATCCGTATATCGCTATTCTCGGCGGCGCAAAGATCAGCGACAAGATTTTGGTGGTTGAGACTTTGCTTTCCAAATGTGACAGGCTTATCGTTGGCGGCGGCATGGCAGACACCTTCCTGGCCGCAAAAGGCTTGAATATGCAGGATAGCCTGGTGGAAGAAACCTCGCTTGAAACAGCAAGATCCATCATGGCGAAATCCGGTGACAGGTTGTTCCTGCCAGTGGACGCGGTCATCGCCGATAAGTTTGACCCTGAAGCCAATACCCAGATTGTGGATGTGGACAAAATCCCCGTTGGATGGCGTATGATGGACGTGGGACCCAGGACCATGGATGCCTATAAAATTATTTTGAGTGATGCGAAACTTGTGGTTTGGAATGGTCCCGTTGGTGTTTTTGAAATGCCTAAATTTGCTGAAGGGACGTTTGCAATTGCAAGACTCCTGGCTGAATCCAAAGCTATCACCATTATTGGCGGTGGCGATTCTGCGAGTGCAGTCAAGAAAGCAGGCGTTGCCAAACAGATGACGCACGTTTCCACGGGTGGCGGCGCTTCGCTTGAATTCCTTGAAGGAAAAGAACTGCCTGGTGTGGCAGCTTTGCTCGATAAGTGACCCATATAATCGGTGAGAACCGATGGCGGAAGAATATCTTAAGCAAAGGAGACAGGATCACATATGCGAAAACCTTTTGTTGCCGGTAATTGGAAAATGAATAAAACCGTCGCGGAGACCCGCGATCTGGTCATCAAGATGAGCGCAAAATTGCGTGAGATCAAAGATGTCGAAAAAGTCATATGCCCACCGTTTATGGCCTTGACGACAGCTTCTGCATTGCTGGAAGATTCTGGTATTGGTGTTGGCGCTCAAAACATGCATTGGGAGGAGAAGGGCGCATTTACGGGCGAGGTCTCGCCTGCCATGGTAAAGGAATTATGCGGCTATGTGATTCTTGGTCATTCGGAGCGACGCGCCTATTTTTGTGAAACGGATGAAAATGTGAATCGAAAGTTAATCGCCGCCCAAACTTTCGATTTAACTCCAATTATTTGTGTCGGTGAGACTTTGGAACAATACGAATCAAAACAAACCCGGGAAGTTGTTTCGCGCCAAACACACCTGGGTCTCAGGAACCTGTCTCCCGAATTTGCTCCACGCATTGTCATTGCCTATGAACCTGTTTGGGCAATTGGAACGGGCAAGGCATCCACAGGTGAGGCGGCGAATGCTGTCGTCAAAGATTTTATCCGCCCGGCAATTGTGGAATTGTATGGCGAGCAAACTGCGCAGGCTATCCGTGTGTTGTATGGAGGCTCGGTGACCGGCGCAAATGCAGCCGAGTTTTTCAGCCAGTCCGATATTGATGGCGCTTTGGTGGGCGGGGCAAGTCTAAAACTGGATGACTTTGTGGCCATTACCCAAGCCGCGGTAAAATAGGGCCGTGCAGTACGCTGGTTTTCTCTGGTTTATTTTTATGCTCCTGCCGCTGGTCATTCTCCAGCGGCTTTTACATCGCGAAATCCAAGCGGTGTTTTTGCTGCTCACACGCAATCCACAGTTGACGATCGGCTTGTTTTCCGTCCTGTTTTTTCCAGGCGTATTTCTGCATGAACTCAGCCATTTTATTATGGCAAAAATCTTACGTGTCAGTACGCGTGGATTTTCCTTGATCCCTCAATCATATTCCGACGGACGCCTGCAAATGGGGTATGTGGAAACTGAACATACAGACGTCTTGCGCGATTCACTGATTGGCTTGTCGCCATTAATTGCAGGCACATTTTTTGTGGCTTATGCGGGCATTTATCAATTGCAGTTGCACACACTATGGGATGTTCTCCGCAACGGACAAATGGATCTGTTTTGGATGGGTTTTGGTTTGCTGCCTTTGATCCCGGATTTTTATTTGTGGTTTTATCTCACTTTTTCAATTTCCAGCACCATGATGCCCTCCGAATCGGACCGTCACGCCTGGCTGCCTCTTGGTTTGTGGGTGGCCGTGCTGCTCGCGCTGGCCTTCCTTTCCGGGGCGGGCTCGTGGATGCTTGAAAATCTTGCGCCGCGTTTGAATGACTTCTTAAATTCGGTGGCTTTGCTTTTTGGGCTGAGCAATACCCTGCATATTGCGCTGCTAATTCCTTTTTTTCTCTTCCATCGCCTGCTGGTATACATCATGCAAGTGGATGTGGAATGATTATTTCAATTCAAGAATTAACTCTTCAACTTCCTCTCCATTTGGATTTGGTTGCCATTTATCCTCTCCGATGATTTCGAATCGGCATTTTTGCAAAACCCGTTGGGATGCGACATTTTGTTTTGCGACATGCGCATAAAGCGGGCGCGTCTTTACCTCGCTTAATAGTTGCTTCAGCGCTTCTGACGCAATGCCCCTGCCCCAAAATTCCTTTCCGATCCAATAGCCAACCTCCCATTTCCCAAACATTTCAAAATTGACAATATTGCCCGCCACCTGCCCGTCAAATAGAATGGTCTTGCGGATGACCTTGTCATCCTTCATGATCTTCGCCCAATGCGCCATGAATGCTCCCTTATCTCTGGAAGGGAAGGCGGCCATTTTGGCGGCCTCTGGATCTTGTTGATGCTCAAAGAAAACAGGCAGATCGTTTTGTGTTACCTCGCGGAGAGTGACGATATTAGACATGATTATTTTTTCGTCCGATTGCCAGCATCTTGTTCCTTATCGGGAAAAGGGACAATAAGATATGCACGACTGGCAATATCATCTTTACGATAAAATCCGACCTGAACATCTTTTTCAGGTAAAAGCTGTACGGGAAGGATAGCTCATGGAATTTTCGCAACTCCACCACTTCCAATCCGGCTGCTACAAGCATTTCCCTCATCTCTGCGAGAGACAGAATTTGTTTATGCCCAAATTGATGCGAGGAATACATGGTATTTAAGAAGGTGGGATATTTACCCCGTGAGAGCCAGTATGTAAATTCTCCCATGCGGTGATAGAACGCATCCCTGCAGGGTGTGTCGATCAGCAGGATGCCCCCGCTTTTGAGCATATTCGCCGCAGCTTTTAAGGTGGATAATGGATAATTAACATGTTCGATCACGTCCCAAAGGGTAACAATGTCAAAACTTCCATGATGTCCCTGCCAGTAATCATCCTCAATGGGGCGTTTAACGATATCAAGCCCATGCTTGATTTGGGCGTAGTGTGCTCTGGTGTCGCTTAATTCAACTCCCGTGGTGACTGCGCCATCCTCCTTCAATTTCGAAAGGAAGAGGCCGCCTCCGCAGCCAATATCCAATACCTTTTTATTTTTTACGGAGATATGTTTCACAACCGCATTGACCTGGTTTTCAACCCGCTGCGGGTTGAATTGCAGGGATTTCTCGATGTACGTAATCTCATCGCCGGTCAATCCGCTTCCGTCAATTTGCGGCGAAATTTCCTCCACGGGGTCAAGATAATCAATGTAATGATACCCACCCGAAGAAACAAAAACATTTGCATTCGATAAGCGGTATTTGGGCGAACCGCTCGTGGAGTGTTTTAACTTGTCAATATTCTCCATCTACTTAACCTGTGATTTATCCTCTCTAATTAATATTTAAAATAAAATGTGAATGAATTATCGTTTGATTCTATCAAGGATGATCGGAATGCTGTGGGTGTACCCCAGATCTTCCTGCGAAACATTCAAGTTGATGATTTTTGACTGCGGGATGGATGTCAACCATTCATCGACATATTCTTCCAATAACTCCGCATCTTGGCTGGACGCAATGTTGATCCTATTTCGAGCAGCCAATCTCTGGTGGATGGTTTGTGGGTCCGCATGCAGAGCGATGATCAGGTCTGGAGGTGGGAGCAGGCTGCGGGTCAGGGAATAGAAGCGGCGGCACAGGTCAAATTCTGCATCATTGAGTAATCCGCGTGTATGAAAGAGGCGCGTAAAGCCGCGAAAGTCCAGATCCAGCCCGCCGTCCATTAAAGCGGGTACGGACCTGTTGCGAAGTTCGTGTTCCTGCTCGGCGCGATAGAGCAGGTAATCCAGTTGATTGGCAAGCGCGTATTTTGCATCCTGTTTGAAGGGCGCCTGAAATGGCCTTTCGTTGTGTTGTTCGTACGAAATTGCAAAATTTTCTTTTTTACATAAAGCGCGTGCCAGCGTGGTTTTGCCAACACCGCTCGCACCGACAATGGTGATTAATTTGTTCATGAGTGCCATTCAAATCTTCCAGTGCATACAGGACTTGCCTCGGCGAACATCTGAAATATGTGCGATTTTGCTGATCATTGTACACGAGACAGATGAATAAACTTGAAATTCCGGCCGAAAAAGAACCTTTGGGTGGTACTGGAAATTTATAGTCGATTTGTGCTAAAGTATAAATGCCCGGGATTGTCTTTTTGCCAGAACGGGCAGGAGCAGGATTATGGAAGTCGAAATTGGGAAAGTGGTGCATTACTACAATCACATCAACGTGGCGGTGCTGTCGTTGACGGACAGCCTGAAAATTGGAGACAAAATCCACATCATAGGGCATGCTACTGACTTTACCGAGCGGGTTTCATCCATGGAAGTTGAGCATCATAGCATTGTTTGGGTGAAGCCGGGTGACAATGTCGCGGTCAAGGTCAATCAGCCGGTCCACGAACACGACATCGTATTTCGGGTCACCGAAGAAACTCTGGAGTCTGTTAGCTAAGCGGCGTTGGATCATTATTTTTTTTGAGAAGTCAGGTATGGCAGGGAATGCCATGCTCTGCTTTTGCGCGTCTTGGAAGATGTGCATGTCAAACCTTCCGAATAACAAGTGAGCAGTTGAATGCCAAAGACTCCCAGCCGTTCGCTCATTGCTAAATATCAACAGACATTATTCAGTGGGGAAGGTGGAAAGATCCATATTGGGATCAAGCGTCAAGTACTCTTCGGAGACCCAGCATGGTGAATGGAAGTATGGATTTAAGATTTTGTACCAGCCGGGCGCGGCGCCAACGGCCAGCAGTTCCACTTTTTTGGTATTTGTGATGTTGCTGGTTAACACGGCTGAGGTGGAAGGTTTGACGTAACAAGGCGCGGGTCCATTCTTAATGGTGGGAGGCTGGATCTCGGCGGGGGTGGGTACGATAGTTGCGGTTGGTTCCGGCGTGAAGGTGGGCGGAGGCGTGGGGGAATAGGCTGCCACGGTCTGGGTCAACATCATGGAAGCCAGTTCGGCCGCGCGCGTACCGACCACGTCCACAGGGGTGGGGGTGGCTTTGGGTGCGCAGGCAGAGAGCAGGATAAGGAAGGCGAGCCCGCTTGAGATGAGGTGGAACAAACGTGTCTTCACGTAGCCTCCAATGGGAAGTAACTGTTCATTTACCGAAAATATTTTATTTCATATCTTTTAATTTAATCAGCACGGCTTCTAGCACACCGCCGCCGACCGATAAGGCTTTATCGGAAACCAGGAAGCAGGCGCTGGGGTCATCGTGCGGGTCGATATCGCCGATCTTCATGCCTTCGGTCATTTGCACGCGCGGGTGGATCAATCCGCGCAAGACGCCGTTAAATGGACTGACTACTGGGTGCTGCCCACTAACATCGTTCCCATCGATGATCATTGCAATCGTTTCTCCCTCCCTGCAATGCTCGCCAATTTGTTTGAGCGGATCCAGATGTCCAGAGATAGGTGCGCGGAGTACACGGCGCGGGTCGCCATCGGGTTGTCCGCTATCGGGTTGGGTACCTCCACTCCATATCACCCTGCCGAGGCTGTGACTGCGGCGGGTCTCTATTACAGCGTGGCAATTGTCACCTGCGTGGAAACCAGGTCCCAGCCCGATGTGAAGCGGGACATCCATCGCCAACGGTTCGGGAGCAGATTTCAAGAGTCTGGCATCCACCACGAAAGTGGATTGGGGACTCGTCAGAAATTGATTGCCCAGGATATTTGCCTGCGGGTCGACCAGCACTGGGATTTCACCCGCCTCCAGCGCGACCTGAAACTGGTCTGCCGAAACGAGGTGTGCGGTGACATCCTCGACAGTATGCATGCCTTCGTAAACCGCCTCTGAAAAACAAACCGTACGGCGGACAGCGAGGGGTAAATCCAACTCGAGAATGGCAGCCTGAAAACCGACGTGATGTAAGCGCAACGCCACGCCACTGGCAAGGTCGCCGCCGCCGCGAATAAGGATGAGGGGTTTGTTATCCATTGACATTGGTTTGCCGGGTGGAGGCCAGCTGTTCGGAAGTGTCCTGCGCCCTGACATGATGTTCTTGTAACATGTGGCTGAAGGAATATAAAAGCAGGAAGACGAACAGGAAGAAGAATGTATACAGAAGGATGAAGGCCGCCAGGCGCCTGCTCGGGTCAACCGCGAGACCGAGGATTTCCATGGCGGTCTCGGCGGGGTCCTGCAAAATATCCCATGAATTCAGGCGCACGAATCGTCCGATATAAATACCGAAGCTGCTCATCCCGGAGATCGCAAAAACGAATATCCAGCCCGCTGCGCGGCCAAAGGTGCGGAAAATAATGTCCTGCATGAGATAGAGCGAGATCACGCCGAGCAGCATGCCTGTCCACGAGAACCAGACCACGATGAGCACGTCGTACCAAAGCGGTGCATCGTTTGCGCGGCGCGCCAGGTCTTGCAGGTCGGTCAGCATGTAGGGCGCGTTGGGGAAGAAGATCAACCACAGGAAGGCAATGACTGGGATGACGAGGTATAACCAGATGCGCCTCCATGAGACGGCGTGCGCGATGTAGGCCAGGATGAAGGGAATCCAGGCGAGGAAGAGATTCCAGATCAAGCCGGTGTGGCGGGTTGAATCGCTATACGCGACCCGCGCCACAACCAGCAGAATGGAAACCAAACAGGCCATGTTCAGTAATACAAAGACGGCTAGGTTATACCTGTTGCGGTGGATGAAGTTCTTTAGTTTGTGAATCATCATGATCCTTCACGCAAGTATACGATCAAATCAATATTGCCAGGAGAGCAACCGAATTCTGTCAGCATGGCCGGCGGCTCCACTGCGATATTATGTGCTGCGGATGACAAGGTAAAAATCATTCAATGCTTTTTTCTGCTTCAGCCTGCGAGCATTCACTCAGCAGTGGATTTGTAAGGAGATTGAATATCATATGTATTCAACGAGATAAAAATTCCAGCAGGACCGGGTTGACGATCTCTGTTTTTTCATAATGCGGGATATGCGAGCAATTTTCTATTGGATGGAACTCTGCGTGCGGCAGGGCTTGCAAGAGCAGTTTGTGGTCTTCGAACGGCGTAGTCCTGTCGCTCTCGCCCCAAAAGATCAGGGTTGGTTTTTTCATCACGCCGATTTTTAGATAGGTATCGAGAAATGATCCCAGCATCCGATTGCGCATAGTGGATAATATGGCGCGTTTGAAACCTTTATATTGCATTTGGAGCTTGTATTTGGCAAGGAATGTTTCCACGAGGTTGGGGTCAAAGACATCCGACGCAATTCCTTTGAGCATGCTATCGCTTCCAAACAGACCGACAAATAGCTCACCAACAAAGGGCAGTTTTGCAATCTCCAGTAACCGGCTCAACTCTACACGTTTCGCGCCGGAGGGGTCGATCAGCACATGCCTGCGCACATAATGCGGATATTGTTCGATGAAGGCGGCGGTGATCGGTCCGCCCATGGAGAGGCCGACCAAATCCACCCTGGACATTTCGAGGGCATCCAGCAGGTCCTTGAGTTGTTTGATAAAGAGGTGGATGCCATAACGGGCGGAGGGCTTATCCGAGTATCCACGTCCGATTAGATCATAGCGCAAAACACGAAAACCTGCTCCGACCAAAAACTCAAAGGTGGGGTCATAAATAAAGGAGGGGACGGAGAATCCATGCACAAGGACAACAGGGATGCCCTTTTTGGGTCCGCTGATTTCGTAATGTGTCATCCCGTCTGGGAGTGCGATAAACGATCCGCCAATTTCCCTGCGGGCTGCTTCGTTCAATTCCTTGGTTTCATCGAGGTAGGGGAAGGACATGGTGTGATTGTGTTATTGCGAGGAGTGTATTTATTTACCCGAAGCAATCTTCATTTCAGTGTTGGAGATTGCTTCGGGCTAACGTCCTCGCAATGACAATATTTATTTGATCTTTCCCAAAGCCTGCAGGATGCGCTCTGGTGTGAATGGGAATTCATTAATCCACACACCGGTGGCATCGTGAATGGCAGCTGCAATGGCCGGTGCAACCGGCAGGAAGGGCAGTTCACCTACGCCGCGTGCGCCCCATGGTCCGTTCGGATCCGGCACTTCCACCAGAATAGACTCCACTTTTTCAGGAATATCCCAAATGGTTGGAATGAGGTAGGTGCTGAGCTGGTCGGTCAATACTTTGCCGTCTTTTGTTTTGTAATCTTCCAGGACGGTGTACCCGTGCGCCTGTACTACTGCGCCCTCGATCTGCCCGATCACAAGTTCCGGATTGATGGCTTTGCCGACATCATCTGCAGAGACGATGCGAATGACGCGCACATGACCGGTCTCGGTGTCCACTTCCACTTCGGCGGCCTGGGCCACATAGGCATATTGGAAGTTAGGCATGGAGTAGCCGGTCTCTTTATCGAACGGAGTGGTGCGCGGGGCAAGATATTTGAACTCGGCAATGGCGGGACGTTCCTCGGCCTCCCATTTTTTCAGAGCCGCCTCAGCCGCTCCTTTGATGGAGTTGCCAGCCATAAAGGTCAGGCGCGAGGCCGATGCGGAACCGGAGTTTCCCTGGGTGGCCGAGTCGGAAATCCGCAACTCCACCTTTTCTTCGGATATGCCCAGGACATGCGCCGCCATCTGTACCATGACGGTATGCGTACCTTGTCCCACTTCGGCGCCGGCATGGTGAACCACAACACGCTCCATTTTTTCATTACCGTGAATTTCAACTTTCGCCCAGCAGTTTTCCTGATACCCAAAAGAAAAACCTACATTTTTGAAACCCGCCGCAAATCCGCAACCACGGAGAATGTGAGATTGCGTTTTCTTCTTTGATGTCTTCTTCCAATTGAATTTGTCACGCGCAGCTTCGATACATTGAGTGATGCTGACAGGGTTTGGCGCGGGAGTTCCCATGGCCATGGTGTCGCCATCTTTCAATGCGTTCTTCAAACGGAATTCCACCGGGTCCATGCCAAGTTTTTCGGCGAGTTTGTTCATCTGTGATTCGGCCATGAACAAGGCTTGCGGTGCGCCGAAGCCGCGGAACGCCGCGCCCGGCAGGTTATTTGTGTAAACGCCGTACACGTCGGTTTTTACATTGGGGATGAAGTAGGGGCCGATGGAGGTGATGGCTGAGTTGCCAAGCACTTTGTTGGACGTGTACATGTATGCGCCGCCATCGCCGATCACTTCTGTTTCAGCGGCGACGAGTTTACCCTCGCTGGTAGCGCCCCATTTTGCTTTCAAAGTAGCCGCGTGGCGCTTGCCGTGTCCGATGATCGACTCACGGCGCGACCAGGTGGTTTTGACCGGTCTCTGTAATTTCATTGCCGCCAATGCAAGCACGATTTGCACGGACAGATCTTCGCGGCCGCCGAATGCGCCGCCGATGGCCGGGTAGATCACACGGATTTTTTCGTTGGGGAGTCCCAATGCGTGCGCGATGGTCTCACGGTCGGCGTGAGTCCATTGTCCGCCGGCCTCGATTGTGACAAGTCCTTCACCATCCACGTATGCCAATCCAGCTTCGGGCTGGAGATAGGCATGTTCCTGCACCGGGGTATGATATTCGCTTTCCACAATGACATCGGCTGTGGCAAAGGCATCATCCACATTTCCTTTGCGGATCTTGTAGTGGACACAGACATTCGAGTCGCCTCTGTCTGGGTGGAGGAGAGGCGCATCGGGACGCATGGCAGTGATCGGGTCGGTGAGAGGCGGTAGATCTTCGTACTCCACTTCGATCAATTTGAGGGCTGCATTCGCCTCGGCTTCGGAATTGGCGATCACAACGGCAATTTGATCCCCGACAAAACGGACGATATCGGTGTGTGGTTTGCTTGAACCTGGTCCGCACAAAACGGGTTGATCAGGAATTTGCAAACCGTATTCGTTGACCGGCACATCCTTTGCCGTATATACCGCCGCGACACCGGCCGCGGCCTGTGCTTTTTCAATGCGGATGGCTTTTACGCGTGCATGCGGGCGTTCCGCAAAGAGAGTTTTTAAATACAACATACCGGTCATGGCAAGATCGCCGGAGTAAAGCGTTTCGCCTGTCACCTTGCCGCGCGCATCAATGCGTGGATATGATTTTCCAACAGAATACTGGGACATGTTTTCCTATCGCGTGTATTTTTTTGTTTTGATTTTTGGAGCAGGTTCATCCATGGGACCGTAGCGGGGTGGCCCGATGATCCTATATGCAACCGCATATAGGACCGAGATCACACCGCCGGTCAGGATCATGTAAAGGATACTGACGATTGTATACGCATAGAGGTGATTAATCCTGGTGAGAGGTCCAAAAACCATTAATAAACCGCTTGATTTATAGAACAGATTGGGAAGGGTTGGATATCCCAATAATTGATACGGGATCGTCCAACCATGGTCGAGACCGTACTTAATAGTCTCGATTCCAGCGGAGATCGAGACTGCTGGGATGACCAGCATCATCACACATCCGATGCCGCGCCAGATCGCATGCGGACCGGCGTTCCTGGGCCTGGACCGTTTGATGACAGAACTGGAATACTTTCCCATAGAGGCCTCTTATACTTTTTCCCGGCTTGCATCTTCGATTGCTTTTACGATCTTGTAATAGCCGGTGCAGCGGCACAGGTTGCCTGTGATGGCTTGTTCGATCTCGTTGCGGTCTGGGTTGGATTTTTCCTCCAATAGCTTTGCAGCAGACATAATGAAGCCGGGTGTGCAATATCCGCATTGGACGGCATCGTGTTTAATGAAGGCTTCCTGCACTGGGTGGAGTTTTTCCCTCACCCCAACCCCTCTCCCTGAGGGAGAGGGGCAAGGGGTGAGGGCGGCAAGACCTTCCACGGTAATAATCTCAGCGCCATGCGCGCGCGGAGCGGGGACAAGACAGGACATGACCGCCTGCCCATCCAGAAATACGGTACACGCGCCGCATTCACCCTCGGCGCAGCCTTCTTTTGTGCCCGTCAGCATGCCTTCTTCACGCAGCAGATGCAAGAGCGTTTTGTTGTATCCGCTTGTGAAGGAATATTTCTTCCCGTTAATTCTTGTATCAATGTGAGACGCAGGGAATTGGCTTGTACTTTGCAAAGAGGGGTTGCTTTTTTTGCCCTGTAAAAGGATCGGTTTCTTTGGCATGCCCGTCTGTTCATTCTCATCGCGGATGGCGGTCAACCCGCGCGCGGTGATGACGCGCACCATCTCGCGGCGATAATTGGCTGAACTGCGCACATCGTCAATGGGATGTGCGGCCTGCATGGCAAGCTCTGCGGCTTGAGCTATGTTTTTCCCCGTCAGTTTTTTTCTGGCGAGGAATTGCTCCGCTTCGGCAGCGTGGGTGATGATGGGAGTGACTGCTCCCAGCGTGATCGATGCTGATTTTACGGTATCGGCCTTGAGATCGAGGATGATTGCGACGTTCACGAGCGAGATGGCCTGGGCGCGGCGCAATGCCAGTTTGATGAAGGTTCCGCGCCGGGTCTTTGTCATGGCGTGGAAGGAAATATCGACCAGCATTTCATCCGGCTGCATGATCGTTTTGCGAACACCCGTGTAGAATTCACTTAAAAGTAAAGTGCGCTTGCCGCGAGTGGAAAGCAATGTGACACTGGCAGCGAGCGCCATCAAAGGCGTGATGGTGTCGTTGGCGGGCGAGGCAGTGATGAGATTGCCAGCGATCGTGCCGCGGTTGCGGATCTGTGGTGCGCCAACCTCCCAGGCCGCGCGTGCCAGTGGATAGGCGCTTTTGCGGATGAGTTTGGACGAGGCGCAGTCGTTATGCGTGACGAGCGGTCCAAGATGAATGATATCGTCTTCGTCAATTGTGATTTGTTGAAGGGTAGGGATGCGCGTAATGTCGATGAGGGTATTAACCTCTTTGCGGACGCCGCGTTCAAGTTCCAGGATAAGATCCGTGCCGCCGGCAACAATGCGGGCATGCTCTTTCTTATCCGCCAGAATTTTTATGACCTCGTCGGTGGAGGATGCGTTGATGTATTCGTGCCACATAGGATTTTATTACGTCGCTGCGAGCAGGGCATCTGACCCGACGAAACAATCTTCATCTATCATGAGGCTGCTTCGTCGCCCTGCCTCTCGCAACGACATTTTCTAATTATTGTCCGCTGCCTGTGACAACTTCGGAGCGGCGCTCGAAGGTTTCCACAGCAAGACGGGCAAGGGTGGTGAGGTTGCGAATGGCGGCCGGCAGGGCTTCTTCATCGCCGAGACTGGCTTCCACATTATCGAGCGCAGTGCCGATCTGGTCGCCGAGATCGAAGAAAGCCACGTCGAATTGATAGATCGCCTCGAGTTCTTTTTCGTTGATCTTGACAGCATCAAACATCCCGGAGTAACCGCGGGCCGCCATGGAGATCTTGTCAATAAAGGTGCGCAGAGCCAGCGCCGCCTTTTCCATGTCGTCCACATATTTGATCATTCCGCTGCTGACCAGCTCAACCTGCAAATTCGATGCGCGGCTCCAATATTCTTCAAAGCGGCGCGCCACTGTCTCACGCAGGATCTTGTCTGCGTCGCGGCGTTTCTGTCTTTCAATGTAGCCGCTGAAACCGGGGATGTACGAAAGCAGTTTCTTGAACGGATCTACCTGACTACTTACTTTTTCAAAGAAATCACTCATGTGAGCCTCCTGCCATAATATACGAGAGATCATTCAAATCGCCTCGCGGCTTTTCCATTATATCGTTTAATTCCAGTTATAATCAAGTTATATTTTTATTCAGGAGCGTAGCATGTCGAATCAAATCAAAAAACTACTGGAACTCGTTGACAACAGTATAGCTGTTGATGGGGCGAACGTAAAAGTGTTGGACGCGAATAAATTCAGGAAGTATGTTGGCAAACTGGTGGAGCGCTCTGCGCTCGCCTCTGACTCGTCCGCGGGCTGGTCCCGTTACCTCATCCGCGCCGCCGCATTGGAATTGGGTGTCATTCCTGCATCCATCCACGACCTTTATCTCGCCCGGGGACGCGGCGACCTGCCAATGACTTTCACCACGCCTGCGTTCAATCTGAGGGCCTTGTCTTATCATGCGGCGCGCGCCATGTTCCGCGCCGCCAATAAGATTAATGCGGGCGCCTTCATTTTTGAGATTGCCCGCTCTGAAATTGGATACACTGCCCAGCGCCCGACGGAATACGCGACGAATATCCTCGCCGCCGCTATTGCTGAGGGGTTTATTGGCCCGGTGTTTATTCAGGGTGATCACTTCCAGGTCTCCGCCAAGAAATATATGTCAAATCCCGCTGCGGAATTACAGGCGGTACGCGACTTGTCAGTGGAAGCAATTGCGGCTGGCTTTTTTAATATCGACGTGGACACCTCCACCCTGGTGGATATTAGCAAGCCGACCATACCCGAACAGCAGGTTTTAAATTATCAACTATCAGCCCAGATGTCGGCCTTCATTCGTCAGAATGAACCGAAAGGCGTCACCGTTTCGATAGGCGGTGAGATCGGCGAAGTAGGCGGACACAACTCCAATGAGCAGGAACTTCGCGCTTACATGGATGGCTACAATGCAGAGCTGGGGAAGCTTGCCCCCGGCAAACCCGGCTTGAGCAAGATCAGCATTCAAACCGGCACTTCGCATGGCGGCACAGTGCTTGCAGACGGCTCCCTGGCTGCGGTGACCATTGCCTTCGATGTCCTGCGTGATTTGAGTCGCGTGGCCCGCAAGGATTATGGCATGGGCGGCACCGTGCAGCACGGCGCATCCACCTTGCCTGAAGAGAATTTTAATCAATTCGTGGAACATGAAGCCATGGAAGTGCATCTTGCTACAAATTTCACAACCATGTTCTTTGATAACGTTCCGGTGGATTTCAAAAAGGAAATGTACGCATGGCTGGATGTCAACGCCGCCGCAGATCGCAAACCCGGTATGACCGATGAACAGTTCTATTACAAGACCCGCAAGAATGCAGTCGGTCCCTTCAAGGCCGAATCCTATGCTTTGCCAGAAGAGGTCAAAGAGAAACTCGGCAGGGCCTGGGAGGCGCAGTTTGATAAATTATTCAACCTGCTGGGCGTGAAGGACACGAAGCACTACGTGGAGAAATTCATCAAACCCGTAAAAATCAATCCCACCCTTGCGGATTATGTAAAGGAAGAAGCTGCGGCTGAAGATGTGAGCGATCTGGCGGATTGAACAAATCGCAAACCGTGGTCTCGGCATGCTTTGAGCCACCCGACCACCAATCGAAGATCAAGATGCCCATTTCAGACCAAGGCGTTACAAAAGATAGATATATGCTCATTCCCCGCACCGCGATCTTCCTCCGACGCGGGGATGAGTATTTATTGATTAAAGGCTCGCCCGCAAAAAGATTATGGGCCGGCAAATATAATGGAATTGGCGGCCATGTGGAACGCGGGGAAAATATCCTTTTTTCTGCGCAGCGTGAGCTGCTTGAAGAGACTGGTCTGCTCGCGGATTTGTGGCTGTGCGGCACAGTCATTGTGGATGCCGGAGAGGCGGGAATCTGTCTGTTTGTGTTTTGTGGAGACGCTTCGCGCGCCCGGGGTGAGATCAAGGCCGGCGAGGAGGGAGCAGTTGAATGGGTTAAGAAGGAAGCGGTTCTTTATCTTCCTGTGGTTGAAGACCTGCCCATCCTGCTTGATCGAATTCACCAAATGAAACGCAGTGATCCTCCTTTTTCTGCGCGTTCATTTTACGATTTGGAGGGGAAATTACAGGTTATGTTCAGTGAATAAATTATAGAAGTTGATGTTGGCGGGGGCTGACTTACAAAATTATTAAAAACGCGCAGGTAAATCTCAGGTGCGGTATCTTTCCCGCGTAAGGCCTTGCAATTCACACACATCATATTGGAATACTCTCTCAAAGGATACCCCTTGCCTGATCTTATCGAACGTTCATCTCTGCTTCGCACCTACACAGGCAGTTTTGCTCCTCTCAAGAATCGCAACCTGCGCATTTACCTCGGTGGGCAGGCCTTTTCCCTGCTTGGCACCTGGATGCAGGTTGCCGCACAAAGCTGGGTTGTCTGGGAACTCACTCAATCCGAGAAAGCGCTTGGCATTGTCGTCATGCTCAACAGCTTGCCGCTATTGCTCCTTGCTCCCTGGGCCGGAGCAATCGCAGATCGCCTCAACCGCCGCCTGATCCTGCTTGTCACGCAAAGCATTGCCATGCTTTTGGCGTTCACCCTTGCCGCCCTGATCCAGACCGGTCTTATTCAGATCTGGCATATTTACCTCTCCGCGCTTGTCCTGGGCATCATTACCGCCCTTGATTTCCCAGCCCAACAAGCCTTTATTGGCGATCTCTCCGGGATGGGACAGGTCAGGCAGGCTATTACCCTCAATGTGATGGCTTTGCAGGTTGCACGCATGGTCGGCCCCGCCATGGCAGGCATCCTGCTGAAACTCGTGGGCAATGCCGCATCATTTTGGATCAATGGCTTGAGTTTCTTTATCGTCCTCATCAGCCTGATGCTGGTGCGTTCGCAACAAGCCGAACACCCCCACAAGGAATCCAGAGGCCAGTTCCGCGAAACAGTGGAATTTATCCGCTCCCAGCCGCGCATGGTGGACTTGATGGTCTTCGCCTCACTTGTGACTTTTTTCGGGCTTTCCATTTTCAATATTCTCCCCTCTGTGGCCGATCATGTGTTGCACGGAGACTCGCAGACCTATGGTCTGCTCTTCGGCTCATCAGGTGCAGGCGCGTTGATTTCCACACTTGTCTTACTTCCGCTTTCGCAAGCGGCAAAGCGTGTCGGTCTCATCATTACTGCCGCTGCGGCGTGGATGGGGACCTTCTTTCTCTTGTTGTCACAGTCCACCTGGATTCCGGTTTCCATGATATCCATCTTCTTCGTCAGCCTCGGCGCACCGCTTGTATTGACGACAGGCCTGGGCGTCATGCAACTCATGTCCCCGATGGATATGCGTGCGCGCATCATCAGTCTCTTTACCATGTTAACCTTTGGCCTGCAGCCCATCTCATCCATCGTCATTGGTTACTCTGCTGAAATCCTTGGCACGCAGACAGCCATTCTGATCAATGCCTTATGCCTCATCACCGGCGCAGCTTTGATATTCCTCTTTCGTAACGGATTGCGCGCCTGGGAATTGCAGCCAGTTACCCCGTCGATCCTTACCTCAAAAGGGAAATGAAACCAAATACTCGAACCCATGTTAATGTAAAAGACTCTCGGAACAGGTCCGAGAGTCTTTTACATTACACTCCATCCCAGATCAGCATGACTTGCGCTAAAACATCGTTGGCTTTTAACTGATGTTGGTGTATCATCGAATTAATTGATTGTCATTCGTAATAATCTTTTAATTCGAGGCGAACGATGTCATCCACAGAAAAATCTATTCTTGCAATTGACCTGGGCACATCCGGTCCCAAAGTCGCGTTGTTTTCCACGCAAGGCGACTTGATCGGCAGTGAATTCGAGGAAACACCGGTGTTGCTTCCGTCCGCTGGCGGAGCCGAGCAATCGCCGGAAGTGTGGTGGAATGCGATCGAAAATGCAGGCAAACGCCTGCTTGCCAAAGATTTGGTCAGCCGCGACGATATCGTCACAATCGCCTCCACCGCGCAATGGTCGGGCACTGTCGCGGTGGACCAGGATGGCAATGCGCTGGGTAATGCAATTATCTGGATGGATTCGCGCGGCGCGCCTTACATACAAAAAATGGTTGACGGACCGCTCAAAGTGGAGGGCTACGGTCTGGCAAAAATCCTGAAGTGGATTCAACTGACAGGCGGCGCTCCTGGAATTTCAGGCAAGGATCCGATCGCGCATATTTTATATCTCAAACATGCTCACCCCGACATCTATCAGCGCACATTTAAATTTTTGGAGCCGATCGATTATATAGGTTTGCGCCTGACCGGTAACTTCGCCGCCTCGTTCAACTCGATCACCTTGAATTGGCTGACCGATAACCGTAATATCGAGAACGTGACCTATCACGAAGGACTGATTAAACTTTCGACCATAGATCGCGCTAAACTACCCGACTTGAAACCTGCCAATGCGATTCTTGGGAATCTACGACCCGATATCGCCCGCGCCTGGGGCTTACACGAAGATGTCCAGGTTTTGATGGGTTCGCCGGATGTCCACTCGGCAGCCGTCGGGTCCGGTGCGGTGCGCGATTTCGAAACACATCTATATATCGGCACGTCTGGATGGCTGACTTGTCATGTCCCATTCAAAAAGACCGACCTCTTTCATAACCTGGCCGCACTTCCTTCCGGCATACCGGGACGTTACCTGCTTTCCAACGAACAGGAATGTGCGGGAGGTTGTTTGCAGTATTTACGGAATTGTATTTTGTTCCCACAAGATGAATTGTCTGCAGGCGCAATTCCTTCAAACGCCTATCAGTTGTTGGACCAGATTGCGGAACACACGCCTGCGGGCAGCGGCAAATTGATCTTCACTCCCTGGCTTTATGGAGAACGGGCGCCGGTTGACGATCATCTGGTGCGTGGCGGCTTCTTTAATCAATCGCTAAATACGACACGTGCGAACATGGTACGCGCGGTCTTTGAAGGGGTGGCTTATAACTCACGCTGGTTGTTGAAATATGTGGAGCAGTTCAACAGACGGCCGGTGGAGGCCATCAATATGGTCGGAGGCGGGGCGAAGTCAAATATCTGGTGTCAGATCCATGCGGATGTATTGAACCGCCCGATTCGACAAGTCAAGGATCCGATCGAAGTCAATCTGCGCGGCGCTGCTTTGCTGGCGTGCGCAGGACTGGGTTATCTGCGTTATGACGAGATTGGTACACATGTAAAGATTGCCAAAACATATACGCCAAACCCAGACCATCGCAAAATTTACGATGAGTTATTTCATGAGTTCCTTGCGATTTATGAAAGCAACCGCAAAATTTACGCACGTTTGAATCGACAGCATTAACTCAAAATCATACTCTGACATTTATGTCGCCTTGCAAAAAGCGACATAAATGGCGCACTACTTTTTGTAATTTGGAGATCATTTATGAGCTGGAAAGATAGCATCATTAAACAACTGGGAAGATTAAATCCGCGGTTTTTGGCATCTTTGGAAAAGGGGATGAAAGCCATTCCCGGAGTCAGCCAAAAGATCGAAGACGAATATGCTGAAATCATGATTGAACTGGAAAGTTCAGCGAAGCCATACAAAAACAGGTTCACGACCTTCACACAGATTCCCGATATTGGGCGCTCCCACGCAGATATTCTGCGCGATATGCAGGCCATGCGTGATCTGGAAGAATCACATTGGAAAGACGGTTTCGTTTCGGGTGCGGTCTATCATGGAGATCAGGCGCATATAGATTTTTTAAATCAAGTGTATGCCATCAACTCGCAGAGCAACCCACTCCATGCGGATGTTTGGCCGAGCGCAACCAAATTCGAAGCGGAAATTGTGGCGATGACGGGAAACATGCTCGGAGGGGCAGGTCAGGATGTTTGCGGAACGCTTTCCTCCGGCGGCACGGAAAGTATTTTGCTGGCGATGAAGACTTATCGGGACTGGGCGCGGGAAAAGAAAGGGATTACAAAGCCGGAGATGATCGTCCCGATCACCGCACATACCGCATTCGATAAAGCCAGTCAATACTTTAATATCAAAATCATCCACATTCCGGTGGATGGGGATTTTCGTGCGGATGTAGCTGCGGCAAAAAAAGCAATCACAGCAAACACGATTGTCCTGGTTGGCTCGGCGCCCTCCTTCCCGCACGGCGCGATTGACCCGATCGCAGAGTTATCCGAACTTGCCAGGCAGCACAACATTGGCTTTCACACCGATGCATGCCTGGGAGGATTTGTCCTGCCGTGGGCGGAAAAATTGGGATACCCCGTACCGCAATTTGATTTCCGTCTACCGGGTGTGACTTCCATGTCCGCGGACACGCATAAATACGGCTATGCCGCAAAAGGCACTTCGGTGGTTTTGTATCGAGGTCAGGAACTGAGACACTTTCAGTATTACACATCCACGGAATGGCCTGGCGGTTTATATTTTTCACCCACTTTCGCGGGTAGCCGCCCTGGAGCGCTGAGTGCGGCATGTTGGGCTGCGTTGACTGCCATTGGCGCGCAGGGGTATTTGTCCGCGACAAAAAAGATTCTCGAGACAGCCGCGGTTATCAAAAAAGGTATTCGTGAAATCCATGAATTGCATGTTCTCGGTGATCCGCTCTTTGTGATCGCGTTTGCATCTGAATCGATCAACATTTATAAAGTTTTGGATCATCTGTCGCACAAGAAGTGGAGTTTGAACGGCTTGCATAAGCCGGTCTGTGTGCATTTATGTGTCACATTGCGGCATACTCAACCCGGCGTTGCAGATCGCTTTCTTGCAGACTTACGCGAAGCAGTTGAACACGTCAAGGCGCATCCTGAAGAAAAAGGGACGATGGCGCCTGTCTACGGCATGGCGGCAACCCTGCCTTTGCGGGGCATGGTCAGCGATTTGCTCAAAAAATATTTGGATTTGATTTTCAAAGCCTGATGGATATATAAGAGATCGTAGATTGTCCCTAAAACCTGGCGCGAACAGAGACAACTGTGTTTTGCAGGTGATGGTTGAAGCGATCTTGTAAATTTAGCATCAATTGGTATATAGGATTAACAGACCGTCGGGCGTTTTTTCAACCAGCAGGGGTCGTAGCGGATTTTTTGCAGGGCCGCGAGTTACATTACCCGCAGGGTCATACCGCGAGCCGTGACAGGGGCAGGTGAAGCCGTCATTATTATGTTCAACGGTACAGCCCAGATGTGTACAAGTCAGACTTAAAGCAGAAAACCCATTGTTGGTATGAAGTAAAATGGCGGGAACGTCAGCGAGAAAGGTGCGTGAATTCAACGGATAGTTCTCAGCCGGTCCAAGGTCAAATTCAGTTTGTAGTGCGGGTTCTGTTTGAAAACTCAAGAAGCGAAGCAGGCCGCTGAGGGCGAGGGCGCCGCTTAAGTATAAAAACCCATCCCGGGTTAATTTTAGAAAATCTCGACGGGAAATTTCAGGCATCCAATTACCTTTCCACCGAATGGCATTTGTGACAATATTGTGAGCCTTGCTCGTCGGGTTTTTGCTCACAGGCTGTGCCCATCACGGGGCGGAATATGAATTTCTGGCGCGTAGCTTTGCCGATCATTTCATAAGTTCCATCTGGCAATACGCGTGTATTCCAAAGGGGTTCGCCCTTTTCGGTGACAATCATGGTGTCGCCGATTTTTATATCAACCACGGGGTTAAGAAAGGACATTCGGAAGGCAATATCATTTGGATCGGTCAATGTTGTGGTGAGCGGCAATTGGGTCAGCGTGCCGTGGCAGGTTTTGCATTGCACGTACTGTATATCTTTTTGATTGGAATGAATATCGCCATCGCCCATTATTTCGGAACGGGTGTGACAGTCCACGCAATCAAGGGTGTATTCGCATTGGGTGAATTGCGCAATGGGTTGGTAATAATCTTCAATGCGTATGATGGGCTGGTCAGCGCGTTCCATAAATGTCATTGACCGCAAATCATAGTTTCCGCGATTGTGGCAGGCATTACATTGAGTGTATGGAATGGCGGTTGTGAGCGTATGTTGTGCGGTTGAATGACAGGCCGCGCAGCCTGTTTGACGAGCATAAAGAGGGCCTTCGCGCGGTATTGAGTTGAGATGACATGTGAGACAGTTATCACCGAATTTCTGGATGAATGAATTGTCATCGCTTGCCGGATTAAATGCAGACAAGGATGTGAGGCCTGTTTTAGTTTCCTCATCTGTAATGGCATTGATGCCGAAATGAGCGATCAAATCTGTCTGGGCGCCGAAGGTAAAGCGGATGTTGGCAATCGCGCCCGCATAGGTGGATTGCACGCTGGTCATTACGCGCTGGATGTGGTTGCGGTCATCCGCTTCGCTGCCAGAGTGACAGTTGCTTCCGCCGCATGATATTTCCACAACTGACAGGTCAGACGGGTTCGCGCCTCCGCGCATGGTGCTGTGCGCCAGACTTGCATCCAGGGCGAGGCGTTCGCCGCCGTGACACCTTACACAGCCAAAAGTCTTGATGGGATGCGAAGAACTAATCTCCGGCAAATCCGCGTGGCAAGTGAGGCAATATTCCGATTGGCCTGTGAGTGCAGGGATCAGTTCCACTGGTTTTGGTTGGCGGGCATTTAACCACCATGCCAGCGACAGCGAAAGAAATAGAATAGCAGTTGCAACGACGATTAATTTACGCATTTTATGAAATTGGAATGCTGCCCAAAACGGTAAGCAGGATAATCAAAAAGGCAATTGTCGCCAATGTAATTTGAGCCAGGCGATTGGATTTCGGAAACCAACTCCCCAATTCGCCTTCCAGCGGTTTTGGAAAAATGTATGGAATCAAGGCCAGGATCAATAAACATGCCACTGGAACAAGTATGCCCCACAAGAATGGATCGCCCCATTTGAGCATTTGTTGAACCCACAAAAAGAACCAGGGCGCGCGCGATTCTGCCTCGATCGAGGTGAGCTGGGTAATCGACGAAGCAATTGGCGCGGGGGAAAAAACCGAAAGCATGATTAACGCGGCGCTGGTCCATAGCATAGCCAGAATTTCACGGCGAACCAACGCAAAGCGTGAAATCCGTTCAGGATCAGTGCGCAGCCTCGGAGGGGGAAGAGCGATACCTCCGTCGCGGCGAACGCGAAAGATGTGCCATCCAATTAGAATCGCGGTCATAATAGCCAATCCAAAAATATGCCATGCGTAAAATCGGATCAGGGCAGCAGATCCAGGTTGAGTCCCTCCGATTAGAATTTGATAAGAATTATTTCCGATCAGCGGAATGGTTTTTATTAAGTTCGTGCCAACAATCAGCGCCCATTGAATGCCGGTGTCCCAACGCAGAATGTACCCCGTGAAATTCAATAGAATGAAAAAAAGAAACAGAATAAGACCAAGCAGGTAATTGAAGCGGCGTGGAGGAATGTATGCGCCCGTGAAAACCACGCGGACAAGGTGCACGGCACTTAAAATGATCAACAGTTGCGCTGACCAAAAATGGATATTCCGAATCAACCCGCCAAAAGGTACCAGGTAGGTAATGGTTTGAATCGAGAGCGGGGCGTCTGTGGGGGTAGGGATGTAATAAAACATTTCGAGCGCGCCGGTAATGACCAAAAGCAATGTGAGGAAAAGGGCGATTCCACCCGCGCCCAATGTATAGCGCCAGCGCGCTTGTGCGGCAGGGATGGTGGGTGGGTGAAGATGATGAAAAAAGGTTGGGCGCATTGAAAAATTATAGCCGATAAAAAGCAGGTCACGTTTGAAACGCGACCTGCCAAATTTATAAATCAACTTCTGAAAAATCAATCTCCAGAGGTTGCAGTGGGCGTACCTTCTACTTCACTTTCAAAGAGCGGCAGATATTTGGCGACCAGTCCAAAAGCCAGAATACCTGCAGCAAAGATGCCAATCGAAACAGAAACTTCGGGCAAGGAAGGCCAGTAATGAACGTTGGTGGACATAAAGGTTGGCAGGTAGGTAATCGGATCGGGATGTTTAACTGCAAGCCAGCTTACATTAAATCGGTTCATGATCATACCGGCCAGCAGAATGATGGCGCTGACCAAAATGCCATTCGGACTCTGGCGAACCTTTTTGATCGAGAACAGGACGAAGGGGATAATCGAGCCGACGATGATTTCTGTCCAAAACAGAATGCTCATCAAGCCGCTGGCGAAGAGGTAATGCGCATCGCCGGCGATGAAGATCTCCACGAATTTGACCAGCAGGTAAATTCCCAAAACGACTGGGATGGCCTTTGCCAGCTTTCCCAAAAGGTGGAGTTCGAGACCGCGTTTGAAATAACGGGAACTGAGCGAGGATTCAAAGATGATCATCGCCATGCCGATGGAGATCGCGGAAATGAAGAATTCCACGGGCAGAATGGGCGTCCACCAGAGCGGGAAGAGTTTTGCAGGTTGAATGAGCAGAAGCGAACCGAGCGAGGATTGATGCAGGGTGGAAAGCACCACGCCGAGGATGACAAACGGCATGATGAATTTGTGGATCAGATGCGACCATTTTTCCCATTTGAGGCCCTCGAATACGACGGGCGCAAATTCAATGGCAAGCACGGTCAGATAGCTCATGACACAGATGCCGATTTCCAACAACACCGAGGTATGGTTCCAATAGATCATCATGTACCAGATGCGTTCGGGATGACCGAGGTCGACCAGCAGTGCAATGACGACCATGATGTAACCGAGGAAACCTGTCAGCACCGAGGGCTTGAGTAAAGGTTGAAATTCCTTCAACTCGAAGATGTATACAATTGCGGCCATGACGAAAGCGCCGCTGCCAATGGCGACACCTGTAAACAAGTCAAAGCTGATCCAGAAGCCCCAGGGATAGGAATTCCCCAAATTGCTGATCGGGCCAATGCCATAGGCGTACCGGATCATCGCGACCACGAAGGCAATTCCCATGAGGGTTAACAAAATCCAGACCAGCGGACTGAAGTTCAAGCGGAAACGTGGTTGGACGGTAAGATTAAGTTTCATTTTGATGCCTCCGCTTTCTCATCCGATGCGGATTTTTCTGCCTTATTTTTATTATATAAATGTACTCCAGCCGCAACGCCGCTCAAAACCGCACCCCAACCTAGGGCAAACGGAATGGTCATTTCCATCACTTTCTCGCTGACTTCGTTGACGGGGGTTTCGGGCAAATTGGGTAAGCCCAACTCGCTAAACGGAATGTGCGAGAGAACGAGATAGGATGTGCCGCCGTTTTCAAACTCGCCGTAGATGTGGTCAATATAGCGGTCGGGGTGCGCGGCGATGCGGGCACGCGCTTTGTTGATGAGTTCTTCGCGGTCGCCATATTCCAGAGCGTCGGTCGGGCAGGTTTCCACGCAGGCAGGTTCCTGGCCGTTGTAAATCCGCTGTGGGCAGAACGTGCATTTATCGATGAACGCGCCTTCAATGATGCCTTTGTCATAATCAAAGTGAGGGACGCCAAAAGGACAGGCGTTCATGCAATAACGGCAGCCAATACACAGGTCAGGATTGTAGGTCACAGGGCCATCTTCGGCTTTCGTGTAGGCGCCTACAGGGCAGGCTGATAGACAATCGGGATGGTTGCAGTGCATGCAGTGATAAACCATTGTGCCGCGTTGCAAATCGGGATATTCACCTTTGATGCCGATGCCTGACACCCAGATACGGGTCTTGTTCATGTCGACGTTGTTTTCCACGCTGCAGGCCACCATGCAGGCACGGCAATCGATACAGCGTGTGGCGTCAAAGAGATAGGCGTGGTGTTTGATTTCTGTCATGAGTACACCTTTAAGCCTTTATTATCGTTACAAAAGTTTGGCTGAGCGCCTGCCCACCGCTGATGGGATCGGTGTAGGTAACGTGCAAAGCCGAGTCGCTCGCTCCGACGCCGAAGGCTGTTTTCAAACCTTTGGAGAGGTGGCCGTAGCCAGGTGTCATATACACACAATCAGGGCGGATGGCTTCCGTGGCAAGCAGGATGCTGTGGACAGTACCCACTTTACTCGCCACTTCCACCCAGTCACCATCCTCCAGGCCACTTTGCGCGGCGGTCCTGGCATTCATCCACAGGCGGGGTTTGTCGGAATACTTGTGGAGCAGTTGATTGTTCTGCGTGCCAAACTGGGTATGCTGCGCCACTTTGCCGGTCAACAGGTAGAACTCATTTTCTCCAGGGGCAGGTGGTTCTTCCCAGGTGGGCCAGGGCGAGAAACCAGCGTTTTTCAAGGTCTCGGAATAGACTTCGATCTTGCCGGAAGGCGTGTTGAATGTAATTTCCCCATCCTTTTCTTCCTCCGGCATTTCTGCATAGCCCTTTGCCTTCACCTCTTCGAGGCTGACGCCAAGCGGCTTCAATTGCTGGCGGATGTAATCTTCCTCATCTTCATATTGGAAGAAATCACCAAGGCCGAGTCGTTCGCCCAATTGTTTGTAGATCCACAGCGCAGACTTGGCTTGACCTTGCGGCTCGATCACAGGTTGGCGGATAAAGGCCTTTCCGCCGACAGGCAGAAGCGGGTCATAGCGTTCGAGATACGAGGCTTCAGGCAGGACGACATCTGAGAACCAGGCTGTGTCATTCATAATAATATCCACAGTGGCGATGAAGTCCATTTTTTCGAAGGCCTCCAGTGTCTTGGCGCGGTCTGGCAGGGACATGATCGGATTTTGCCTGGAAATAAACCAGCCGTGCGCCTGATACGGTTCGCCTGTAATAATCGCGTCGCGCAATTCCTGGAAAACACCCAATTTCAACGGCACGAGCGGATACTTCCACGAGACGCCATCCAAACGAGGGGCCGAAACGCGCGGATACGGTGGCTGTTTCGGCATACCCAAACCTGCGCCTTCTGCCGCCATTTCCGCCGAGAGACAGCCGCCAGGCCTGAGCACGTTGCCGCTCATGGCGTTCAAGATGGCAATCGCCCGCTCGGTCTGGAAGGAATTGATGAAGTTGGACGTACGCCAGCCAGGATGCGCCAGAGCATTGTGTTTGGCGGCGGCATATTCACGCGCAATCCGTTCGATGGTTGCGGCGGGAATACCAGTGATTTTCTCGGCCCATGCAGGCGTGTACTTACGCATTTCGTCTTTGATGCCATCGCAACCGACAACGTACTGCTTGACAAACTCGCAGTCTGCCAGTTCGTTTGAAGTAATGACATTGATCATCGCCAGCAAAAAGGCCGAGTCGGTGCCTGGGCGGATGGGAATCCATTCGGTCGCTTTTGAAGCGGTCTTCGTGTAGCGCGGGTCGAGATAAACCAGCTTCGCGCCGCGGTCAATTGCATGAGACAGTTCAGAAGTCTCCGACGTTGAAATGGCTTCCATCATGTTGCGGCCAACCATCAGGATGAATTCAACGTTGTCATAGTTGCGAGACGGTTCTTCGACGCCATACGTTAGCGAGAAGGCAGTGATCATGGCATTGAAACACAAACTGCGCTGTGTGCCGTAGTTCGGCGAACCGAAAGCGTAAAGCAGGTTTTCAAACTGTACCTGGCTCAGGTTGTATGTGGATGAAAATACCATCGCCTCTGCCCCATATTTTTCCTTGATCTCCAGCATTTTGCTGGCGGTCAGATCGAGGGCTTCTTCCCATGAGGCCTGGCGGAATTTACCTTCGCCGCGTTTTCCCACTCGAATGAGGGGTGTCAATACGCGGTCGGGATCGTACGTGTTCATTAATCCGGATTGCCCGCGCGGACAAAGGTTCCCGCGAGAATGCGGATGCTCGGGATTGCCGTCCAATTTAACGACCCGTCCGTCTTTGATCTTGGCCAGCACGCCGCAGCGCCACACGCACATCTCGCACATGGTGGAAATGACGCCGTCGCCCGCGGCATTTAACACTCCGCTTTCCCTGGCAGCTTTGGCGGCCAGCGGCGGAAGCATCTGACCGACAGCCAGCGCCCCAACAGATGCCGCGCCCAGTTTTAGAAAATCTCGCCTTGAGATTATTTTTGTCATTAGTGTCTCCGATGCAGTACCCGGTGTTCAGGTATCAGCGGTCAGTCTTGCTGTTTACTGATACCCGTTTATTCACTTTTTTCCGCACGCTGCCATCCCGCGCGATCAATCAAATAGAAGAGCAGGAGTGACATCAACCCGAAGAACAGAATAAACAGGAAGGGACTGACATTCCACAGGTCAGGCATATTGGTGTTACCGTAATTTGCAATTGCTGAAATCGCAGGGAATACTTCTTGATAGGTCAGGCCGTAAATTACTGCGCCAGTTAGAAAACCCAATAAGCCGGGAACAATGTAATCTAATTTGCCTTCGCCGCCACCGGCGGCGCAAGTACCCGGTCAGTATCCTGTAAGCGCCATGCCTACTCCAAATATCAGACCGCCTATGATATTTCCGAAAATGTACGTGGCAGGAATGGCGGGGAAGGTGATCACTCCCAGGCCGCGCAGGGCATACAGGCCGCTCATGGCAACTACCAGCGCGGTCATCATGAATTTCAGCACAGCCATGTCGGTGAAGCGAAATACATTCACGATTTTGTGGTATTTAGTCAACCCGGCCTTGTTTAGTGAAAAGCCGAAGAAGACGCCAGCGAAAAGAGCAATTATGAAGTTTGTCATGTTAATCTCCGACATTCCTAATAGCGTTTGCGGTAGATGATGAGCGCAGTGAGAATGCCCGAGGCAAACATTCCCATGATGAAGAGGAATGCTGCGGGAGCCAGCAACATGCCGCCAGAGATGGCCAGCCCGCTGGTACAGCCGCCCGCAATGCCCGCCGCATATTCTAAAATGATTGCGCCGATAAAGGCCAGCACCCAGCGCTTCCAAACCTGCGGTCCAAAGATGCGCTTCCATTGTGCGTCAGAGCTGGCAGCGCCTCTTTTGCCCCACATTAAGGTGCCGCTGGTTGCCGCCCCGATCATCCCGCCGAAGAACACGCCAATGAGCAGGATGAGTCCCCAGGTGATGCCCGGCGGCATGATGAAGTTGAAATACATATTATCGAACGCCGCAGGCGCAACAGCCTTGCCAATCATCCCCGCCAGGTTTTCAAAAGCGCCCGAAGCGCCCAGCAAACTGTCGCTCAGCCATACGGCAGCCACGCCCACGACGCCGAGCAAAATGCCCGCCACATAAGGGGACCATTCTTCCCTGCGGATATAGTACAAAATAAATTTCATGGAATTACTCCTTGTCTGGTTTTTCTGAAATCACGGCATCCATCAGATCCAAAACTTTTTCGGCCTTTTTGGGATGATCCAAAACATTCTTCAACGATTTACGCGTTTGAGATTTGAGCCCTGCGATCTGCGGCAGCATCTCAACCACGTCTGCAGGATATTCACCCTCAGCCTTGCGCGTATCGCCAAACGAAATATTGATCAGTTTCTCGCGTGTGACGACAAATCCGCCGCCGCCCACTGCAATCAAACCGATCATTACCATCAAAATGGAATTGCCCCAATTGATGGGTTTCCTGCCCAGAACGATCTCGTCATAATTCCGGACATAGTTGACGGTGTTTGGATCATCGACCACGAGACCGTTGCAGCCCAGATCCGTTGTTGCATTTTGAGCAGGTTTTGCCACGATGGGTGCTAGGACAGGATCCTCGCCTGCAGCTGATGTAGAAGTGCCCGAACCGATTTCCACGCCCAGAGTGGATGCGTAAACCTGTGCGCGTTCCGTCAAATCTGTCACATGGCATTGCTGACAGGCGGCCTGCACATCTGCAAGCGGAGCGACCATCCCCTCGTGCGCGGCAACTTTGTCCTTGGCTTGGTTATTGCCTGCATGGCAGATATAGCAAAAATCACCGAAAGCATGGGATTGGTGCCAGCCTGTGCCATCTGCATTCACTGGCATCTCGGCTTGGGCCTCATGACAATTCTTGCAAGACGAAGCCTGCGATCCGCATTGCGCGCTTACTGGAGTAGCTGTCGTCAAATAAAAGCCAACGATAGCGAGGATTGCTGCTCCGCTGAAAAGAAAAGAGAGAACCGTGTTTTTGTATTTCATTGTTTCTCCTCAAATGAAGTTTTATTAATTTGATGGTTCTTCCATTAGACCTGCTCGATACGCAAGGCGATCACGCATTACGCTCCGCAGCAAGTCGAGAGCCTGAATGAGTCTTTGATCTGCAAGATAATAGGTGACTGTAGTGCCAGAGCGGACGGTTTGTACCAATCCTCGCTCGCGCATAACTTTGAGATGTCTCGAGGTGGTGGATTGATTCAACCCGAGTTCCTGGGTGAGTTCGGTTACATTTAAGGGTTTCTCGCTGAGGGCATAAAGCATAAGGATCCGATTGGGATCTGAGAGCGCGGAGCAAAAATCAGCTTCGAGTTGGGATATTTCCTGTTTGAGGGTTTGGTTGACCATGTTTTCCTGCCCATATTCGTATAAACGCATATTAGCAACCCCCATCATAATATTGTGATAGATAGTACAATAGTGGAGTGTGTCATATTAAATTGTGTTTTATGTCACATATAATTGGTGTATAATTTGGGCAAAATTGGTAGAATTACAAAAACAATGGAGACCATAATGGAATCATTTTCAAGAGAAGCAATCTCGGTGGATGTGTCCACTCGTTTGCGTGAACTGCGTGAGGGGCAGGGGATATCGATGCGCACTCTTGCCACAAAAAGTGGTTTATCCGCCAACGCGCTTTCGATGATCGAGCGCGGAAAAACTTCCCCCTCGGTCAGTACCTTGTATAAATTGGCGGACGCCCTTGGGATTTCGATTACCGCTTTCTTTGGTGTGGAAACTGAAAAAAAGCGAGTTGTATTTATTAAATCTGATGAGCGCACGCGCATGTCATTTACTCGCGGCGTATTTGAGGCTTTGGGCGGGGAACAGTTCTCTGGACGGGTGGAACCCTTCATGTTGACACTCGAAAGCGGCGCTTCGTGCGGTCCGCATGGCATGGTGCATACGGGCCACGAGTTTATCTTCTGTCTGCGCGGACAATTGGATTATTATGTTGAGAAGGAGATATTCCACCTTGAAGCCGGAGATAGCTTGTTATTTTCATCCAAATTAAGCCATCGCTGGCGCAATCCAAGTACGCATGTGACGAATGCGCTGATCGTTATTTCTGGATTTGCAGAGGGCGAGCTGCCGCATGTCATGCACTGGAAAAAAGGGGAATAGTATCAAAGGTAGAAAAATAGAAAAGACGCCGATCCGAAACGGAGGGCGTCTTTGTTGACTTCAAGGCTATGAACTAATTAATTGACTTATGCGTACATGCCCCAATCCAACGCTGAAGGGTCTTCCATCATGGAGAAATCCCACATGTCCATGCCCATTTCAATGTTGACGGGCATGTTGAGACCCTCCACGGCTTTGGCCTTGGTCATTTCGATCATGGCGGGACCGTAGGGACAGAAGGGTGTGGTCAGGATCATCTTGATGCGGCCCATGCCATTTTCGATTTCGACATTGCGGATCAAGCCCAACTGTACGATGTTCATTCCAATTTCAGGGTCGATTACCTCTGACAGCCTTGCGCGAACCTCCTGCACTCGCTCAGGATGGGTTTCATGCAAGGTCCATTGGATTTCTTTTGCTTTTACTTCAGAGTCTGTCATTTTGGCTCCTTGTTCTTAATTTTTTATTTCAGCAGGTTGGATCACATATGTACAATGCGCTGCGCCGCTCAGAATACACTGCACCTTGTTAGCGGGCAATGCCAGCATTTTGGAGATCAAGGTTTGGTCAACGGTGCAGACTTCAGGATGGGCAATGCCAATTTGATAATAAGGGCATGAAATTTCATGGATCTGGTACTGCCCGTCTTTCTTTTCCCATTCGACCGTAAAGCCTTCACGTCCCAATAATTCTTTGACGAAGTCAAGCCGTTCTTCCATACTCAGGTTTTTCATATCGCTGGCATATTGGCTGGCGAGGTCTTCTGCGATCTGATTGAATAACTTTGCCACCACAGGCCCGGGCATGGTGTCTTTCATTTGTGACAGTAACCGTGTAGTGAGCTGCATGTAACGTGTGGGGAAGTGTTCCATGCCTTCGTCTGTCAAAACGTAAACCAGGCGCGGCCGTCCCACGCCGTGCCGTTCCTCGTGTCCCTCAACCAGTCCTTCCATTTGCAGGTTGGTGAGGTGGTGTCGCACAGAAATGGGATTAATACCCACGGCCTCGGCCAGTGCGTTTATAGCCGAGCGGGGCTTGTGTAATAAGGTTTGTAAAATCTTGTCTCGCGTGGATTTCATAAATTGAGTATAACCAAATCATCAAAGTATGTCAATATACTAGAATAATATCATAAATATTGACATATTCGCCCAGCCCTGCTATAATCCCATTCAATTGACAAAAATCGCCAGAAATGGCTTAAATTTTTAGGAGCCCAAGGTATGTCGCAACTTGAAATAAAGAACCTGCACGTAAGTATCGAAGATAAAGAAATTCTCAAAGGTCTCTCATTGACTATTAATCAAGGCGAAATTCATGCCATTATGGGGCCAAATGGCACCGGGAAATCCACACTTGCTTACACATTGATGGGTCATCCCAATTACACCGTCACAGAAGGTGAGATCATCTTTAAGGGTCAAAATGTCCTTGAGCTTGAGCCCGACGAACGCTCTCGGGCTGGCATTTTCCTTGCTTTCCAGTATCCAGTAGCCATCCCCGGCGTGACTGTCGCCAATTTCCTTCGTACGGCCATCAATTCCCGCCGGCGCGCTGAAAATCCAGAAGACAAAGGCATGCCCATTCCTGAATTCCGCAAGATGCTCAAGGAAAAGATGGATACCCTCAAGATGGATCACATCTTTGCAGGTCGTTATCTTAACGACGGATTTTCAGGCGGCGAAAAGAAGCGCGCCGAAATTTTGCAAATGGCAACCCTCAAGCCGGAAATTGCCATTTTGGATGAAACAGATTCGGGCCTGGATATTGATGCGCTGCGCATCGTCGCAGAAGGCGTCAACGCTCTTTCCGGACCCGAACTTGGCGTGCTGGTCATCACACATTATCAGCGCCTGCTGAACTACATCAAGCCCAACTTCGTTCACATTATGCTGGATGGTCGCATCGTTGAATCTGGTGCAGCCGACCTGGCTTTGCACCTTGAAGACCAGGGTTATGATTGGGTTCGCGAAAAGTATGACGCAGTGTCCGAAGGGGAAGAGACAACTGCTTGATAATCGCAGGCAAGGCCGCGGGTTTAATTCATAGCCCCGGCGAACTTTGAGACCTTAGTGGTAAAGGAATAACTCAGGAGAAGCCATGACTGAAGAAATTAAAACTGACGATACCAAGATCCTCGAGGAAATTGGCGATTATAAATACGGCTTTCATGACCGCGACGATAATTATGTATTCAAGTCCGAACGCGGATTGAGCCGTGAGGTTGTTGAAAATATTTCACGCATGAAAAATGAGCCGCAATGGATGCTCGACTTCCGCTTGAAGGCGCTTGAGCATTATCTGGCACGCCCCATGCCCAGCTGGGGACCTGATCTCAATGACCTCGATCTTGATAATATTTTTTATTATGTCAAGCCGACTGAGAAAAGCGAAAAATCCTGGGATAATGTCCCCGATGACATCAAGAACACCTTCGATAAATTGGGCATTCCCGAAGCCGAACAAAAATTTTTGGCGGGTGTGGGCGCGCAGTATGAATCTGAGATGGTCTATCATTCCATTTTGGAGCACCTTGAAAAACAGGGTGTCATCTTCCTTTCCATCGAAGATGGCCTAAAGCAATACCCCGACTTGTTCAAGGAATATTTCGGCACAGTTATTCCACCGGAAGATAACAAATTTGCCGCGCTTAATTCTGCCGTCTGGTCTGGTGGTTCGTTTGTTTACATCCCCAAAGGGGTTAAAGTGGATTTACCCCTGCAGGCATATTTTGTTTGAATACCGCCAATGTCGGCCAGTTCGAACGCACCCTGATTATTGTGGATGAAGACGCGTCTGTGCATTATGTGGAAGGCTGTACCGCTCCGCAATATACTACAAATTCCTTCCATAGCGGCGTCATCGAAATTATTGTCAAGAAGGGTGCGCGTTCCCGTTATTCGACCATTCAAAACTGGTCTACCAATGTGTTCAACCTCGTAACCCAGCGCGCCAAAGTATTTGCCAATGCCTCACATGAATGGGTGGATGCCAACCTTGGCTCGAAACTCACCATGAAATATCCATCATGCTATTTGATGGAATCGGGCGCTCATGGTGAAATGCTTTCAATGGCATTCGCGGGCCCGGGTCAGATCCAGGATGCCGGCTCGAAGATGATGCACTTTGCTCCCAATACCACCAGCAAGATCGTATCCAAATCCATCAGCAAGGGCGGAGGCCGCGCCTCCTATCGCGGCATGGTCAAAGTCTATAAAGGGTCGAAAGGCGTCAAATCCAATGTGGTTTGTGACGCGCTTTTACTCGACCCCAGATCACGCTCAGATACATATCCGACTATCGAGATTGACGAAGACGATGTTACCATTGGCCACGAAGCTTCTGTCAGCAAAGTGGGTGAGGAGCAACTCTTTTATTTAATGTCCCGTGGCCTCAGCGAAGAGCAGGCCACCACCATGGTGGTCTCCGGCTTCATCGAACCGCTGGTTAAGGAATTGCCGATGGAATATGCAGTTGAAATGAACCGCTTGATCCAGCTTCAAATGGAAGGGTCGATTGGCTAATATGCAAGAGCAACCCAAAGTATCTGTATCTAGGGGACGACGCACTGACTCTGCCGCAAAGGAATTTTCCTTCACACAGGCGGATATCCCCGCATCCGGTAATGGTCTCGCTTCTTTCCGCGCCTCAGCCTGGGAATCTTTCAAAAAACTTTCGCTCCCCGTAACCACGGATGAAGCCTGGCGCCGCACTGATTTGCATTTATTGCCCGCGCCTGATTTCAGGCTTCCCAAAGAGGGCGCGTTTGAAGATCTACCTGTTGTGCCGGAAGAATTGCTCAAGCCATTAACTGGCGAACAACACGGCGGACAGATCACTTTACTTCCGGGTGGGTCGCAGGTCCAATTGGATGAATCCCTCTCCGCGAAGGGCTTGGTCTTCACCGATTTTCGCACAGCTGAAAAAAATCACGCAACCCTGCTTGCAAAGTTGATCGGTCAGATCGTGAAACCTGGTGACGGAAAATTTGCCGCGCTTGCTTCCGCTTTGGCTCAAAATGGCGTACTGCTTTATGTCCCTAAGAACGTTAAAGTTGAATACCCGCTTCATTCCGTCCTGTGGGGACCCGGCGGCAAGCTGGCGCATCTCTCGCACCTTGTCGTCTTTGTGGATGATGGCGCGTCTGTGACCTATGTTCACGAAGCCGCTTCTCCAAATGAGACGGGTCATGCCATGCACGCGGGCGTGGTCGAACTTCACGTCGGAGAAAATGCAAACCTGCGCTTTGTGGAATTGCAATCCTGGGGCCGGCATGTCTGGAACTTCTCACACGAACGCGCTCGAGTGGAACGCGGCGGCAACCTGGATTGGATCTTTGGCGCAGTAGGTTCACGCCTGACCAAAAATTTCTCCGACCTTGATCTGGCCGGCGAAGGCGCTCAGGGACGCATGTCGGGTTTTTATTTCACAGACGGCACCCAGCATCTTGACCATGATACCCAGCAGAATCACCTCGCACCACATACAACCAGTGACCTGCTCTTCAAAGGTGCACTCAAGGGTAAAAGCCGATCTGTGTGGCAGGGTATGATCTATGTGGCCCCCGGAGCACAGAAGACAGATGGCTACCAGGCCAACCGCAACCTGATCCTTGACGATCGGGCGCGTGCAGATTCAATCCCCGGCTTGGAGATTCTGGCTGATGATGTCCGCTGTACACATGGTGCAACTGTTGGTAAACTGGAGCAGGAACCGCTTTTCTATCTTAAAAGCCGCGGCATTCCCCAACGGGAAGCGGAGCGCCTGGTGGTGGAGGGTTTCTTCGACCCGATCATGCAACGCATCCCGTTTGAAGGCGTGCGTGAAAGATTTCAACAGGCAATTCAGGATAAACTATCCGCATAGAATTATTAACCTGACATGCCAAGCAATTGCATGTCAGGTTTTTAGGTAATAAAAGCTTTCGGCGAAAGGTCAAATTTATTTGTCGGGAACAGACTGCAGTTAAGTAATAGGCGGAGGGCGTCTCAATAATTCAAGAAGGATGTGAGTTATGAAAGTGAAATCAAAAGCAAAATCCAAGCCAAAGTCAAAAACTAAAGTGAAGGCAAAGATAGCAGTTAAATCAAAGGTCGCAGCGAAGGCAAAACCTGCCAGAAAATCAGCTTCCAAACCAAAACCAAAAGCAAAGGCAAAATTGAAAAAAACGACCGTAAAGTCTGGTAAAAAAGCCAGTCCGCAAATTGCGTTAAAAAACAGGGCAAAAGTTCAAACCGCTGTTGAAAGAGCGCCAGAAAAGAAATCAGCAAGATTGGGAGAGACTGCGAAATCCGCAACCCCTGTAGTAAAACGAGTGGTTACGAACCTGGTGGAACGCCGTAAACCGATAAAACGTTCGTTGCGGATAAATCAATTTAACTTTATGAAAGCGCCCGGACTCGAACATGCATTTGAAGTGGGCGATACTGTTGAAGTATTCTGCGACCATGAAAAAGACCACGAACGAATACGTGGATGGATAAAAGGTATTGTGGTACAGGTGGATAACAAGTTGGTGGCGGTACAGTTCCGTTCGAATGTTTATCTCACCGATGGCTGGATGGTGCCTGATCGAATCCTCTGGTATCCACTGACCTCAGAACACATCCGTCCTGCGCCAGGTAAGAAGTCGGCGGTAAAAAGAGAGTTTATTCCAGATTATTAGGATGCAGTAAACTGGTATACAGGCGAGCAGGCATGTATGCATATTACGCCTGCGTACTTGTTTGCTTTTGACTATCCCATGATGCTTAACACAGAACAAATCCGTAAAGATTTTCCAATCCTCGAGCGCGAAACCCGCCCGGGCGTGCGCGTGGTTTATTTGGATTCAACCGCCACTTCACAAAAACCTGTGCAAGTCATCGAAGCGATGAACGATTATTATCGCCGCTCGAATGCGAATATCCACCGCGGCGTGCACACGCTTGCTGAAGAAGCCACTGCCATGTACGAAGGGGCGCGCGAAAAGATCGCGAAGTTTATCAATGCTGCATCTGCGCGCGAAATCATTTACACACGCAATACGACCGAGTCGATCAATCTTGTTGTTTATAGCTGGGCGCGGGCGAATTTAAAGGCGGACGACCTTGTTATTTTGACTGAGATGGAGCATCACAGCAATCTTGTTCCCTGGCATATGCTGCAAATGGAACGCGGAATAAAGCTGGATTTCATCCCAGTGACGGAAGACGGTTTACTTGATCTTGAAGTTTACAAATCGCTTCTTGAACGCCGCCCGAAATTGGTCTCGTTTACACACATGTCCAACGTCCTCGGCACGATCAACCCCTCGGCAGAGATCATTCGTTTGGGACATGAGGCGGGCGCAATTGTGCTGGTGGATGGGGCGCAATCCGTTCCGCATTTGAAAGTAGATGTGCAGGCGCTTGATGCTGACTTTTATGCATTTTCCGCCCATAAAATGTGCGGTCCCACGGGTATAGGCGTGTTATATGGAAAGTCATCCCTGCTCGAATCCATGCCTCCATTTTTAGGCGGAGGCGAAATGATCAGGGAAGTAAAGCTGCGCTCGTTCCGTGCGAATTCTTTGCCGCATAAATTCGAAGCGGGCACCCCTGCCATTGCAGAGGCGGTCGGCTTTGGGGCGGCTGTGGATTATCTTGAACATATCGGGATGGAAAAGATCGCCGCACACGAACATGAGATCACTGAATACGTTTTGGAACGATTGGAAGAAATCCCTGGTGTTAAGGTATTTGGTCCATCGGCTGACAAGAAAGGCGGAGTGGCGGCCTTTACTCTCGAAGGTGTGCATCCGCATGATGTGGCACATATACTGGATCAGGATGGGATTGCCGTGCGCGCAGGCCATCACTGCGCCCAACCTTTACACGAAAAATTTGGAATCCCTGCCACAACCCGCGCTTCCTTCTATCTGTATAATACAAAAGATGAAGTGGACTTGCTTGTGCGCGGACTCTATAAAGTAAAAGAGATATTTGGATAATCATGGACGATCTCTATCGCGAAATCATCATCGAGCATTATAAAAACCCGTCGTATCGCGGAAAACTAAACCCGCACGATATTTCCTTTGCGGACAATAATCCCTTATGCGGCGACCATATCCAAATTGATTTGCGTGTAGACAATAAAGGCATTGTAGTCGAGGCGATGTTTGATGGTCACGGATGCGCCATCTCGCAGGCTTCCGCTGATTTGCTCATGGAGTCAATCATTGGCAAACCGCTTGAAGAAATAAAGAAATTAAACAAGGATTCCATCCTTGAATTGCTTGGCATTGATCTTGGTCCTGTGCGTTTGAAATGCGCCTTGCTTTCGCTCAAAGTATTGAAGGCGAGCGTATATGGGCTGGGGGAGGCAAGGGATGATCTGGTGGAATAAATAAATCATGTTCAACTACACAGCCCTGGACGAATCCAAAGCGGAATATTTTGAGATTGCCCCCGCATCAGAACTTCCCAATGGCGAGCGATTATTTGTGGATTTGGGCGACAAGCCCATTGTAATATTCAATATTGCAGGGCATTATTATGCCATTGGCGATGTTTGCACCCACGACGACGGCCCTCTCGGAGATGGCACGATCGAAGGGAACAATGTCGTCTGTCCCCGCCACGGTGCCGAGTTTGATATCCGCACAGGCCAGGCGGTGCAAATGCCCGCTGTGGTGGATATCCCGGCCTATCCTGTAAAAGTGGTTGACGGAAAAATTTTTGTAGGATTACCGAAGGAAAAGTAAAAGCAGGTAAAATTTAAACTAAAACTGCGAGGCGTACACTTGGCAGTTTTAGTTCTACCAATCCCCTGCGTAATTTAAATCGGAGGGTCTGTTCATTTGTTCAATCCGATGCCGCCTGAGTTCCACCAATTGACGAATATGCAAATTGTCATGTGCAATCCATGCCGCCAGCATTTGGCGGGCCGATATGGATCCGTATTCTGAAGTGTATAAAGTGTCCCAGTTTGCGTCCGACAGTCCCTTCAACCATTTCAGGGATATCTTACGCTCGGCCAGGAACTTTTCCTGCATTTGTATAAAATTTTGTTTATTATATTCCCTTGAAGTCACCCAGCCTTGTGGATCAATTGGATGCCAGTCTTCGTTCTGGCGATGCCGTATGAAATCGAGGTGCTCTCGGAAATCCTCGCGTTCTTCATCGTAAAGGTGGCAGATTACTTCAAGGGTTGACCAGGTTTTGGGTGCTGGTTTGATTTTTGCATCTTCCTGGGATATGCCGGCAATCAAGGCGCGGATCATTTTTGTGCTATGGGAAAGTTCCTGATAAAGTTTCTCAAATATCATAATGATCAATTAATCCTGTGTTTCAAATCTTCCCACGATCCTCAAGATATCGAATCCCTCTGCAAATGGACATTCTGCCAGCGCGCCGTGCCGTACCATAATGGAACGGGTCAGTTCGCTGTTGAAGTAGTAGCGGTCGCGGTAGGTCTCGTATTCCGCCAGGGCTTCGATTTTTTTATCGACATCTTCCTCCGTGACTTCCACCAAAAAATGAGGGAAGAAACCATAAGAAGAACGTACCACATCAAAGCCCAGCACTGTGATGCCGCGAAATGCGCGCAGAGCTTCCTCGGTCATGGTGTTGTGATCCTGGTGCACATCCTGTTTGGAATGGGTGAGGATCAAATCGGGCTTGAATTCTTTGCGGAGTTGCAGGAAATATTCCAAAATTTCCTGCCGTGCATCCGGGAAGACGCGGGTAACGAAAGGCCCAAAGACGATTTTCCCCTCAGGAACTCCCAATACTTTCATTGACTCAAGATGCTCGTTCTTTATATTTTTCAGGTCTGGATTTTTCTGGTTGTCTGATAGCGTAACGCACAGGATCTCTGTCTGTTTGACGATGTGATGAATCAAAGCGCCGCACCCGATTTCAATGTCGTCAGGATGTGCGCCGAGGAAGAGGACTTTCTTGCCGAAGAAGTTCATAATGTGATTATATCGCTCCTCACCATGACGATATTATTTTGTCGCCAAAATTCCGCCGACGACTTTGGTCATCGCCAGCTTGCCGTCGCGTTCAAACCATTTTTGGGCCACGGCTTCGATCCTGCCGATCAAGGCTTCGTATTCATCCGGGCCGTTGAACATGGATGTCCATAGTTTGCGGTCCTCTCCCAACGAAGCGCGGACATAGTCAATAAATGGCGCAACCTCCGGGAAGGTGAGATGGTTCTCGAATTTGTGCAATTCGGTTTTTGAAAAGATTTTGTCTATGGTATTGAAAATGTCACCTTTGAAGCGTGAGGAACCTGGCATGGGCGGAATGGCGGCGTTGCTGGCTTCCTTGATGATGTCGTAGAACATCTGCTTGTTCTCGGGCAGCGGGCCGGAGACGAAGAGCCGTCCGCCAGGATTCCCCGACGTGGGGTCGGGACTTCGAAGCACGCGGTGAGCCTCGCCAAATGTAAAGTCCAAATCGGAAGCGTAGTAGATGGCGAAGGCGCTGGTGCATAAATCGAAGGTGTTATCCGCAAACTTGAAAGGCTGGTTAAAGTCTAAAAATTGAAAATCGATATTGGCGCCAATATTTTTATTTTTCTCCCGTGCTTTATCAAGAAGTTCATTTGAAAAGTCGCCGCCTGTAATCTGTGCTTTGCCTTGGGTGGATTCATTGAAAAGAAAACTTAACTTGCCCGCGCCGCAGCCGACATCCAAAATTTTCATGCCGGCCTGGGGCTTGAGCAGATTGTTTGTCCAAACGTCAATATTGGCCGAGCCATATTTTTCGTGGATGTCAATTCGCATCAACAGGTCTTTGCTGGGTTCCCGGTAATCAATTTTCATGGATTCTCCTGATGTGTAGCGACGTCGATCGTCGCAACTGTGTGCATAAAAACGTTTTGTGATTATACCAAATTCAAACCAAAATTCAACTACTGAATTTTGGTTGCCTTTCCTGTTCCCATGATAAAATTCGCGCACTGGAGTCATCATGGCGAGCAAAATACAATCTGTTAAAGGCACGAGAGAATTCTATCCTGAGCAAATGTTCCTGCGCAATTTCATTTATGAAAAGGTGCGCCTGGCCTCCCAGGCTTTTGGATATCAGGAATGGGATGCGCCGTTCATCGAAACCATCGATCTGTATGCGGCAAAATCTGGCGAGGAACTGGTGAAGACGCAATCCTTCACTTTTCAAGATCGTGGAGGGGGGTATGTCACGCTTCGTCCCGAACTTACGCCCAGCCTTGCACGCATGATCGCGGCGAAGCAGGGCGAGTTGACCTACCCGCTGCGCTGGTGGTCGTTTGGCCCGTTTTGGCGATATGAGCAGCCGCAAAAGGGACGTTCGCGCGAATTTTTCCAGTGGAATATCGACCTGCTGGGAGTGGATTCGCCGTTAGCGGATGCGGAATTGATCGCGGTTGCGGCGACATTTCTGCGCTCGGTCGGACTTACCCCTCAGCTTGCCACTATTTTCGTAAACAATCGCGGCCTGATGGATTCTGAATTCGATGCGCTGGGCATTCTTCCAGAAAAGCGGCTTGATGTTTCCAATCTCGTTGACCGCCGCTCAAAGATGGAACCTGTCAAATGGGACGCATACGCGCTTGAGTTGGGTTTGACCCAAACGCAAGTGGATAGCTTGAAGGATATTCTTGGTAATTTTGAGCTGTGGAAAAAGAGTGATGAACTTGTGCGTTTGTTTGCTGCGCTCGAAGCATTGGGTGTGAAGGAATATGTCAAATTCGACCCGAACATCATGCGCGGACTCTTGTATTATACAGGCACTGTTTTTGAAGCGTTTGAGACGAGTGGTTCTCTGAAGCGCGCCATTCTCGGCGGTGGACGTTATGATAACCTGCTTGCAGATGTAGGCGGGCAGCCTCTCGCTGCTGTCGGGTTTGCCATGGGCGATGTGGTCATGGGTATCGTTTTGCAGGAAAATGGCCTGCTGCCTGAATTTGTTCCGACGCCTGCTTCCGTGTTGGTGACTGTGTTCGATGAAAACATGTGGATGAAATCCTTTGAACTTGCGGCGCAATTACGCGGCGCAAAACTGAATGCGATGGTTTATCCTGAACCCGTAAAACTACAAAAGCAGTTCAAGTTTGCAGACAGGATGAAGATGAAGATCGCGCTGACTATAGGTCCTGATGAGGCGGCCAATGATCAGGTGGCAGTCAAGAACCTGGTTAATGGCGAGCAGGTGACCGTTAAGCGCGAAGCGGTGGTGGATGTTGTGAAAAAGTTGTTGAATTAAGTCGATTTATGGTAAAATCCCGGCGCTTGAATTATGGAGCCTGTAGCTCAATGGCAGAGCGCCACACTGTGGATGTGGATGTTGTGGGTTCGAAACCCATCAGGCTCCCAGCAAAAAACCTCTGAGTTTTAGAAAGACTCAGAGGTTTTTATAATCCCCTTTGATCTTCTGGTAGTAAAATAGCCCCGATGCCTAAAACTATTAACGTCCTTTTTCTTGCGGCGGAAGCCGACCCTTTTGTGAAAGTTGGCGGCCTTGGAGATGTCGCGGGTTCTTTGCCGCGCGCTTTACGCGCTCTTTCCAATGACGATGTGAGACTCGATGTGCGGCTTGTTTTGCCTTATCACCCCGTGGTGAAAGCGGATAATCTCAAGCCGTTGGGCATGTTCTCCATTCCCCGCGGCGATTCAGAGGTCGAGGTGGAGGCGTTTGAAGGTGTTTTGAACGGCATGCCTGTTTATTTCATCAATGGCGATTCGATCCGTACGAATGGATCCGTCTATTCCCTTGATTCAAAATTAGATGCTGAAAAATACACATTCTTCTCGCTCGCCGCATTGGAGTTGCCGGGACAGATCAACTGGCTGCCGGATGTTGTACATGCCAATGACTGGCACACTGCTTTAAGTGTGTATGGCTCATTGACAAAGCGTTGGGAGGAAGGTGCCCGCAATATGACGGGCGTGGTCACCTTGCACAACCTGCCTTTTATGGGGCCTGATATTCGTGCAATCCTTGAAAGTTACGGAATTAAGCTTGCGCAAACCGACCTGCCTGAGTGGGCGCGTGTGATGCCCCTGCCTTTGGGGTTGTGGGCTTCAGATGCGATCGTGGCTGTATCACCGTCGTATGCCAATGAAATCCTCACGCCTGAATATGGCTGCGGGTTGGATGAATTCCTGCTGCTCCGCCGTGAAACGATAAGCGGCGTGTTGAACGGGATCGACGTGGCGTCTTTTAATCCCGCAGATGATTCTGCCCTGGGAGTGAATTTCGATGTCGACTCGCTCGAAAAACGCGCGGCCAATAAAGATTTTCTGCAGGAAAGGCTTGGTTTTCGGCGGGACCCGCAAATCCCCTTGCTTGCCATCGTCTCACGCATGGATGCGCAAAAAGGCGTCGACCTTGCCTTTACGGCGTTAAAAAGCATGAAACAAGTTAATTTTCAAGCGGTCATTTTGGGAACAGGCGACCCAAAACTTGAAGAAGCGGCGCGCAGTTTACATGACTTATTCCCTGACAAAATTAAAGTGGAGTTGCGTTACGATGCGGGACTTGCCCGTCAGATCTACGCGGGTTCAGATATGCTGTTGATGCCGTCGCGCTACGAGCCCTGCGGACTTTCGCAAATGATCGCCATGCGGTATGGATGCGTACCTGTTGTGCGTGCGGTGGGCGGCTTAAACGACACGGTGAAACATGGGGAAACAGGATTCGTATTTGACAAGGCTCATCACATGTCGTTGATGGGCGCTGTCAGGGCGGGCATCAAAATATATGCCGACCGGGAACGATGGCAAAAAATACAACGCGCCGGCATGGCACAGGATTTTTCCTGGGAAAACTCGGCGCGAAAATATCTTGAGTTGTATCAAGCTCTTGTGAAATAAATCAATTTTGAAGATATAGGTACGCAGGAAAAAACTCCAAGGATCTCTGTATCTTTATAATAACATAATTTTAAAGGCATAATAATCCTATGACATTCAAACGCTCCTCGGGCATTCTCCTTCATCCCTCCAGCCTGCCCGGTCCATACGGTATTGGCGATCTGGGTCCGCAATCCTATCGCTTCATCGATTGGCTGGCCTCCACTGGATGCAAGCTTTGGCAGATCCTTCCCCTGGGTCCCACGGGTTATGGCGATTCCCCATATCAATGTTTCTCGGCGTTTGCTGGAAATCCGTATTTATTGAGCCCCGATGAAATGCTGGTCGATGGACTTTTGACTCAAGACGATTTGAATGCGATGAAAGACCTGCCCGCCTCTCGCGTGGACTTCGGCCTGCTCATTCCAAAAAAACTTGAACTTTTGCAAAAGGCATTTTCCCGTTTTCAATCTTTACCGGGGGATTTGCGTGAGTCCTTCGATTCCTTCTGCGCTGAAAATGCTTCCTGGCTGGATGACTTTGCGCTTTTCATGGCGTTGAAAGACGCCAATGGCGGTGGAGCATGGAACGGGTGGCCGCAGGCGTTGCGATCCAGGGAAAAAACGGCAATGGCTAAAGCCAGAAAAGAATTGGCAGAAGGCATCCTGCGTTATTCCTTTTATCAATTCCTTTTCTTTCGACAGTGGAATAAAGTTCGCGCGTATGCGCATGAAAAAGGGATTCAGATCATCGGCGATATCCCCATCTTTGTCGCCTATGACTCAGTGGATGTTTGGGCGCGTCCTGATTTGTTCTTCCTCGATAAAAACGGCAATCCGACTGTGGTTGCGGGAGTTCCACCGGATTCCTTTTCAGAGACCGGCCAATTGTGGGGCAATCCACTTTACAACTGGGAAGTGCATAAAAAGGAAAAATATACCTGGTGGCTTTCGCGCGTGGGCGCCTCTTTGCAATTGATGGACATTTTACGCTTTGATCATTTCCGTGGGTTTGCGGGTTATTACGAGATTCCCGCTGGAAATGCCACTGCCCAAAATGGTCATTGGGTGCCCGCTCCCGGCCAGGACTTTTTCCGAGCGCTGGCCAATAACCTTGGTAATGGGTTGACGACATCCGGCGCAGGCCTGCCAATCATTGCAGAAGATTTGGGATATATCACCCCGGACGTGATCGAATTACGGGATGCCTTTGATTTGCCCGGTATGAAAGTTTTACAATTTTCCTTCTCGGGGCCGGAGAATCCATTCCTGCCCCATAATTACACTTCAAATTGCGTGGCTTATACGGGCACACATGACAACGATACTTCCCTTGGCTGGTTTGCGGCCGCCTCGGATCATGAACGCGAGTTTGCCAAACGCTACCTCGGCGTGGACGGTCACGACTTTGCCTGGGATCTGATCCGTGCAGTCTGGAAATCTGTGGCGGTCTTTGCAATTGCCCCCTTGCAGGATGTGCTGGGTTTGGGCGGGGAAGCGAGAATGAACTTCCCGAGCAAGCTGGGCGGTAATTGGGAATGGCGTATGAACGAAAATGACCTGCGCGAAGATTTTGCGGAGGGGTTAAGAGATTTGAACTGGTTTACGAATAGGTGAGGTGTGAGTGGATTCTGCTTGTGCAACGCCAGCATTCGCTTGACCCCAAAGCGCAATCACATTCAACCACCCACCCTCAACAAATTTGGAAATGGGGCTCGAGACAATTCATAAATTTATTATTACGCCGGTTGCTGTGTTAAAACTAGAAGAGGCATTGTAGCCGCCAATGTCCACTTAGTATCGCCTTGTAATTGATATTCCACTCGAAAAATATATTCACCTTTTGCAATCAAGGGGAGTCCAGGAATATTTATCCTTGTGCGATGAAAAACGCCTTGGGAAAGATTTAATTCCAAAGATATTGGCGGTGATTGATTACCATTAGGATCTATGTAATATGCTTGCATTTGCCCAACAGCGGGCAAATCAATATTTTCTCTTATCCACAAAGAAACTATTTCTGCTTGCACAATTGCTGGATGAGCGGCATCTGGTTCGCCGAACACCATAACGCTCTCTAATATGTTCTGCAAACTAACGTTGTTCGTTTGCGCGTCAAAAGAAGCGCTTTGACAAAGCACCGACCATACATGTCGAATCATGATAGTTTTCCTGTACTTTGTGAAGATAATGAATTGGTTTTTACGCTGGTTGGCCAATTGTCAACTCTAATGCCAGGCTTAAAGGGAATGGATTTATACGAGTTTGTAGATATTGGCGAAACAAAATTAATATCAAGTTCAAGCGCCTGCAATATCTTATTGACCAATTTTAATGTTGGATTCCCTAAAGCGGACTCGAGGCGTGAGATATTTGCTTGTTTTGTACCAGCCATTTTAGCGAGGTCTGCCTGTGATAAACCTTTTTTTATCCTTGCGCGGAGAATGGCGTCCCCTAACGCAAAATGTGTCTTAAGATCAGCCAGACCCTGTAGGTATTCGGGATAATCTTCAATCTTAGCCAGATAGTCTGTGTGTTTCATTTTTTCTCTCATGTTTTGAAAAATAGTCTTTTCGATTCTTTTTTGCTTTTTCTATATCCGTTTTTTTTACTTTCGTTTCTTTACGCAAGCCGTGTGACAAAATAATTTTGTCTTGATAAAAGTAAAAATACAAAATTCGATATTGTAGATTCTTAATTGGAATGCGAAGTTCATATATGCCGTCTTCAAGCAGATCGCAATGCGGGCGTCTTAATTTATAACCAAACTCCGACAGTAAATTAATTTCGCGCAGGACATAAGGAAGCTCCTTTTGCTTATTTAGGCCGTCCAGAAACTCTTGGGTTGGGCAGGCGCCATCTGGAGCATCGTAATATTCAATACTCCACATGATTGCCTGCCAAGCATTGAATTATAGCGCGTGTGCTATAAAAAGATAACATTTGTTCACCTAATTGTCAATCAAACAAGTGTGCTAATTACCGAGATTTCAAAGTATGGTCTTTTTTGCTGACATTTTGAGTAATTTTATCCGCAAATTAGATATTTTTTACTCGCCTTCCACAATCCTAATCTCTTCCTAGCTCAACTCCTATCATTATCCCCTTTAGGGGGCAACTCATACATCATCCCCGAATGGAGAAACTAACTTATCAATCCCCTTATCCGCCGCAGGCTCGATCTCGCGCTCCACTCTCATCTACTCGACTGTCTCATGATTGATCTGTGACCCTGCTTTAATAATCATTTCGGCATCTTGTACCAATCTTTTGCTTCTCATTACTGAGTACTTACCAAGAAGAAGTGTTATTAATGCAGTTATACTAAGCGATACAACCACAACAGGAAAGTTAATCATAAAAATCTCATCGTGGGGGAAAAAGATTGTTATGAGTTGTCCGACAAGGGATATAACAAGTGCAGTTACGCCCGCCCAATTATCTCCATTTTGAATCGCAAAACTTTTTACTAACGCCAGATTAGCACGAAATTTCGATCTAGCAAGTTCAGCTATAGCTTTAGCAGACAAACTCAAATTAGCTTTTGAAATGAAGTAAGCCGATACCAATGTCAAGAGAGTCGCTGTCAATTGCAATACAGAGAAAACCATTTCATCCTCCTTCCACAATCCTAATCTCTTCCTCGCTCAACCCATACAACTCATAGACTAACTTATCAATGACCTTATCCGTTGCTTCGATCTCCCGCTTCACCATCTCGGACTCCTGCGGCGTGCGTGGACTCTGCTTGTGCAACGCCAGCACCTACTCCATACAAAGTTAAGATTATTGTTTATAACAATCATTAGCTTGGAGGTATTAAGCCGTACCAAGCCATGTGCCTTTTACTATTAGTAATATTTCCTTTTCGTCCATCAATGTAGATGCGCGTTGCATGATGATAGCCTTCACTGCCTACGATTATGTAGTAATGATATGCATCTTCGATATAAGAATAATTTCCAGTTGCATCTTTTGTTAGCGAGATTTGATCAATGTTTGTAGCATGGACTAAATTATTCTCCACAAATACCCATTGAGCGTTCATCATTTCAAATTTATTCTTTTCTCGGTAGATTTTTATCTTTACGGGATAGGCTTTGCCTACAGCTTCAATCAGGCGTTCAATATTTCCACTGATCCGATTGCCATTTTCATCGTGCTCGAATAATAACTCCCAAGATGGCAAATTCTCTGAAATTCTTTTTACACCTTTATCTACCTGTTTCTTACTAGCAACAGCTGCTCCTACATAAGCCGCCAGAACCGCTCCAAGGACTCCTGTAATGGCTACAATTATTTCTGTATTCATCGATTCACCTCATTCTCCTTCCACAATCTTTATCTCATCCTCGCTCAACCCATACAACTCATAGACCAACCTATCAATCCCCTTATCCGTGGACTCGATCTCCCGCTTTACCATCTCCTGCTCCTGCGGCGTGCGTGGACTCTGCTTGTGCAGCGCCAGCATTCGCTCGACTAGCGAGACCATGCGTGCTTGTTGAATATTGTTTGCAACAGGTATAGGCAAGCTCTTCAGCGCCGAAATATGCACCTGTGGAAAATCATCTTTTTGCGCAATCATAGAGGTACTTACATAAAGCCAAGATAAAAGTTTTGAATTTAAGATACCTAATGCAAAAACTGTATTAGTGTTGTCATTAACAGGAATGGCATTAAGGACATTATCAGTCGTTATCATGGTCTCAGTTGCAATACTTACCTGTAATCTAAATTTTCTTGTCAATAATCGCCGTATTACTAATCTTTTTCCTTGAAACATTTTTAGAGCACGCGTTGATGCGATTTCATCAGAGTAACGTATAAAAGATTTTCTCTCTCCATCCGTCCAATACCTTGCCAACTCATTCCCTTGCAATTCAGGCAAATATTGTGTTGTGAGAGGTTGTGAAGCGTGTAGAAACTTGCTTTTGATTTGTTGTTCCGTGTGTTTGCTTCTGCTGTATGGTTGAATTCCTCGCTGAATTTCAAACCAGTCGCCAAAAGACACGCCTGTAGATTTAAGTTTTGAGAAAATGGGTGCGTTTTCGTTCGATAGCATTACTGTTAAACGATTTAAATTATCAGAGCGAATACTCTCTATGTTTACTAGTGTCCCAATAGCGTCAGGAATCTTTTGCAACTTTTCTTTCTTTGGAAATACATGAATTATCGCCTTAGTCTCTGATGAAGAAAACGCAAAGACAACAATAGCGGTATCAATATAAGCATCTTCAAACACATCAAATGGTAAAGCAAGAGCAATGACAGGTTCAAAAGACGAAACCAGGACATGACGAGACTTAAGATATTTTTCGCCCGTTAGCCATGATGCAGGAATAATCATCCCGAGTCTGCCGTTTGATCGCATAATATTCTTTGAATTTATAAGGAAAAATTCGTAGCTATCATCAGAGTTTGCCAGCTCAGAATATTTATCACGAAGATAACGAGTTGAGTCGGAATCAAGTGATGCTCCATACGGCGGATTGCCAATCACCGCATCAAATCCACCATGAATGAACACATCCGAGAACTCGCCTCGCCAATCAAAAGCATTTACGCGGTAGCGTTCTTCTTCACCTTCAAAGCCCTTTGTCAATTGCTGGCCTTCGTAATAATCGGGACCAATCAACGAGTTTCCGCATTTGATGTTGCGTCCCAGGTCGGGCAGGACGCGCTCCTGAAACAACGCCAACTGTGAGCCAATCGTCTCATTGCTTTCGCCTTCCAGCACCTTCAAGAGCAACGAGAGTTTCGTCACCTCCACGGCTTGCGGGTCAATATCCACGCCGTAGATGTTGTTGAGCAAAATCTCTTTCTTCTTCGATGTTGTTAATCTGTATCCATCTTTCACTTGATAAATGGCGGGGCTTTTGCCCGTCATCCATTTCTCAGGTTCATTCTCCAAATACCATTTCAAATGCCAGTCCAATAAATATTGAAATGCGCCGAGCGGGAACGTCCCCGATCCACAAGCAGGGTCAAGGAATTTCAGTTTGGCAACTTCCTTGGGCGTGTAAGTCGGATTGACAATCCGACCTACGGTGTTTTGCACAATATATTCCACGATATAGGTCGGCGTGTAAAACACCCCGCCCGCCTTGCGTACTTCGGGCTTCTCTTCCACCTTCGCCTGATGCCCTGCCGTCAGGCGGATCACCTTGCCAAGAAAACGCTCATACACCTGTCCCAAAATATCGGATGGGATTTCACGGAACACATACGGGCTTTCTGGATAATACAGATTCTTGAGAATGTCCTGTAAGACCTTATCATCCACGTTCAGACTCAACGTCAAGCTGTCTGCCGCTCCCGATTGCTCTTTCTCCTCTTTGAAATGAAAGAGTCCCGAGTTATAACGCGCGTCCGCTTTCTTGAATAAAGCGCAGAGTCCTGCGTAAACACCCTCACCCCGCCCTGCGGGCGCCCCTCTCCCAGTGGGAGAGGGTGTCCGAAGGACGGGTGAGGGAGAGGCTATCTCTTTTAATTGCTCATCCCTCTCCACGCCGCGATCTTCGCAGATGCGCAAAAAGATAATGCGGTCAATGGTCATCTGCACGGCATAATTCAACTCACGCACATTCAAGCTTGAGTTACGTAAAGCAATATTTTTTGCCAGCAGGTCACGCCAACGCTCGATCTCGGCTAAAAAGGCATCGTCAACTTCGGTAGTGCCTTTCTTGCCCTTTAACCCTTAGGCATACTGGTCGAACGAACCTTTCAGAACCGCATCGCGTGAAAAGATAGCCGCGATCTCATCCCATTTCTCGACATAATCCTTGAAACTGTACAAAGAGATACGCCCCATCGAAGCCTTATCTTTTTTATCGGGCTTCGTGCGGCAATCGTAAACCGCAAACTCTTCAAAGTCCGTCAGAATGCCCAAAGGCAACTTGGCAGACCACGCATAACGCCTGAGTTGAAACGCGGGATGAATATTTGACTCGATGTTTACGGCTGGCTTCTTGGCTTCTACAAAAAACTTGCGCGCTCCCCCAACACGAAAGGCATAATCGGGCGCTTTGTTCTCGCCTTCGATTTCCAACGAATCTTCGTGAATGACATCCTTGTAGGTTTCGGCATAGCCGCCCTTGTTGAGCAGATCCCAACCCAACGCCTCAAAGAACGGATCTAAAAACTCGCGCCGCAACTGCGTCTCGTTATACTTCCCCGAACGATACGACTCGCGGTTGGCTTCAAAACGCTGTACAAGCTGACGTATATTTTCAGATGCTGGCATATTATTTTGTTCCTTTATGGAATGGTTCGATTATAGCAAACGTGTCGCTGTAATCTGCCACTGACCACCGATCATTGTTCACTAATAACTATTCACTATCCACTGCTCACTGGCTTGTCCCTCTCCGTCAAATTCACCACAATCGCATTGCTGGCTTTGATCAGATTCTCCGGCGTGATCATGATCTCCTCGCCCCATTGACCGGCTCCCGTGCCGAGCAGGGGTTCGTCCAGCAGGCCGGCTTCAAGGAAGGTTCTGAAGCCCTGTGGCTGCCAGCCAAAGGCGGGGATGGAGCCGATGATATAACCCGTTGTTTCCAGCACCACTTCCGGCTTTGCCATTTGGATATTGCGCGAGCCGGTCGCTTTTTTGAGATTGCCGGAAATGGCATTTTGATCGCCGCCGAGCATGACCAGCACGCGCTCGCCCGTATCCACCCGGAAGATCAAAGTTTTGACAGCCTGCCGCTCTGAGAAGCCCAGCGCGTGCGCCACGTTTGCCGCGCTTTTCTCTGTTTCAGGCGGGAAACTGCGCGCTTCGTAAGGGATATTAAATTTTTCGAGATGTAAGTGAGCTGGGAGTTTCATATACTTTTCCTTGATGCCAGGTAAATACCTGTCAAAATAAATACGCCGCCAAGCATGGTTGCGAGGGCTGGCGTTTCTTCCAAAATGATAAAAGCCAGAATTGCAGAGCCAATCGGCTCTCCAAGCGTGGTAACGGCCACCAGGGCTGCGGGTAAATATTTCAAGGCCCAATTGTATGTGGAATGCCCGATCAATTGTGGAATGGTGGCAAGCAGAAATATCCAGCCATAGATTTGCGGCGTAAAACCAAACGGTGAATTACCCGAAACAAACATGATAACGATCAAGGCCATCGCGGCCATGCCATATACCAGGAAAATATATGGAACGAGCGACATGCGTGCGCGCAATTTTCTGCCGATGATGAGATAGCCTGTCACAGACCACGCGCCGGCCAAGGCGAGGAAATTTCCCCACATCGCGCGACCTTGCAGGATGTGCTGTAAGGCAGGGCAGGATAAGCCGCCATCCCAGATGCACGCATCGGACAAGCCGATAATTGCTCCCCCGACGACCGAAAGCGCCAACCCGATCATGGCTGTCCGCGCGAGATGCTCTTTCAATAACATCGGCGAAAGCAGCGCCACCCAAAGCGGACCCGTGCTTACGAATACAACCGAACTCGCCACGCTGGTATATTCGAGGGACGAAATCCAGGTGGCAAAATGTACGGCCAGGAAAACACCCGAGGCTGCACCGAGCAGGATCTCGTTGCGTGTGAAGCGTTTTACCTCTTCGCGGTGTTGGGTGAGTGCAACCGGAGCTAATATCATCGTGGCAAATGTCATCCTCAACGCCGCAATCACAAGCGAAGGAGCGCCGCCAATCTGTGCAAAACGGATAAAGATGCTCGCAGTGGAAACCGCGAGGATGGCAATGACGATCGCGAATGGCAGGAATAGACGGGCACGGGGTTCAGTCATGTGGGGACCTTGATTTATATGAATTTTGTATAAAAATTGTCCGAATTCTTGCAGGCTTGCTTCTTACAAGGTAAAATCGAATTATACGTTCAATAACCGTAATTTCATAAATTAAATTGACCCATACTAAGGAGATAAATATCATGACTTTTGAACTTCCCAAACTTGCTTATGCGTATGACGCTTTGGAGCCGTATATCGATGCGCGCACGATGGAAATTCACCACACCAAACATCACCAGGCTTATATCAACAACCTCAACGGTGCTGTTGACAAGACCCCCGAATTGGCGGGCAAATCTCTTGAAGCCCTGCTCGGCGATTTGAACGCTATTCCCGAAGGTGTACGTGGAGCTGTCCGCAATCATGGCGGCGGCACATACAACCACAATCTCTTTTGGGAGATCATGGGACCCAAGGCTGGCGGCGCGCCCAAGGGCGAATTGGCCAAGGCCATTGATGCTTCCTTCACTTCCTTTGACAGTTTCAAAGCTGAATTCACCACCTCTGCCTCAACCCGCTTCGGATCAGGCTGGGCCTGGCTGGTGAAGAAGGGCAGCGGGTTGGCTGTTGTCTCCACCGCAAATCAGGATTCGCCTCTCTCTGATGGCTTAACCCCGATCATGGGCATCGATGTGTGGGAACATGCCTATTACCTCAATTACCAGAACCGCCGCCCCGATTACATCGCCGCGTTTTGGAATGTGATCAACTGGGATGCGGTTGCCGCACGATTTGCTGCAAAGTAAAAGATTTAAGAAATTAATTCCCGTTCAATAATCTTCCCACGGATATACTCCTGTGGGAAGATTATTGATTTATGAAGGGCGTGGACTAAATCCACGGAAGATTTGAACTTTGATAAAGCATGCCATTGCTTCGGTTTTAACGCTTGATAGCGCACAAGGCGGGTCTGTGATCTTTAAAAAAATCTTTTACCTTGAAATTATGCATGATAAAATAGGCGTCAATCATGGCAAAGCATTTGGTTTTGGTGGCAGGCAATATCGGAGCGGGAAAGACGGCTCTGACCGAGCGTATCGGTTCACGCCTCGGCTGGTGGACCGGGTATGAATCTGTTGCCGACAACCCCTATCTTCCCGATTTTTACGGGGATATGCACGCCTGGTCCTTCCATTTGCAGATATTCTTTCTGGGACATCGCGCAGAACAATATCTTGAAGCTGCCCGCGATGCGCGTTCCGCCATTTTGGACAGAAGTATATATGAGGATGCGCATATTTTTGCGCGCGCCTTGCATCATATGGGGAATCTGGGTGAGCGGGATTATCTGGCATATCGCAGGTTGTTTGATGTGGTTGTGAATGGCCTGCCGCGACCTGACCTGCTGATCTACCTCAAAGCGCCTGTAAATGTGTTGATGGACCGCGTCCGCAAGCGTGCGCGCAATATTGAAACTGGGATTACACCTGAATATCTGGCCCTGCTGGACTCCTTTTACGAAGAATGGCTCGCTTCCTTTGACCTTTGCCCTGTATTGACCGTTCAGACAGACGACCTTGATTATGTGAATTATCCCAGCCATCTTGACCTGGTAACTCACCGCATACTGGATAAACTTGCAGGCAAGGAGACCCTGGATTTAACCAACAGGCAATCATAGATTTGCCCCTTCGCTTTAATTCATAGGACCTCCCACGTGGGAGGTCCTTGCTTATCTCAATGCCTGTTCAAGATCGGCGATCAGGTCCTCGACATTTTCAATTCCAACCGATAACCGCACCAGCCCGGGATCCACTTCCAAGGTTGAGCCGGCCACAGATAAATGAGTCATTGCGGCAGGGACTTCGATCAATGATTCGACCCCGCCCAGCGACTCGGCCAGGGTAAATATTTTTGTGGATTCGGCGACTTTGACAGCCGCAGCCTGCCCGTCTTTCGTCACAAACGAGATCATGCCTCCGCCATTTTTCATTTGCCGCTTCGCGACCTGGACCTGAGGATGGCCCTCGTGAAACGGATAGATCAGCCGTTTGATATTTTTCTGTTTCTCCAGAAATGCCACAATCTTCTCCGCGTTCTGCGCGTGCCTGTCCATGCGGATGGGCAGGGTCTTGATTCCGCGCAAAACAAGGAACGAATCCATTGGGCCCTGGATGCCGCCAATCGCATTTTGCAGGTATGCGAGTTTTTCGCCGAGTTCTTTATCCTTGCCAATGATCGCCCCGCCAACCACATCCGAATGTCCGCCGAGGTATTTGGTCATCGAGTGGACGACAAGGTCCGCGCCCAATTCCAGCGGACGTTGAAGGTAGGGTGTGGCAAAAGTATTGTCTACGACCAGCAAAGGTCTGCCCGGATGATTTTTTACGATCTCCGCTGCGGCACGAATATCCGTAACGGCCAGCAGTGGGTTTGTGGGAGTCTCAAGCCACACAATACGAGTGGATGGAGTTAATGCCTCGGCGAGATTCTCTCGATCGGTTGTGTCGGCAAAGGTAAAGTCCAGACCGAAGCGGCGGAGAACTTTGTCAAATAAACGGAAGGTGCCGCCATACACGTCATTGCCTGCCACAACATGATCGCCGCTGGCAAGTAATCGTAAGACCGTATCCGTTGCCGCCATTCCTGACGCGAAGGCCAATCCCCATTGCCCGTTTTCCAGTTCAGCGAGGCAATCCTGCAAGGCTTTGCGCGTGGGATTCAGCGTGCGCGAATATTCATATCCCTGGCGCGGCTTGCCAACCCCATCCTGCATATAAGTGGATGTGAGATAGACGGGCGTCATCACCGCGCCGTTATTGGGATCGGGTTCCTGCCCTGCATGAATGGCGAGCGTTTCAAATTTCATCGATGCTCCTGTGATAAGTTTTCGTTATTCCACGTATATTGCATTTGGCGCGCTGTTTTGACGGCCAGTTCCCTGCCCCCCAATAGCGATTAGATGTAAAGACATTACAATCCCTGAAGATTCCCACAGATACTTTATCATAGATGTAAATCCCGATGTTCATCTGTGTCCTGTAAATTTGAAATTCATCTTCAAGATTTCGATTATAAACCTAATCGTTTTACCCGTTTCATTTTCAAACAAGTGCACGGACGCCCTGCGCTATCACTTGCAAAAAGGTAATCATCTCTTATTTTGACGCCGGCAGTTTAGCATGATGGGGTAAACTTGGGCGTTTGATGGACGTCTATCAAACAGAGGAAACTATGACAAAAAAAATTTTAGCAGTTCTTGCACATCCTGACGATGAATCATTTGGCTTGGGCGGTACGCTGGCCTTGTATGCACAGCGCGGCGTGGACACTTATTATGTCTGCGCGACGCGAGGCGAGGAAGGCACGGTGGACGCGGAACATATGAGAAACTTCAAGGACATCGCCGAGATGCGCACAGATGAATTGATGCGCGCCGCGAAGTACCTGGGTTTGAAGGAAGTCTTCTTCCTGGGATATCGTGATTCGGGTATGCCCGGTATGGAGTCCAACAACCATCCCAATGCGCAGGTCAACCATTCAATTGAAGAGGTGGCTGGGCATGTTGTAAAATACATCCGTGAGTTGAAGCCCGATATTGTTTTGACATTTGACCCGATTGGCGGGTACAAGCACCCTGACCATATTCATATTCATAAGGCGACCGTACTTGCTTTTGAAAATGCGAACAACGCTTCCTTCCATCCAGGGGCCGGGGAGCCTTTCAAGCCGCAGGCTCTTTACTTTCAGGTTTTTCCACGCTGGTTTCTGCGTGCGATGACGCGTGTTATGCCGTTCTTTGGCAAAGACCCGACCAAATGGGGGCGCAATGGCGACATTAATTTGAAGGAACTGGCCGAGGTGTACTTCCCAGTGCATGTACGTTTGAATATCCGCTCGGTGGATGAAATAAAGAAACTGGCCGGGGAACAACATGCTTCCCAGGGCGGGATTGGAATGCGGCGCGGGCTGATGGGTTTTATTTCAAAAGTGTTTGGGAATACCGAGGATTATATGCGCGCCTATCCGCCCGTAGGCGATGGCTTCAAGCGGAAACATGATTTATTCGATATCTAAGAATCGAATACACTGGAACTGACATATTTCTGCTAAACTTGGCGAATTCCAGGATGGTGGCAAGCAAATCGTAGCGTTTATACCCGGAGGAGAATGTCATGCCTGAACGAAGAACTGTGCCGCGCAAAAACTTTTCTTTTTACATGCGTGTTCTGGATGACGATACGCAGGGAATCCTCGGCCATATGGTGGAGGTCAGTGCGAGTGGATTGAGGTTGGAAACGGTTAAGACTTTGCCGATCGACAAGGATTATTACCTGCGCCTTGAACTAACTCCTGAACTGGGCGGGCTGCCTTATATTGTTTTTATTGCGCGTTCGAAGTGGTGCAAAATCGACGAGATCCAGCCGAATCTATACAGAGTAGGTTTTGAGATCATAGAGATCATGCCTGAAGATAAAGAGATATTTATCCGTCTCCTCGAGAAATTTGGTTCATAATAATGTACCAGGATGACACCTAGCCGGACCAACACGGCTTACCTGCTTGACGCATCCATGTCCAGGTGGTATCCTTGCGTCCAATGATTTGCCAATTGTTTGTTGACACCAATACCAATACCAATCGTACCCACACGAATTCCGTGGCGGGGCGTTGGCGATTGTCAGGTGAACAGCAACATGTTCATACTCACTAAGTACACCAAACGCCCCGAACATCGGGGCGTTATTTTTACCTGTTCCACCGTCTTTGGACATTTTCCAACTTCAGGAAAAGTTAAGGGGAGGGCAGAGTGAAGAGGTTTTAAGGAGAAACCATGATTTCAAACACCACCCCCGTTTTTGCCGTTGATGAGAAAAATCTTGTCCCCGTCAGCGAGCATCTCAAACAGATGGCGGATATTCCGCCTTCCCGTATGTTCCTCATCAACAAGTCGCTCAAGGTTTACAAGGAAAAGAATCCCACTGCCAAAACCTTTGATGCCTCACAAGGGGACGGCGGCGCCTCCCTGCCTGGCGTTCCCAAAGCGCTACTCGAACGCGCGCTTCAGCTCCAAATAGAGCATGGGACTGCCTATGACATGCCCTTTGGCACGGAAGCCTATCGGAAAGCTGTGATCGAGCAATATTGGAAATTGGATTCGAGCAGCGGGTGGGGTCCTGCAAACGTGCTCGGCACCGCGGGTGGACGCGACGCGCTGATTAAGGCATATCAGGCAATGATGGCGCTTGGTCACGGACGACAGGGAGACCTGATCATGGTTACACGCGTCCCGTGGATTTCATATAACTGGGGACCATACGGAGTGGGCGCGAATGTTCTTTGGGCTCCAGGCGACCCTGCGCAGGGCTGGGCATATTCTGAGGACGCGATTCGAGAGAGCGTGAAGTTTGCTGAGTCAAAGGGGCGCAAGATCGCAGGGCTTATCATCACCAACCCTGATAACCCCACCGGCTTAACCATCGCAGTTGAAAAGCAAGTCTCACTTGCCAAGGCCGCGTTGGAAGCGGGCGTTGCTTTCGTGCTTTTCGATTGGATGTATCACTACGTCACCGACGAATCGCCCATGGATTTGAACTCCTTCCTGAAATACTTCACCCCTGAAGAACGCAAGCGGATTATGTTCCTCGATGGACTTACCAAATCGCTTGGCGCTTCCAATATCCGCAATTGCCATTTGATCGCGGATGAAGCCGTCATCAAATTCATTACGGCGCGGGCTTCGCATGGAGTCATCCCGCCGTTCTATTCTCTTGCAGTTGCCATGGCCGCCTACGAAATGGGGTACCTTGAAGCTGCAAAGACCATCATCGAGCCGACCAATGCCAGCCGTGTGGTCTTGAAAAAATTACTTGCCGAAAGCGGAATGCAGCACATCATCGGCAAGGGCTATTACGCCTTTATGAATGTAGCGGACTTCGTCCGCGCGAAGGGCTGGAATGACAGCGAACCGCTTGGACAATACCTGGCTGAAAATCACGGTGTCGCAATTGTCCCCGGCGCGTTCTTCTCTCCTTTCGGGGCTGACTGGATCCGCTTCTCGTATGCGACTCCCGCTGAACGCACGGAAGGCGCGTTCAAGAGATTGCTTGAAGGTTTAAATTCTCTCAAAGACTAATTAGCCGCCAAACACGCAATGAACGCGAAGAGTGCCAGAATAGAATCCAAGCAACCTTCGCGCTCCTTGCGGTTCATTGCACTTATCTTCATTCTCATCGTACCGTATAGGTATCCTCGGTTAAAAACTTATGCCCTCACAAAAATTCCCTGAAAAATACCACCTCGCCCTGGAACAAGCCGCCAAGGAAAAACCGCAAGGCGGACTCAACGGCTTCGAGCAGGAATGGAATCTGCTCGATAAGGAACTGCGTCCCCTGCTGACTGTGGGTGCAGGCCCCAGCCAGCAATCTTTTGTGGATTATTTGCGCGCTGAATGTATCCCGCCGTGGCTCGCGCAATTCAGCCAGCTCGAAGTCTTTCACTGGATGATCGAGTGGGCGACGCGCCCGTATTACACTCCGCGCGGCACGATTTATGAAGCGCGTCTCATGGAAGCCTCGCTGATGAATGCGCTTCATCGCGCGGGTCTTAATTTCGGCGAACGCCTTCATCAATGGCATGGCAATCTTTTATTTCTGACAGATATCAGCCATGATTCTCTGCCTGGAAATTGGAGCATTGCCAAGCGGCGCTACCTCGAAAAATGCGTGGATCTCTACGGCGATACCATCGCCACGGCCGGTATTCACAGCAACCTCTCTTTGCCCGATCCGCTTTTTGTATGGGATTTCATGCATCTCTCCACAAGCGAACGCGGTAATCAGCATCTCGATCAATTCAAATCTGAATTTTATATCACCGCCGCACGCCTCCTGCGCGCCTTCGCGTCCCTTTTTATCGCCACCGCTGCGTCCACGCCGATGCAGGCTCAGGTCAAGGATGGACGCGCTGTGGTCGTGCTCACCGAGCATGATTCGATTCGCAATCTCACCTTCCCCAATCCTCCCGCCATCGATCTTCCCGATCTCTATCGTTCGTACGATGATTATCTGCAAATCTCTTATGACCTCGTGCGCCGCGGCGTTCGTTTTGGAAATAATAACTGGACACCCGTCCGCGCGCGCTCGTTTGCCGAGCCAGTTGAACGATTGATCTCGACCACAAGCGACGAACTTACGCAGCTTTATACCCGCGGCTTGTTCGCTGTGGGTCAGGCGACGCCTCCCGAGGAGATGGCTCTGCAGATAGAAAAGCAGAATCTCATGGCGCGCATCAACCTGCCGATGGGACGTGTCGAAGTCCGTGTGGATGACGGCGGGCACAGCCTCGAAATTGACATCGCAAATCTAACCCTCAAACATCTCCTGCTTCTCCGCATCTATTCGGATCCTCAATTTGCCCGCGGCTTCCGATATGATCGCGAAGATATCAGCCGTGCCCGCGTCAACGAGAATCTAGCCGCTAAATTCAGCATGCGCGCCGAGATCGAGAATCCGCTGACAGGTAAACCGATCTCCATGCGGGACTTCCTCAAGTGGACGCTCAATGAAGTACGCCCGCTCGCGGAGGCGTTGAATATGTGGGACGACTTAAATCCATTGGTCGAAATCTCCGCTGGTGGACGGAGTACCGTCGAGAAGATGCGCACCCGCTTGCAAACCGAATTGGACAATGATAACGAAGTGCCTTTTGAGGTTTTGAAAGACCTGCTCTTTGAACGTGAAGCACAAGTCAAAAGCGATGTGGAACGGATTGCCTCGGAATATACAGCTCTTGGCAATGACGCTTCCAAGATCGGTGAATTCCTGCAGCGCGGACGTGACGCTGCACGCCAGATACCCAATGCACCCATCCAATTCCGTTCTCGCCCGCAAGCTGTGATCGAAGCCTCCTATCCGGATAAGACCAGCGAAATCCTTGATCTCGCCCAACAATTGATCCGCATTCCGTCCATTACGGCTTGTCCTGTTGAACGTTACGATGAAGTCTATCGCGCAGGTTCATTGATCGATGATTATCTGCGAAATACTGGATTGGATGTGAAGTTTTTTGATGGGAAGTATCCAGCTGTGTATGCAACTTTCACGAATCCACCAAAGGAAGACCCCATTTTATTAACCGGTCACTTTGATGTCGTCGAACCTGAGCCGGATGACTCGCAGTTCAATCCTCGCATCGAAGGCGACTATCTGTGGGGCCGCGGTGCGGCGGATATGAAGACTGTGGTTGCGACATATCTTGTTTGGATGAAAGATGTGATAAAATCGGGTGCGCCATATCCCAATATTGCCTTGATGTTGGTGGGCAACGAGGAGAACGGCGAAGCGGAAGCCTGGGGCACGCCTTTTGTCTTGAAGGAATTGAATCTCGCCCCGGCGCTTCTCATCGCAGGCGAGCGGACCGGTGAAAAAGGGAATGAACTTTTCGGCGAAATCTGTGTGGAGAATCGCGGCGTTATGCGCTTCGATGTGGTCGCGCGCGGCACAAAGGGTCACTCAGGCGTAGCGGGCACGGGCGACTTAAGTGAGAAATTGATCGCTGCGCGTTTGGCATTGAATGAAATATTTGCGAAAAATCTCACACTCAAATCTACAGATGGATGGCAGTCGCAAGCGAAATTCCCATTTATCAATGTGGGAACAACCGGCGTGTATAACGTCACCGCCGCGGAGGGCATCCTGGGCGTTGAGATTCGTCCCATTCCACAGGATGATACGTCTGTGTTGCGGAAGGAAGTCGAAGCGTATTGCATCGAAAATAATCTGGAAGCGAAATTCTCTGTCATGGAAAACGGCGTGGCGTGCGATGCGAATAATCCGGCCTTGAAAGCGCTCATCGCATCGGTTAAGAACGCCTCGGGCGCTGATCCCAAACTCGGCAGGAAACTTCCAGGCACGAGCGCGAGGTTCACTCCGGGCGGCCAGGCGGTCGTGTGGGGGCAATCCGGCCTGGGCCCACATGCGAAGGATGAGCGTCATTACATCCCAAGCATCAAGCCGTATTACAAGTCATTGAATCAGTTGGCCAAGTTGTGGAAGTGATTTTCGTCATTGCGAGGAGGTTGTTCGGCCCGATAACATCGAACCCGAATGGGCAGGCAACCTCCTCGTCGGTTGATTGCGCTCGCAACGACGTAGTTGCTCAAAACTTGAAATGGATAAATATCCGCCCAAAGTTCTTATCGTCCTTCTCCACGCGATGATAAAGTTTTTTGATATGCCCTTGATTCAAAAAACGCAGGACCTTTTTCTTTAACTGACCGCTGCCCTTGCCTGGAATAATTTCCACAAGGCCGATCTTTTTATCAATTGCCTCTTCTATGATGCGATTGAGTTCCTTGTCAATTTGATCGCCGCGATTGTAGATGTCGTGCAGGTCGAGTTTTAATTTTGCCATTATTTATTCTTTGGCAGGAAATCAAACGGCGGGCGTTGATTCAACTTCATCAAATTCGCCCCCATTTCATTGACCTGTAATGCGGTTAGAGAGCCGGTGTCGCAGCTTAACCTTTGAAAATGATCGAGCGGCAGACCAAGAAAATACGATACGGCAAGTTTGATCGGGTCGGCGTGAAAGACAACCACGATAATATCCTGCGGCTTGCTCTGCCTCTTAATCATTTGTTCAAGGGCGCCTGCAATCCGTGTTTGCGTTTCAGGAAACGACTCGCCCTCGGGAAAACGGAAACGGGAGGGGGAGTTCTGTACGATCTTCCATACTTTTGTCAATCGCAAGGCCTTCCATGATTTGCCCTGCCATTTGCCGATATCTGTCTCCATCAGGTTGGATTCCCGGATGATCTGCAATTTGCGCACGGAAGCAATCGGTGTTGCGGTTTCCATTGCCCGCTCAAGCGGACTCGAATAAACGGCTTTGATTGGGACACTCCTCAAAGCCTCCGCCAGCGCCTGAGCCTGCTTCTGCCCCTTTTCATTTAGGTGTACCCCGGGCAGTCGTCCTGCCATTTTCCCTGTTTTGACATAATCATTTTCGCCGTGACGGATTAACAATAGTAAAGGCATATTATTCACTCGCTAGTTTCATAGATGCAAAAAACGGATCGAACACCGGTGAAATTAATTCGGCCCCAAATATGGATAAGTGATCGTCGTCATTATAAAGCGGAATTTCGTTAACCGCAGAACGGCAAATACCCTCCTGGCATAAAAATTTCCAGGGTTCTATGATCTGAACTCCATATTTTTCTTCAAATGATTTGAATATTGTAAATGTTCTTTGGTTTCTTGTGAGATATTCTTCCATCGATGGGGAGATAATCTGGTTTATATCGCGCCCGGTTCGGCTCGCAATAAAATTTAAAGATGACACATCATATCCAATTTCCGGCAACGGCGCAATTAAGATCACTTTTCGATCCAATGCCATAAGGGTAGTGATCGTTCGCTCCAAACCAAGTATGAATAAATCTTCTTTGCTTGTGCCAGCAGGAGCTTCATTGAGGGCATCTTGAATATCCGTAGGTATTCCTTCTTCCTCTTTATAACGAGTTCCTTCCAGCCATATCGTCCATCGGCTGGCAAGGATAACCGTATGAATTTCAGGATGATCCTTTATATAGGTCAATGCCATCTCATTGTAATCACCGCAGGAAACATCACCGATCTGCGGGGTGGGGATGATATTGAGCAGGGTTGGGCATCCTGGACTGTATGTCAATATCCCTGATAATTTATTTTGTGCCGCTGAAATGTGTATGGCTTTGCCATAAGTGGGTGCGTGCGAGTCCCCCCATATCATGAACGAAGGTTGCTGTGCCCGATCTCCGATCTCGCAAGCAGTAATGGCTTGTGGATCATCTGTAAGGTTGATGTTGCACTCTTTGAAAAGCCAGGTTTCCTCTTTCTTTGTGTCGATTGCAAGATATTCAAGTCCCTGGCGTTTCGGAAAACCTTTGAAGTAGTAGATAGTTCCACCCACGAATAACATCAGCGTCATTCCACTGATGGCGAATGCATAAATTTGGCGGGTTTGCAGAAAATTCTTTGACCTAAAAGGTGTTTCTACAAAGCGCCATGAGAGTGTCGATACGATCGATATCACTACAAGCAGGATTCCCAATTCGCCGGACGTCATATGGCGAATCATGTAATACTTTGCAAAGATAATCAATGGCCAGTGCCAAAGGTAAAGCGAATAGGAAATCTTTCCAATAAACACAAGCGGCGGCATGCCAAGAAACCGTCCAACTAGCGATTTACCTTCCACTCCACTGGATAAGATAAAGGCTGCACCACAGACAGGAGCCAAAGCAGATAAGCCCGGGAATTTTGTAGATTCTGAATACTGAAAAATGGGAATTGCGATCAAGACAAGACCGGCAATCCCGATGATGTTTGAATATTTTTTGCCAAACTCTGCCGGGAAGATGTTTATGGCAAGCATACTGCCCACGAGTAATTCCCATGCACGCAAGTGAGCGAGATAAAACGCGCTAGATGGGTCACTGGCGATTCCCTGAACTGCAAACCAAAATGAGATAACTGCTATTGCCGCTAAAATATAAGATGACAGTTTTTTGGCATAGCGATACAGTACAAACATGAACAGTGGAAAGAATATATAGAACTGTTCCTCTACACCAACTGACCAGGTATGTAAGAGGGGTTTTAGCTGAGAAGGGGCATCGAAATACCCAGATTCCTTCCAGAAATTGATATTTGATACAAACAGAGTGGTCGCAATGACGCTTTTGCCAAAATCCAAAAATTTTTCAACATCGTACATAATTGCGCTTACCGCAACGGTAAAGGCAATTACAACAAAAAGCGCAGGCAGGATGCGGCGGATTCTTCTTTCGTAAAACCTTACCAATGAAAACTCATTGGACTGGATTTCTCTAGCTATGATAGCGGTAATCAGATAGCCCGAGATTACAAAAAATACATCCACTCCAATAAATCCACCGGAGAATGAATAAATGCCTGCATGATTGAGTAAGACTGCTACAACCGAAATTGCCCGGAGTCCATCTATGTCTTTCCTGTAGATCAAATTCATAATAAATATACCTTGGTGATATTATTACTTTATCTTCCGCTTCATTTCTTTGATTTCTTCATCGCTCATATCGGGGACATCTTCCCTGTGTTCAATTCCCAATGCCTTTCTCTGAGCTTCGCGCCACATTTCAAGCCTTACAGTTACCTGTGACTCATATCCTTCCTGTGATGGGGAGTAGAAATATGTGCCGAGTAATCTTTTTGGCAAATATTGTTGCGGCGTAAAGTGGCCTTCTTCATCGTGTGGATAAACGTAATCCTTGCCATGTCCCATGGCATCGGCGTCGCGGTTGCCGTCCATGAGGTGACGCGGCACGGAGATTTGTCCCTCGTCCTCGATTTTCTTCATCGCTTTAAAGTAGGCGCCTGCACTATTGGATTTGGGCGCAGTGGCCAGATAAAGCGTGGCTTCGGCGATGGGGTAGATGCCTTCGGGCAAGCCGATATAGTCAAAAGCTTGTGCTGCGGATGAGGCGACGACAAGTCCCATCGGGTCGGCCAGGCCGATGTCCTCGCCAGCCAGGATGATTAATCGGCGAATAATAAACTTGGGGTCCTCGCCCGCGTAGATCATTTTGGCAAGCCAGTATAAGGCCGCATCCGGGTCAGATCCGCGCACGGATTTGATGAAGGCAGAGATGGTGTCGTAATGTGCATCGCCGTCCTTGTCATATAAAACCGCGCGGCGTTGGATTGATTCCTGCGCGACATCCAAAGTGATGTGAATCAGACCGTCCTTGTCCGGTGCAGTGGATTCAACCGCCAGCTCGATCGCGTTCAATGCGTTACGTGCATCGCCGCTGGAAACTTCGATTAAATGGGAGCGCGCCTCGAAATCCAGTGTGATGCGTTTGTTCCCATAGCCGCGCTCCTTGTCGGTCAGCGCGCGGTCAATCAGAATCCCGATTTCTGTTTGATTCAGATTCCTTAATTGGAACACACGCGAGCGTGAGATCAATGCTTTGATGACTTCGAAATATGGATTTTCTGTCGTTGCGCCAATCAGGGTGAAAGTCCCATTTTCGACGTGAGGTAGAAGCGCATCCTGTTGGGCCTTATTCCAGCGGTGAACTTCATCCACAAAAAGAATTGTGCGGATATTGTGCAGCCGCCTGCGTTCAAGCGACTCGTCAATGATGATCCGCAGATCAGCCTTGCCCGCCAGGATGGCGGAGATGGTGGTGAAGTGACTCTTGGTGGTATTGGCGATGACTTGCGCCAGAGTGGTCTTGCCTGTGCCGGGAGGTCCCCATAGAATAATAGACGAAAAAAGTTTATCCGCTTCGATGGCGCGACGCAGCAGTTTGCCCTCGCCGACGATATGTTCCTGCCCGATATACTCATCCAGCGTGCGCGGACGCATGCGCGCGGCAAGCGGCGCTTCGCTTTTCAGGCGTTCGTGCAGGGCGTGGTCGAAGAGGTCAGTCATAAATCGATTCTACCATCCATGTTGTCCGTGAAGTGCATGTATCAAAAATGCCATCACGGAACTCCTGCTGTTATGCATTTGGCGTTTCTTTTTTTACATGGATGTGGGACCGGTGCACAATATAAATGCCTGCCAGGGCAACCGCTCCGCCGATCCATTGAATGCTGTTGGGAATTTCGTTGAGCAGGGGAATTGCCAGAACAGCTGTCAGGATGGGTTGTCCAATCAGGGTGGGCGCAACAATGGAGGCAGGCAAAAGCCCGAGCGCATAGGAGATGGCGAGATATCCGATCATTTGTGAAACGATTGCGGTGCTAAAGAAGACAACCCAGGTCTGTGTCGAATAGCCCGTGAAGGAATTTCCCAGCGCGAGATTCATCATTAACATCCCAAGGGTTGCGCTAACGCCAACCAGCCAGGTATATCGAAACGGATCGATATACCTGCGTCCGCGCTGGGTGGTGAGCTGGTAGGATGCGTAAAAGATGGCGGCCGTGCTTGCCATCAGATCGCCCAGGCCGAGTGTGGGATGACGCAGGAAGTCACTGCCCATGACAAGAGCCGCGCCTGCCAGCGCCAGGATTAACCCGGCCCAAAACGTTCCCTTTAATTTCTCACGAAAGACCAGGAGGGCGGTCAATGCAACCCACAAAGGCGCAGTATTGCCGAGCAATGTGGCGTTCGCCGCGGTCGTATATTTGAGCGATGAATTCCAAAAGGCAAAATCGAAGGCCGTAAACAGGCCTCCGAGCAACGGAAAGAACAGGTATTTACGGTCAATAGGCGTGAGTTGTTTTTGTTGTTTGATGAAAAACGGAGTGAGCAAAAGCGTGGAAATGAGCAGACGATAGAATCCGGTCATGGGGCCAGGCGCATCTGCCCAGCGAACGAACATGGCAGAAAGGCTCAACGCGCTGATGCCAACCGCCAGAGCGATGTACGGGAAAAGTCGGTTTCGGGTCATGGGGCAGAATTGTACCGCGGGACGTTTCAGATGCGGGTGATGGAGATTCTTTCAAGAGTGGGCAAAAGTCCAGTGAGGTTGCGCAGGCTGAAGTCTGGTTTGATGCGCCGCATGTCTTCGTCTTTGAATTCCGCGCGACGGGTGATCCAGATCGTTTGCATATGTAAATTCTTGGCGCCGTAAATATCCGCTTCGAGGCTGTCGCCGATCATCACTGCTTCATTGGGTGGAATGTTCCATTGTGCGAGTGCAATCTCGAATGCGCGCGGGTGCGGTTTGCGATAATAGCAGGCGGCAGAGGTCAGCACAAAATCAAAATATGGACGAATGCCAAAATTTTCGATGAGTTCCTGCACGTCCTTGTCATCGCCCGCATTGGAAAAAATGCCAAGCCTGTATTCTTGGGATTTAAGTTTTTGCAGGGTGGCGACTGTTTCTTCTTCGAGTTGCCAGTTGGTTTGTGTGATGGCGTACATCGCATCCAGCGCGGACCTGAGAACCGATTCGGCAATCCCGATATATCCCCGCTCTCTGAGCAGTTCGCGCAAAACGAAGTGATAGGTGGTTTCCTGAAAATTTTTATCGCGTTCTTCGTAATAATTGTGCAGGCGTGTGCGAAAGGTCTTTGTGTCGATCTTGATATTAGATTTGAGCAATTTTTCGCGGAGCGCCCGATCGGCAGTTTCCAGAACAGGACGCCAATCTCCGCTGGCATACATAAGCGTGCCGCCAAGGTCAAACAGGATGTGGCGAATGGGCGTGGTGTTCATTAGCTTCGGTATACCCCGACTGCTGGTCTGCGTAAAGGGGAAATTTGTGGGATATTGGTGTTGGCGTTACGCTCCGCCTTTAAGGTAGATTCCGCTTGGATCAAGTTCTTTGTGTAAAATCTTAAGTTCCTTCTTTGTAATCGGTGCAGTGACCTTAACCTGTTTTGCAATTCTCAAATCCCAGCCAGTGTTGGCTTTGGCTTCCTCCACCGTTTTGCCGGGATGCAGGGCGGTCAGGATCATTTCGCCTGATTCGTCGGGCTCCATCATGCCAATATCCGTGACCACGCCGAGCATGCCGCCTCCGCGCAGACCCGCATGTTCGCGGTCTCCTTTGCCTCCCATGAATCCGGCAGAGGTCATGAATTCCACTTTTTCAGGGAAGCGGCGCTTTTGATGCGGAGTCATGATGTAACAACGGTTCGCCCAGGCGGCGATCTCCTGCGAGCCGCCCGAGCCGGGCAGGCGCACTTTGGGATGATCGTATCCACCGATGACTGTCGCATTGATGTTGCCGTACCTGTCAATTTGTGCGCCGCCCATGAAGCCCACGTCCACATTGCCGCGCTGCAGGTAATTTGCGAAAATATCGTACATGCTCACCACGGACAAAGCTCCGCTTACCAGGGTCGGGTCGCCGATAGAGAGCGGCAGGCGTTCAGGTTCCGCGCCGATCACGCCCGCCTCGTAGATCATGACGAGGTTTGGGGCGTGAGTACGCTTTGCCAGGTTGCAAGCAAGATTGGGCTGTCCCACACCCACAAAGACCACATCGCTGTCTTTAAGTAACCGCGCCGCGTTGACGATCATCACTTCGGCGGAGGAGTATTTAGGTTCGGTCATGATTCTCCTTCTGAGAGACCTGACAAGAAATTATTCATGATTTCAGTCACTTCCTGCGGACGTTCCAAGGGCAGCAGGTGGGTGGAATTTTGCAGCGTTTCAATTTGAATTGTTGGATTTTTCCTGATGACCAGTTTCGCTGCCTTCTCCAAAAATGTATCCGACTCTGCGGCGCGGACGATGAGGGTTGGCACTTTAAGATTTGGCAGTTTGCGCCAGAGATCGAAATCGCGCAGGCCTGTCAGGTAGATGTGGCTTTCCCATTCAGGCGTGTATGCCAGTTCAAAACCGCCGACCGCTTTTGGCTGGGTAATGCCTTCAATATAGGCGCGCAGATTCTCGTCACTCATATATTTGAAGACATTGCGTGTGCGGTATCCGCGAAAGACCGTATCCAAATTATCAAAGGTGCGGCGCCGTTTTAAGGCGCCAGTGATCTTGGGATGCAGTTTCTTTCCCAGACCCATTGCACGGGCGATATTCCACATCGCCAAAAACGACGGCATAAAAAGCACAGGGTCAAGCAGGATGATGGCGCGAAAATTCCTTGGGTCATGTAAAGCCGCCCTTAAGGTGACAATACCTCCGACGGAATGACCAACACCGATCACAGAGCCAGGTTTCTGGTCGGAAAGGAAGCGCAGCAGGTCATTGCTGAGGGGATGCCAGTCCTGCAGATCTTCTCTTTTTGCATCAGCCCATAGCGGGCGTAGTTTCATTCCGAAGACGTGATATTGATTTTTTAAAAGCTCCAGGAATGGATTGTAGCATTCGGGCGGGTAGCCGTTGGCGTGCAGGAAATGCAGTGGTTGTTTGTCTCCACCAAGATCAAAATAAGGAATCATCGTTTGGGTTAATACTTTCCGTAATTGATTTTCTCACTATAGCGCGCTTTCACTTTCAAGCGCTGGTGGGTTTTCTCGCCGAGTTTTTTCCAATAGGCGCTTCGATCTTTTACAGCATATACCCAATCATCGAGATATTTCCTGACGCTTTCCCGCGATTCGCTGATCTTATCCCATGCAAGATAGAACTCATTGTCGCGGTCGTAATATCCCTGAGAATAAGATGGATGACTGGCGAACGGGACGTGACAGACGGCGCTGACCACAATGCCCGGGATCATCGTGCGGTTCGGGTCGGACCTGATCACTGATTCGTCCACGATTTCTTCTGCGGTGAGGATGACTTTTTTCGCGGCAAATGCGGCCTCCTTTTGTTCGCCGATAATGCCCCACAAATGGGCATTGCCGTTTTTATCCGCGCGCTGCACGTGAACGATGGCCACATCCGGATTCAAGGCGGGCACAACGATCACATCCTTGCCGCCGTAGGGATCGGGGATGCGTTTGATCTGCGGATTGGATTTTTGCAAATCCGTCGCGCCTGTTTGATTCATGGGAAGAAAAGGCAGGCCGGATGCGCCTGCCTGCAAACGCGTGATCATGCCGAAGTGGGAATATTCCTCCCATTCCAATTCGCCTTTTTCAATGGCGGAGCGCACGATGCGAAGCGACCCGACTCCGGGATTTCCCATATATGAAAAGATGACTTTTCTTGCGCATCCCGCCGCCACCATTTGGTCGTAGATCAAATCCGGTGTGGCGCGCGCCAGGGTGAGGTTTTTCCTGCCCTGGCGGATGATCTCATGCCCCGCTGCAAATGGGATGAGATGCGTAAACCCCGCCGCGTAAACGACATCGCCATCGTTTACAAATTCTGAAATTGCCTTTTTTAGTGGTATGAGTTTGGACATATTTATTCTTTTTTGGAATTGAATTTTTCCGCTCTTTTATTGATTGCGTTCTCACGTATTCTTCTAATGGATGAAAATCGCCCGGCAGGCGGGGACGGCGCTTTTTTGCGGCGGAAGGTCCAGCCGACGAAGATCAACAGCATCGCAACAAAGAGATAATCAAAATCAACATTATCGGCAAGATCGGAGGCTACGAAGAGGACAAAGGCGCCAATCCCCATTATCAAAAAGAAGGTTCCCATGCGGACGATAAAGTGGTGTTCATTTTCCATGGCTTTATTTTACCAAAGCTTATTCCCATTTATTGTTTCCGAAAGAAATGCCCCTTCCTCATCAGTGAGAAAGGGGTATTGAGGATGCTGTGTATTATTTGATGAGCGTACGAATCTGTTCATGCATATAAAGCGGCAGGTAATAGTGACCGCCTGCGTTCTTCCCGCTGGAACCGGAGCCTTTCCACCCGCCAAAGGGCTGGAAGCCGGGCCACGCGCCGGTGGTGGCGCCTTGCGGACGATTCGCATAGGTAACGCCTGCTTCTATTTTATCGAAGAACCATTCGGTCTCTTCTGTCGAGCCATAGAAGCCGGCCGTCAGGCCGTAGTTTACAGCATTGGCAATCTGCATGGCTTCGTCAAGGTTTTTGACTTTGCCAATTGTGGTGATGGGCAGGAACATCTCGTGCTTCCACAAACGATGCTCGAAGGGCAAATCCACCACGAAGGTGTTCTCACAGTAATAGCCCTTGTCAAACATGCCGCCAGATTTCACATTTCCACCAACCAGGAACTTGCCGCCGCCCTGGCTGATCTCTGCGCAGAAGTTCTTGAAATCAGCGTAGGATGATTTGTTGATGACGGGACCGTTATAGGTATTCTTGTCTGTGGGGTCGCCAATTGTCAATTTTTCGGCGGCATCCTTCAGGCGGGCAACCAGGTCATCGTAAACAGGCTCCTCCACGATCACGCGTGAAGCGGCGGAACATTTCTGTCCCTGTAAACCAAATGCCGAGCGGATGATCCCGATGGCGGCGCGTTCCAAATCCGCATTCCTGGAGACGATGGCGGGATTCTTTCCGCCAAGTTCCAAGATGATCGGGCGCACGTAATTGCGTTTTCCATAATCCTGGAACATCTTCATGCCCACATCGAAGGAACCCGTAAAGGTTATCCCGTCCACTTCGGGGCTGTCCACAAGCGCCTGCCCAAGGGTCGAACCAGGTCCGGTTACGAAGTTGACCACGCCATCGGGAAGGCCCGCGTCGCGGAAACAATCCACCAGCAAACGCACGATCCAGGCGGTGTCGGTGGCAGGCTTGATCACAAGCGTGTTGCCAGCCACGAGAGCCGCACCGGAGGGACCGCCGGTCAAGGCGTGTGGGAAATTGAAGGGAGAAACAACCAGCCACACGCCGTACGGACGAAGCACCGACACATTACGCGCCTCATAGCCGACAAGCGGGTCCTTGCCCATCTCGACAACGTAGCCGTTGTTCTTTTCCATTTGGTAGCAGGAGTAATAAATAAGGTCGGCTGTCTCCTGCACGTCGCCCAAAGACTCCATGCGATTCTTGCCGACCTCAAGCGCCATGGCCGCGCCCAATTCAAAAATGCGTTCCTCGATCAATGAAGCGGCTTTGCGGAGCAATTCCACGCGCTTCTGCCAGGGAGTATGGCTCCAGGCTGGGAACGCCGCTCGTGCAGCAGCCAATGCTTCCTGCGCGTGTTTGGCATTGCCTTTCTGCATCTTTGCCAGGATCCAATCGGTGTTTACAGGCGAAGGATCGTCGAACTGCTCGTCGGCCTTCACTTCCTTGCCGTTGATCAACATGCCATATTCCTGCCCCATATTTTTCTTGAGTTTTTCGACGGCTTTATCGAAGCCTGTGTGTAACTCGTCGGGCGGGTTGAACATGGTTGCATATGTGAGTTTGAAATCTGCCATAGGGAATCTCCTGAAACTGATTTTGATCGTTGAATGTTTTTTTGATTGAGTAGTTCCAATCAGGCAACTACTGAATTAAACCGAGTATAGCGTAGGATTTCACAACCGTCAAAGTAAAGCGACTGTTTTTGGATATGACGGATTTCCCCTTTATGAATCTGATGCGATGGCGTAAGAAGACGCGGAAAAAGAGTATCATATACTTATATGAATAGGAGTAATAGATGAAATCCCGCCTCTTTTTCTGGATACTGCGACACGCTCGGTACGCCGCCGTGAGCCTGGTTGCTGTTTTAGCGGCGTCCTCCTGCGCCTCCGCAGGGACCGGCGCTGCCTTGCCAACCGTGGAGTCCCTTCCCCCCACCGCTGCCTCCGGTGACCCTGTCACTGCTCCCCAGGCGAGTCTGGCTCCCACCTCAATTGTAGATATCCAGGTTGTTCCCACCTCCCGTGGACCCAATCTCGAAGCCACGGACCCAGCCACGGTAGCCCTGTCTTCCGGTCAATTGCAATTGGTGGAATTCTTCCGCTTTACCTGAAGCACCTGCCGCTCAATGGCGCCCATGGTTCATGGACTCGAAGCAGAGTATTATGGCAGGATCAAATTCTCTTTTCTTGATGCAGACGACCCCCGCACCGATGTTTTTCAACGTGAATTGGGCTTCTACTACCAGCCCGAGTTTTACCTGCTGGATGCGAACGGAAATGTAATTCAGAAACTCGTCGGTTTGGTCTCAGAAGATGATTTTAGAAGTTTATTCAATGCAAACTTGGAGTGACAGGCACAATATCCTGAAAAAGAAAAGACAGCATTAAATATAAACAGCGCGGGTACATGTGCCCGTGCTGTTTTTGTATCAAAAACTAATTTATTGCTTCTGTGCCATATTGTTTCGCATCGTCAATGGCTTTCTTCACATTTACAAAGGGCAGCAGGATCAATCCTGCAATGAAGAAGAAGATCAACGAAAGAATGGCGTAGCGCAGATTTCCGAATAACTGGTTTGCGAGACCAAATACCAGGGGTCCGACCCACGAAGTGCCGCGCTCGCTGATTTCATAAAAGGAGAAGAATTCCGCTTCTTTCCCGTTCGGGATCATCTGGGCAAACAGGCTTCGGCTGATGGCTTGCGAGCCGCCCATCACAAGCGCGATGAAAACGCCAAGGATGAAGAATTGCGCGGTTGCGCTCTCTCCTTTTAATCCGCCATAGGCGTAGATCACCACGGCTGACCAGATCACCAGACTGACGACCACCGATTGTTTCGCGCCGATCCAGCCTGCAAGTTTGCCCCAGAACAAGGCTCCGAAGAAGGCTACGAATTGGATCATCAAAATAACGGCGATCAATGTTTGTTGTTCCAGTTCCAGCCCGCCCTGAATCAGAGGCGCGGCTGCAAAAGTGGAAGCCACGGCAATCACGGTCTGGATGCCGTCGTTATACAGAAAATATGCGATCAGGAATCTAATCGTTTCAGGGAAATGTTTTACTTCGCCGATGGTCTTGCGAAGCTGCTTGAAGCCAATGCTGACATAGGTTTCCCCGGCAGGGAGTTGGCGAGTTGCGTGACGCGGGCGCAGTCTTTTCCAGGTCAGGAAGGAAAATCCAAGCCACCAAACGCCGGCCGAGGCCAGGTTGATGCGGACAGCCAGATCGCCGGGTACGCCGAGCGCATCACTAAAGGTGTAGAAGGCCAGGTTGAGCGCCAATAAGATGCCGCCGCCCAAATATCCCATGGCCCAGCCATACGAAGATACACGGTCTCTTTCTTCCTCACTGGCAATATCAGGCAGGTACGCATTATAGAACACGATGGCCGCGCCAAAGGCGAGGTTGGCAACGATAAAGAGCACGCCGCCCAGCCACCATAGCTCGCCGGTGACGAGAAACATCAGAATGGTCGCCAGCGCGCCGATAGTCGCAAAGACCTGCATCATTTGTTTTCTTAAGTGCGAATAGTCTGCAATGGCTCCAAGGATGGGCAGGAATAAAACCTGCATCCCAACCGAGAATGAAATACAGTATGGAAGAAATGAATCTGGCGCAACTGGAATCCCGAAAAATGAAACGGTGGCAGTTCCAGCCGCTTCTGCCGCAGCCCTCGCCAGGGAGGCTACAAAGGGTCCCAAAAATACGGTGCCCACTGTGGTGCTAAAGGCTGAATTCGCCCAATCGTACATTGCCCAGCCGAAAATCTCTTTTTTATCGTTTACCATTGGTTTCTCAGTTGCCATAATTCCTCCGTGTGATTCGAACAGGATGAAAGCAAGAACACGTGCCAGTATAAGTAGTTTCGGCTCCATTGTAAAGAAATTGTTATTGTCGCAATGGGATGGGCGTGCTATGATTGGCGACTGCGAGGTCTTTTTGGATGAATTGGAAACGCCTCATTCTTGACCCTCAACCTGCTGCACGCTAAAATGCTCTGCCTGCACTGAAAAGGAATCGGCTGGCATGTCGTTAGGAGGAGGATGCACTTCCCGACGAAGCAATCTCCGAATGGATGGTGGGATTGCTTCGGGGCCGCGATAACATGCGGAACAAGAACGCCCTCGCAATGACATAAAATAACCCATGTTTGAAACCCTCACTGGACGACTCAACCAGGTCTTTGACCAACTCCGCCGCCGCGGTAAACTCTCCGAAGCGGATGTGGATGCCGCCCTGCGTGAAGTGCGCCTCGCGCTGATCGAAGCCGATGTGCATTTCAGCGTGGTCAAATCCTTTATCGCCCGTGTACGCGAACGTGCGGTTGGGGTCGAAGGTTCGAAGGCATTAAATCCCGGCCAACAAATCATCAAGATCGTAAATGAGGAACTTGTGGGAACCCTGGGAGAAGCGGCTCCTTTAAACCTCACGGGACCAAAACCGCGCGTGATTATGATGGTCGGGCTGCAAGGCGCAGGCAAGACGACCGCTTCGGGAAAACTTGCTCGCCTGATGAAATCAAAAGGGGAACGGGTGCTGCTTGTGGCAGGCGACCCGTACCGCCCTGCGGCAGTCAAACAATTGCAGCAGCTCGGCGAACGGCTGGATGTTGAAGTCGAAACCGATATATCCATACCCCCGCCGCAGCTTGCGAAGCGTGCCCTTGAAAAAGCGGATAAGGGCGGCTTCAGCCTCGTGATCGTGGATACGGCTGGACGGTCCCAGTTGGATGCGGAGTTGATGGATGAGTTAAAAGCCATCGCCGAAAATGTCAATCCAGTGGATACGCTGCTCGTCATCGATTCGATGATCGGCCAGGAGGCGTTGAATATCGCACAGGGTTTCAAAGCGACGGTCAATCTCACTGGTCTTATCCTGACAAAGATGGACGGCGACTCGCGTGGTGGTGCGGCCATCTCCATCCGCTCAGTGACGGGCATTCCGATTAAATTTATCGGTACGGGTGAAAAGCTCGATGCGCTTGAAACCTATGACCCCTCGCGTTTGTCCTCGCGTATTTTGGGCATGGGCGACATCATTGGGTTGATCGAAAAAGCCGAATCTGCCTACGATGCACAGACCATGGAAAAGCAGGCGGAGCAGGCTCGGAAAATGATGAAAGGCCAGTTCTCGCTGGAGGACTGGCTCGACCAGATGAAACAAATGAAAAAGATGGGTCCGCTCTCGCAGATCATGGATATGCTGCCCGGCCAAATGGGACAAGCCGCCCGCGGCATTGACCCAACCGCTGTGGAGAAATCCTTCAAGCAATCTGAAGCGATCATCAATTCGATGACCTTGAAGGAGCGCCGCGATCCGGATATCTTAAATGCTTCACGCCGCAGGCGCATCGCCGCGGGCGCAGGCATGCAAGTGCAGGATGTGAACCGGCTGATCAAGCAGTTCCGTGAAGCACAGAAGATGATGAAGATGATCCAGAAAACGGGGGGTAAGGGATTAGGGAAGATGTTTGGCTAAAAACAAGTGACAGTCACTTGTGATCCAGGGTTACTCGGCGACTGCCACCTGGTTCTTACCCGACTTTTTCGCCCTGATCAGTGCCTTGTCAGCCTGGTTAAACAGGCTGGTCAGATTTGAGGATTTCTCGCTTATGGCAGCAATTCCAATGCTTGTCGTAATATTCAAAGGACCGAGCTGTGTGTTAATAGATATATCGGCGATACTTTGGCAAATGCGTTCAGCGACTGCGCGGCCACCCTTTAGATCGGTCTCCACAAGCAGAATAACGAACTCGTCGCCGCCGAAGCGGCCGATGGAATCAATTTCGCGCAATTGACTCGCGCTGGTCTCAGCAATCACTTGAAGGGCTTTATCTCCGACCAGGTGGCCATAAGTGTCATTGATCTGCTTCAGACCATCAAGGTCCAGGACAAGCAATGTCAGGGGATGTTGGAAACGCTGGGCGCGTTGAAACTCGAGCGCTGCCAGATGGAGTATCTGGCGGCGGTTGTGAACCCCTGTCAGACTATCGGTAAAGGCTATTTGCTGGAGCATGCGGGACTCTTCGAGCAATTTTGCACGTTGGATGGTCAGCGCCGCCTGGTGGCTGATTGCCACTGTCAGTTGCACATCATGCTGGTCAAAAGGCTTTACGGTGGGAGTTGTTTTGTATGCGTAGATAAAGGCGGCAACATCCTGCTCTATAATAACTGGAACACACAAAACAGAGCGAATGAGGGGCTGGACATTATTACCTTTGAGTTGATCAGATTGCGGCTTCAGGTTGGGAATGATGACAACCGAACGCTGTTCAATCGCCTGCCGGGCAATCGCACTGGGTACTTCCAATTCCTCCAGCTGGTCGAAACGATCCGCCAGGATTACCCCGCATTTATCGGCTCCTACTGCCAGGCGCGCCAGCTTCTCGATTTCCAGCAGAGCTGCTTCCAGATCAAAGATCATGGTCAGCCGGCTGGCGATGGCATCCAGAAACACAGCATTTTGATCGATCGATTCGAGCAGAAGATCGCGGGTGAGTGGTCGGGTGCCCGGAAGCATCGTTACAGGGTCCGAGGGTGCGCCCTTTTCCTGAAAGTCAACAATAATTACGTGCTGACCGATACGAATCTGATCCCCCATTTGTAAGACATGAGGTTTGGTGATGCGTTCCCGGTTTACAAAGGTCCCATTCGTACTTTCCAAGTCATAAATGGTGGCCGATCGTTCTCGCAGTAGATCTCCGCATGCAGGCGCGAGGCAGACTCGTCGAAAATGATGATTTGGTTATCCGGTTTGCGCCCGAGAGTGTTTATTCCAGGTTTCACCTCATATTCAACCGGTGCGCTGGCTGGAGAACGAATAGTAAGAAACCACATAGTGTTATTATAACTTCATGAGGAATTTAATGAAAGCGTGATGTGCAGTTCCATCTTGCATCATAGACTTTGAACTTCTTTATGTTTTTGTGTCTGCCATGTTGATATCATTTTCAAAAATAACTCGACTGCCATTGGGTCAAAATGCGTGCCTGTCAGCGATTTGATATGTTTGCGTACCTTTTCCACGCCCCATGCTTTGCGATAGGGGCGGTCGGAGCGCAGGGCGTCCCACACATCTACAACCGCGAAGAGACGCGCAGTCAGTGGAATTTGCTTGCCTTTCAGCCCGCGTGGATAACCCGTTCCATCCCATTTTTCGTGGTGGCAATAAGGAATATCGAGCGCGGGGCGTAAGTAATCAATTGGGGAGAGTAATTCATAGGCAAAGGTGGGATGTTTGCGCATGGCAATCCATTCTTCGTCCGTGAGTTTGTCGGGCTTGAGCAGAATATGGTCAGGCACGGCCATCTTGCCGATGTCATGCAAAAGCGCGCCGCGCCGCACGTGCACCAATTCTTCTTCGTTGATGCCTGCCGCGCTGGCAAGCTTCATGGTCATTTCGGTCACGCGCAGGGTATGACCCTCGGTTTCCTTATCGCGCAAGTCCAGCGCATGGGACCAGCCTTCGATGGTGGTGTCGTAGGCCTGCAACAACTCCAGATTGGCGCGTTGCAATCCGTTAAACAATCGGTTGTTGTCAATCGCAATGGCCGCCTGACCGGCAAGGGTGTGCAGGAAATCGAACCAATTCGGGTCAAGATCAAGTGGTTGTCGGTGAAATATCTCCAGGACGCCGCTGACATTACCCTTGGAAGTCAATGGCACGGCGTAATATTCAACGAAATCTTCGCCTGCTATCAAATCCGCGTGAACGAGTTCCTGCTCAGCTCTGGTAAGGTCGGAGATATGTTGTATTTCCTGCTCAAGCGCTGCGCGCCCTGCAATTCCCTGCCCGATTCTCAGTTCTGAATGTTCAATGTTCTTCGAGCGAAAACCGCGCCCTGCGATATATCTCAAAGTTTGGGTATAGGGATTGAGCAAAAGGATGTCGGCGGCGTCAACGTGCAGTTGGGGAAGCACATACTCAAGAACGGTTCGGAGTGAGAGGTAAAGGTCGGTGCTTCCCATAATGGCAATGTCAATTTCCCGCAAGGCATGCAGGCGCTGGAGTTGGTTGGTAATTTCTTGTTCCGACCGCTTGCGTTCGGTGATGTCGCGTTCGGTGGTGGCGATGGCCACGGGTTTGGCGTTTTCATCGGTCAACAGGGTGGTGGTGAGCCAGACGTCCAGAATCCGGCCATCCTTGGTGACGCGCCGCAGTTCAAATGATTTGACGATCTCACCCTGCTTGATGTTTTCGATCAAGGCCAGCGCCGCATCACGATCGGACTCGGCCACGATATCTCTGACGTTCTTTCCCAGCGCTTCGGCTTCCGAATAGCCATACATCTCTATTGCGCCGCGGTTCCAGGCCAGGATGTTTCCGTCGAGGTCATGCATAATGACCGCGTCGTTCGAATCACTGACCACCGTAGCCATGCGGCGAAGTTCTTCAGTTCCCACTTGCGTGATAATTGTCATGGCTATCTACCTCCAGCCTGTGTACTAGTATTTTAACGACTTTCCTTGGGTTTAGGATGAGAAGGTTAACGATTTAGAATTAATGGAATGAAAGAGAATATAAACTGCAGTCCCATGTATTGATTATACTCTCTGCCCATCTAAAATCAACAATTCATACCTTTTCTCTGGTAAAATATATCCCTGTGATTTCAGCTCGCGGACCCGTGTGTTCCTTGCACACAGCTCTCTCGCCTGTCTGGAACGCAAAACATACTGAAGGAGTAAGTTAACATGGTTCGTATTCGTTTACGTCGTATTGGCCTTAAAGGCCAACCCACGTACCGCCTGGTGGCTGCCGATAAAGAGTCGCCGCGCGATGGTCGCTTTTTGGAAATTCTGGGTGTCTACAATCCCCGCACCAACCCTGCGACAATTCATTTGAAGGAAGACCGCATTTTCCATTGGATGAAGAACGGCGCCCTGCCCACCGAATCTGTGGCGCAGATATTCAAATCCTCTGGCACGCAGGCCCGCTTTGACCGCTTCAAGAAGGGCGAGGCTCTCGAAGCCCTCGTCGCTGAAGCTGCCGAAGCTGAGGTCAAGCGCGCCGCACCCCTCAAGACCCGCAGGGATTAATACATTACCTCACTCTAGCCCTCTCCCATTGGGAGAGGGGACTCCCTTCCCCGAAGGGGAAGGGATGGAGATGAGGGAGAGAAAGTAAATATGAAAGAACTGATCGAATACATCGCCAGGTCCCTTGTGGAACATCCCGAAGAAGTCGATGTGAAGGAAAGCGGCGGCAATCGTGTCCGCCTTGAGCTCAGCGTTGCAAAAGATGACATGGGACGTGTCATTGGTAAAGGCGGCAAGGTTGCGAATTCCATCCGTACGCTGCTGCGGGTGGCGGCTGAGCGGGCAGACAAACAAGCCACGCTGGATGTGACGGAACCCGCTTAATGACCACACCAAAGCAATCAGGCTCGCCGTCAGGCGAGTCTATTTATTTAGCCATTGGTTATCTCCGCCGTCCGCATGGCGTCAGCGGCGAGATCATTATGGATTTGCATACCGATTTCCCGGATCGCATCCAGGCGGGCCGCAAGGTTTATATCGGTGAAAAACACGAGGCCGCAACCTTTGGCAGTGTCCGCGGGCATGGTAATGGTTTACTGGTCACACTGCGCGGCTATGAGACGCCTGAAACCGTTGGACGATTTCGCAATCAATGGGTATATGTTCAAACCAGGGAAGTTCCGTCGCTTCCGGAAGGTCAGTATTATCAATATGAATTAATTGGGGTGGATGTCGTGGACGATAACGGCAATCCGCTTGGCAGGATCGTGGAAATTTTGGAAACGGGCGCGAATAATGTATACGTCGTCAAAGACGACTCCGGCAGGGAGATTCTCCTGCCCGCCATTCCCTCGGTCATACTGGACCTGGATATGACTCAGCGTTCCATGAAGGTCCACCTGCTTGACGGATTAATCGATAATCGGGATTCGTAAAACGGGGGCGGGAATTAGTGGGTGGGTGATACAATTTCCGAAGCATGACTCCCGAAGAATGCCATGGATGACAAAAAATACTGGATCGGCTTCAACTTAATCAAAGGCATTGGCGCGGTCCGCATGCAGGGACTGGTCGCTTATTTTGGCGATCTTGAATCTGCCTGGAACGCCGATTCTGATTCTTTGGCAGAAGCAGGTTTGGGCGCGAAAGTGATCGAGAGAGTCCTCGCGGCGAGGGAAACTGTCAGCCTGGATAAAGTCTGGCAGAAGATCGAGGCGCAGGGAATTAAAATCCTGACCTGGGGCGATGAAGGATATCCGGCCCGTCTAAAAGAGATCGACCAGCCTCCTCCCGTTTTATATATTCGCGGCGAATATTTGCCCGATGATTTGTTTGCCGTGGCGGTTGTGGGCACGCGCAAGGTGACTGCTTATGGCCGGCAGGTGACGGAAGAGATCGCGTCTTTTCTTGCCGCGAATGGCATGACTGTGATCAGCGGGCTCGCGCGCGGCGTGGATGTGATCGCGCATCAAACTGCGCTGAAAGCCGGCGGGCGCACGATCGGCGTTCTCGGCTGCGGGGTGGATAAAATCTACCCGCCTGAGCATCGCGGGTTGGCCGAACAAATGATGGAACGCGGCGCGATCATCAGCGATTATGCAGTTGGCACACCGCCGGATGCATCCAATTTTCCGCCGCGCAATCGAATTATTTCGGGTTTATCTTTGGCGGTGGTTGTGATCGAAGCGGCTGAAACAAGCGGCGCGTTGATCACCGCTGAATTTGCGGCTGAACAAGGACGAGAAATCTTTGCTGTGCCTGGCAGTATCCTTGCCCCGCAAAGCAA
>Ga0172371_10000120_pt1 | contig 105680 bp, 111 predicted proteins | sample Lak12m_FD_114543 | JGI IMG/M metagenome (GOLD analysis project Ga0172371, IMG submission 114543) | Freshwater microbial communities from Kabuno Bay, South-Kivu, Congo - kab_022012_12m | ecosystem: Environmental > Aquatic > Freshwater > Lake | place: Democratic Republic of the Congo...
AAGAACACGAAAAACCCGGCGAAGAAGAATTCTGAGATAGAAAACTTGGAAGAAGGTCGACGAAGAAAATACACGGCGTTCATCCCGACCAGTTCACACGACTATCAGAACGACGCTGGCAGCCTGGCCATCCGCCGTCGTGAATAAAACCGGGGACAGCCCACGGTTTCAAAAACGGGGACAGACCACGGTTTCGAAGAAATCTGCTTCCAATTAGATCAGCGAGCCCTGCGTCCCGACGTCGTTCTTTAGCCGCGGTTCCCTTAACGGCCGCCCCGACTTCCGCGGTCCCACGCGTCGGCCTAATGCGAGGGCGACCTCGTCGCGGAAGCACTCGCCGCCTAGCGCATAGCCTGCATTTCCGGCGCTGCGTATCTGCTCCAGTTCGTTCGCGTTCAACATGCTCAGGAACAGCTCCAGGTATGCCGATCGCCGGACTGCATCGTCGTCGGCCAAGGCGAGATAGGCGGGATGCGGCGTGAGGAGTTGATCCGGTTTCCCCATTGCGTTCGCGCCGAAACTCGACCATCGATAGTCGGCTGGATGCTCGACCATGCCCGCCCGCCCGGACCGGATTGAGTTCGACATGGCGATGACAGCGCAGGAAATAGTTCTCCACCTGGACAATGCTCGAACGAAACCGGCCTTCCCAAAGCGTTCCGCTGCGCTGGTGGCTGCGATTTACTTACTGTACATAGCGTTGGCCCAGGTGCTTCATCAAGTTCGAGGCGCCTTCCGGCTGGCGTGAGGTGAGCAGCAGGTGCACATGATTGGTCATCAGCACATAGGCGTGCACGGAGCAGGGGAAGCGCGCGACGAGCTCGCGCAGATGGTGCAGGTAGACGAGGTAGTCCGCATCGGCGAAAAAACAGGCGCCGTGATTGTTACCGCGCTGGATGATATGCAGCGGTATGTCAGCAAGACGCAGACGGGCGCGACGGGACGCGGGGATGGACTCCTCTGGATGCAATAGCATCCTTAACGCGCCGCTGGTTACTGCGACGACAAACCGTGGTCTGTCCCCTATTTCTCCCCTATTTCCTCTAGTTCCCTCGCATCAGGCGAACGGCCGCACGCCGATCAGCGCGCCATGCAGCCAGAAGGCAAATGCCGCCCAGGCCGCCGCGCCCGCCACGAGGGTCGCCGCGGTGCCGCCGGCCGTGCCCGCGGGATAGCGTGCGCCCGCCGCCCGGTCGCGCTTGCGCGCGGCGATGAAACAAACCACCGCCCAGGCGAGAAAAGCGCCGAACAACAGCAGGTCGGCGAGCGTGCCGTTGGCGAGCAGGTGCGCAAACGCCCAGACCTTGACCGCAAGCACCATGGGATGGTGCACGCCGGCCTTGATGGCGTTGCGCGGGACATAGGCCGCCGCGAGCAGCACGAAAGCGATCAGGGTCAGCAGCGCCGCGACATGGCGCATGGCGACGGGCGCATTCCACAGCACCACCGGTTCCTGCCGCGCCTGGCCGTAGCCCCAGACGATCAGGCCGAATCCAGCCAGCGAGAGCAGGGAGTAGATGCCTTTCCACGCGCCCTCGCCGAGGCGCTTCAGTCGGGCGGTGCGCCAGCCGTCGGCGACGATGCGCGTCGAATGCACGCCCAGAAATACGACCAGGCCGAGAATCAGGTAAGTCATGAGTTTTCCTTTCGCGCAGCGCGGTGGCGATGCGCCCTTGTCCATGGCAAGCCGCCATTCAGCAGGCCCGCGAGGGAGGCAATTGCGAAGGGGTTTTGTTTCATGTCGGTCCCATGGTGAAGTAGGAAGTGGAGAAAAATAAAACCGGGCGCCGCGCGCTAGCGCGCAAAGCGCAGGCAAAGTTGCAGCAATTCGTCCCAGACGTCGCCGCGCGCGAGGCCCTTGACCGTGCGGTCGATGCGCGCGGCGTGGCGCAGCGCCTGGCCCAGGGCCGCGGACTTGAGCCGGCGCGCGGCCTCGGCCACCAGCTTCTGGCGCACCCCGCCCCAGACGCGGTTGTTGCGATAGAGGTCCTTCAGGTTTTCGCCCTGCGCCAGGCCGGCCTGCACTCTGGCCACGGCGCGGATCTCCTCGGCCAGCACCCACAGGATCTTCGGCGGGGCCTCGCCTTCGTTTTTCAGGCCGTCGAGCAGGCGCGCGAGGCGCGCCCTGTCGCCCGCGAGCATCGCCTCGTTCAGCTTGAACGCATCGTAGCGCGCGACATTGAGCACCGCGCCGCACACCGGCTCGAAGGCGAGCTCGCCCGGCGGAAACAGCAGGCCGAGCTTCTGGATTTCCTGGTGCGCGGCCAGGAGATTGCCCTCGACGCTGTCGGCGAGGAATTGCAGCGTCTCGCGGTCGGCCTTCTGCTTCTGCTGCGCCAGACGCGCCGCGATCCACTGCGGCAACTGCGCGCGCTCGACCTGGAAGGTGTCGATCTGCACGCCCTTGTGCGCCAGCGCCCTGAACCAGGCCGCGTCCTGGGACCGGCGGTCCAGCCTGGGCAGGGTCACGATGGTGAGCAGGTCGGGCGCCGAGGCCGAACAGTACTGCACGATCGCGGTCGCGCCGTCGGTGCCTGGCTTGCCGCCCGGGATGCGCAGCTCGATCAGTTTCTTCGAAGAGAACAGCGACAGGCTTGCGCCGCTGACCACCAGCTGGTTCCAGTCGAAGCCGCGCTCGGCGGTGAGCACCTCGCGTTCGCCGTAGCCCTGCGCGCGGGCGGCGGCGCGGATCGTGTCGGCCGCCTCCAGCGACTGCAGCGGCTCGTCGCCATGGATGACGTAGAGGGCGGCGAGGCTGCGGGAGAGGTGGCGCTCCAGCTCTTCAGCGCGCAGTTGCATTCTTTACCGCGGGCTCGAACGCGACCGGTTCCGCGGGCGCGGCGGCGAGGCGGCGCAGGACTTGCTGCACCATGTCGCTTTGCATGTCGCGATAGAGCAGCAGCTCTTCCGATTCCTTGGACAGCACCTGCGTGTCGCTGAAGGAGATGTCGCGGGTGAGGCGGATTTCACTCTGCGGCAGGTAATCGCGGCCGCGGGCGTCGTGGACGCGGAACACCACGCGATAGCGCAACTGAAGCTCGCGTATCCGGCCGCCGACGTCGAACGAGAGGATGTTCTTGCCGCGCTCTTCGGTAATCACGCTGAGCGTCGCCTGCGCCTGTGCCGGATCGCTCACGATCCTGGTGCGGGTGCCGGCGATGATATTGCGCTTCAACTCGATTCCCAGGGGCGAGATCTCGGGAAGGGCGACGTACAGGGCCTGGAACGGCAGCGTGGCCTGGCCGCGCAGCTGGAAGCCGCAGGCGGCGGTCAGGACGGTTACGAGTCCCAACAAGACAATTGCAAAATTACGCATAATCGCTCCGGGAGCCTTACGCATTCAAACTACCACATTCACCAGTCGGCCGGGGACGAGGACGATTTTTTTGACCGCCTGGCCAGCGACGAATTTCTGCACCTGCTCGTGCGCGAGCGCGGCGGCTTCGATAGCGTCCTTGTGCGCGGTCTTGGCGACGCGGATATTGCCGCGCAGCTTGCCGTTCACCTGCACCACCAGTTCGATTTCGTCCTGCTCCAGCGCGGCCGCGTCGACCCCGGGCCAGGGCGCGTCGAGTATGTCCCCGGCGTAGCCGAGCTGGCGCCATAGCTCGTGGCTGATGTGCGGGGTGATCGGGTACAGCGCGCGCAACAGAATGCCGAAGCACTCGTGCAGCGCCCGCGCGGCAAGCTCCGTTGCGGCCGCGTCCGCGGCGGGATCGTCCAGGCCGAGCGGGCCGGAAAGCGCGTTGAGCATTTTCATCGCGGCCGAGGCGACGGTGTTGAACTGCTTGCGCTCGATGTCGAAGGTCGCCTGTTTCAGCACGGCATGCACTTCGCGCCTGAGCGCCGCAAGCCTGGGTTTGGCCGTGGCAAGCTGGGACGGATAGGCGTAATGCGCGAATTCGCCCTTGCGGCGTTTCGATTCCGCGTCGATGACCGGGGCCCATTGATGCGCGAACGCCCACAGGCGCTTGAGGAAGCGATGCGATCCCTCCACGCCGGAGTCGGACCACTCGAGCGTCTGCTCGGGCGGGCTGGCGAACATCATGAAAAAGCGCGCGGTGTCGGCGCCGTAGTTCTCGATCAGCGACTGCGGATCGACGCCATTGTTCTTCGACTTGGACATGGTGCCGATGCCGCCGGACTCCACCGGCTCGCCGTCGGCCTTGAGCACGGCCTGCGCGCGCTGGCCCTTTTCGTCCAGGGTCCATTCGACCTCGGCCGGGTTGTAGTAGCGGATGCGTCCGGCGCCGCTCTTGCGGAAGTAGATCTCGTTCAACACCATGCCCTGGGTGAGCAGGTTCGCGAACGGCTCATCGAACTCGACCAGCTTCAGGTCGCGCATCACCTTGGTCCAGAAGCGCGAGTACAGGAGGTGCAGGATGGCATGTTCGATGCCGCCGATGTACTGGTCCACCGGCAGCCAGTGGTTTACGCGTGCATCCACCATCTGCGCCGCGTCCGGACAGGCGAAGCGGATGTAGTACCAGGACGAATCGACGAAGGTGTCCATGGTGTCGGTCTCGCGCCGCGCCGGCTTGCCGCAGCGCGGGCAGGCGCAGTCGAGAAAGGCGCGGTGCCGGTTGAGGGGGTTGCCCGAGCCGTCGGGCACCAGATCCTCGGGCAGGGTCACCGGCAGGTCCTTGTCCGGCACCGGCACCGCGCCGCAGGCGCCGCAGTGAATGATGGGAATGGGCGTGCCCCAGTAGCGCTGGCGCGAGATGCCCCAGTCGCGCAGGCGCCACACCACCTGCTTGTCGCCCAGGCCCTTGGCGCGCAGGTCGGCTGCGACGGCATCGGTCGCCGACTCGTAATCGAGGCCGTCGTACTTGCCCGAATTGATGCAGCTGCCGTACTCGGCGTACTCGGGCCTGTAGGGTTCGGGGACGGTATCGCCCGCCGGATGGCGGATCACGCATTTGATCGGCAGCCCGTATTTTAGGGCGAACGCGTAGTCGCGCTCGTCATGCCCCGGCACGCCCATCACCGCGCCTTCGCCGTAGCTGATCAGCACGTAGTTTCCGACCCAGACGGGAATTGGTTCGCCCGAGATCGGGTGGGTGACGGTGAGGCCGGTGGGCAGGCCTTTCTTTTCCTGCAGGGCGAGATCGGCCTCCTGCACTCCGCCGCGCTTGCATTCCTCGATGAAATCTGCGAGCTGCGCATTGGTCTTCGCCGCGTGGGTGGCGAGCGGGTGCTCGACCGCGACGGCGCAGAAGGTCACGCCCATGATGGTGTCGGCGCGGGTGGTGAATACCTTGAGCAGCTTATGCTCGCCGTCGATGGCGTAGGGAAAACCGAAATTCACCCCGCGGCTCTTGCCGATCCAGTTGGCCTGCATGGTTTTCACCCGCTCGGGCCAGCCGGGCAGTGTGCCGAGCGCGGCGAGCAGTTCCTCGGCGTAGGCGGTGATCTTCATGTAGTACATCGGGATTTCGCGCTTTTCCACCGGGGCGCCGGTGCGCCAGCCGCGACCGTCGATGACCTGCTCGTTGGCGAGCACGGTCTGGTCGACTGGATCCCAGTTGACCGTGCCGGTCTTGAGGTACATCAGCCCCTTTTCCAGCATGCGCAGGAACAGCCACTGGTTCCATTTGTAGTACTCGGGCCGGCAGGTGGTGACTTCGCGCGACCAGTCCAGGGCGAAGCCCAGCGACTGGAGCTGCTTTTTCATGTAGGCGATGTTGTCGTAGGTCCACTTGGCCGGCGGCACGCTGTTGGCCATCGCGGCGTTCTCGGCCGGCAGCCCGAACGCGTCCCAGCCCATGGGCTGCAGCACGTTGTAGCCGCGCATGCGGTAGAAGCGCGTGAGGGCATCGCCGATGGTGTAATTTCTGACGTGCCCCATGTGCAGCTTGCCCGATGGGTAGGGGAACATCGACAGGCAATAGAATTTTGGACGGCCGCCGCTTGTGGACGGCTCCTCGGCGACCCGGAATGCCTGGATTTTCTCCCAATGCTTCTGAGCTGCGCGTTCGATCGATTCGGCGTGATAATGGGCTTGCATGGACGTTTCAATAGGTGACAAACTGTGCATTATACAAGGCTGCCCCTGAAAGCAGCCGCAACCGGCAGGTGCATCCGCGGGCGGACGCATCAGGCGACAGAAGGAGCGAACCATGAAGCGCTTTCCCCTGAGGGGCCTGGCGGCCCTGGTGTTATTTTGCACCCCATGGGCCATCGCCGCGCAGCCGGCCCTCACGCAACCTGCCGTGGTCGAGGCGGTGCAGATGCCGGCCTGGGTGGAGCGCGGCGGCGCCCGAATCCCGCTTGCGCCGGGCATGGCCTTGCGGGACAGAGACCAGTTGCGCACCGGCGCCAACTCGAAGCTGCTGCTGAGATTGGCCGAAGGCTCCTTCGTCAGGCTGGGCGAAAAGGGCACGCTCAAGCTCGACCAGATGGCGCAGGGCAAGGACAAGGTGTTCGCCGCCGCGCTGAACGTGCTCGAGGGGGCGTTTCGGTTCACCACGGACGCGCTGCGCGCGCAGCGCCGGCGCAGCATCAATATCACCATCGCCACGGTCACCGCGGGCATACGCGGCACCGACGTCTGGGGCAAGGCCGCCGCGGACAAGGACATCGTCTGCCTGATCGAAGGCAAGATCGAATTGCAGCGCGGACAGGAAGCGCCGTTCCGGATGGACCAGCCCCTGTCTTTCTATATCGCACCCAAGGGCGCGCCGGCGCTGCCGGTGGCGCCGGTCGATCCGCAGCAGCTCAGGCAATGGGCGATGGAGACCCAGATTGCGCCCGGATCGGGCGCGGCGCAGCGCGGAGGCAAGTGGAAAGTGATTGCCGCGACCGTCGATACCCAGGAAGATGCGCTGAAACTGTATGACGCCTTGCGCGCCGCCGGCTATGCGGCCGAGATCCGCCCGGCGAAGGAGGGGGAGAAGATCGCCTACGACGTGCGCCTGGCGCAGTTGCCGTCGAAGGCGGAAGCCGAGGCGCTGGCCGGGTCGATCCGCGGCAGGATGGGCGTCGCCGAGCCCCGGGTGTCGATGTAGGACAGGTTTGGAATGGTCGTTCCGAGCCGGGCGAAGAATGGCGACTCCTGCGCGCAGGCGCGAAATCCCCGGCTGCCCCGGCCTGCTGCTGCGGTAGAATCGCGATTCGCAAAATCCACTGCCGCCCGATGTCGCTGCTCGCCAACCTCAACCCCGAACAACTCGCCGCCGTCACCCTGCCGAACCAGTCCGCGCTGATCCTGGCGGGCGCGGGCTCGGGCAAGACGCGCGTGCTCACCACGCGCATCGCCTGGCTGATCCAGACCGGCAACGTCAGCCCAGCCGGCGTGCTTGCGGTCACGTTCACCAACAAGGCGGCGAAGGAAATGCTCACGCGCATTTCCGCCATGCTGCCGATCCCCACCCGCGGCATGTGGGTGGGCACCTTCCATGGGCTGTGCAACCGCCTGCTGCGCGCCCACTTCCGCGATGCGGGGCTGCCGCAGCTGTTCCAGATCCTCGACTCGGCCGACCAGTTGTCGCTGGTGAAGCGCGTGCTGAAATCGATGAACGTGGACGAAGACCGCTTTCCGCCGAAGCAGGTGCAACACTACATCAATGCCAACAAGGAAGAGGGCCGGCGCGCCTCCGAGGCCGAGGCCTACGACGAGTTCAGCCGCCGCCACGCCGAGATCTACGCCGCCTACGACGAGCAGTGCCAGCGCGAGGGCGTGGTCGATTTCGCCGAGCTGCTGCTGCGGAGTTTCGAGCTGCTGTCGAAAAACGAAATTTTGCGCGAGCACTACCAGGGGCGCTTCCGCCATATCCTGGTGGACGAGTTCCAGGACACCAACCGCCTGCAGTACCGCTGGCTGAAGCTCTTGACCAGGCCCGGCAGCGTGATCTTCGCGGTCGGCGACGACGACCAGTCGATCTACGCCTTCCGCGGCGCGAACGTGGGCAACATGGCCGATTTCGAGCGCGACTTCAAGGTGGAGAACGTGATCCGCCTGGAGCAGAACTATCGCTCGCACGGCAATATCCTCGACGCCGCCAACGCGCTCATTTCCCACAACCGGAAGCGCCTGGGCAAGAACCTGTGGACGGCGGCTGGGCACGGCGAACCGCTGCGCGTCTACGAAGCGCAGACCGACGGCTACGAGGCGCACTGGCTGGCCGAGGAAGTCGAGGCGCTGCACCGCGACGGCATCGCGCGGCGCGAAATCGGCGTGCTCTACCGCTCCAACGCGCAGTCGCGCATCCTCGAACATGCGCTGTTCTCCGCCGGCATTCCCTACCGCGTCTACGGCGGGCTGCGCTTTTTCGAGCGCATGGAAGTCAAGCACGCGCTCGCCTACCTGCGGCTGATCGCCAGTTCCGAGGACGATAGCGCCTTCCTGCGCGTGGTGAATTTTCCGCTGCGCGGCATCGGCGCGCGTTCGCTCGAAGCGCTGCAGGATGCGGCCAGGGCCGGCGACACCAGCCTCTACAAGGCGGTGCCGCAGCTCGGCGGCAAGGCGGGCAATTCCCTCGGCGCCTTCGTCGCGATGATAGAGGGCCTGCGCAAGGAGACCGGCGGCCTCGCGCTGCCGGAGATCGTCGCGCACATGCTGGCCAAATCGGGCTTGCTCGCCTATTTCCAGGCGGAAAAGGACGGCGCCGACCGGCTGGAGAATCTGCAGGAGCTGGTCAACGCCACGGCGCTGTTCGTGCAGGAAGAGGACGGGCAACAGGACCTGGCCGCGTTCCTCGCGCACGCCGCGCTCGAAGCGGGCGAGCACCAGGCGGGCGAGGGCTCGGATGCGCTGCAGCTGATGACGGTGCATTCGGCCAAGGGCCTCGAATTCCAGGCGGTGTTCCTCACCGGGCTGGAAGAAGGCCTGTTCCCGCACGAGCAGAGCCGCAACGAGGACGATGGCCTGGAAGAGGAACGGCGCCTGATGTACGTGGCGATCACGCGTGCGCGCGCGCGCCTGTACCTGTCGTTCGCGCAGAACCGCATGCTGCACGGGCAGACGCGCTACAACGTGGCCTCGCGCTTTCTGGACGAAATTCCCGCCGGATTGGTCAAATGGTTGACGCCGCGCTTGGGCGCGCAGCCGCTGCCCGAGGCGGTGCTGCCTTCGGCGCGCGACGCGGCAATGCCGCGCAGCCAGCCGCGCGCGACGCAGATGGGCTGGCGCATCGGCCAGAACGTGGTTCACGCCAAGTTCGGCCAGGGCGTGATCGTCGACACCGAGGGCCAGGGACCGGATGCGCGCCTGCAGATCAATTTCGGCCACCAGGGGATGAAATGGCTGGCGCTGGAATACGCGAAGCTGAGCGCGGCCTGAACCAGTCTTTGGTGACGAGGGGCTTGGTTGGAAGGGCGCTTGGTTGGAAGGGCGCCTTGTGGGAGGGGGCATTGTGGGAGGGGCGCCCTCGCCCCGACCACCGGCGGCAATTGCGATGTCTGATCGGCGCGGGGGCGGGCCTCCTACAACCCCGGTTTACCTGTGCGGCGACGGTGCGAATTTAATCGCCGTCCGTGTCCTCGAATAGCGGCAGCTGGCTCGCCAGCGACAGCACCGTTTCCTCCACTGCGCGCTTGGCCTCGGCGAGGGTCTTCGCCCCGCCCGCGCGGCTGCCCGCCTGCCAGCGGTAGATGCCGTCCCATTCGGAGCGCTCTCCCAGTTGCACGGTTCCGATACGCTCCTTGCCTTGCCAATAGCCGTGCGACTGGTAGCCGCGCTCCCAGAACGGCCTGGCCTTGGCTGGCTTTTTCGCGCTTTTTGTCGCCATAGGCGCTAGCTTACCAAAGTGCGCCCTGCGCCACCACCCAGTAGCGCACGAAGCGCCCCGCGGCCGACCACAGCGCCACCGCGACCCAGTTCAGCCTGGCCCAGCCCGCGGCGAGGCACAGCGCGTCGCCGCCGAAGGGCAGCCAGGCGAGCGCCAGCAGCGGGCTGCCGTAGCGGGTGACGCGTTCGATCTGGGTGAGTGGCTTTTTCGAACCGATGAAACGCCCGATCAGATAGGTGGTGAGCCCCCCCAGCGTGTTGCCCAGCGTGGCCACGCCGAGGGCGAGCCAGGCGAGGTCCGGGTGCATGCGGAGCACGGCGAACAGCGCCGCTTCCGAGCTGATCGGGACCAGCGTCGAGGCGAGAAAGCTCCAGCCGAGCAGGGTTGCGAGGCTCGCTTCGGCGCCGATCAAGCCGGTACTCCGCCAGCCGCCGCGCGGCATGCGCCTTGCCTCGGCAAAGCACATCCTGCTACCCTTGCACGCTTATATTGAATCATTGCATCCGAATCGAAGCGAAATGCATCCCGACTACCTCGAAAAAATCCTCAAAGCGCGCGTCTACGACGTGGCGATCGAATCGCCGCTCGAGGCGGCGCCGATCCTGTCCGCGCGCCTGCACAATACTTTGCTGCTCAAGCGCGAGGACATGCAACCGGTATTCTCGTTCAAGCTGCGCGGCGCGTACAACAAAATGGCGCAATTGTCCCCCGCCGGGCTGAGGCGCGGGGTCGTCGCCGCTTCGGCCGGCAACCATGCCCAGGGCGTGGCGCTGGCGGCGCAGCGCCTGCACTGCAAGGCGGTGATCGTGATGCCGGTGACCACGCCGCGGATCAAGGTGGACGCAGTGCTCGCGCGCGGCGCCGAAGTCGTGCTGCAGGGCGATTCCTACAACGAGGCGTACCGGCATGCGCTCAAGGTGGAGAAGGCGCGCAAGCTCGCGTTCGTGCATCCTTACGACGATCCGGACGTGATTGCCGGCCAGGGCACCATCGGCATGGAGATCCTGCGCCAGGCGAAAACGCCGATCGACGCGATTTTCGTCGCCATCGGCGGCGGCGGGCTGATCTCGGGCATCGCCGCCTACGTCAAGCGCCTGCGCCCGGAGATCCGCATCGTCGGCGTGCAGCCGGTGGATTCGGACGCCATGGCGCGCTCGCTCAAGGCCGGCCGGCGTGTGCGCCTGACGCAGGTGGGCCTGTTCGCCGACGGCGTGGCGGTGAAACAGGTGGGCAAGGAAACCTTCCGCTTGTGCAAACAACTCGTCGACGAAATCATCCTGGTCGATACCGACGAGACCTGCGCCGCGATCAAGGACGTGTTCGAGGAGACCCGCTCCATCCTCGAGCCGGCCGGCGCTCTGGCCATCGCCGGGGCCAAGGCCTATGTGGAGAAGAAGGGCGTGCGCGGGCAGACGCTGGTGGCGGTGGCCTGCGGCGCCAACACCAATTTCGACCGCCTGCGCTTCGTCGCCGAGCGCGCCGAAGTGGGGGAGCACCGCGAGGCGATCCTCGCCGTGACCATCCCCGAGCGCCCCGGCAGCTACAAGAAATTCTGCGCCACCCTGGGCGCGCGCAACGTCACCGAGTTCAACTACCGTATCGCCGGCTCGAAGGAGGCGCATGTGTTCGTCGGCGTCGAAGTGCACGACCGCGACGAGACGACGCGCCTGATCCGCAAGCTGCGGCACCACGGCCTGAAGACCATCGATCTGTCCGACAACGAAATGGCCAAGCTGCACGTGCGCCATCTGGTCGGCGGGCACGCGCCGCTGGCGAAAGACGAATTGCTCTATCGCTTCGAATTTCCGGAGCGCCCGGGCGCGTTGATGCGCTTCCTGAACAGCATGCGCCCCGACTGGAACATCAGCCTGTTCCATTACCGCAACCACGGCGCCGACTATGGCCGCGTGCTGGTGGGCATGCAGGTGCCGCCGAAGGAAATGCCGCAGTTCCGCCGCTTCCTGCGCGACCTGGGCTATCCGTTCTGGGACGAGAGCGAGAATCCGGCGTACAAGCTGTTTCTCGGCTGATCGCGAAAGCGCCTAGTAGACCAAAAAAAACGCCGGGAATGCCTGCTTCCAAAGACGGCGAACTGGCGCTATCGACCCGGACCGGTCATTGGAGAGGGGAGTTCGCGCCCTACTCGGGGAGGCGACTAGCCGAACTTAGTGAATTCGCGGGGTACAAGCTGGTCAACTGATTGATTTTTCACGGTGTGACACCCAAAGGGAACGACAGGAGATTTGATCCTGCGCCGGAGAAAAGTCTAGCCGCCGACCGGATCGTCGCCGAAATACCCCGGCGCAAGTTCGTCCGCGTAGCACACCGGCGAGCTGAGGCTCGACCCCTTCGCGCTGCTTGGCACGCCTAGAAACGCGAGCTTGCCGTCGTTGCGCTGATAGACGCCGCGCTCGGTGACGACGTAGTCCACCGGGATGTCCCAGGGCTGCGGGTGGATGGTCTCGATCGCCGCGAGTTCGAAGCTTACGCCGATCACCGCGGGCCTGCGGTCCTTCAGCGCTTCCAGCGTGCGGTCGAAAAAGCCGCCGCCATAGCCGAGGCGATAGCCCTGTCGGTCGAAGCCGTTCATCGGCAGCAGCACCGCATCCGGCGCGAGCCCGGGGCTCGCCTTCGGATAGGGGATGTTGAGCTTGCCCAGCGCCATCTCCACCCCCGGATGCCATTCGCGGAAAATGAGCGGCGTGTTCGGCGCGAGCACCACCGGCAGTACGGCGGCCGCGCCCTGCTGGCGCAGCCGGCGTATCAGATGGCGCGCATCGTACTCATTGCGGATCGGCCAGCAGAAAGCCACCACCCCTGTGGCCAGGCCCGGGAACCCGTATTGCAGGTGCCGGTCCATGGCTAGCCGCCAGGCGTGGAGACGGTCCGCGGGCAGCGCCTGCCGGCGCGCGAGCAGTTCGCGCCGCAGCTTCTTGCGCCAGGCCATGAGTTCAGCGTGCTGCATATATTTTGCGCGCGTCATCCATCCGGGTTGCGGAGCGTTTATACTAGTTTCATCATGGGCTTAGCCATAAAAATCACTATAACACCGATGCTGCGCGCGGTGCTGCTCGCGCTCGCCCTGGCCGTCCCGGCGGCAGCTGCGGCCCCCCCACGCCCGCAGACCCAGGATGAAATCTTCCTTGCTGCGCGCGCGGCGGCGCGCGCAGGCGCCTACGACAGGCTCGCCCGTTACGAGGCGCAGCTCCAGGGCTATCTGCTCCAGCCCTATATCGAATCCTGGCTGCTGCGCCCGCGCCTGGACGAAGCCACGGCGGAGGAGGTGCGCGCCTTCCTCGCGCGCGAGCAGGGGAGCGTCCTCGCCGAGCAAATGCGCCGGGAATGGCTGAAGGCGCTGGGCAAGAAGCAGCAATGGGATCTGTTCCGCGCCGAGCATCCGCTGCTGGCGGGCGACGACCGCGAGGTCAGCTGCTACGCCCTGCAGGCGCGCTGGCAGCAGGGGGACGCAGCGGCGCTGGAGGAAGTCCGCGTGCACTGGTACGCGCCGCGCGAACTGCCCGAAGGCTGCGTGCCGCTCGCCGAGGCGCTCATCGCCGGCGGCCAGTTCACCAGCCGCCATGTGTGGGAACGCATACGCCTCCTGCTCGAGGCGGGGACGGTCAGCGCCGCATGGCGCGCTGCCGAATATCTGCCGCCGCGGGAAGCGCTGGACCGCGGACAGTTGTTCGCCGTGGCTGCCGGGCCACAGCGCTATCTCGACGACCGGAAGAAAGATCTGTCGCGGCGCCAGACGCGCGAACTCACCATGTTCGCGTTGCATCGCCTGGCACGCAGCGATCCGCTCGCGGCCGCGGCTTACTTCAACAAGCTGCGCGCGAAATTCTCCGCCGACGAGCAGGGCTACGTCTGGGGCCAGCTCGCGCTGCACGCCGCGCGGCGCAACCTGCCCGAGGCGCTGTCATGGTATGCGCAAGCGGCCGATGCGCCGCTGGCCGAGGAACAGCTCGCCTGGCGCATGCGCGCGGCGCTGCGTCAGGGCAATTGGAATGAAGTCAAAGCGACCGCGGAAAAAATGTCGCCCTTGCAGCGCAATGAACCGGCCTGGATCTACTGGCAGGGACGCGCCGCACTCGTGTCGGGATATGCGGTCGAGGCGCAGACCCTGTTCGCGCGCATTGCCGGCGAACATCATTTCTATGCGCGGCTCGCCGCCGAGGAACTCGGCCTGGCCTTCACCATTCCGCCCAAGGCTTACACCCCGTCGCCGGACGAGGTGGCGGCGATCGCACGCGAGCCCGGCTTCCAGCGCGCGCTGGCGCTGTATCGCTTGGACCAGCGTCACGAATCGGCGCGCGAGTGGATCTGGTCGATACGCGGCATGGACGACAAGCAACTCCTGGCTGCGGCCGAATTCGCGCGGCAAAACGAAATGTTCGACCGCGCCATCAACACCGCCGATAAGACCCTGGCGCTGCACGATTTCAGCGTGCGTTATCTTGCGCCGCATCGCGCCGCGCTCGGCGGCCACGCGCGCGCGCAGCAACTGGAGGAGGCCTGGGTGCTGGGGCTGGTGCGCCAGGAAAGCCGCTTCGCTCCGGCGGTCAAGTCCTCGGCCGGGGCTGCCGGCCTGATGCAACTCATGCCGGCTACGGCCAAGTGGGTGGCCCATCGCATGGGCATGCAGGATTATTCCTGGGCGCGGGTAACCGACACCGGCGTCAACGCGGCCCTGGGCACGTATTACCTGCGCCATGTGCTCGACGACCTGGACGGCAATCCGGTTCTGGCCACGGCAGCCTATAATGCGGGACCCGGGCGGGCGCGCAAATGGCGCGACGCGCGCGCGCTGGAAGGCGCGATTTACGCCGAAACCATACCGTTCAACGAAACGCGTGACTACGTCAAGAAAGTAATGAACAACACCATGTATTACGCAGCCCTCCTGGGAGGCCAGGTGCGCTCCCTCAAAGCCCGCCTGGGCACCATCGCGCCGCGTGGCGGCAAGGACAAGCTCCTGGCGCAGCGCGCGGCTGAAGGGGAAGAACCGCAATGAAACTGGACCGGATAGCCGTCCTCGGCGGCAGCGGCTTCATCGGTCGCCATGTGGTGCGCATGCTGGTGGAGCAGGGCAAGCAGGTGGTGGTGACCACGCGCAGACGCGAGCGCGCAAAACATCTCTTCATGCTGCCGACGGTCGATGTGGTCGAGGCCGACGTGTGCAATCCGAAGCAACTCGCCGGCGTTGTGGAAGGCTGCGACGCGGTGATCAACCTGGTCGGGGTGCTGCAGGGCAGGCCGGGCGAACCTTACGGCGCCGATTTCCGCCGCGCGCACGCTGAGCTGCCGCGGGAACTCGCGGCGGCGTGCGAACATTTGCACATCCCGCGGCTCGTGCACATGAGCGCGTTGAACGCCTCGAGCAGTGGCCCGAGCGCTTACCTGCGCTCCAAGGGCGACGGCGAGAACTGGATGTTCGCCGAAAGGAAACGCCTGGCGATCACCGTATTCCGCCCGTCCGTGGTGTTCGGACCCGAAGACCGCTTCCTCAATACGTTCGCCCTGCTGCAGCGTTTCCTGCCGCTGGTGCCGCTCGCCTGCCCCGATGCGAAATTCCAGCCGGTTCATGTCGAGGACGTGGCGCGGGTACTGGTGCATGCGTTCGCCGAGCGCGACAGCTTCGGCAAGACGTATGAGCTTTGCGGCCCGAAGGTGTACACGCTGCGCGAGCTGGTGAAATTCGCCGGCCGCGCCAGCGGCCATCCGCGCCCCGTCATCGGCCTCAACGCCAAGTATTCCATGCTGCAGGCGTGGATCATGGAATGGCTGCCGGGCAAGCTCATGAGCCGCGACAATGTGCTGTCGATGTCGGTGGACAGCGTGAGCGCCGCGCCCTTCCCCTTCGGCATCCGGCCCGCCTCGCTAGAGGCGGTGGCGCCGGTCTACCTGCGGGGGATCTACGTGCGTTCGCGCTACGGCTTGCTGCGCGACCACGCCGGCAGAAAGACGCGCGCAGCGTGAAGCCGCTCAAGCTCGCAATCGCCAACAAGAACTACTCTTCCTGGTCGATGCGGCCCTGGGTGCTGCTCACCCAGGCCGGGATCGCGTTCGAGGAAATCCAGCTCAAATTCGGCGAGGACGCGGGGAAAATGTTCGTGCGCGGTATCGGGGCGTATTCGCCCGCGCGCCAGGTGCCGGTATTGATCGCCGGCGGCGAGCCGGTGTGGGATTCGCTCGCCATCGGCGAGACCGTGGCGGAGCTGTTTCCGCACAAAGATCTGTGGCCGGCGGACGCGCGCGCGCGCCAGTTCGCGCGCTCCATTTGCGCCGAAATGCACTCCGGCTTCCGCAACCTGCGCAGCGCGATGCCGATGAACATCCGCGCTTCGCTTCCGGGCAAAGGCATGAGCTCCGCGGTGCAGCAGGATATCGACCGCATCGCCGAAATTTGGGAATCCTGCCGCGCGCGCTTCGGCAAGGGCGGCAAGCTGTTGTTCGGGCAGTTCACCGTCGCCGACGCCTATTACGCGCCGGTGGCCACGCGCTTTCGCACCTACGCCGTCACCCTGCCGCCGGCGGCGCAGCGCTACGCCGACGCGCTGCTCGAACTGTCCGCGGTGCGCGAATGGATGGCGCAGGCGCGCCGCGAAACCGAATTCGTCCGTACCGACGAGCCCTATGCCTAGGCCCGACCCGAGCGCGGCCTGATCTCCCGGCACAAACCCGAGCGATATCCCGGTGAAGATTTACGTTGTCGGCGGCGCGGTTCGCGATGAACTCCTGGGACTGCCGGTCAAAGATCGCGATTACGTGGTAGTTGGCGCCACACCGGAGGAGATGACCCGGCTCGGCTACAAGCCGGTGGGCAAGGATTTTCCGGTGTTCCTGCATCCGCGGACGCACGAGGAATATGCCCTCGCGCGCACCGAGCGCAAGACGGCGCGAGGCTACCGGGGGTTCAGGGTCCATGCTGCGCCCGACGTGACGCTGGAGCAGGATCTGTCGCGGCGCGACCTCACCATCAACGCTATCGCCCGCGATGCGCAGGGCCGCGTCATCGATCCGCACGGCGGCGCGGCGGACCTGGAGCGCGGGGTGCTGCGCCATGTGAGTCCGGCGTTCGCCGAGGACCCGGTGCGGATTCTGCGCGTGGCGCGCTTTGCCGCGCGCTTCGGCTTCAAGGTGGCGCCGGCGACGCTGCGCCTGATGCGCGCGATGGTGGAAGCGGGCGAAGCCGATGCCCTGGTGGCGGAGCGCGTGTGGCGGGAGCTGGCCGCCGGGCTGATGGAGGCCTCGCCTTCGAAAATGTTCGCGCTGCTGCGCCACTGCGGCGCGCTCGCGCGCGTGCTGCCCGAACTGGACGCGGCCTGGGCGGACCGCTCGCAGTACCAGCGCTCGCAGCGCGCGCTCGATCGCGCCGCCGCCGCGGGCGGCGTGCTCGAAGTGCGCTACGCCGTGCTCGCCTGCGCGCTCGCCGTAACTGCAGCGCCTGAGCGCGAGCTGCGCCATATGAGCGCGCGCCTGCGCGCGCCCGCGGAGGCGCGCGACCTGGCCCTGCTCGCATTGCGCCACTGTGTCCAGATCGGACTGGCCGCGAAGCTCGAAGCCGAAGCGCTGGTCACCCTGCTGCAGGCCTGCGATGCCTGGCGCAGGCCTGCGCGCTTCGAGTCGCTGTTGCAGGCGGCCGGGACGTGCAAGGCGGGGGGGGCGCGGCCGTTCGCCGCGGCGCCGCGGCTGCGCGCCGCGCTCGGCGCTGCGCGCTCCGTGGACGCCGGCGCCATCGCCGCATGCGAAACCGAGCCGCATAAGATCGCCGCCCGGCTGCGGGCAGCGCGCGTGGCCGCGGTGAAATCCGCGCTCGCCGCAGGCTTCAGGCGCGCTTCCTAGCGCCTGTCCGTATCGCGCATCTGCTTGCGCAGCCTGATCGGTTCCGCCCGGACTCTGCGGACGCGGATATTGAGCATCTCCACGGCGACGGAAAAGGCCATTGCGAAATAGATGTATCCCTTCGGCACATGCACGTCGAAACCTTCGACCATCAGGGTGACACCCACCAGGATCAGAAACGACAGGGCGAGCATTTTGACGGTCGGATGTTCGTCCACGAAGTCCCCTATCGGCTTTGCCGCCATCAACATGACCGCGACGGCGAGTATGATGGCGATCGCCATGATGGAAACATGGTCGACCAGTCCGACCGCCGTGATGACCGAATCCAGCGAAAACACGACGTCCAGCAGCGCGATCTGCGTCAGCACCATGCCCAGGGTGGCGGCGACTGCGGCGGTGCCGTGCGCTTCCGTCCCTTCCAGGCTGTTGTGGATTTCATGGGTCGCCTTGAACAGAAGAAACAGGCCGCCCCCGATCAGCACCAGATCGCGCCCCGAAATCGCCTGGTTGAACAGGGTAAACCATGGTTCGGTCAACCCCATCACCCAGGAAATCGAGAACAGCAAAGCCAGGCGTGCGATCATCGCGAGCCCCAAGCCGACCTTTCGCGCGAAAGCGCGCTGATTCTGGGGAAGGCGACCCACCAGTATCGAGAGAAAAATGATGTTGTCGATGCCCAATACGATCTCCAGCGCGGTCAGCGTGCCCAACGCCATCCATGCCTCGGGGCTTGCGAGCCATTCAAACATCGCTGTCTCCAGATCCGTTGGTCCGGTCAAGGCTTCTTCGCGGACTTGAGTTTTTCGATGCGCTTTTTTTCCTCGGCCCTGATGCGGCCGAGCAGCTTGGCATCCGGGTCTTTCCAGTCACCCCCCGCGGCGCGGGCCATGTACGCGGCCGCGCGCGCGAACTCCTCGAGGGCGAGGTCCGGTCTTCCTCCTTTGGCGGGCATGCCGCGCACGCCGACCCAGGCGTGGGCGGTTGGCTCGACCTGTCCCTCCTTGATCAGGGGAGCCCAGGCTTTCCTGTCTTCGAACTTCGGGGCTCCCGCCGCTCCGCTGGCGTGACAGGCAAAGCAGGTTTCCTTGTACACCTGCTCGCCCGATTTCAAGCCCTGCGCCGGGAGCCCGGCGGAGATGCCGGCGCCGAGCAGGACCGCGAGCACCTTGGTCATTCGTGGAAAAGACAATCGAGTCGCAGTGGCGGAACGCATGGTTAAGCCCTTTTGCAGTTTTGGCGGACGAAGGTCGCGCACGGAACCCAAATTGTAGTCGATGTGTTCGGAGGCCGAAAATCGCGGCCTAGTTGGACCGGCCGGCGCCGTCTGCCCATCGGCTCCTTCGATTCGACCCTGGCCACGAAACCGCCCCGGTTTGTAACGGTTTGTTGCCGCCGTATGCTTTCGCGCCGCACCGGCGTTATTGTCCTCACCAACTCACTTATTGGAGGACGAACATGTTCAAACACAGCCTGATCGCAGCCCTCATCCTGATCCCTGCGCTCGGATTTGCAGCGGACAATACCGCAGATGCCAGGGGCTCGCGCGGCGCCGGGCATTTCAGCAAGGCCGATGCCGATGGCGATGGCAAGTTGTCGCGCGCCGAAGTCGGGCGGGCCATGCCGCAGCTGGCGGGCGAGTTCGACGCTATCGATCGCGATCGCGACGGCCAGCTGTCGCGCGGCGAGCTCCGTGCGTGGACGAAGGCGCACCGGGCCGAACGCCGGGCGAAGGCGGCCGAGCGCTTCCGCCACGCGGACACGGATGGCGACGGCGCCGTCAGCCGCACTGAAGCGGAACAGCACGCGCCGCGCCTGGCGCGGAAATTCGACCAGATCGATGTCAACCGGGACGGGAAGCTGACGCAGGACGAATTGCGCGCCTATCGCGAGGCGAAGCGCAGCCGCAAGGACAAAGCATAGGACGGATTGTTTTTCGCGGTGCTCAGATCAGCCGTGCGAGCAGCGTGAGCGCGAGCGACAGCAAAATAGTGGTGGCGAAGGGCAGGTAGTAGGATCTGCCCTTGTAGCGCACATTTACATCGCCGGGCAGGCGCCCGAGTCCGAATTTCCTCAGCCAGGGCGTGCACAGGGTCAGCACGGCCAGGGCAAGCGCCAGCGTCAATAGCCACTTGAACATCGAATCATTGTAAACTGCGCGCGGCAGGAAACATCCGACGCGGAGAAGAAATGATCGACCTCTATACCTGGAAAACGCCCAACGGCCGCAAGGTTTCGGTGATGCTGGAGGAATGCGGCCTGCGCTACAACGCCCACGCCGTCGACATCGGCAAGGGCGAGCAGTTCACGCCGCAGTTCCTGGCCCTCAACCCGAACGGAAAAATCCCCGCCCTCGCCGATTCCGACGGTCCGGACGGAAAACCCATCGTGCTGTTCGAATCGGGCGCGATCCTGGTCTACCTCGCGGGCAAGACCGGCAGATTTCTGCCCGCGTCCGACCGCGGCAAATACCTCGCCCTGCAGTGGCTGATGTTCCAGATGGGCGGCGTGGGGCCGATGTTCGGCCAGGTGCACCATTTTCTGCGCGCGGCCAAGGAACAGGTGCCTTATGCCGTCGAGCGTTACCTCAGGGAGAAAGACCGCCTCTACGGCGTACTGGACCGGCGCCTGGGCGAGGCCGAGTATCTCGCCGGCGAATATTCCGTCGCCGACATCGCCACCTATCCCTGGGTGGCGCGGCACGAGTGGCACCGGACCGAGCTTGGCGACTTTCCCAACGTCAAACGCTGGTATGAGGCGATCGGCGCGCGTTCGGGTGTTCAGCGCGGCATGGCGGTTCCGGCCTAGGCGCGCTGCCGATGGCCACGACTTCCGACTTCGGCCGCGTGGAACAACTCGAGATCATGGAGGCCGGTCCGCCGGGCGGCGGCGGACGGCCGCTGCTGTTCGTGCACGGCGCTTTTGCGGGGGCCTGGTGCTGGTCCGAGCACTTCCTGCCGTATTTCGCCAAGCAGGGTTTTCGCGCCTGTGCCGTAAGCCTGGGTGGACACGGGGACAGCCCGGGACGCGAGCGGCTCGACTGGCTGTCCATCGCCGACTACGTGCGTGACCTGGGCGAGGCGGTCGACAGCGTCGGCGGCGATCCGGTGATCGTCGGCCATTCCATGGGCGGATTCGTGGTGCAGAAATACCTCGAGGGCGCCACCGCGCCCGGCGTCGTGCTCATGGCATCGGTGCCGCCGCAAGGCCTGTTGTCGGCCTCGATCGCTCTGGCGTTCTCCAACCCCGGGCTGTTCGCCGATGTGAACTCGATGATGCATCGCGGCCGCGCCTCGATCGCCACCTTGCAGCACGCCCTGTTCGCCAGCCCGGTCGCGCCGGACAAGCTGCGGGCCTATTACCGCCTGATGCAGCCGGAATCGCAGCGCGCGATGTGGGACATGACGTTTTTCGACCTGCCGCGGCTGCAGCGCGAGCGCTGCCCGCCGATGCTGGTGCTGGGCGCCGAACTCGACATCCTGGTGCCGCAGGCGGAGGTCGAGAAGGCGGCGCGCTACTACGGCACCGAAGCGGAAATCATCCCCGGCATGGGGCATGTGATGATGCTCGAAGCCGGCTGGCAGAATGTCGCCGATCGCATCATCGAGTGGGTGAGAGCGGGCGAACTCGACCGCGTTTAGGCGGCTCAGCTTATAGCGATGCGCTGCGGTCGCCGCCGGCGAAGCCCATCAGCGGCGCAGCGTAGTCCTTCCCCAGGGCAATCACTTTGAACAATTCGCCCATCTCGGCGGGCGAGAGCATTTGCTGCGCCGCGGCCGCCTGTGGCAGGTAGGCCGCCGTGTTCTCGGGCGGCGTGCGCAGCAGAATGTCGGTGATGCCGCAATTGATGAGAAACTGCGCCTGGCCGGTGTAGCCGAGCAGCGCCAGACCCGCTTCCTCGCCGGCGCGCGCCACGGCGCTGAAATCGATATGGCTGGTGATGTCCTGCAGCCCCGGCAGGAAGAAGGGATCGCCATGCGCGCGGTGGCGGTAATGGCACATCAGCGTGCCCGAACTGCGCTCCGCATGGTAGTACTCGCGCGCCGGGAAGCCGTAGTCGATGAGCAGGGCCAAGCCGCGCGCCATCGATTGCGCGAGCGCGCGCACGAAGCCGCAGGCCACCAGATGGATTTCGGTCTGATATCCCTCGGGCAGTTGCCGAGCCTGCGCCGCCGAAAGCAATTCCACCCCAGCGGGCCGCCAGGCCCAGGCGAAGGTTTCGTCCTTCAGCGTGACCCCGGCTTCCTCCACGCCGGCGGCGCCGGTCCTGACCAGGTGCACCGGCATCGCGTCGAGCACCTCGTTGGCGACGATCAGGCCCGGATACACCGTGGGCAGCTGGTTGAGCCAGATCACCCGTTCGAGCAGATGCGGCACCGTAGCAGCGAGCAGATTGCGCTCGCGCTCGCGCAGGTCTGGACTGACTTCGAGGATGTAGTAATGGCGCGGCAGCCGCTCCATCCGCTCCAGCTCGGCGAGCAGGGCGGCGGCGAGCGCGCCCGAGCCGGCGCCGATTTCCAGGATCTGGTCGAAACCGGATTCCAGCACCTCGGCCGCCTGGCGCGCCAGGGTTTGACCGAAAAGGGGGGTCATTTCCGGCGCGGTGATGAAATCGCCCGCGCGCCCGAGTTTTCTCGCGCCGGCGCTGTAATAGCCCAGGCCCGGCGCGTACAGCGCGAGGTGCATGTAGTGCGCGAAGGAAATCCAGCCGGCATTGGCGGCGATGTCGCCGCGGATCAGCGCGGCGAGCTGCGCGCTGTGGGCCAGCGCTTCGGCCGGTGGGGCGGGCAAGTCAGACATAGTCGAGGAAGGGAAATCCTGATTTTGGGGGATCCACAAGGGGGCAAACCCCTTTGTTCGCACCATGCATAGTGCGCGAATCCGGTAAAATCTTCAAATCATGTCGGCGCCACTGGAAGGCAAGGCAATACTCGTTACCGGCGCGGCCAAGCGGGTCGGCGCCGCGACCGCGCGCCGGCTGCACCGGGCCGGCGCCAATCTGACGCTGCACTACCATGTATCGGAACGCGAGGCGCATGCCCTGCAGTCGGAACTCAATCTGCAGCGTGCCCAGTCGGTGATTCTGGTGAAGGCCGATTTGCTGGAAGTCGCCGGCCTGACGGAAATCGTGAAAACCTGCGTCGAGCGCTTCGGTTCCCTCGATGCCCTGGTCAACAACGCTTCGGCCTTCTACCCCACGCCCGTAGGCGCGATCAGCGCGGCCAACTGGGACGAACTCATCGGCGCCAACCTGAAGGCGCCCCTGTTTCTGTCCCAGGCGGCAGCGCCGCATCTGAAAAGGTCTGCGGGCTGCATCGTCAACATCACCGACATCCACGCCGAGCGGCCGTTGAAAAACTATGTGGTCTACAGCGTCGCCAAGGCCGGCTTGGAGGGGCTCACCAAGTCGCTCGCGCGCGAACTCGGGCCCGAGGTGCGCGTGAACGCGGTCGCGCCCGGCCCGATCGCCTGGCCCGAGGACGGGTCCTTCGACGAGGTGACGCGCCAGCGCGTGATCTCGCATACCCTGCTCAAGCGCATCGGCGAACCCGATGACATCGCGCGCGCGGTGTACTATCTGATCGCAGAGGCGCCTTACGTTTCTGGGCAAATCATCGCCGTCGACGGCGGCCGCAGCGTGAACCTTTAGATGAACGCCCCCGACCACAAACAGCTCGAAAAACAGCGCTTCGAAGCGAACAAGCTGGAGAAACGCCTGTGCCGCCTCGCCGGACAGGCGATCGCCGATTTCAACATGATCGAAGCCGGCGACCGCGTGATGGTCTGCCTCTCGGGCGGCAAGGACAGCTACGGTTTGCTCGACGTGCTGCTCAAGCTGCGCGCGCGCGCGCCGATCGCATTCGACATCGTCGCGGTCAACCTAGACCAGAAGCATCCGGGCTATCCGGCGCAGGTGCTGCCCGATTACCTGAAATCGCTCGGGGTCGAATTCCTCATCGCGGAGCAGGACACCTATGCCGTGGTCAAGCGCCTGATCCCCGAAGGCAAGACCATGTGTTCGCTGTGCTCGCGCCTGCGCCGCGGCGTGCTCTACCGCCTCGCGGGCGAACTTGGGGCTAGCAGGATCGCCCTGGGCCATCATCGCGACGACATCCTGGAAACCTTTTTTCTCAACCTGTTCTTCGGCGGCAAGCTGAAGGCCATGCCGCCGAAACTGGGCTCGGACGACGGCAAGCATGTGGTGATACGCCCGCTCGCGTACATAAGGGAACAAGACCTCGCGCGCTACGCCGAGGTGCGCGCTTTCCCGATCATTCCCTGCGACCTGTGCGGCTCGCAGCACCAGTTGCAGAGAAAACAGGTGAAGCAGATGCTGCGGCTGTGGGAAAAGGAATTCCCCGGCCGGGTCGAAACCATATTCAACAGCCTGCAGCGGGCCGCTCCTTCGCATCTCCTGGATCGTAAACTGTTCGACTTTCGCGACCTGGTCGCCGCAGGTGTGGTGACAGAGGATGGAGACAAGGCCTTTGATGTAGAAGGCTTTTCCTCTGTTTCGGCGGTTCCGGTCAGGATTGCATCAGCCTCTGAATAGCCCAATGGGCAACCGCAATTTGTCAAACTTAGTTTGTCATGCTAGAATTTTGGCATGAATTGCGCTGAACGATTAGTATCGATTTTCGGCAGCCAGGCGGCGGTGGCCCGGCGTTTTCGCCTGGATCGTGCGGTGGTCAATAACTGGGTTAAATCCGGTTATGTTCCGGCGCGCTGGGCGATGGAGGTCGAACGTGCCACCGAAGGGAGGGTCGAGGCGGTCGAAGTACTCAACGAAGCCAACGCCAAGAAACCGGTTAGAGTCAAATCGCGCCCCGACGATCTGTTCGGGTCGCATCTTCCAGGGAGTGACGCCATGAGTGATTTTGCACCAGCCAAACGCATCCATTCTTTCCATCCGCCGCAGCGCACGCTGATGGGGCCCGGCCCCTCCGAGATCAATCCGCGCGTGATGGCGGCGATGAGCCTGCCGGCGATTGGTTATCTCGATCCGGTGTTCGTCGAGATGATGGAAGAGCTGAAGTCGTTGCTGCGCTATGCCTATCAGACCAAGAACGCGCTCACCTTCCCCGTTTCCGGCCCCGGCTCGGTCGGCATGGAATATTGTTTCGTCAATCTGGTCGCCCCCGGAGACAAGGTCATCGTCTGCAGGAACGGCGTGTTCGGCGGGCGCATGATCGAAAACGTGGAGCGTGCCGGCGGCACGGCGATCATCGTCGAGGACGCCTGGGGCGAGCAGGTCGATCCGCAAAAACTGGAAGACGCGCTGAAGAAGCATCCGGACGCGTGCCTAGTGGCGTTCGTGCATGCCGAAACTTCGACCGGGGTGCAGTCGGATGCGAAGACGCTGGTCGGGGTCGCGCACAAATACAACGCGCTCACCATCGTCGATGCCGTGACCTCCCTTGGCGGCACGCCGGTGCTGACTGACGAATGGGACGTCGACGCCATCTACTCCGCCAGCCAGAAATGCCTGTCGTGCACGCCGGGCCTGTCGCCCGTGTCTTTCAGCGATCGCGTGGTCGAACACGTCAAGGCGCGCAAGGACAGGATCCACTCCTGGTTCATGGACATGAACCTGTTGCTCGGCTATTGGGGCGCGACCACCCGCACCTATCACCACACGGCGCCCACCAACAGCCTGTACGCGCTGCACGAGGCGCTGCTGATCCTCAAGGAAGAGGGCATCGAGAACGCCTGGGCGCGGCATACGCGCCATCACCTCGCGCTCAAAGCCGGCCTCGAAGCCATGGGGCTGAAGTTCCTGGTGAAGGAAGAAGCGCGACTGCCGCAGATGAACGCGGTATTCATCCCCGAGGCGATCAAGGCGCGCGAGGCCGAAGTGCGCAAGACCCTGCTGACCGAATTCAACCTCGAGATCGGCGCCGGCCTCGGGCCCCTGGCCGGAAAAATCTGGCGCATCGGCCTGATGGGCTACTCGTGCAAGCCGGAGAACGTCATGCTGTGCCTGTCCGCGCTCGGTTCGGTGCTCTCCGACATGGGCCTGCCGTTTCATGTCGGCAACGCCGAGGCGGCCGCGCATGGCGCCTATGCCATGCTGCACGCCAAGGCGGCGCAGCAGAAGCAGCAGGAAAAAAAGCGCGTGGCCTAGCGGGAAAGGCAGTCCGCGCAAGCGACCCGCGCGGGCTGATTCAAGCGGGCCTGCGCTACGCTGCGTGCGGCGCCCGGCATCGGGCCAAGTCTCTGCGACGGGGGTGGACCCCGGCCGCCAGATTCCGATTTGTTATCTTAATGTGGATGGTGTACACTTAATGGCCGATCCGCCCCCGCAGGCCGCAGCGGCGGGCAAGTCGGCGGGACAATCGGCGCCCGCAATGGGGCGCGTTGGCGCTGCGCATTTTTGCCTCAGATATTATGAGGTTGCATTCGAACGAAACAGGAGGCGCACACCCTGCGCCGAACCCGGCTCATTGGCGATAGGACAGAAGAGCATGACAAGAAAGGATTTCCGTCATCCGGCCGCGGCAGCGCTGTGCGCCGCATTCCTTGCGGCAGCGCTTTCCGGCTGCCAGCCTTCGGGCGCGCAGCCTCACGGTGGCCGGCCGCCGGCCGAGGTGTCGATGGTGACGGTCGAGCCGGGAAACGTGCCTGCCACGTTCGAGTACCTCGGCCAAACCGCGGGTTCGCGCGAAGTGGAAGTGCGCGCGCGCGTCACCGGCATCCTGCAGAAGCGCAATTTCACCGAGGGCGGCACCGTTGGCCAGGGTCAGTCGATGTTCACCATCGACCCGGCGCCGTTCGAACTGGCGCTGGCGCGCGCTGATGCCGAGCTCGCCGGCGCCGAAGCGCGCCTCGCCCAGGCGCGGCGCACAGCCGCCCGCCTGAAGCCGCTCATCGAGGCCAAAGCCACCAGCCAGCGCGAGTACGACGACGCGGTTTCCGCTGAGGCCGTCGCCGAGGCCGACGCCAGGACGGCGCGCGCCAAGCTCAATGAAGCGAAGCTCAACCTCGGCTACACGCGCGTCGAGGCGCCCGTGTCCGGCATCGCGGGCCGCGCGCTGCGCTCCGAGGGCACGCTGGTATCCGGCCCCGAGGTGCTGCTCACCACGGTGACGCAGGTCGACCCGATCTACGTGCTGTTCGGCATTTCCGACGAAGAGCGCCTCAAGCTCAATCGCGAGGTCGAAGCCGGGCGCCTGACGCTGCCCAAGGATAGCCAGTTCGAGGTGTCGCTCAAGCTCGCCGACGGCAGCATCTACGCCAGAACCGGCAGGCTGAATTTCTCCGACGTGCGCATTTCCGGCGCGACGGGCACCAGCGAAACCCGCGCGCAGTTGCCCAACGCCGCAGGACTGATGCGCCCCGGCCAGTTCGTGCGTGTGACGCTGAAGGGGGCACAGCGCCCGGCTGCCGTGCTCGTGCCGCAGCGCGCCGTGCTGGAGGGCCCGGCGGGCAAGTTCGTCTACCTGGTCAACGACAAGGGCGCGGCCGAGCCGCGTCCGGTGCAGGTGGGCGACTGGGCGGGCGAGTCCTGGATCATCAGCGCCGGTCTCAAGGCCGGCGACAAGGTGATCGTCGACGGCGTGATGAAAATCGGACCGGGTGCGCCGGTGAAAGTCGCCGCGCCGGACGCGCCCAAGGATGCGGGCAAAGGACCTCCCGGGGCGCCGGCGGGGGCAGCCCCGGCCGGGAAGTAAGCCATGCTCTCGCGCTTTTTCATCGACCGCCCGATCTTCGCAGCGGTGCTGTCGATTTTCATCGTCATCGCCGGGCTCGCCGCGATGCGCAACCTCCCCATCGCGCAATACCCGGAAATTGCGCCGCCGGTGGTGACCGTGCGCGCCATCTACCCGGGGGCTTCGGCCGAGGTGCTGGAAAAGACCGTGGCCGCGCCGCTGGAGAACCAGATCAACGGCGTGGAGCGGATGATCTACATGAGCTCGAACTCGGCCTCCAACGGCATGGTCGAGATCCAGGTTACCTTCGACATCGGCACCGACATCGACAAGGCCGCGCTGAACGTCAACAACCGCGTCAAGCAGGCCGAGCCACGTCTGCCGCAGGAAGTGCGCCGCCAGGGCGTGACGGTGGAAAAAGGCTCTTCGTCCTTCCTGCAGGTGTTCGCCTTCTATTCGCCCGACGGCCGCTTCGACGACCTGTATACCTCCAATTACGTGACGCTCAACGTGCTCGATTCGCTCAAGCGCGTGCCCGGCACCACCAACGTGCAGATCTTCGGCGCGAAGGACTACGCCATGCGCATCTGGGTGAAGCCGGACCGAATGACGCAACTGAAGCTCACCACCTCCGACCTGCTGCGCGCGCTCAATGAGCAGAACGCGCAGTTCGCCGCGGGCAAGGTCGGGCAGGCGCCCAGCGGCGGGCCGCAGGAGCTGGTCTACACGGTCACCACCAAGGGGCGGCTCGCCGAGGCGCGCGAGTTCGAGAACATCATCGTGCGCGCCAATCCGGACGGCACATCGCTGCGCCTGAAAGACGTGGCGCGCGTCGAACTCGCGTCCAAGGATTACGACTTCATCGGGCGCATCAACGGCAAACCCGCCACCCTGGTGGGCATTTTCCTGCAACCGGGCGCCAACGCGCTCAAGGTGGGCGCGAACACCAAGAAAGTGGTGGAGGAGCTGGCGCAGAAATTTCCCGACGGGCTGACCCAGACCGCCGCCTACGACACGACGCGTTTCGTCGAAGTGTCGATACGCGAGGTGCTAAAGACCCTGGGCGAGGCGATGCTCCTGGTGTTCCTGGTCGTGTACCTGTTCCTGCAAAACTTCCGTGCCACGCTGATCCCGATCGTGGCCGTGCCGGTGTCGCTGATCGGCACCTTCGCCGGCCTGTACGTGCTCGGCTATTCCATCAACACACTGACGCTGTTCGGCATGGTGCTCGCGATCGGCATCGTGGTGGACGACGCCATCGTGGTGCTGGAGAACGTCGAGCGCATCATGCACGAGGAGCACCTGCCGGCGCGCGATTCGGCGATCAAGGCGATGACCGAGGTCACCAGCCCCATCATCGCCATCGTGCTGGTGCTCTGTGCGGTGTTCGTGCCGATCGCCTTCCTCGGCGGCCTGACCGGCGAGCTGTACCGCCAGTTCGCGGTCACGATTTCCATCGCCGTGGTGATTTCCGGCACCGTGGCGCTGACGCTGACCCCGGCCCTGTGCGTGTTCATGCTAAAAAGAAATCACAAGGAACCGGCCGGATTCTTCCGCTGGTTCAACGCCTGGTTCAGGCGCGTCACCGGCCGCTATGCCGACGGCGTGGGCTTCATGATCCGCCGCGGGCTGCTCGGCCTCGTGCTGTTCGGCGGCATGGTGGCCATCACCGCCGGCCTGTGGCGGCTCACGCCGGGCAGCCTCGTGCCCGACGAGGACCAGGGCTTCTACATTGCCGCGGTGATCCTGCCCGACGGCGCGACGCTGGAGCGCACCGACCGGATCGTGTCGCAGGTGATCGAGGCGATCAAGTCCAACCCGAACAACCAGGATGCGGTGGCCTTCACCGGTTTCGATTTCCTCGGCGGGAGCTTCCGCAACAACGCGGCCACCATCTTCGTCACGCAGAAACACTGGGACGAGCGCACGGTCACGGCCAAGGAACTGGTGGGTGAACTGTTTTTCAAGACCGCGCACATCAAGGAGGCGCTGGTGCTCGCCTTCAATCCGCCACCCATCTTCGGCCTGGGCACCGCCGGCGGCTTCGAGTTCTACATCCAGAACCGCGGCGAGGGCGGACCGCAGAAGATGGCCGAAGTGCTGGGGCAGTTCCTCGGCAAGGCCAACAGCGACCCGATGCTGGGCGGGGTGCAGACCCTGTGGCGCGCTACCGTGCCGCAGCTGTATGTGGACCTGGACCGGGACAAGGCGAAAGCGCTGGGCGTGCCGGTCAACGAACTGTTCGACACGCTCGCCGCGACCATGGGCAGCTTCTACGTCAACGACTTCAACCGTTTCGGCCGCACCTGGCAGGTGCTGATGTCGGCCGACCCGGCCTATCGCAAGCGGCCGGATTCGATCGGCGACCTCTACGTGCGTTCCGAGCGCGGCGAAATGATCCCGCTCAGGGCGCTCGCCAAGGTGAACTTCTCTGCCGGGCCGGATTCGCTCGAACGCTTCAACAACCTGCCCGCGGTGAAGCTGTTCGGACAGGGCGCGCCCGGCGTGTCCTCGGGCCAGGCCATCGCCGAGGTGGAGCGCCTGGCGCAGGAGGTGTTGCCGGCCGAGTTCAGCTACGACTGGGGCGGCGCCTCCTTCCAGGAAAAGAAATCCAGCGGCACCTCGGTGATCGCGCTGGGGCTGGCTGCGATCATGGTGTTCCTGATCCTCGCCGCGCAGTACGAAAAATGGTCGCTGCCCTTGTCGGTGCTGCTGGCGCTGCCCTTCGGCACCTTCGGCGCGCTCGCCGCCGTGTGGCTGCGCGGTTTCACCAACGACGTGTATTTCCAGATCGGTCTGGTGACGCTGCTGGGGCTGGCCGCGAAGAACGCGATCCTGATCGTCGAGTATGCCGTGCTGAAGCAGCAGGAGGGCTTGTCCACTTCGGCCGCTGCGCTGGAGGCGGCGCGGCTGCGCTTTCGGCCGATCCTGATGACTTCGCTCGCCTTCATCCTCGGCGTGCTGCCACTGGCGATTTCGCACGGCGCGGGCGCGGGCGCGCGCCAGTCGGTGGGCACGGGGGTGATGGGCGGCATGATCGCGGCGACCTTCCTCGCGATCTTCTTCGTGCCCTGGTTCTTCCACCTGATCAGCGACCGCCGGCTGTCGGAGAAGCGCACGGTGGCCGAACTGCGCGCCGAAATCGAGCGTCACAAGTCTCTCGCAAAGCTATCCCTGCAGAACCCGCATTTCGCGCCGCGCATGAAGGAGAACGACGATGCTTAAGCGCACCCACGCCGTCCTCGCGCTCGCCGCAGCGCTCGCCGGCTGCGCCGGGCTGTCTGCGGATTACCAGCGGCCCGCGGTCGACTTGCCTGTCGCCTGGACCGCCGCGCCGGGCGGAGCCGCCGGTGCGCAGTGGTGGAAACTCTACGGCGATGCCCGGCTCGACCGCCTCGTCGACGAAGCGCTCGAACACAATGCCAATCTCGCGCAGGCGGTGGCGCGCGTGGACGAGGCGCGCGCCCAGGCGGGCATCGCACGCGCCGGCCAGCTTCCCGTCGTGGGCGTGGAGTTCGAGCGCAGCCGCACGCAGAGCTCGCGCCAAGTCGCGACGCCGCTTCCGGCCGGGTTCCCGCGCGAAAGCAACGACTACCGCGCCGCGCTCAATGTGTCCTACGAGCTCGACCTGTGGGGCCGCTTGCGCAACACGACGGCGGCGGCGCGCGCCGAGTTGCTGGCGAGCGTGGCCGCGCGCGAGACCGTGCGCATCGCGCTCGCGGCCGACGTCGCGCAGGGTCATTTCGCATTGCGTGCCTTCGACCAGCAGATCACCGCCATGCAGCGCTCGCTTGCTGCGCGCGCGCGCACTCTGGGTTTGCACAAAGCGCGCCTGCAGCACGGCGACCTGTCCGAACTCGATTACCGCCAGCTCGAAGCCGAGGCGGCGGCAGCCCGGGCGCAGTTGCCGGCGCTGGAGCGCGCACGCGCCCAGCAGGAGAATGCGCTCGCAGTGCTGCTCGGACGCAGCCCGCGGGCGATCTACGAGGGGGCGGTCGAACGCTCGGATATCGCAGATGCGCCACCCGCCCTGGTCGTCCCGTCCGGACTTCCGTCGGAATTGCTGCTGCGCAGGCCCGACCTGGTCGAAGCCGAGCAGAAGCTGATCGCGGGCAACGCGCGCATCGCGGCCGCGCGCGCAGCGCTGTTCCCGTCGATTACCCTGACCGGCACGCTCGGCAGCGAAAGCGCCGCGCTGAACAATCTGTTTACCGGGGCGTCCGGTATCTGGGGCCTCGCCGCCGCGGTGGCCCAGCCGATATTTTCCGGCGGCCGGCTGCAGGCGCAGGTGGACGCGGCCGAGGCGCGCGAGCGCCTGGCAACCGCGCAGTACCAGCAGGCGATCCAGAACGCGTTCAAGGATGTGCGCAACGCCCTGGTGGCGCAGACGAAGTCGCGCGAGCAGCTCGAGGCTGAGAGCCAGCGCGGCGCGGCGCTGACCCAGGCTTTGCGCCTTGCGCGCCTCAGGTACGACAACGGCATGGTGAGCCAGCTCGAGGTGCTCGATGCCGAGCGCAACCTGCTCGCCGCCGAGCAGAACCGCATCGAAGCCCTGCGCGCGCAGCGCGCGGCGATCGCCGATCTGTTCAAGGCGCTGGGCGGCGGCTGGGGCGCGTAGGGCGCGTCGTCCGGCGAGGGGATGGCGCCGACGCTGGCCGCCGGCAGACAAAGCGGATAATATAGACGCGCAGATAGTCATCGAGATAGTCATCGGTCTTGGCAATTGAAGACCGGGATCAGGCGTGAACGCATAGCGCCGCGCCCGGAAAAGGAGGATGTCATGACAGTACGGATGCTGCGCTTGGCGGCGCGCGAGTTCGCGCTCGCGCTATTGGCCGCGCTCACGCTGGCCGCTTTGTCGGCTGCCCATGCCCAGGAGCGCTATCCCAGCCGGCCGATCCGCATCATCGTGCCCTTTACCGCCGGCACCGGCATCGACATACTCGCGCGCACCGTGGGGCAGAAGCTGTCCGAGCGCCTGAAGGCGCCGGTGGTGGTCGAGAACCGCGCTGGTGCGAGCGGCAATATCGGCACTGAGGCCGTTTCGAAGTCGCCTGCCGACGGCTATACGCTGCTCATGACCGCGAGCACCATCGTGCAGAACGCGGCGCTGTCGCGCTCGGTGCCCTACGACCCGGTGCGCGGTTTTTCTCCGATCAGCCTCGCCGCGATCGGCAACCTGGCGCTGGTGGTGCATCCCTCGGTTGCGGCGAAGTCGGTGGCGGAATTCGTCGCCCTCGCCAAGTCGCAGCCGGGCCGGCTGAACTACGGCTCGCCCGGCAGCGGCACGCCCCACCACCTGGCGATGGAATTGTTCAAGCTGAACTTCGGCATCGACGTTACGCATGTACCGTACAAAGGGACGGCCGGCGCCGTGACCGATCTGCTCGGCGGGCAATTGCAGGCGATGTTCTTGCCGGTGCACGTCGCCCTGCCGCAAGTGCGCAGCGGCAAGCTGCGCATGCTCGCGGCGGGAGGCTCGCGTCGTTCGCCCGTGACCCCGGAACTGCCTTCTCTGGCGGAGGAAGGCGTGAGAGACATCGACGTCGACATCTGGTATGCGCTGTTCGCTCCGGCCGGCTTGCCGCGCGGGCTGGTGAATCTCCTCAATGCCGAGATGGCGGCGATTCTGGCGCAATCCGAAGTGCGCGACAACCTGCAGAAACAAGGGCTCAATCCGGTTACGGGGACACCGGAAGAATTGGCGCGCCTGGTCGAGACGGACCTGGGCCGCTGGGCCAGGGTGGTGCGCACGGCGCGCATCAGCGCCGACTGAACGACAACAAAGGAATACGAGTGAAACTCGATATTTTCAATCATATATTTCCGAAGAAATTCTACGAGCGCATGCTCGAAGTCTCGCCCAAGGGGCGCGACATGCAAAAGCGCGTGCGCGAAATTCCGTGCATCGTCGACCTGGACGAGCGCTTCCGCATCATGGATCAGTTCGGGGACTATGCTCAGGTGATCTGCCTGCCGTCGCCGCCGATCGAAGTGTTCGGTCCGCCGCCGCTTTCCACCGAAATGGCGCGGCTCGCCAACGACGGCTTGGCCAAACTGGTGCACAAATACCCGCGGCGCTTTCCCGCGTTCGTCGCCTCCCTGCCGATGAACGACCCGAAAGGCCTGCTCGTCGAGGCGCGCCGCGCGATCAAGGAGCTCGGAGCGGTCGGGGTGCAGGTGTTCAGCAATGTCAACGGTCGGCCGCTTACCGCGCCGGAGACGCTGCCGCTGTTCGACCTGATGGCGAAACTCGACCGCCCGATCTGGCTGCATCCGGCGCGCGGCGCCGATGTCGCGGATTACAAGGGTGAGAAGAAAAGCCATTACGAAATCTGGTGGACCTTCGGCTGGCCCTACGAAACCAGCGTGGCCATGGCGCACATCGTGTTCGCCGGCTTGTTCGACAAGTATCCGAACCTGAAGATCATCACCCATCACCTGGGCGCCATGATCCCCTACTTCGAGGGCCGCGTCGGCCCCGGCTGGGACCAGCTCGGCAGCCGCACGTCCGATGAGAACTATTACGCTCTACTCGCCAGGCTGAAGAAGCGGCCGCTGGACTACTTCAAGATGTTCTATGCCGACACGGCCGTATTCGGCTCGCTGGAAGCGACCAAATGCGGGCTGAAATTCTTCGGGCCGGACAAAGTGCTGTTCGCCTCGGATGCCCCGTTTGATCCGGAGAAGGGCTCGGCCTATACCCGCTGGACCATCGAGATCATCGATCACCTCGATCTCTCGCCGGCCGAGCGCCACGCGATCTACGAAGGCAATGCGCGCAGGCTGCTGAAGCTGGGCTAGACGCAGGGATTTGAATCGCGCCGGTCGTTTCTGCTTTTATTGAGAAGCGGCGATCTTGTGGAAAAGCAACCAAGCCGAGCTTGCGCCTGTCCGCATAAATAACTTCCGGTAATAAGCAATCGCCAATTGCTTCGTTGTGGCGCTGCGAGGCGCCGCTATACTTTGCGCTCTCCATAACTGAAGAAGATCTGCCGTGAAAATAGAAACCCTCGCCGTGCATGCGGGCTACAGCCCCGAGCCCACCACCAAGGCGGTGGCGGTGCCGATCTATCAGACCACGTCCTATGCGTTCGACAGTACCCAGCATGGCGCGGACCTGTTCGACCTGAAGGTGACGGGCAATATCTATACGCGGATCATGAATCCGACCCAGGACGTGCTGGAGAAGCGGGTGGCTGCCATGGAGGGAGGCGTCGCCGGTCTCGCGCTCGCGTCGGGCTCGACGGCGGTTACCTATTCCATACTCACCATCGCCGAAGCCGGGGACAATATCGTTTCGGCGGGCACGCTCTACGGCGGCACGTATAACCTGTTCGCGCACACACTCCCGCAACTGGGCATACAGGCGCGCTTTGCCGATTATCGCGATGCGGAAGCGTTCGGCAAGCTGATCGACTCCAAGACCAAGGCCGTCTACGTCGAATCCATCGGCAACCCGCTCGGGAATATCACCGACCTGGAAAAAATCGCCTCGGTCGCACACCGCCACGGGGTGCCGCTGATCGTGGACAATACCGTGCCGACGCCCTATCTGCTGCGCCCGTTCGAATACGGCGCCGACATCGTGGTGCATTCCCTCACCAAATACCTGGGCGGCCACGGCAATTCCATCGGCGGCATCATCGTCGATTCGGGCAAATTTCCCTGGGCGGAACACAAGGAAAAATTCCGCCGCCTGAACGAACCGGACGTTTCCTACCACGGTGTGGTCTATACCGAGGCACTGGGTCCGGCCGCTTACATCGGCCGCGCGCGGGTGGTGCCGCTGCGCAACACCGGCGGGGCGATCTCGCCGTTCAACGCCTTCCTGATCCTGCAGGGCATCGAAACCCTGGCATTGCGCATGGAACGGATCGTCGACAACGCGCTGGCCGTGGCGAAATACCTCAGGGACCACAACAAGGTGAGCTGGGTCAGCTATGCCGGACTGGCGGGGCACAAGGACCATGCGCTGGCGAAGAAATATCTGGGTGGCCGCCCGTCAGGAATTCTTACTTTCGGCGTAAAGGGCGGGCTTGCGGCCGGGGCAAAATTCCAGGACGCGCTGAAGCTGTTCACGCGGCTGGTCAACATCGGCGACGCGAAGTCGCTTGCCTGCCATCCGGCGTCCACGACGCACCGGCAGTTGGCGGCCGAGGAGCTGGTGCAAGCCGGCGTCACCGAGGACATGGTGCGCCTGTCCATCGGCATCGAGCACATCGACGATCTGAAGGCCGATCTGGAGCAGGCGCTGCAGGCGGTCTGAGCCCCGGCGCGCCGCCGTATTGCGGGGGGCTCCTTTTCCCGCTTGCTATGCGATGCGCGCACGCGCGCTGTCGTACTCGCGCCGCAGCCGCTCCACCAGTTCGGCGGTACCGGGAACGTCGTCGATCTGGCCCACGCCCTGGCCTGCGCCCCAGATGTCCCTCCAGGCCTTGCGTGCTTCGCCTTCGCCCGACCCGAAATTCATCTTGTTCTTGTCCGCAGGCGGCAGATTATCCGGGTCGAGGCCGGTGGCGAGCACGCTGTGCTTGAGGTAGTTGCCGTGGATGCCGGAAAAAAGCGCGGTATACACGATGTCCTCCGCGGCCGACTTGATCACCATCCGCTTGTAGTCCTCGCTCGCGTTCGCCTCCTTGACGGCGATGAAGCGCGTGCCCATGTAGGCCAGGTCCGCGCCGAGCGCCTGCGCCGCGAGCACCGAGGCGCCGCTGGAAATGGCGCCGGCGAGGACGATCGTCTTGTCGAAGAACTTGCGCACCTCCGGCAGCAGCGCGAACGGCGACAGCGTGCCCGCGTGTCCGCCCGCGCCGGCGCACACCAGGATCAGCCCGTCCACGCCCGCTTCGGCGGCCTTGCGCGCGTGGCGCACGTTGATCACATCGTGCAGCACGATGCCGCCGTAGCTGTGCGCGGCCGCGATGATTTCGCCCGGCGGGCGCAGGCTGGTGATGATGATCGGCACCTTGAAGCGCACGCAGGTTTCCATGTCGTGCATCAACCTGTCGTTCGACGCGTGCACGATCTGGTTCACGGCGAAGGGCGCGACCTTCTTCTGCGGGTTGGCCGTCCGGTACGCGGCAAGCTCGGCGGTGATGCGCTCCAGCCACACGGCGACCTGTTCCTTGGGCCGGGCGTTCAGCGCCGGGAACGAACCGACGATGCCGGCCTTGCATTGGGCGATGACCAGATCCGGCGTGGAAACGATGAACATCGGGGAACCGATCACCGGGAGCGTCAGCTGGTCTTTGAGAATGGCTGGTATGGGCATGGCGTTTCCTCTTGTTATTGCGCTGCAGTGCGAAACGACCTGCAGGTTTGCGATCCGCGTGGAATGCGTTCGGCACAGTCGACGATCCAATCATAGCAGCGCCAATTGCATGGCAAGGTTCGGCCCGATCGTTCCGGAATCCGGAATGGCGTTGCATTTTTCAGCAACTTATTGTTGTCGATCAATGTTCCGGGCCGGGAAAAGCGGTATTTAAGTGGCCTGAGCGTGCAGTCGGGGCCGGAAACGCCATCCGATCGCGCCGGATACCGGCGCGGTCGTTGTGACTGCGGCGCCATGATTGATCGAACCGCGCTGCGGTTCTGCACGGGAAGCCCTGGGGATCGAGCCGCCAAACCGCGCGGGAGATCTTCTGCAATTTTTCCACACGACAAAAAAGAGGGAGTTTTCTTATGCGTACCACCTACAAGATTCTGATCATGGGCGCTTCCTACGGTTCGCTGCTGGGAGTCAAACTCGCGCTCGCCGGGCATGCGGTGAAGCTGGTATGCCTGCCGGCCGAGGCGGATTTGATCAACCAGGAAGGCGCCATCGTGCGGCTGCCGGTCAAGGGCCGCGACGGGCTGGTTGAAGTCAACTCGAAAAGACTGCCCGGACAATTGTCCGCCGGCGGCACCACGGCGTTCAACCCGGTTGATTTCGATCTGGTCGCATTGGCCATGCAGGAGCCGCAGTATCGTTCGCCCGGCGTGCGCGAGCTGCTGGACGCGGTGGCCAAATCCGGGGTCCCCTGCATGTCGATCATGAACATGCCGCCGCTGCCCTATCTCGCGCGCATTCCGGGCATCGACGTCAAGGCATGCAGGAGCTGCTACACCGACCCCACTGTGTGGGACCGTTTCGACCCCAAGCTGATGACTCTGTGCAGCCCGGACCCGCAGGCGTTCCGGCCGCCGGAAGAAAAAGTCAACGTGCTGCAGGTCAGGCTGCCGACCAACTTCAAATCGGCCCGCTTCGACTCGGACGCGCACACCGCCATCCTGCGCCGGCTGGAGGCGGACATCGGAGCGGTGCGTTTCGACAGCGGCGGCGACAAGATCGAATTGCCGGTCAAGCTCAAAGTGCACGATTCCATTTTCGTGCCGCTGGCGAAATGGAGCATGCTGCTGGCCGGCAACTATCGCTGCGTGCAGAAAGACGCGATGATTCCGATCAAGGAAGCGGTGCATGCCGACATCGAAGCGACGCGCTCGGTCTATAACTGGGTGGCGAAACTGTGCATGTCCCTGGGGGCGGCGCAGAAAGACCTCGTGCCGTTCGAGAAATACGCCAACGCGGCGCTGTCGCTTGCGAGCCCGTCCTCCGCGGCCCGGGCCCTGGCTGCCGGCGCGCCCAATATCGAGCGCGTGGACCGCCTGGTGCAGACCGTGGCGGCGCAGAAAGGCATGCAGTCCGCCGTGGTCGACCGCACGGTCGCGCTGGTGGACGGCTGGCTGGAGGCCAATCGGCGCAAAGCCTGACCCGGAGGGGTGTCCCGCGCGCGCGGTCGAACCGTGCTTGTTGCGGCTTGCCTCAGCCGTTCCCGAATTCGATCACGAACCGGTTGAGCAGCGCGCCTATGCCCTTGGGCTCGGTGAGAAACTTCACCCCGGAGCGCCGGGCGAGGCGGCCATCGGCTTGCACCATCAATACCGTATAGCGCACCTCGAGGTCGGCCACGACCGGCTTGCCCCCCGAGAGCATGATCTTGCATCCCCGGAGCACGGTGCCCGGCGCGAGTCTTACGTCCGCGTCATAGATCATGCCGCCCATGCCGCCGCGGCTGATATCGACGATACGCGCCTCGAAGGGCGCGACGCCGGCGCTGTCGGCGACGCAGCGCAGCGACGCGTCCGCGGGGACCTTGAAGCGCGGATACTCACGCAGCTGCGACCGGACCAGCGTGTGCGGAAGCGCGAACCGAACCGCGGGCGCGCCGTCGAATACCGTCTCGGACGGTGCACTGGTTGCGAATTCGATGCGCCCGCGCTTGTCGCTTGCCCGAAACACCACGGATGCCTGTTCCAGCAGCGCGGTATTGGCCCGCCGTTCCTCGCTGTAGGCGAGAACCAGGAATTCCTCGTCGGAATCGACGTGCAGTACCCGCGTCAGAAACAGGTGCCCGAGGTCCCCGACTTCAGCTGACAGCACCGCGCGGCTTCGGGCGAGTTGCTTCAGAATGCGCGTAATCTCGATGTGCGAGCGAAACAGCGTCCCGGTGGCGCGCGAGGCGTCCTCCTGCGTCGGTTTCGCATCACCGGCCTCGATCATGTCCGGCCTCAATGGGCAAGCCGCATCTCCCGGGTGCAACCCCCTTCAGATGCCTGGATTGCGCAAGCTATTTGCCCTGCGGCGGCTTGTGGCGCCGCAACTTCAGCGCTGCGCGTTCCAGCGGGTCGCGCAAGCGCAGGAGTTTCGCCTGTTTTTTCGAGATCAGCGGATAGTGCCGGGCGGCGTCCAGGGCCCAGCCCACGTCCCAGCAACTCTTCTTTTGCGTCACCCAGGTCCTCGGGTCCAGCCGGCGCAGATCGAAGGCGACCGAATAACTGCGCAGGGTCTTCTGGTGGCGCTTGTTGCAGTATTCGTGAAAATAGGACATGGCGAGTTCGCGCAGGCTGCGGTACACAGGGTCGCGCCAGCGCAGCACCGGATGATTGGTCTTGGACATGGCGCCCCAGCAGCCTTTGCGCCGGAACAGCGTCACGATATGGTCGTAGTCGCGGGTCGCCTTGAGGTCCATCAGCAACGGCGGCTCGCCATGTACCCATAGCGCGGCGGCGGCAATCATGGCGCCCTCGATGCACAATGCCCTGCGCTGGCTCAGGGCTTCCCGCACCGACAGGCAGGTTTCGCCGCCGATTTCGAAGTTCTGCGGAACCGCGTCGATATAGGCCTGGATTTTCTCCGGCGTGTCGAGGCGCCTCAGGATGGCAAACTCGGCTTTGGTCAGGCCCAGGTCCTCGCGGCTGGCAAAGCGCTTTTTTTTCATCTTGCCCGCTTGCCGCGCTTGAGCGGTTTTGCCGGCCGGGCGGAATTTTTCTTCGCGGCCTTTCTTCCCGGCGGCTTCACTGCGGCAGCCTTTATCGCCGGCGGCACGATTTTCCTGGCGGCCTGGGCTTGTCCGGCCGCCTGCTTTTTCGCATTCGCGCGCAAAGCCGCGGCGTAGGCGGTGCGCGCCCAGGGCAGCATCAGTTCGGGCGATTCCATCGCGTCCTCCGGCGCGCGGAAGAAGCCGAGGGTGACGCGCTTGCCCTTGCGCGCATAGCCGAAGATCTCGCAGCCCGCCTGCTCGAACTCGACGCGATTCATCTCGTCCGCCTTGAGGTAGAGCGTGTCCCCGGACACGATGGCGAACATCAGGCCGTCCAGATACACGCCGTGGCCGCCGAACATGCGGCGCGCCCCGACGGTGCCGAACGGACCGAGCAGCTCCATCACGTAGTCGACGAAATCATCGGACATCTACTGGCTCCGCCTGTTGCCGATTCCCTGCCGCGGATTGTAGAGCCTGGTGTCCCTCCAGCCAAGCAGAGCCGGTCCGGCGCCGGCCCGGGTGGCCTTGCACATCAGGCCGGTTTTCCCCGCGGGTCCGGTTTCAGACGCCGCCTGAACAGGGGTTCGGGCCGCTCGACCGAAGCCTGGTAGGCCTCGCTGAAATCGTCGAAGGCAGACAGCGCCTGCCCGGGATCCTGATCCGCGCGCAGGGCGAAGGTGTCGAAACCGCAGCGCGCGAGATAATAGAGCTGGTCGCGCAGCACCTCGCCCACGGCGCGCAGTTCGCCGCGGTAGCCGAAGCGTTCGCGCAGCAGCCGCGCCAGGGAATAGCCGCGGCCGTCGGCAGAACTGGCGAAGCGTACGGCGATCATCTCGAGGCGAGCCAGATCCGGGGCAAGCGCCTGCGGATCCGCGTCCGTTTCCAGCCACACGCCGACCCGGCCTGCGCGCGACAGCAGCAAGTCGTGCTCGCGCGTCCACAAATCGAGCGGCACGATCACATCGCCGCTGTCCGGCAGGGCCCCGCCGGAGCCCTGCTCAAGCTGTTGCCAGTTGTCCTGAATTACGGCGCGGTGACTGATCACTTGTGCCATACACGTGGTCCTTGAAAGGTTCGACGCCGATGCGGCGCACGGTGTCGATGAATCGTTCTTCCTCGCTTTCGCGCTGCCCGAGATAAACCTCGATCAGCTTTTCGATGACTTCGGGCACCTGGTCCTGGGCGAAAGCCGGTCCGATAACCTTGCCCAGAGTCGCCCTCGCGCCTTGCGCGCCGCCGATGGAGATCTGGTAGAACTCCTCGCCCTGCTTGTCCACGCCGAGTATACCGATGTGGCCGACGTGGTGATGGCCGCAGGAATTCATGCAACCGGAGATATTGAGGTCGAGCGCGCCGATATCGTGCAGATAATCCAGGTCGTCGAAGCGCCGCTGGATCGCCTCGGCCACGGGAATCGACTTGGCGTTGGCAAGCGAGCAGAAGTCACCGCCGGGACAGGCGATGATGTTGGTCAGCAGGCCGATGTTGGGCGTGGCCAGGCCGAGCGGTTTGATTTCCCCCCACAATGCGTGCAGATCCGAGACGCGCACGTCGGCAAGTATCAGGTTCTGCTCGTGCGAGACGCGCAGCTCGCCGGCCGAATAGCGGTCGGCGAGGCCGGCGATCGCATCCATCTGCGCAGCGGTCGCGTCGCCGGGCGCGGTGCCGGTAGGTTTGAGCGACAGCGTGACCGAGGCATAGCCCGGCACCTTGTGCGGGTGAACATTGCGCCGGTGCCAGTTGGCGAAGGCTTTGTCTGCAGCGAGCCTGGTTTCGATGCGGGCGTCCTGTGGCGGCAGTTTGGCGTAGGCGGGGCGGGTGAACCGGCTTTCGATGCGCCGCACCTCGTCTTCGATCAGGGTCGCCGGCCCGTCCTTGAGATGCGACCATTCTTCTTCCACCTTCTGCGCGAACACCGCCGGGCTCAGCTCTTTCACCAGGATCTTGATGCGCGCCTTGTATTTGTTGTCGCGGCGGCCGTGGCGGTTGTACACGCGCAGAATCGCGTCGAGATAGGTGAGCAGATGGCGCCAGGGCAGGAATTCGCGGATCGCACGGCCGACGACGGGGGTGCGGCCGAGGCCGCCGCCGACGATGACGCGAAATCCCACGGCGCCCTGTTCGGCGCCGTCCACGCGGTCGCCGCCGGCATCGCGCACCGCATGCAGGCCGATGTCGTGCACCAGGGTGGCGGCGCGGTCGGCCGCGCTGCCGCTGACCGCAATTTTGAACTTGCGCGGCAGGTAGGCGAATTCCGGATGGAAGGTGGACCATTGCCGTATCAGTTCGCACCAGACGAGGGAGTCGACGATCTCGTCCCGGGCCACGCCGGCAAAATGGTCGGTGGTGGTGTTGCGGATGCAGTTGCCGGAGGTCTGGATGGCGTGCATCTGCACCGAGGCGAGATCGGCCAGGATGTCCGGCACCTGCTCCAACCGGGGCCAGTTGAACTGGATGTTCTGGCGCGTGGAGAAGTGGCCGTAGCCTTTGTCGTAAGTGCGCGCGATATGGGCCAGCTTGCGCAGTTGCGCCGCAGACAGCAGGCCGTAGGGAATCGCCACGCGCAGCATCGGCGCATACCTCTGGATGTAGAGGCCGTTCTGCAGCCGCAAGGGGCGAAATTCCTCCTCGGACAGTTCTCCGGCAAGGTGGCGGCGCGTCTGGTCGCGGAACTGGTTCACCCGCTCGTCGATGATGCGCTGGTCGATTTCGTCGTATAGATACATTTGTTTTCAGGCGGCTCGCCTGTCCGCCTATGTGGGAGGGTGCCGATTGTGTTTGCCAATGAAGTTCCTAGTGTAATAAACTGCGATTATAATAATAAGGACTAAATAAGTATATTTATATAACCACACGATCTTTAGGCAAGACGATGAATTTCCAGCAACTGCGCTATGTGCGCGAAACGGTGCGCCGCGGGCTCAATCTGACCGAGGCCGCCAACGCCCTGCATACATCGCAGCCGGGGGTATCGAAACAAATCCGCGAACTCGAGATCGAGCTTGGTTTCGACATCTTCGTGCGCCATGGCAAGCGCATCACCGCGCTTACCGAACCGGGGAGGGCGGTGCTGGTCGTGATCGAGCGCGTGCTGCAGGAGGCGGAGAACCTGAAACGCGCGGCGCACGATTTCAGCGACCAGGACTCGGGCGAGCTCACCATCGCCACCACCCACACCCAGGCGCGCTACGCGCTGCCGCGGGTGGTGGGCGAATTCAAGCGCCGCTATCCCCGGGTGCACCTGACCCTGCAGCAGGGAAATCCCTTGCAACTGGCGGAAATGGTGCAGGCGGGAACGGCCGACATCGCCATCGCCACCGAGGCGCTGGATCATTTTCCGGGGCTGCTCGCCCTGCCCGGCTACACCTGGAGCCATTGCGTGGTGGTGCCGCCCAAGCATCCGCTGCTCAAGACCGGGATCCTCACGCTGGAGGCGCTGGCGAAGCACCCCATCGTGACCTACGATGCCGCATTCACCGGGCGCACGCACATCGATACCGCCTTCGCGGCACGCGGTCTGGCGGTCGATGTGGTGCTGTCGGCCATCGACGCCGACGTGATCAAGACCTACGTCGAGCTGGGCCTGGGCGTGGGCATCATCGCGGCCATGGCCTTCGACGCGAAACGCGATCAGCAACTGAGGTCGATCGACTGCGCGCACCTGTTCCGCTCCAACACCACCCGCGTGGCAGTAAAGCGCGGCAACCTGCTGCGCGGCTACGCCTACGATTTCATCGAGCTGTTCGCCCCGGCCCTGAACCGCAAGCTGATCGAACGCGCGCTGGCGGGCGAGGGCGAGCTGTACGAGCTTTGAGCACGTCCGGCGGCCTCTACCGCGAGCTGGTGCGCCTGGGCTGGCCGGTGCTGATTGCGCAACTGGCGGTGATGGCCAACAGCGTGATCGACACCGTCATGGCTGGGCGCTACGGCACGCTCGACCTGGCCGCAGTGGGCATAGGCTCTTCCATCTATTTTTCGGTATTCGTGGCGATGATGGGGGTGCTGCTTGCGCTCGCGCCCATCGTGGCGCATTTGTACGGCGCGGGCCGCCACGCCGACATCGGCGAGGAGCTGCGCCAAAGCGCGTGGCTCGCCGCCGCGCTGGCGCTGGTGTCGCTCGCGCTGTTCGCCCATCCCGAGCCGTTTCTCGCCGTGGCCCGGCTCGAACCCGCGCTGGAAGCCAAGGTGCGCGCCTATTTGAACGCGCTCGCCTGGTCGGTGCCGGCTTCGCTGCTGTTCCGCGTGTTCTACGGTTTCTCCACCGCAATCTCGCGCCCGCGCACGGTGATGGCGCTGACACTGGTCGGCCTCGCGCTCAAAGTGCCGCTCAACTGGGTGTTCATGTACGGCAACCTGGGCGCGCCCGAACTGGGCAGCACCGGCTGCGCGGTCGCGACCGCGCTGATCGCGTGGGTGGTATGCGCGCTCGCCTGGGCCTGGTGCTGGTTTGACCCCGGCTACCGGTCGTTCCGGGTGTTCGCACGCTGGTCCTGGCCGAACGCGAAGGCGCTGGGCCGGATCCTGTCGCTCGGCCTGCCGATCGGCCTGACCTTTCTCATCGACGTGACCGGATTCACCTTCATGGCGCTGTTCATCGCGCGCCTGGGCGCGCTCTATTCGGCCGCTCACCAGATCGCCGCCAATCTCGCCGCGCTCGCCTTCATGCTGCCGCTCGCGCTGGGCAATGCAGCCAGCGTGGTGGTCGGGCAATCGCTGGGCGCGCGCCGGCACGCGCGCGCGCGCGCGGCCGGTCTTGCGGGCATCGCGCTCGGACTCGCCTGCGCCGCGGTCCTGGGCGCGGGCCTGTATCTGTTCGCTGACGCGATCGCCGGGCTGTATACGGGCGAGGCGTCGCTGCGCCGCGTCGCCGCCGGACTGATCGCCTTCGTCGCCGTCTATCATCTGTTCGATGCGCTGCAGACGGTGGTAGTCAACGTATTGCGCGGCTACAAGCGCGCCGTGGTGCCGATGCTGATTTACGCCGTCGCCCTGTGGGGCGTGGGCCTGGGCGGGGGCTATGCGATCGGCCTGACGCGCGTCGATCTTGCCTGGCTCGGCCTTTCCGCTCCCATGGGCGCGCCGGGCTTCTGGCTCGCCGCGATCGCGAGCCTGGTGCTCGCGAGCGGCCTGGTCACCGCGTACTTCCTGAGCGTGAGCCGCGCCGCTACAGCCAGCGCTGCATCGAGTAGCCGCCGATAAGCGGGCGCTGCATGGCGGCGCGGAACATCTGCCGTCCCCATTTGAATTCCTTGTACAGCACGATGAAGCGCCACAGGTCGCGCAGGACCCTGGCACGATCGCGCCAGCCCAGCGCCATCAGCGCCGCCGGGAAGTCGGCTTCGTGCGGGCGCTCGAAGGCGATCTTCAGCGGATTCCACTGGTCGGTCGTGCGGCGCACTTCCGAGGCGATCATCCTGCGGTACATCTCCTGCACCGGGCGGTTGCGCGCCCGCGCTTCGACCACCGCTTCGCCGCTGATGGCGCCGGAGTGCAGCGCGCAGCTCATGCCCTCGCCGATCATGTTGAGAAAACCCGCGGCCTGGCCGGTGATCAGCACGTTGCCTTTGCCGAACACGTAGCGGTTGATCAGCGACGGTCCGAAATTTTCGCCGCAGCCCTCGTCTTCGGTGTGCGGGTGCAGGCGCACGCCGTGTTTTTCCGCCAGATAGTTCACCACGTTCTCGTGCTTTTTCGCGAAATTGTCGCCGCGCTTGAAGCCCACGCCGACGATCTGCCGGCCGTCGCGGGCATGGCTCCAGGTGTAATGCCCCAGGCCGGGATGGAACCAGAAATGGAAATAATCGGGGCTCAGCGGGCATTCGATGATGTCGTGAAATTTCTGTCCGACGAAAAACCAGGGGATCGATTGCGGGTAATCCGGGTAGATCGAGCGGATCACCAGGGAACTGGGCCCGTCGGCGCCGATCACCCGGCGCGCGCGGTATTCGACCGGCTCGCCGTTCTTGCGCGCATGCACGATCACATGATCGCCGCGGTCGTCGAGCCCCGCGAACGAGGTGCTGTCGTGGATTTCGGCGCCGCTCCTCTTGATCGCCCAGTAATCGGAGTATTTGCGGTTCAGATGCGGCGTGCTGCCGCCGAAGAAATCCATCTGCATCGACACCATGCTGGGGAAATGAAACGTCACGCCGCGGCAGGAGGTCGGCTCGTGCAGCGCTTCGCGCGGCAGCGGGCCGAAGTTCTCCAGCAGGAAACGGTGGCCGCGCGGCGACAGGATGCCGCTGCAGATTTTGTGGCGCGGCAGTTCCTTGCGCTCCAGCACGATGGTTTCCAGGCCGGCGTCCACCAGGCGCTTGGCCGCGGCCGCGGCGGACAGGCTGGCGCCGACGACGATCACGTCAACCGAGCGCATGATCGAATACCTTTTTCATGATGTCCCATCATCCGCCAAATCCGCCAGGTGCACCACCGGGCAGGCGCTGACTTGCGCGAATGCCTCTCCGTCCTCCGGGCTCTCGACCACGATGCGCGCGACCTGCCGGCCCTGCAGTATCCAGCGCGCCTGGACATTGCCGTCGACGGCCTCCAGCCCCAGCCTTTGCGCCAGGCTGCGCGCGGCGGCGGGGATGGCGATGCGCTGCAAGTCGAGATTGAAGACGCAGCCGGCTTCCGCGCGCAGCGCATCGTAATACCTGACCAGGCGCTGGTAATCGGCGTGGTAGGCGCGCGGCTCGATTACATACAGGTCGCTGGCGCGCAGTGCGCTACGCACCCCGGCCAGACCGCTCAGAGCTACCCCGACGCCCGCGATCTTCGACCGTGGCAGCCAGTGACGCAACTGCCGCAGCAGCAGGCCGTCGGCGACGATGAGGCCGCTTGCGGCGCGCAGCGGCTGCAGAAACCGCTCCACGCGATGTGCCGGTATCGCAACGCCCGCCTCCAGCGCCAGCGCGAGGTCCGAGCCGTCATCGTCCGCTACACCTATTGCGCCCGCGCTGCCCAACAAAGCGGTCGCGCGCGCCAGCGTTGCCGGGCGCTCGCGCAAAGCCTGCCCCGGCAGCAGCAGCGGGGATGCGGCGCGACGACGCGCAAGCGGCCGCGCAATCTGCTCCTGCATCCGCAGCAACAGGCCCGGCGCCGCCGCAGGTTGCGGCAGTTGGCGGCGCAGATCCAGGGCTATTTCGACCAGATCGATATCCTCGGGGCAGACCGGCTCGCAGGCGCCGCACAGGGTGCAGCTTTGCACCGATTCGGCGATGTCGGCAGCGGCCGCGCCGTGTTGCAGCGCTTTCGCGCGTCCCAGCGGAGTCAAGCTTATATCGCTGCTGCGACGCCATACCGGGCATACCAGCAGGCATAGATTGCAGCCGCTGCAGGAGGCGTAATCAGTCATCTCTAGAATATGACGTGGCGATTGAGAATCATCGCCGGATCGGCAGCGCGTTTCAGCGCCAGATGCCGGTCCACCAGGGCATCGCCGAACACGCGCCGGATATACCCCTTCATCATGCCGCCGAAGCGGTAGTAGCTGGCGCCCATGTCCACGCCGATATCGTAAATCTCGTTCTTGAACGATTGCAGCGTGTCGCGGCTGTAGACGCCGCCGTCCAGCATCGGCTCGAACTCGCAGCCGTAGGCCCAGCCTTCGGCATCGGGCGGGACGCAGGACATTTCGTAATGCGGCCGGTGCTCCGCGCGCAGCCGGATGCCGACGAGGTACAGGGTGTAGTGCGGAAAATACCTGTGGCAGACCGCGTTGCCGCGCTCCACCGCCTCGATGAACTTCGTTGCCGAAGTCGCCAGGTCCGGAATCACCATCTGCCGGCTGCCCCAGAATTTCCACACCGCGCGCGAAAACACGACGCTGCGATCGAGCATGGTGCCGTCGCGCATGTATTCCGCGCGCCGCAGCTCGGGAAACAGCTCGCGCTTGCGCGCGAGCAGATACCAGGCTTCACCGAGTTTCCACGGGCGCCGCAGATAGTGGATGAGCGTGCGCAGGCCGAACGCGAGCTCGCCGTAGCCGCGCAGGCGCGGCCGCCAGTTCGCCATGAAGTCCGCTTCACGCTCGATCGAATCGAACGCCACCAGGACATTCACCGCGCAGTCCATGATCGTGAGTATTCCAGAATAATCGCTGGCGTCGTTGCGGTCCAGCAGCTGCAGGTCTTCGATCGCCGTGCGCAGCGATGCATAGTAGAAGTAATGCATGCGCAAGGGCGTGTAGCGGCGTATGCGCAGCGTGGCTTCGGTGATGACGCCGAACTGGCCGTAGCCGAGGATTACGCGCCGGAACAACTCGGCGTTCTCGGTGTCCGAGCATTCGACGATCTCCCCGGTCGGGGTGACCACCTGCAAGCCCAGCGCCTGATCGGCGCTGCAGCCCAGGCGCGCCGAGTTGACGTCGATCCCGCCCACGCCCAGCGTGCCGCCGACGGACGATGTGAGGTTGAGCGGCGCCGACTGGTAATCCAGATCCTGGCGGCGCAGTTCCTCGGCCAGGCTGTGCCAGAAGATCCCGGCTTCGGTGCGCACCGTCAGCGCATCGGCATCGATATTGAGCACGCGGCTCATGCCGCTCATGTCCAGCAGAACGCCGCCGAATGCGACTGATTCGCCTTCCGTGGTCAGGCCGCCGCCGGATACGGTGACCGGCACGCGATACTGTTGCGCGGCACGGAGCAACTGCGCTACCTGCACGGCGCTGCGTGCGATGACCACGCCGTGCGCCAAGCCGTAGGCCGTGCCGCCGGCGTCGGTGGCGAAGGTGGCGCGCGCAGCCAGGCTCTCGCGCAGCTCTATGCCCTGTGCGCGGATCGCGGCAGCGAACTCGTCCCAGTTCGGGCCGTTCCAGCGCGCCGGATTGGTCTGCTGGCGCTTGATCCCCAAAAGCGCATCGGGCGCAACCGGGCAGGGACCGACGGTGCCGGGTTCAACATCCGTGAGCTGCAAGCGGGAACTCCAGTCGAGTGAAATGCCGCGCTGAACCGGCGCGGCGGGCGAGCGGCCGGCACTCAGGCGGGCGGGCCCGTATTGTACGCCGCGGCGCGCAGCGGGAAACGCAGCGTGAGGATCACGCCGCCGCCGCCGTCGCGGTTGGCGGCGGAGATACGGCCGCCGTGGAACTCGGCGATCAGCCGCGCGATCCTGGCCGACTTCGCCCAGACGTTGGCAGTAGGCCTGGCCGCGGGCGTGTTCTTCAGCCTGCTCGCGGGGCTGCTGGTATTCATCGTATCGACCGTTCAATGATCCGGCACGCGGGAGCCGAGTAGAACATGAACTTCAAACCAGAAAACACTGGACTTGCCATGAACAACCGAGTTTCAGTCCTTTACACCTACCGCAATCCCTGGCCGCGGCGTCTGGTGTTGGTCGCCGCGGTCTTTCTGCTGCTTGGCGCGACCAAGCTCACCACTGCCCAATTGCATGCAGACTCGCGGCCGCAAGGCTGCGGCCGCGCGGCCGCGAACTGATCTTGCGATGGCATCCGGCCGGGCTTACAGCCCGAGCCGCTGCCATATCGTGGACACCAGCCCGGCCTGGTTCATGGTGTAGAAATGCAGGCCCGGGGCGCCCTCGGACAGCAGGCGGTCGCACAGTTCGGTCACCACGTCCAGGCCGAAGCTGCGGATCGAGGCGACGTCGTCGCCGTAGCTTTGCAGCCGCAGGCGCAGCCAGCGCGGGATTTCGGCGCCGCAGGCGTCGGAGAAGCGCGCGAGCTGCGAGAAATTGGCGATGGGCATGATGCCGGGCACGATCGGCAGGTCCATGCCCAGCGATTCGCAGTCGTCGATGAAACGGAAATAGGCGTCGGCGTTGAAAAAATACTGGGTGATCGCGGCATTCGCGCCCGCGTCCACCTTGCGCTTGAACGCCATCAGGTCGTCGTGCGCGGAGCGCGCCTGCGGGTGGAATTCGGGATAGCCCGCGACTTCGATGTGGAAATGATCGCCGGTGGTGCGGCGGATGAATTCCACCAGTTCGTTGGCGTAGCGCAGTTCGCCCGCGCTCGCCGCGCCCGAGGGCAGGTCGCCGCGCAACGCGACGATATGGCGCAGGCCGTGCGCCTGGTACAGGGCCAGCGTGGCGGCGATGTCGGCGCGCGAGGAACCGATGCAGGAGAGGTGCGGCGCCGCTTCGCCCCCGTCCTTCTGGATTTCCAGCACCGCCTCCAGCGTGCGGTCGCGCGTCGAGCCGCCGGCGCCGTAAGTGACGGAGAAGAACCGGGGTTTGAGCTGAATCAGCTGTTTCCAGGTGGAGCGCAGCTTGTCCATGCCCTCCGGCGTTTTCGGCGGAAAGAACTCGAAGCTGAACGTCGGCGGATATTTTTTCTGGGATTCCATGGAGGGGAGGCGGGAGGGCAAGCCCTCCCGCCTGTTCCTCAATACCGGTAGGCGTCCGACTTGTACGGGCCGTCCTTGCCGACCCCGATGTACCGCGCCTGCTCGTCGGTGAGCACGGAGAGCATGGCATTGAGCTTCTTCAGTTGCAGGCGCGCCACTTTCTCATCCAGATGTTTAGGCAGCACGTAGACGCCGATCGGGTACTTGCCCGAGCCTTTCTGCGCTTCGGCCCAGAGCTCGATTTGCGCCAGCACCTGATTGGCGAACGAGGAGGACATCACGTATGAGGGATGCCCGGTGCCGCAGCCGAGGTTCACCAGGCGGCCTTTCGCCAGGAGAATGATGCGTTTACCGTCCGGGAAGATCACGTGGTCCACCTGCGGCTTGATCTCTTCCCACTGGTACTGGTGCAGGCTGGTGACATCGATCTCGGAGTCGAAGTGCCCGATGTTGCAGACGATCGCCTGGTCCTTCATTTTCTGCATGTGCGGCAGCGCGATCACGTTGACGTTGCCGGTGGCGGTGACGAAAATGTCGGCCTTGTCGGCGGCATAATCCATGGTGACCACGCGGTAGCCTTCCATCGCCGCCTGCAGCGCGCAGATCGGGTCGATCTCGGTCACCCACACCTGGGCGGAGAGCGCGCGCATCGCCTGCGCGCAGCCCTTACCGACGTCGCCGTAACCGCAAACCAAGGCGATTTTGCCCGCGATCATGACGTCGGTGGCGCGCTTGATTCCGTCCACGAGAGATTCGCGGCAACCGTACAGATTGTCGAATTTCGACTTGGTGACCGAGTCGTTGACGTTGATCGCCGGAAAGGCGAGCTTGCCTTCCTTCGCCATCTGATACAGGCGGTGCACGCCGGTGGTCGTTTCCTCGGTCACGCCCTTGATTGCGGCGAGGCGCTGCGCATACCAGCCCGGCTGCGTGGCGAGGCGCTTCCTGATCGAGGCGTACAGCGCCGTCTCTTCCTCGTTGGCCGGCGTGGCGACCAGCGCGGCATCCTTCTCGGCGCGGGCGCCCAGGTGCAGCAGCAGGGTGGCATCGCCGCCGTCGTCGAGAATCAAGTTTGGCGTGCCGCCGTCCGACCATTCGAAGATGCGGTGGGTGAATTCCCAGTATTCGTTTAGCGACTCGCCTTTGAAGGCGAACACCGGCGTGCCGCCGGCGGCGATCGCGGCGGCGGCGTGATCCTGGGTCGAATAGATGTTGCACGAGGCCCAGCGCACGTCCGCGCCGAGGGCGCGCAGGGTCTCGATCAGCACGGCGGTCTGGATGGTCATGTGCAGCGAGCCGGCGATGCGCGCGCCTTTGAGCGGCTGTTTCGCGGCGTATTCTTCGCGGATCGCCATCAGGCCCGGCATCTCGGTCTCGGCGATGCGGATTTCCTTGCGTCCCCAGCCGGACAGCGACAGGTCGGCGATTTTGCAGTCGGTGAAGCTTTTGCTGTTTGGCATGGCGCTCATCACGCGCTCCTTTCGTTCAAGAAAAAAGTTCGTGAGCGCCGTTGCGGAAATGAACACCCCGAGCCTGGCGAATGGCGAAATCCGTCGCAACGCTCCTCAGGGGAGGCGCATTTTACCTCAAAATGAAATCAGGGGACAGACCGCGGCTAAATTACCCGCCCATGGTCTTCGGCAGCCACAGCGACAGCGCCGGAAAGGCGCACAGCAGGAAAAGGCGCACCAGATCCGCCGCGATGAAGGGAAAGGTGCCGCGGTAGATGCCCGTCAGCGGAATATCGGTCGCGATCGAGTTGATCACGAAAACATTCATGCCCACCGGCGGGCAGATCATGCCGAAGGTCACGGCCATGACGATGATGACGCCGAACCAGACCGGATCGAAACCGAGCTGCATCATCGCCGGAAACACGATCGGCACGGTGAGCAGGATCATCGCCAGTTCGTCCATCACGGCGCCGAGGATCAGGTAACCGACCATGACCAGCGCCAGCACGCCATAGGCGCCGACCGGCAAATGAACCAGGAACTCGATCGCCTTCTGCGTGAACTGGGTGATGGTGAGAAAGTAGCCGAACAGGTAGGCCCCGAGCACGATGGTCATGATCGAGGCCGAGACGCGCAGGGAGCCGATCAGCGTTTCCCTGATCTGCCGCACTTGAAGCTGGCCGCGCGCGAGGCCGATGACGAGCGCGCCCACCGCGCCGACCCCGGCCGCTTCGGTCGCGGTGAAAACGCCCAGGTACATTCCGCCCAGCACCACCAGGAACAGCAGCAGCGTGGCCCAGAGATTCCTGAGCGATATGAGGCGCTCGCGCCAGGCGTGCAGCGGGCCGCGCGGCATGGTGGCCGGGCGCCACCAGCCGATAAATACGATCACCAGCGAATAAAAGAGCATGGCCATGATGCCGGGTACTACCCCGGCGATGAACAACTGCGTGATGTCGGTCTCGGTCATGATGCCGTAGAGCACGAAGATCACCGACGGCGGGATCATGATGCCGAGCGTGCCGCCGGCGGCGATCAGCCCCGCCGACAGTCCGGGGTCGTAGCCGGCCTTGCGCATTTCGGGCAGCGCGACCTGGGTCATGGTGGCCGCGGTGGCCACCGAGGAGCCGTTGATCGCGGCAAAGCCGCCGCAGGCGGTGATGGTCGCGAGCGCGAGCCCGCCGCGTTTGTGGCCGAGCCAGGCGATCCCCGCCGCGTACAACTCGCGGCTCATGCCGGCGCTGGCCGAGAACGCCCCCATCAGGACGAACATCGGGATGATGGACAGGTTGTAGTCGCTCAACACCGACAGCGGCACCTGTCCCAGCAGCTTCAGCGCCGGACCCGCTCCCGAGAGCGCGGCGAAGCCGAGGATACCTGTCAGTCCCATGGCGACGCCGATGGGCACGCGCAGCGCCATGAACACGAACATCAGGACGAAGCCAAGCAGCGCGACCAGATCCCTATCCATTGCGGGTCCCCGCCGCGTCGTGCGCTTCGCGCTCGGCGAACAAGCGCAGAATGCGCTTGGCCGCAAGGATCGCGGCGGCCACCGCGCCGACCGCGGCAATGGAATAGAAATAGCGCAGCGGCAGGCGCAGGTCGCTGGTGGCTTCGGTGCCCATATTGCCCACCATGACCCAGATCATCCAGGCCATGGGCGCCAGCAGCGCAAGCGTCGTGGTGGTGGCGAACAGGTCGATGCGGCGCTTCCAGGCGCGGTTCGAGTGTTCCCACAGGATGTCGACACAAATATGGCTGCCGCGATACGTGGAAAGCGCGATACCCCACAGGATCGCGATGGCCTGGAACTGCTTGGACAAATCGAACCAGTCCGGGATCTGCGTATCGAGCAGATAGCGGACGCACACGTTGGAGAAGGTCAGCGCCGCAACCAGCAGCAAAAAGAACGCGGCCACCGATTCGGTAAAGCTGAGGATCTTGTCGAGCATGGCGGATTTCCGGCGGTCTTGCGCGCCGTAAAACGGCGCGTCGCTGCCCCGCCTTCCCGCGCAGGCTCCGCGCGGGAGGGGGGGGGCGGGGGGAATCAGATCAATCAGTACGCCGCGTTAAGCGTTTTGAGCGTCTTGCGGAAGGAATCGAGCGCCTCCTTGGCATCGATGCCGGAATTGTTCGGCTTCTTCAGCCATTCCGCCGTCAGCGGCTCGGCGGCCTTGCGCCAGGCATTGAGCTGGGTAGCGCTCAACTTGACGATGGTATGCCCCGGCGCTTTCGCCAGCTTGTCCTGACCACTATCCTCGTCATTGCCCCAGTCGGTGCCGACGCGGGCCGCCCACTCGTTGGTGCAGTGATCGTCGATCACCTTTTTCTGCGTTGCGGAGAGCTTCTGGTAGGTGCCCTGGTTCATGGTCCAGGCGAAAGTGGCGGCATACAGTTTCATGTCGGTGTGGTACTTGACCACCTTGTCGATGCCGAAGGTGATGATCGAATGCCAGGGGAAGGTGATGGCGTCGGCGACGCCTTTTTCCAGCGCGTCGCGCGACTCGGGTGCGGACACCTGCACATTGGTGCCGCCGAGCAGGGTGACGAACTGCGCCATGGTGCCCTGCGACGGGCGTATTTTCATGCCCTTGATCTGCGCCGGATCGGTGATCGGCTTCTTCGAATGGATCGTGCCGATGTGAATGTGTGCGAAGCAGAAGTGGATGTCCTTCATTTCCTTTGCTGCATAGGCGCGGTACCAGGCGTCGAGCGCCTTTGATCCGGCTGCGGCATTGGAGAACAGGAACGGTTGCTCGCCCACCCCAAATATGGGAAAACGCTCCGCCTGATAGCCCGGATTGACCCAAGTGATGTCGGCGATGCCGTCGCGCGCCATGTCGTAGTGATTGGGGGCCTTGCCCAGCTGCTGCGCGGGATAAATGGTGACCTTGATCGAGCCCTTGGAGGCTGCCTCGACCGACTTGGCCCAGGGTTCGAAACCCAGCTTCGCCAGCGGATGCGCGGCCGGCAGCCAGTGGGCGAACTTGAGTTCGACCGGTTTGTCCTGCGCGAGCGCCGATCCTGCGGCGAGCGCCAATGCGAATGCAATCGTGCCGGCACGCAGGACGCTGCGTGAAAATACTTTGGTCATGTCGGTGTTTCTCCCTAGTTTGGTTGGCGGCGAATTCGGTCCGAATCTGGTGCCGCATGCCGGAAGCGAGCTTGCCACTATAACGGTCTAATCGCAAGCGGGGTTTGCTGCATTCCCGCTTGCGCGTTGCGCGCGCCGACGGGGGTGAATCGAATCGCCGTAGCTTGCAACAAAAAAGCCGGCTTGCGCCGGCTTTTCGTGAGCCCCTGTCGTCCCCGGGGCGGCAGCTGAAAAAAGCCTCAGGCGACCGCCGGCTCCTTCAAACCCGCGTCGGCAGCCAAAGCCCTGGCTTTGTCCGTCGCTTCCCAGGCGAACTCCGGCTCGTCGCGGCCGAAGTGGCCGTAGGCCGCGGTCTTTTCGTAGATCGGGCGCAGCAGGTCGAGCATTTGCACGATGCCCTTGGGCCGCAGGTCGAAATGCTTCTGCACCAACTCGGACAGTTTTTCGTCGGAAATCCTGCCGGTGCCGAAGGTCGTGACCATGACGCTGGTCGGGCGCGCCACGCCGATGGCGTAGGACACCTGGATTTGGCATTTGCTCGCGAGGCCCGCAGCGACCACGTTCTTGGCAACGTAGCGCGCGGCGTAGGCGGCAGAGCGGTCGACCTTGGACGGATCCTTGCCGGAGAAAGCGCCGCCGCCGTGCGGAGCCGATCCGCCATAGGTGTCGACGATGATCTTGCGCCCGGTCAGGCCGCAGTCGCCCTTGGGCCCGCCGATTTCGAAACTGCCGGTCGGATTGACCAGGTACTTGATCTGTCCCTTGACGAGATGCTTGGGCAGAATCCGCTTGATGATCTGCTCGACCACCGCCTCTTCGATCTGCTTGTGCGTCAGGCCCGGGGCGTGCTGCGTAGACAGCAATACGGTGTCGATTGCGTCCGGCTTGCCGTCGACGTAGCGGATGGTCACCTGCGACTTGGCGTCGGGGCGCAGCCAGGGCAGGCGCCCGTCGCGCCGGACCTCCGACTGGCGTTCCACCAGCCGGTGCGCGAGGAAAATTGGCAAGGGCATTAGCTGCGGGGTTTCGTCGCAGGCGTAGCCGAACATCAGGCCCTGATCGCCCGCACCCTGTTCGAGGTCCAGTCCCTTGCCTTCGTCCACCCCCTGGGCGATATCCCTGGACTGCTCGCCATAGGCCACGATCACCGTGCAGGTGTGCGTGTCGAAACCGATCGCCGGATCGTCGTAACCGATGCGCTTGATGGTCCTGCGCGCCACTTCGTTGAAGTTGACGCGCGCGTTCGTGGTGATTTCGCCGGCGAGTACCACCAGATTGTCCTTGACCAGCGTCTCGGCCGCGACTCGGGAGGTCGGGTCCTGCGCTAGAATAGCGTCCAGCACCGCGTCTGAAATCTGGTCCGCGACTTTGTCGGGATGGCCTTCTGAGACCGATTCGGAAGTGAACAGGAAAGTGCTCATGGTCTGGAGATTATGCCGGCTTGAAAAAAGAGCGTCAGGATATCACGCCTTGACAGAATTCCCAAACGAAGCAGCATGTTGTTAGGGCTGGCGCGGCTCGCCTCCGCACTTCCGCTTTCGCTGCTGCACGCCCTGGGCGCGCTCCTCGGCCGGGTTGTCTACCTCGCCGCGCCGCGCTACCGCCATCGGGTTCGCGCCAACCTGCGCGCCGCCGGCTACGCCGAGGGCGCGCTTCTCGGCCAGGCCGTCGCCGAGGCCGGCAAGGGATTGCTGGAGTTGCCCGCGATCTGGATGAACCCGCATGCAAGGGTGGCGGGCTGGGTGGTGCAGGTTTCAGACTGGAATCTGGTCGAAGCGGCGCTGGCGCGCCGCCGCGGCCTCATTTTTCTTACACCGCACCTGGGCTGCTTCGAAATCACCGCGCAATACTATGCTTACCGCGCACCCGACCATGTCCCGCTGACGGTACTCTACCGCCCGCCCAAGAAAAAGGCGCTTGAGCCGCTGATGCGCTCGGGCCGCGAGCGGCCGAATCTGCGCGTGGCCAGCGCTGATCTCAAGGGCGTGCGCATCCTGCTGCGCGCGCTCAGGCAGGGCGAGGCGATCGGCATCCTGCCCGATCAGGCGCCTGGCGTGGGCGAAGGCGAGTGGGCGGAGTTCTTTGGCCGGCCGGCCTACACCATGACGCTTGCCGGGCGCCTGGCCGAGGCGTCGGGCGCGCAGGTGATCCTCGCCTACGCCGAGCGTTTGCCGCGGGGCCGGGGCTTCAAGCTGCAACTCTCGGCGATGCCTCCGCCGCTTGCCGGCGAGACGCCCGCGCGTACGCTCAACCGCGCGCTGGAAGGCCTGATCCGCCTGTGCCCGGCGCAGTATGCCTGGGGGTACAACCGCTACAAGGTTCCGGCCGGAGCGCCGCCGCCAACATCATGCTGACCCGCGTCGCCCTCGCCGCTGTCTGGCTGCTCAGCCTGCTGCCGCTCGCCGCGCTCGCTGCGATCGGCAAGGGCTTCGGCACGCTGCTCTACGCGCTGGGAAGCGAGCGCCGCCGCGTCTGCCGGATCAATCTGGCGCGCTGCCTGCCCGAACTGCTGGAGCGCGAGCGCGAAGCGCTGGCGCGGCGTCATTTTCAGGCCTTTGCCCGCACTTTTCTCGAGCGCGCCATCCCCTGGTGGGGATCGCCCGCGCGGGTGCGGCAGCTGGTGCGCGTCGAGGGGATGGAGCATCTCCAGGCCGTGCGCGGCGGGCCGCTGATCCTGCTCGCGCCACACTTCGTCGGCCTGGACATGGGGTGGATGCGCCTGGCGCTCGAATTCGACATGGTGTCGATCTACTCCAGGCAGAAGAACGAGGTATTCGACGCGGTGCTGTACGCCGGGCGCCGGCGCTTCGGCCAACAGACCCTGCTCTCGCGCCAGGAGGGCGTGCGGCCGGCGCTGCGCGCGATGCAGGCGGGACGGCCCTTTTACTATTTGCCGGATATGGACTACGGTCAGCGCGATACCATTTTCGTGCCTTTTTTCGGCGTCGACGCCGCCACCATCACCGGCGTGTCGCGCCTGGCGCGCCTTGCCGGAGCGCGCGTGCTTCCCTGCATCACGCGCATGCTTCCCCGCGGCGAGGGCTACGAACTGCGTTTTCTCCCGGCTTGGGAAAATTATCCCGGCGCGAGCATCGAGGCCGACACGCGGCGCATGAACGCCTTCATCGAAGAGCAGGTGCGGAAAATGCCGGAGCAGTATCTGTGGTTGCACAAACGCTTCAAGACCCGCCCGCCGGGTGAGCCACCTTGGTATTGAGCTATGGAAGTACAGTTCGGCGAATTCGCGGTTAGAATCGATTCATGCCATTCCATGGAGCAATAGCTGTGAAACTGATGTTTACCAAGATGCAGGGAGCGGGCAACGATTTCGTCGTGCTGGACGGCGTGAGCCGGCGCCTCGCCCTCTCCCCGGCGCAATTGCGCCGTCTGGCCGACCGGCATTTCGGCATCGGCTGCGACCAGATTCTGCTGGTCGAGCCGCCGCGCGTGGCCGGCACCGATTTCCGCTACCGCATATTCAACGCCGACGGCGGCGAGGTGGAGCAGTGCGGCAACGGCGCCCGCTGTTTCGCGCGCTTCGTGCGCGCGCGCGGGCTTACCGACAAGAGCGAAATTCGCGTCGAGACCGCCGCCGGGATCATCGCGCCGCGGCTGGAGCCCGATGGCATGGTGACGGTGAACATGGGCGCGCCGGTGTTCGCAGCAAAGCGCGTACCCTTCCAGAGCGACGGCGATGCCCTGGTGCAGCCGCTGGAGGTCGGCGGAACGACGGTGCAAATCACCGCCGTCTCGATGGGCAATCCGCACGCGGTGCAGGTGGTCGCGGACGTGGACGCCGCGCCGGTGCTGACGCAGGGCCCGCTGATCGAGCGCCATGCGCGCTTTCCCGAACGCGTCAACGTCGGCTACATGCAGGTGCTGGACCGCGGCCGCATCCGCCTGCGCGTGTACGAACGCGGCGCGGGCGAAACGCTCGCCTGCGGCAGCGGCGCCTGCGCCGCGGTCGCGGCCGGCATCCGCCGCGGCCTGCTGGATGCGCGCGTGCAGGTTTCCACCCATGGCGGCGATTTGACGATACGCTGGGAAGGCGGGGACAATCCGGTGTGGATGACCGGTCCTGCGGTCGCCGTGTTCGAGGGAGAAATGGAAATCGATGAGAGCTGAAGAAGTCGTACGCTACCTGCAGGACAACCCCGCTTTCTTCGAAGATTGCGCGGAAGTGCTGGCGCAGATCTACATTCCGCACCCGCATGGCGGCCGCGCCATCCCCATCGCCGAGCGCCAGATCCTCACCCTGCGCGAGAAAAGCAAAATGCTGGAAGGCAAGCTGGCCGAACTGATCCAGTTCGGGGAGGAGAACGACGCCATCAGCGAGAAAATGCACCGGCTGTGCGTGGCGCTGGTTTCCAGCGGCGACATGCAAGGCATGCTGCGCGCCTTGTACTACAACCTGCGCGAGGATTTCGCCGTGCCGCATGCGGCCGCGCGGATCTGGCGCCCCGATGGGGGCGAGGCAGCAGGAGACGGTTCTGGATTCGCGCCGGTAAGCGAGGAACTGCGCCAGTACGCGGCCGCGCTGGAGCGTCCGTTTTGCGGCCCCAGTGGCCACGTCGAAGTCGCATCCTGGTTCGGCGAAGCCGCGGCGCAGGTGCGCTCGGTCGCCTGCATGCCGCTGCGCGATGGCAGCAAGGCCTGCTTCGGCATGCTCGCGCTGGCGAGCGAGGACATATTGCGTTTCTACCCCGAAATGGGCACGCTCTATCTCCAACGCTTGGGCGAACTCACGAGCGCCGCGCTGCTGCGGCATTTGTAGCCATGCCGGCGGTTTCGGCGGTGGAGCGCAAGCCGGATCCCCGCAGTGAGTTGCTCGCGGCCTATCTCGAGCACCTGTCGCACCAGCGCCACCTCGCCGCAGGCACGCGCCATAATTACCATCAGGACATCGAAGCGCTGTTCGCGCTCAACCCGGGCGTGGCGCTTGAGCGCATGTTGCCGCAGCATATCCGCCGCAGCGTGGCGCAACTGCACGCCCGCGGCCTGTCGGGACGCACCATCGCGCACATGCTGTCGGCCTGGCGCGGCTTGTTCACCTGGCTTGCGCGGCATCGCGGCTACAGCGCCAATCCCTGTCTCGGCCTGCGCGCGCCCAAGTCGGCCAAGGGCCTGCCCAAGGCGCTTTCGCCCGAGGCGGCGGGGCAACTCCTGGATGCGCCGGCGGAGACGCCGCCCGACATCCGCGACAAGGCGATGTTCGAACTCGCCTATTCTTCCGGGCTGCGCCTGGCCGAACTGCTCAGCCTTGACCTGGCGCACGCCGAGACCATTCGCCGCGACGGCGAAGTGACCGTGACCGGCAAGGGCGGCAAGACGCGCAGCGTGCCGGTGGGCGCGAAGGCGCGCACGGCGCTCGAAATCTGGTTGCGCTCTCGCGCCCTGCTCGCGCGGCCCGAGGTGCCTGCGCTGTTCGTCGGCGCGCGCGGCGAGCGCATCGCCGCCGGCGTGGTGCGCGCGCGCCTGTCTCAATGGGCCAGACGCGCAGGCTTGCCGGTGCATGTGCATCCGCACGTGCTGCGCCATTCGTTCGCGACGCATGTGCTGCAATCCTCGGGCGACCTGCGCGCGGTGCAGGAGATGCTCGGGCATTCGAGCATTTCGACGACGCAGGTATACACCCATCTGGATTTTCAATATCTGGCCAAGGCCTACGATGCCGCGCATCCGCGGGCGAAGAAGAAATAGGACCGATGAAGCAATTGATCCTCAAGCAGGGGCGCGAGAAGTCGCTCCTGCGCCGCCATCCCTGGGTGTTCTCCGGGGCGGTGGCGCGCGTGGTGGGCAACCCTGAAGCGGGCGACACGGTGGCGGTGCGCGCCGCGGGCGGCGAATTTCTCGCCTGGGCCGCCTGCAGCCCGGTTTCGCAGATCCGCGCGCGCGTCTGGAGCTGGGACGAAAAAGCGCGCATCGACGGTGATTTTCTGCGCGCCTGCCTGCAACAGGCCCTGGGTGCGCGCGAGCGGCTGATCTCCGCCGAGGCGAGCGACGCCTTGCGCCTGGTGCACGGCGAATCCGATGGCCTGCCCGGCGTCATTGCGGATCGCTACGGCGACGTGGTGGTGCTGCAACTGCTCTCAGCGGGGGCGGAGCGCTGGCGCGCCGAACTCTCGGCCGGGGTGCGCGAACTGACCGGTTGCGCCTGCGTCTTCGAGCGTTCGGATGCCGACGTGCGCGAGCTCGAAGGGCTGCCCATGAAAAGCGGCGTGCTCCACGGAAAGCTGCCCGCCGCCGGCGTGCAGATGCGCGAGCACGGCCTCGTCTACGGCGTGGACGTGGCCGCAGGGCACAAGACCGGTTTCTATCTCGATCAGCGCGACAACCGCAGGCGCATCGGCGAACTCGCCCGCGGGCGCGAGGTGCTCAACTGCTTTTGCTACACCGGCGGCTTCACGCTCAATGCGCTCGCCGGCGGTGCTGCATCGGTGCTGTCGGTGGACAGCTCGGCCGGCGCACTGGCGCTGGCGCAGGACAACCTCGAGCGCAACGGTCTGGACGCGGCGCGCGCCGAATGGCAGGAGGCCGATGTGTTCAAGCATCTGCGCATCCTGCGCGACCAGGGGCGCAGCTTCAATCTCGTCGTGCTCGATCCGCCCAAGTTCGCGCCGACGGCAGCGTTCGCGGAAAAAGCCGCGCGCGGCTACAAGGATATCAATCTGCTCGCGCTGAAGCTGCTGCGTCCCGGCGGGCTGCTCGCGAGTTTCTCCTGTTCCGGTGGCATTTCGGCCGATTTGTTCCAGAAGATCCTCGCCGGCGCGGCGCTCGACGCCGGCGCCGAAGCCGCAATCGTCGGCCATTTCGCCGCCGCAGCCGACCATCCTGTTCTGCTGTCCTTCCCCGAAGGCGACTACCTGAAAGGGCTGCTGCTCAGACGCGCCTAGGCGATAATCGCAATTCGGATTGCGTTCAAAATTCAAGCAAGGTCAGACATGAAACCACAGGAAATGGTGCCGGTCACCATACTCACCGGCTTTTTGGGCAGCGGCAAGACCACGCTGCTCAACCGCATCCTCAAGGAGAGGCACGGACACAAAATAGCGGTCATCGAGAACGAGTTCGGCGAGGCCGGCATCGACAACGAGCTGCTGGTGCACGATGCGGGCGAGCAGATCGTCGAGACGAACAACGGCTGCATCTGCTGCACGGTGCGCGGCGACCTGGTGCGCATCCTCGGCGAGCTGCAGGCGAAGCGCGAGGCGAACGAGCTCGATTTCGAACGCATCGTCATCGAGACCACGGGCATGGCCGACCCCGGCCCTGTGGCGCAGACTTTCTTCATGGACGAGGACATCGGCAACTACTACCTGCTCGATTCCATCGTCACCCTGGTGGATGCCAAGCACGCGGACAAGCAACTGGACGATTTCCGCGAGGCGCAGGAGCAGGTGGGCTTCGCCGACCGCATCCTGCTGTCCAAGACTGACCTCGTCAGCGACGCGGAGCAGGAGCAGTTGAAGACCCGTCTGGTCAAAATAAATCCGCGCGCGCCGATCAAGGCGGTGCATTTCGGTGAAACGCCGCTCGCGGACATACTCGACATCCGCGGCTTCAACCTGAACGCCATCCTGGAGGTCGCGCCCGGTTTTCTGGAGCAGGTCGGGCACGAGCATGACGACGCGGTGTATTCCTTCGTTTTCCGCGCGGATCGGGCCTTCGATGGCGAGAAGCTGGAGGCGTTCCTCTCCGGCATGATCCAGACTCATGGCCCGGACCTGCTGCGCTACAAGGGCGTGCTGTCGCTCGCCGGCAACGACAACCGCGTGGTGTTCCAGGGCGTGCATATGCTGATGGGCGGGGACATGGGCAAGCCCTGGGCGCCGAAGGAGCGGCGCGGCAGCGTGATGGTGTTCATCGGCAGGAACTTACCCGAGGATTTGTTCGTCCAAGGACTGAAGCAGTGCCTGGTCAAATAGCGCATCACAACAAGATAGGCTAATATCCCCCGATGTCGGTTCTGTTCGATCAAAGCGGGCGCACGCTGAAGTGCCTGTTCCTCGCTCTTATCGTGCTGTTCGCCCAGCAGGCGGCGCAAATGCATGCGCTGGCGCACGCGCAGGATCAACTGGCGCAGCCGCCGCAGAAGGGCCAGCCGGTTTCGCACCCGCTCGAACAATGCCTTGCCTTCCATGCCATCGACAGCGCGCTGGTCGCACGCGCGGCGCTGCAGGATTTCGATTTTCTTCAAGCTGAGCGCGCAAGCTGGGTTCCCACCCGGGCGCCATCGCGCGCGGTCTACCGCCTTCCCTCGCGCGCTCCCCCGCGCGCCGTCTAGCTTTCCCTTTGTTTTTGCGCTTTCCGGCCCTGGGCCGGGCGGGTTCGTGGCCCATTCCGGGCAAACAGAGAAAGGAATCGAGACATGTACAGGCGAACGCTCTTGGCGGCTGCCTTGGCTGCCGCCCTGGCAGGGCCGGGGACGGCGGCGGCCGTGACGGACGCCGAAGTGAAGGAACTGCGCGAGCAGGTGCGGCATATAAAACAGGACTACGAAAAGCGCATCGACGCGCTGGAGCAGCGCCTCAAGCAGGCAGAGGCCGTGGCGGGCAAGGCGCAGGCGGCCGCGGTCAGCGCCGAGGCCGCCGCCAGCTCCGCGAGTACCCGGCCGGCGGGAGAGAATGCATTCAACCCCGCGGTATCGCTGATCCTCAACGGCGTGCTCGCAAATCTGTCGCAGGATCCGGCGCGACACCAGATTACCGGCCTCTCCCCGACGGGGGGCGAAGCGGGGCCGGGCAGCCGGGGTTTGAACCTGAGCGAAACCGAGCTCGTTTTCAGCGCCACTATCGATCCGAATTTTCGCGGTACGCTGATCGCCGCACTGGCCCCGGACAATTCGATTGCGGTGGAAGAGGGTTATATCCAGGGCATAGGCCTCGCGCACGGGCTGGGCTTCAAGGCCGGGCGCTTTTACTCCAGTGTCGGTTATCAGAACGAAATCCACGCCCATGCGCGGGATTTTGCCGACGCGCCGCTTGCGAGCAAGGTGTTTCTCGGCAATCAGCTGGCGGACGATGGCATGCGGCTGAGCTGGGTCGCCCCGACCGACACCTTTGTCGAACTCGGCGCCGAAATCGGCCGTGGCCGCTCTTTCCCGGGCACCAACCGCGACAAGAACGGGGCCGGTGCGGGCAATCTGTTTGCGCGTCTGGGCGGCGACATCGGCGCGAGCACGGCCTGGCGCCTGGGGCTGTCGCATCTGCGCACCACCGCGCAGAATCGCAGCTACGACGACCTCGATTCGACCGGCACCCAGGTCAACAACAGCTTCAACGGCGCCAGCCGCCTGTGGGTGCTGGACGGCGTGCTCAAATGGGCGCCGAACGGTAATTCCACCTACAGCCATTTCAAATTGCAGGGGGAATATTTCCGGCGCAACGAGAGCGGCAATCTCACCTACGATACAGCCGCTGCCTCGTTGGGGACGCAAAGGGACTCTTATCGCTCGGCGCAATCCGGATGGTACGCGCAAGGCGTGTATCAGTTCATGCCGCGCTGGCGCGTCGGCTACCGCTACGACCGGCTCAACGCCGGCACGGTAAACCTCGGTTTGGTGGATAGCGGCACCCTTACTGCGGCCGACTTTCCCGTGCTGACCAAGTACAACCCGACGCGCAACACGCTGATGTTCGACTTCAGCCCCAGCCATTTCAGCCGGCTGCGGCTGCAGTTCGCGAGCGACAAATCGCGACTGGGTGTGACGGACAACCAGGTGTTCCTGCAGTACATCATGAGCCTTGGCGCGCACGGCGCGCACAAGTTCTGAGGGCGGGCAACAATCTGAACAAAGGAAATGCAATGAAAGCAATGAAGAGACTGATCGCTCTTGCGCTGCTGGTGGCAGCATGGTCGCCTCTGTTGGCGCAGCCGGCGTTCGCCCAGCTCAAAGTGTTCGCGTGTGAGCCGGAATGGGGTGCATTGACGCAGGAACTTGGCGGCGACAAGGTATCCGTATATAACGCCACCACCGCTTTGCAGGACCCGCATTACATCGAGGCGAAGCCCAGCCTCATCGCCCGGGTGCGCAGCGCCGATCTGGTCGTGTGCACGGGTTCCGATCTGGAAGTCGGCTGGATGCCGGTGCTGCTGGCGCAATCCGGCAATGCGCGCGTTCAGCCGGGGGCGGCGGGATATCTGGAAGCAGCGCCCCTCGTTCCGAGGTTGGAAATCCCCAAGGTGCTGGATCGCTCGCTGGGCGACATCCACCCCGGGGGCAATCCGCACGTCCATCTCGACCCGCGCAATATTGCAAAAGTCGCGGAAGTGCTGAGGGACAGGCTGATGCAGATCGATGCTCCCAATGAGGCTTTCTACAAATCACGCACCGCGGCGTTCCTGCAGCGCTGGGCCGAAGCGACACGGCGCTGGGAACTTCAGGCCGCGCCGCTGAGGGGCATGGGCATGGTTACTTATCACAAGAACCTTTCCTATCTGAACCAATGGCTGGGGCTGCGTGAAGTCGGCGCCCTGGAGCCCAAGCCCGGCGTTCCGCCGGCGCCGGCGCATCTCGCCGATCTGGTCGGGCGGATGCAGGTCGAGCCGGCGAAGGTTATCCTCTATTCGGCTTACAACAATTCGCAAGCGGCGCAGTTCCTGTCCGATCGCACCAAGATTCCGGTCGTCATGCTGCCCTATACCGTCGGCGGCAGCGACCGGGCGAAAGACCTGTTCGGCCTGTTCGACGACACCCTGGCGCGGCTGCGGGCGGTATTCAAGTGAACGATCCGGCGGCAGTCTTTTCGATACTCGGGCCGGCACTCATCGCCGGAGTGCTGGTGACGGCAGTCCTGGTTCCTTTCGGCTTCGAGGTGCTCAGGCGCGGCATCGTGTTCATCGACCTCGCCGTGGCGCAGATCGCGGGCGTGGGCGTGATTTTCGCCGATTTCCTCGGCTGGGAGCCGCAAGGCGTGGCGGTGCAGATTTCCGCGCTCGCCGCCGCGCTGGCCACGGCGTTTGTGCTCACCTGGACGGAAAAGCGCTGGCCCGAAGTGCAGGAGGCGATCATCGGCGTGGTGTTCGTGCTCGGGGCGAGCGGAGCCATTCTGCTCCTGGCGAGCAACCCGCACGGGGGCGAGCACCTCAAGGATCTGCTCGTCGGCCAGATCCTGTGGGTGAACTCGGCCCGGCTGCCGCTGGTGGCTTTGATCTATGCGGGCATACTCGCAATCTGGTTCGGCCTGGGAGCGCGCCTGGGGCGCGTCGGGTTTTATGCCTTGTTTGCCTGCGCGGTCACGTTTTCGGTGCAACTGGTCGGGCTCTACCTGGTGTTCGCGTCGTTGGTCGTGCCGGCGCTGGCGACCTACTATGCGTCGCGCCGCAGACTTGTGAAAGCCTACTGCGTAGGCCTGCTCGGGTATGCACTGGGCCTGGTGGCGTCCCTGGGTCTGGATCTGCCTTCGGGCCCTATGGTGGTATGGGCGATGGCGCTGGTCGCGGTGCTGGCCGCCGGCCTGGAGCGCCGGCCGCGACCGGGGCAGGCAGGTTGATTCCCGCAAAACCGCCCCAACATCCAAAGGTTCACACTGCAGAATCCTATATATATGGAACAATTTCGAGGCACCACCATCCTGTCCGCGCGGCGCGGCCAAAGCGTCGCGCTGGGCGGGGACGGCCAGGTCACTCTGGGCAATATCGTCATCAAGGCCGGCGCGCGCAAGGTGCGGCGCCTGTATCACGACCGTATCCTGGCCGGTTTCGCCGGCGGCACGGCCGATGCCTTCACCCTGTTCGAGCGCTTCGAGGCCAAGCTGGAAAAACACCAGGGCAACCTGCTGCGCTCGGCGGTGGAACTCGCCAAGGACTGGCGCACCGACCGGATTCTGCGCCGCCTGGAGGCGATGCTGGCAGTGGCCGATCGTGAAACATCGCTGATCATTACCGGTGCGGGCGATGTGCTCGAACCCGAGTTCGGCCTGATCGCCATCGGCTCGGGCGGGCCTTACGCCCAGTCGGCGGCGCGGGCGCTGCTGGAAAACACCGCGCTCACGCCGCAGGAAATCGTCGCCAAGTCGCTCGGCATCGCCGCCGATCTGTGCATCTATACCAACCAGCAGATCGTGATCGAAACTCTCGAGTGAACTGACAGGTCCAATGGCGACGCCGTACGCGCCTCCCGAACCCCGGAAACATGCCATGTCACATATGACCCCGCAGGAAGTCGTCCATGAATTGGACAAGCACATCATCGGCCAGGACCGCGCCAAGCGCGCGGTCGCGATCGCCCTCAGGAACCGCTGGCGCCGGCAGCAGGTGGCCGAACCTCTGCGCCACGAGATCACGCCGAAGAACATACTCATGATCGGTCCGACCGGCGTGGGCAAGACCGAAATCGCGCGGCGCCTGGCCAGGCTCGCCGATGCGCCTTTCATCAAAGTCGAGGCGACCAAGTTCACCGAAGTCGGCTACGTCGGCCGCGACGTCGATACCATCGTGCGCGACCTGGTCGAGATCAGCGTCAAGCAGACGCGTGAGCAGGCCATGCGCAAGGTCCAGACCCGGGCCGGGGACGCGGCCGAGGAACGCATCCTCGATGCGCTGTTGCCGCCGGCGCGCCGCGTGGTCCCGTTCGACGCGGCGGATGCGAGTCCGGCATTCGCCGCGGAAAACACGGAAACATCGGCGACAAGGCAGAAATTCAGGAAGAAACTGCGCGAAGGCGAACTGGACGACAAGGAGATCGAGATCGAAGTGGCCGCTTCGCAGGCGCAGATGGAAATCTTCGCGCCGCCCGGGATGGAGGAACTGACCGCGCAGATCCAGGGCATGTTCCAGAATCTGTCCGGCGGCCGCAGGAAGACGCGCAAGCTGAAAATCCGCGAGGCGCTGAAACTCGCCGCGGAAGAAGAGGCGGCGCGGCTGGTGAACGACGAGGACCTGAAGACCGGCGCGCTGGCCAACGCCGAGCAGAACGGCATCGTGTTCATCGACGAGATCGACAAGATCGCCAGCCGCTCCGAGGTCGCTGGTGCCGACGTGTCGCGCCAGGGCGTGCAGCGCGACCTCCTGCCCCTGGTCGAGGGCACCACGGTGTCGACGAAGTACGGCATGGTCAAGACCGACCACATCCTGTTCATTGCCAGCGGCGCGTTCCACATGGCCAAGCCTTCGGACCTGATCCCTGAACTGCAGGGGCGGCTGCCGATACGCGTCGAGCTCGACTCGCTGTCGGTCGCGGATTTCGAGAGCATCCTCACCCAGACCGATGCCTGTCTCACGCGCCAGTATCAGGCGCTGCTTGCAACCGAGGGCGTGAAGCTCGCGTTTCAGCCCAAGGGCATCAAGCGCCTGGCAGAGATCGCCCACGCGGTCAACGAGAAAACCGAGAACATCGGCGCGCGGCGCCTGTACACGGTGATGGAAAAGCTGCTGGAGGAAATTTCCTTCGACGCGGGCAAGCGCAATGACGAGAGCATCACCATCGACGCAGCCTATGTCGATGCGCGTTTGAAGGAACTGGCGCTATCCGAAGACCTGGCGCGATACGTGTTGTAACCATCCATGGAGAAAAAGATGAAACATTCCACCCGAGCCGTCCTGTTCGGTTCCATCGGCCTGGTGCTGGGCGGCGGGCTCGCGACCAGCGTGGTCCACGCGCAGGAAGTGACCATTCGGGAACCCTGGGTGCGCGGCACGGTGCGCGGCCAGAAGGCCACCGGCGCGTTCATGCAGCTCACTGCCACCGAATCGGCCACCCTGGTCGCGGTCGAGAGCCCGGTCGCGGGAGCGGTGCAGATTCACGAAATGAAACTGGAAAACGACGTCATGAAAATGCGCGCCATCCAGAGGCTGGATCTTCCCGCCGGCAAGGCGATCGAGCTAAAGCCGGGCGGCTATCATGTCATGCTGATGGACCTGAAGCAGCCGCTGAAAAAAGGCGAGGCGGTGCCGATCAGCCTGCGCTTCGAGGGCAAGGACAAGACCTTCAAGACGATCGAAATCAAGGCGCAGGTGCGCGAGCTGGGGGCCAGCCCGCAGCAGCACGAGCACAAACATTAGACAGGCCTTGAAAACGGCCGGGTCCTCCCCATCTTCAGCCTACTGGCTGCAAGGCCGCCAACTAATTTGGAAGGAGAATGACCATGGCGAATATTTCGCGTAATGACCCTTTCGGGGACGTATTCGACGATCTGCTGAAGGGCTTTTTCGTGCGACCGGTGGCATATGAAGGTCGGCCGGCCGCGGCTGGAAGGATCAGGATCGACGTGAGCGAGAAGGAAGGCGCTTACGTGGTGCACGCGGAAATCCCCGGGGTGAAGAAGGAAGACATTCAGGTCAGCATCGACGGCGACCAGGTGTCGATCAGCGCCGAGGCCGGAGCCGAAAAGGAAGTCAAGGAGAACGAGCGGGTGCTGCACCGCGAGCGTTACTACGGCAAGGTTGAGCGCGCATTCCGCCTGGGGACCGAAATCGATCAGGCCGCCGCCAACGCCAAGTACGCCGACGGCGTGCTCGAACTGACCCTGCCGAAGAAGGCTGCGGCCGCCGGGCGCCAGCTGACCATCCAGTAAGGGGCAGTTCCGGTATCGGGAAAAGGCGGCGCGAGGCCGCCTTTTTTCGTTGTAAGGGCGGTAAAATAAAGCAATCAGCGAATAAGCCAAGGGCGGGCCTCCATGTCCAACCGTACCGAACCCGCGCTCAAGGCGCAGATCCTCGCCGAGGCGCTGCCCTACATCAAGCGCTTTCACGGCAAGACCATCGTGGTCAAGTACGGCGGCAACGCCATGACCGAGCCGGCGCTGCAGAAGAGCTTCGCCCACGATGTGGTGCTGTTGAAACTGGTGGGCATGAACCCGGTGGTGGTTCACGGCGGCGGCCCGCAAATCGAGGCGCTGCTGAACCGCATCGGCAAGAAGGGCGAGTTTGTTCAGGGCATGCGTGTCACCGATGCCGAAACCATGGACGTGGTCGAGATGGTGCTCGGCGGCGCGGTGAACAAGGACATCGTCACGCTGATCAATCAGGCCGGCGGCAAGGCGGTAGGCCTCACCGGACAGGACGGCGCCTTCATCCACGCGAAGAAGCTGCTGCTGGCGGATCGGGACCAGCCGGAACAGATGCTCGACATCGGTCAGGTGGGTGAAATCGACTCCATCGATCCGAAAGTGATCTTCGCCCTGGAACAGGGCGGCTTCATCCCGGTGGTCGCGCCGATCGGGGTCGGCGCCAACGGCGAGTCCTTCAACATCAACGCCGACCTGGTGGCGGGCAAGCTCGCCGAAATCCTCAAGGCGGAGAAGTTGGTGCTGCTCACCAACACCCCGGGGGTTCTGGACAAGGACGGCAAGCTGCTGACCGGCCTGACGGCCAAGCGCATCGACGCCTTGTTCGCCGACGGCACACTCTCCGGCGGCATGCTGCCCAAGATCAGTTCGGCGCTGGATGCCGCCAGGAGCGGGGTGAGAAGCGTGCACATCATCGATGGCCGCGTCGAACACGCGCTGCTGCTGGAAATCCTGACTGACGAAGGCGTGGGCACGCTGATACGCAGCAAGTGAGCTTGCCGGACATGAGTTCCGCAGATTCATCCCGGGGCGCTGCGCGCCTCGGGGCCTTAGGCAATTTGCTTGCCGCCTTTATCCCACAATCCCTCGAAATAGCCTTCCCCGGAATCGTAAATCGTCAGTACTTTGCCGCGCGGCGCCGCGCTGAAGGAAATATGCACCCATTTCGCGTATTCGAGGATGCATTGATCGAACTCGATATCCGAGTCACGGATGGCTCTGATGATCTCCAGAGGAGGTCCGAATTCGGCGCAGGTGAAATCGGCGGCCTCACCCCGCGTGTGCTGCGAGGTTCTTGCACCGCCGACGCGCAGATTCAACTCGGGGCAGCGGTAGCCGCTGGAGATCTCCAGCGGAAACCCGGTCAGCGTCCGCACCTGTTCCAGACCCCGGGCCAACCGCCGCAGCTTTTTCACGATTCCCGCTGCGGGCGCGTTATCGATGCGCTCGCGCTCCGCGGTTTCGGAATAGATCAGCTGCTCGAGTGAGAAATTCGGTGTCAGCCACATGCGCCAATTCTAGGATGGATGCGCGCTAATGCCAACACGAGCCACCTGGGTGTTCGACCTCGACAATACGCTGCACAACGCCTCGCCGCATATCTTCCCGCATATCAATCGCAGCATGACCGCCTATCTGCGGGAACATTTGCAGCTGGGCGATGAGGAGGCCGGGAATTTGCGTGCGCATTACTGGCGCAGCTACGGCGCCACCCTGCTCGGGATGATGCGCCATCACGGCACCGACCCCGGGCATTTCCTGCGCGCAACGCATACGTTTCCCGACCTGTCCAATATGGTGGTGTACGAGCGCGGGCTCGCCGCGATGCTGCGCCGCCTGCCGGGCAGGAAACTGGTGCTGTCCAACGCGCCGCGCGAGTACGCCAGCGCCGTGCTGCAGCTGATCGGCATCGAGCGCGAATTCGATGCCGTGCACAGTATCGAGTCCACCGGATATCAGCCCAAGCCGTTGCTCGCCGCATTCCGCAGCCTGCTGCGCACCCACGGCCTGATCGTCTCGCGCTGCGTCATGGTCGAGGACAGCCGGGAAAACCTGCGCCCGGCCAAGCGCCTGGGGATGAAAACGGTGTGGGTGACGCGCGAGCCGCGCGCGCCGGCGTACGTGGACGCGAAGACCACCACGGTACTCGCGCTGCCGCGCCTGCTGGGGCGGTTGGGTATTTAAAAGGGTTAGCGCTTACAAACCGTATAGGCTAGAATTTACGTACATCTGCAAACCTAGGGAGGCGCAGCATGGCGACGCGATCCGGCGAACGGAAAAACCAGATTTTGCAAGTACTGGCCTCCATGCTCGAGGCTCCCAAAGGGGAAAGAATCACCACCGCCGCGCTCGCCGCGCGGCTCGAGGTATCCGAAGCGGCCCTTTACCGCCACTTCGCCAGCAAGGCGCAGATGTACGAGGGACTCATCGGCTTCGTCGAGGAAACGGTGTTCGGCCTGATCAACAAAATCAGCGCGGAGCAGGACAGCGGCCTGAAACAAACCCACGCCATTGCCGCCATGCTGCTGTCTTTCGCCGAAAAGAACCCGGGCATGACGCGCGTGCTGATCGGCGACGCTCTGGTCAACGAGGACGCGCGCCTGCAGACGCGCATCAACCAGTTGCACGATCGCCTGGAGGCGACGCTGAAGCAAACGCTGCGGCTGGCGGCGACGCAGGGGGAGATCGACAAGGACGCCGACGTCGGCGCCCAGGCCAATCTGATACTGGCCTACATCACCGGCCGCTGGCATCAGTACACAAAGAGCGGCTTCAAACGCCTGCCGACGGAGCTGTGGCAGAAGCAGGCGCCGATGCTGCTGGGTTAGCGCTGACAGTGGTGACAGCGTAGGGGCACTTATTATGCGGAGCACACCTTGCACGCCGGATCCCTGGACAGCCTGACCGAGCGCCACTCCATGCCCAGGCAATCGAACAACAACAGGCGGCCGTTGAGCGACTCGCCCGCTCCGGCAAGCAGTTTCAGGGCTTCGGCCGCCTGCACTGTGCCGATGATGCCGGTGAGCGGCGCGAACACCCCCATCACCGCGCAGCGCGTTTCCTCGGCTTCGGTGTCTTCCGGAAACAGGCAGTTGTAGCAGGGGGCATCGGCACGGCGCAGGTCGAACACGCTGACCTGCCCGTCGAAGCGCACGCCCGCTCCCGATACCAGCGGCTTGCGGCATTTCACGCAGGCGCGGTTGACCGCATGGCGGGTGGCGAAATTGTCGGAGCAGTCGAGCACGACGTCAGCGCTCGCGACGAGCTGGGCCAGCCTTTTGCCTTCCAAGCGCTCGGAGATGGCCGTAACCTCGACCTGCGGGTTGAGTTGCGCCAGAGTGTCCTTGCCCGAATAGGCCTTTGCCCGGCCCACCGCCGCAGTGGTATGCAGGATCTGGCGCTGCAGATTGGTGAGATCGACGGAATCGCCGTCGGCAAGCGTGATGCGGCCGACGCCGCCCGAGGCGAGATACATCGTTGCGGGGGAGCCCAGGCCGCCGGCGCCGATCACCAGGGCATGCGCGGCCAGCAGCTTTTCCTGCCCCTCGATGCCGATCTCCGGCAGCAGAATATGCCTGCTATAGCGCAGCAGCTGGTCGTCGTCCATGGGAGGGGGGCGGGGGAGAGAGGCGCGGTCTTGCGCTTGCCGCCGGTTCCCCTGCCTCTGCCTAGTTTCGCTGAATGATCTGCAGGCCCTTCAGCATGTTGATCGCCTGCGAAAGCTGGAAGTCCTTGTCGGAGCCGAACTCGATGGGTTTCACCGGCTCATCGGCGGACTCGCCCTTCGGTTTGCCGTTGGCCGGCGCCGCGGGTTTCGCCTTCGCGGCGCCGCTGGCTTTGTCCTTGTCGTTGCTCAGGTGTTTGTCGAGATCCGCTTCGCGCAGGAACACGCGGCTCTCGGCACCGGGCTCGTTGACGACAATATCCGGCGTGATGCCCTTGGCCTGGATCGAGCGGCCGCTGGGCGTGTAATAACGCGCGGTGGTCAGCTTGATCGCGGTGCTGTTGCCCAGCGGCATGATGGTCTGGACCGAGCCCTTGCCGAAAGTCTGGGTACCCATGATCAGGGCGCGTTTGTGGTCCTGCAGCGCGCCCGCCACGATCTCGGAGGCCGAGGCCGATCCGCCGTTGACCAGCACCACCATGGGCACGGTCTTGACCGCGGCCGGCAGGCCCTTCAGATAATCGTCGCGGCTGCCGCGCAGGTAGTCTTCGGTGATGGCGAGGTATTTGCGCTTGGCGTCCTCGGTGCGGCCATCGGTCGTGACCACGACCGATTTGGGCGGCAGGAAGGCGGCGGAGATGCCGACCGCGCCGTTGAGCAAGCCGCCCGGATCGTTCCTCAAGTCCAGCACCAGGCCTTTCAGCTGGCCGTCCTTGTAGAGGGTATTGATGTGCCGCACCACGTTTTCCCCGGAATGCTCCTGGAATTGCACCACGCGCAGGTAGCCGTAGCCCGGCTCGATGACCCTGGACTTGACGCTTTGCACCTTGATCACGTCGCGCATCAGGGTGAGTTCCAGCGGCTTGGTTTCACCCTTGCGCAGCACCGTGAGCTTGATCGAAGTCTTGGGCTTGCCGCGCATGCGCTTGACCGCGTCGTTCAGGCTCATGCCTTTCACCGGCGTTTCGTCCAGTTTGATGATCAGGTCGCCCGTCTTGATGCCGGCGCGGAAGGCCGGGGTGTCCTCGATCGGGGAAACCACCTTGACGAAACCGTCCTCCATGCCGACCTCGATGCCCAGGCCGCCGAACTCGCCTTGCGTGCCGACCTGCAGTTCGCGGTAGGCGTCGCGGTCGAGGTAGGCGGAGTGCGGATCCAGGCCGGTGAGCATGCCGTTGATGGCCTCGGATATGAGCTTCTTGTCTTCCACCGGCTCGACGTAATTGCTCTTGATCGCGCCGAACACCTCGGCGAAGGAACGCAGTTCCTCGACCGGCAGCGGCGAGCGGGCGCCTTCTTTCTGGGCGATTGCCGAGAAATTGAGGGATAGCAGCACCCCCGCTACGGCGCCCAGCAGAAGCAGACCGACCTTTTGCAACTTGCTTTTCATGAACCACTCCGCCCTTCTACTTCAAAGACACCCAGCGCAAGGGATCAAAGGCCATTCCTTGATGCCGAATTTCGAAGTATAAACCCGAATCCGGGTTGCCGCCGCTATTGCCGACCGTCGCCACCGCATCGCCGGCCGTGACCGCGTCACCCACCTGCTTGAGCAGCGCCTCGTTATTTCCGTAGATGGTGAGATAGCTCTGGCCGTGGTCGATGATCATCAGGTTGCCGAAGCCGCGCATCCATTCGGCGAACACCACCCGGCCGGCCGCGACCGCGCGCACCTCTCCGCCGCTGGCGCTGCGGATGAACAAACCCTTCCACGTGACCCCGCCGTCACTGCGTGGAGTGCCGAATCGGTTGATAAGTTCCCCTCGCGTCGGCAGTCTGAGCTTTCCTTTGAGCGCGGCGAATACGCCGGAGGCGCCGCTGGATTCGGGCAGCTTTTCGTTACGCCGGCCGGTCGCGCGCGGAGAAATCGTTTTTGCCAGCTCTTCGACGAGGCGCGACAGACGCGCCTCGTCGCGCTGTAATGACTTCATTTCGCGGCGCTGCGAACGAATCTGCGTTGCCAGCCTGGCGAGCACCTTGCGCCGTTCCGCCCGTTGCGCCAACAACTCCTTGCGGCCTTCGCGCTCCCGCGCCTCCAGTTCGGCCAGTTCGGCGCTCTTGCCGAGCGCCTCGCGCGCCAGTTCAGCCAGCCCGGTCAGATTCTTGCGCAGCGCGCGGATGAAATCGGCCTGGGCGCGCGAGATGTAGCGGTAATAGTGCAGATCGCGCGCGGTCTGATTCGGGTCGCGGCCCGACAAGAGCAGTCTCAGGTAGTCCTGCTGCCCGGAAACGTAGCGCATGGCCAGCAGTTGTCCAAGCTGGCGCTGCTGCGCGGCGATGCCCGTCTCCAGCGCGCGCGACTGCCGGCCCACGCGGGCGAGATCGGCCTGCGCCGCGCGCTGCTGTGCGCCGATGTTGCGCAGCAGGCGATTGGCCTCCGATACGCCGTGTTCCGATGCGCGCAACCCGTCGCTCGCCTCCGACCGGTCTTCCTCGGCCCCGCTCAGGGTTTGTTTCAGGGCTTCGATGCGTCCGCGCAGGGTGTCCAGGTCGGTCTTGTCGGCGGAGCGGGCGGGATCTGCGCAGATCGGCGTTAAGGCCAGAAAAAATGTGTAACCGCAGAGAACGCGAAGAAGGGGCCCGGATGTCCTCCGCGCCCCCCGCGTCCCCTGCGCCGGATTCAAGTCTTCGCCTTGCCCTGACTGGCCACGGCCTGCATGGCTTTTTCGACCTCGTCCGCGTCGCCCAGATAGTAATGGCGGATGGGCTTGAGCACGTCGTCGAGTTCATATACCAGCGGCACGCCGGTGGGAATGTTGAGGCCGACGATGTCCTGGTCGCTTACCTTGTCGAGGTACTTCACCAGCGCCCGCAGCGAGTTGCCGTGCGCGGCGATCAGGACCCGCTTGCCGGCGCGGATATCCGGGGCAATCGATTGGTTCCAGTAGGGCAGCACGCGCGCGACCGTGTCCCTGAGGCATTCGGTCAACGGTATCTGGCTCGTCGTAAGCCCGCGGTAACGCGCATCATTCCCCGCGTGGCGCGCGTCGTTCTGAGCGAGCGCGGGCGGCGGGACATCGTAGCTGCGCCGCCAGGCGAGTACTTGTTCGTCACCGAACTTGGCCGCCGTTTCGGCCTTGTTCAAGCCCTGCAGCGCGCCGTAGTGGCGCTCGTTCAGGCGCCAGGAATGCAGCACCGGTATCCACATGAGGTCCATGTCCTCCAGCGCCAGCCACAGGGTCTTGATGGCGCGCCTGAGCACCGAGGTGTGCGCCAGATCGAACACGAAACCCGCAGCGCGCATGAGTTCGCCGGCCTTTTTGGCCTCTTCCACGCCTTTGTCGGTCAGATCGACGTCGGTCCAGCCGGTGAAGCGGTTTTCCTTGTTCCAGACCGACTCGCCGTGCCTGAGCAGAATGACTGTTTTCATGCCGATCCTTATTTACCGTACGGGGGGCCTGTGAATATTTTATAATAATCCGGTATCGGAAAGAGTGAATGGCTTGCATTGGAGCGGGATATTTTTCGGTCCGCTCGATGCGCCGCAGCCCCTTGGGCAGGCCGCGCGCACAAGCCGATCGCCGGGACGGCGGGGAGTATCCCGCGCGATTTCGGCCAAACTTTGGGAGCAGGCGTGAAATTCGTGTTGGACAACATATTTCTCATTGCGGTCGCATTTGTCAGCGGCGCGATGCTGGTCTGGCCGCTGGTGCGGCGCGGTACGGGTGGTCCCTCGATCAGTACGCTCGAGGCGACGCAGTTGATCAACCGGCAGGATGCGTTGGTGCTGGACGTGCGCGAACAGGCCGAATACGCGCAATCGCATATCCTCAACTCGCGCTGCCTGCCGCTGTCGCAGATCGAGGCACGCGTCGGCGATATCGAAAAATTCAAGGACAAACCGGTGGTCGTGTGTTGTGCCACCGGCAATCGCTCGATCGCGGCTGCAGCGGCCCTGCGAAAAGCCGGTTTTTCCAAGGTGTTCAATCTGGGCGGCGGTTTTGCCGCCTGGCAGCAGGCAGGCTTGCCGGTGCAGAAATAGGCACCCTTATGCCCAAGATCAGCATGTACAGCACCGGAACCTGCCCGTACTGCCAGCGCGCGGAAACGCTGCTCAAGTCCAAAGGCGTCACCGAGATCGAAAAGATCCGCGTCGACCTCGAACCCGCGCGGCGCGACGAGATGATGCAGAAGACCGGCCGGCGCACGGTGCCGCAGATTTACATCGACGAAGTTCACGTCGGCGGTTTCGACGACCTGGCGGCCCTCGATCGCGTCGGCGAACTCGAACCCTTGCTGCGCGGCCAGACCTGACTTCCGCGGCAATTCCCTTCAATTACTGGAACCAAAATGAACGAACCGCAGCAGCAGCAGCCGATATTCGGCATCGAAAAGATTTATGTCAAAGACCTGTCGCTGGAGATTCCGCATGCACCGGACGTGTTCCTGACCGGCGAACAGCCGCAGGTGGAAGTGCAACTGCATAACGAGGCCACGCGCATAGGCGAAGGCCCGTACCAGGCGGTGCTGACGATCACCGTGACGGCCAAGGCGGGCGACAAGACCCTGTTTCTGGTGGAGGTGGCGCAAGCCGGCATTTTCCAGATCCGCAACGTGGCGGAAGCCGATCTCGAACCGCTGCTTGCCACGGCCTGCCCGAACATACTCTTTCCCTATGCGCGCGAAACGGTGTCAGACGTCATCAGCCGCGCCGGATTTCCGCCCGTTTACCTGGCGCCGGTGAATTTCGAGGCGATTTACCTGCAGCGCCTGCAGCAGGCCCAGGAACAAGCTGCGCCCAAGATCGAGATCGCGCATTGAGCCTGCACCGCCTGCTTTTTCCGCTGCTGCTGTTGGCTGCGGGCGCCGCGCCGGCGGGGGAGTTCCGCTCGGTCGCAGAAAATGCGACGCCGATGTACGACGCGCCCTCGGTCAAGGCGAACAAACTGTTCGTCGCGAGCAGGCTCTACCCGCTGGAGGTCATCGTTCAGGTCGACAACTGGACCAAGGTGCGCGATCTTGCGGGGGACCTCGCGTGGGTGGAAAAAAAGGCCCTGTCCGAAATCCGCACGGCAGTGGTCACGGCGACGCTGGCCGATGTGCGCCAGAAGGCTGAAGACGACGCGCCGCTGGTGTTCCAGGCGCGCCGCGGCGTTGCGTTGCAAATCGTCGAACTCGGCGCGGGTCTCTGGGTCAAGGTGCAGCACCGCGACGGCCAGGCCGGGTTCGTGCGCGTGAACCAGGTCTGGGGACTGTGACCGCCCGCGGCGCCGTTCCGCGGTAAGCAGGCATGAACATCACCGTACTCGGCGCAGGCGCCTGGGGCACGGCCATTGCCGCCAGCCTCAGCGCCAGACACGAGATCGTGTTATGGGGACGCGATTCCGGTCAGTGCCATGCCATCGCCGCGACCCGCCGCAATCAGCGTTACCTGCCTGAAATCGAGTTGCCGCCGCAGCTCACGATCGAGACCGAGTTTGCTGCGGCCATTGCCGCCGCTGAACTCGTGCTGGTGGCAACCCCGACCGCTGCGCTGCGCGACATTCTGGTCAGGCTCGCGCCCGCGCAAAGACCGGCCGTGTGGCTGTGCAAGGGTTTCGAGCCGCAAAGCGCCCAACTGCCGCACCAGATAGCCGCGGAAGCGCTGGCGCCAGGCAGCGCCCGCGGTGTTCTGTCAGGGCCGAGCTTCGCGCTCGAGGTGGCGCGCGGTCTGCCGACGGCGCTCACGCTCGCTTCGGCCGACGCCGATTTTTGTGCTGCCACGGCCCGCGCGCTGAACGGCCCGCGACTGCGCGTCTACTTCAGCAGCGATATCGCCGGGGTTGAGATCGGGGGCGCAGTAAAGAACGTCATGGCCATCGCCACCGGAATCGCCGATGGTCTGGGATTGGGTGCCAACGCCCGCGCGGCCCTGATCACCCGCGGTCTGGCGGAAATCACGCGCCTGGGGGTGAAGCTGGGAGGACGTGCCGAAACCTTCACCGGATTAACCGGTGCCGGCGATCTGATCCTGACCTGCACCGGCGACCTGTCGCGCAATCGCCAGGTGGGTCTCGCGCTGGCTCAGGGTAAGAAGCTGGACGACATTCTGCGCGACTTGGGCCATGTGGCCGAGGGCGTGCATACCGCTGCAGCGGTAGAGAGGCGCGCACTGCAATTGGGCATCGACATGCCGATTACACGCGCGGTGTGCGCGGTTCTGTTCGGCAGCGTTTTGCCGCGCGAGGCGGTGGAGCAACTGCTGGCTCGCGACCCCAGGGGGGAGATCTAGAATCCGCCCGCGAAGCCTTGCTGCCGCCAGGCTTCGTACACCGCCACGGCGACGGCGTTGGAAAGATTGAGACTGCGATTGCCCGGCCGCAGCGGCAGGCGCAGGCGCTGCTCCGGCGGCAGGCTCTCGAGTATTTCCGGCGGCAGGCCGCGGGTCTCCTGCCCGAACAGGAGCACGTCGCCCGCGCGGTAACTGGGTTCGGTATGGCGGCACAAGCCGCGCGTGGAGAAGGCGAACATGCGCCTGCCTTCGAGGTGCGCGCGGCAGACCATCCAATCCTTGTGCACCACCAGGCCGGCATATTCATGGTAATCCAGTCCGGCGCGCTTCAGTTCGCGGTCATCGAGGCGAAAGCCCAGCGGTTCCACCAGGTGCAAGGTTGCGCCGGTGTTGGCGGCGAGGCGGATGATGTTGCCGCTATTGGGCGGAATCTGCGGCTGGTAGAGGACGATGTCAAACACCGCGCGGTGTCCGTGCGACGACCCAGTTCTCGACCCGCGCGGCGCCGCTGCGCTTCAAGGTCCGGGCGAACTCGTCCAGGGTCGCGCCGGTGGTCATGACGTCGTCCACGACGGCGACACGCAGGCCCGTCAGATCCCGCTCGCAGGCGAAGGCCTGGCGCATGTTCGCCGCGCGCTCCCGCAAGGGCAGCGCGGTCTGCGGAGCGGTGTCGCGCACGCGCCGCGCGAGGCGCGCGTCCACCGTGATGCCTGAGAGCCGGGACAGGGCCTTGGCGATCTCCGCCGCCTGATTGAAACCGCGCCCGGCCAGGCGCGCCGGGTGCAGGGGCATGGGGACGATCAGGTCGACGTCGGCGGTATTTTCGATGCGCTGGTAGAGCCTGCGCGCGAACAGCCCGGCCAGCGCCAGTTGTCCGCCGTACTTGAGGGCTTGGATCAGTGCGTCCACCGGATAGGCATAGACGAAGGCGGCGCAACTGGCGTCGTAATGCGGCGGGGCGGCAATGCAGGCGCCGCACTCCGCGTTGCCGGCGCTGGCCAGGGCGCAACGCGGGCAGGCAGATGCGAATGACGGAAGCTCGCGTTCGCACGTTGCGCACAACGGCCGCTCGCCGCTCGTTGCCTGGCACAGCAGACAGTCCTGGGCGAGCAGCGTCTGCCTGATGCCCGCGCCGATTTTCGCAAACGGACCGAACGAAATTGACAAGTGGAAATGCTTCCCTGAAGATGCGCTGGTCGCTCCAGCCCGAAGAGAGTAACCATGAACCGAATGATGGTCAAATTCGCGCCGCCGGAGGCGCGGGCGCGTTGACTCGCTGCAAAGCGGCCTCCGCGCTTGCGCGCGCTTTCCGCGCCCCGCTGCACCGGCTCGCCAGACGAACATGAAACCCCTGCTGACGCTGGCGAGCGATCTCGCCGCGGGCAAGACCACCAGCCTGGCGCTGGTCGAGGATGCGCTCACGCGCATCGCCGTGCCCTCCGGCGAGGGCGCGCGCGTGTTCCTGCGCACGCACCGTGAGTCGGCGCTGGCCGAAGCGAGGGCAAGCGACGCGCTGCGCGCGCACGGCATCGTGCCCTCGCCGCTCGCTGGCATCCCGGTGTCGGTGAAGGATCTGTTCGATGTCGCCGGCGACATTACGCGTGCCGGATCGAAAGTGCTCGCGGATGCCGCTCCCGCCAAAATCGATGCCACCGTGGTGCGGCGGCTGCGCCAGGCTGGCGCGATCATCGTCGGCCGCACCAATATGGTCGAATTCGCGTTCTCCGGACTGGGTCTCAATCCCCATTACGGCACGCCGAAGAACCCCTGGGACCGGGCTACCGGCCGCATTCCGGGCGGCTCGTCTTCGGGGGCGGCGGTGTCCGTCTCCGACGGCATGGCGGCGATGGGCCTGGGCACGGACACTGGCGGCTCGATACGCATACCAGCAGCGCTGTGCGGGCTCACCGGCTTCAAGCCTACGGCAAGGCGCATTCCCAAGGATGGAACCTTTCCGCTGTCCGCTACGCTGGATTCCATCGGCCCGATCGCGCCCAGTGTGGCCTGCTGCGCCCTGGCCGACAGTATTCTCTCCGGCGATGTGCCGCAGGTGCCGCCGGCCCCGCCGCTCAAGGGCCTGCGCCTGGGCGTGGTGCAGGACTATGTGCTGGAGGGTTTGGACCGCGGCGTGGCGGAAGTTTTCGGCAAGGCGCTCGCCCGGCTGTCGCAGGCCGGGGCGAGCGTGACTGACGTGCGTTTCGCAGCGTTGCAACGATTGCCGCAGATCAACCGGAAGGGCGGCCTGGTGGTGGCCGAGGCCTATGCAATCCATCGTGAACTGATTGCGCGGCGCAAGGCCGATTACGACCCGCGCGTGGCATCCCGCACCTTGCGCGGCGCCGAAATGAGCGCGGCCGAGTACATCGGGGTGCTGGCCGAGCGCGCCGCCCTGATCGCCGAAAGCGCGCGCCTGGCCGCGCCCTACGATGCGCTGCTGATGCCCACCGTGGCCATGGTCGCCCCCGCCATTGCGCCGCTGGAGGCGGACGACCCGCTCTACGGCAAGACCAATCTGGCGCTGTTGCGCAACCCCGGCGTGGTGAATTTCCTCGACGGCTGCGCCCTGTCGATTCCCTGCCACCAGCCGGGCGAGGGCCCGGTGGGCTTGATGGTCGTCGGTCAAAGCGGGGAGGATCGGCGCCTGCTTGCCGTCGGGCTGGCGCTGGAGTCGGCGCTGCGACTATGACCATCGCCTGGACGCAGCGCCGGGGCTTGTGCTGAGCGCGCCTTCGATCGACCGTCGCGCAACGCGCCGCGCAAGCGCCCGCGCGGCGGCCACCTACGCCGGGGCAGCGGTGCTCGCGCGCGAAGTGGAGGCGCGCATGCTCGAACGGCTGCAGTACATCAAGCTCCTGCCCGGGTGCGTTCTCGACGCGGGCTCGGGCGATGGCCATGGCGCCAGGCGCCTGGCCGGGCGTTTTCCCGGCGCGCGGGTTGTGGCGCTGGACGTCGCCCTGCCGATGCTGCAGGCCGCTCGCAGCCGCGAGTCCTGGCTGCGGCGCGCCCTCGGGCGCGCGCGCGTCGACTATGTGTGCGCCGATTTTGCCGCCGCGCCCCTGCCGGCGGCGAGTGTGGATCTCGCCTGGTCCAACCTGGCGCTGCATAGCGCCGGCGATCCGCAGCCGGCGCTAAAAGAGCTACGCCGGGTGCTGAAAGTGGGTGGGCTCCTGATGTTCAGCAGCTACGGACCCGATACCCTGAAAGAACTGAAAAGCGCTTTCGCCGCGCACGATGGCGCGGCGCACGTGCACGCCTTCATCGACATGCACGATCTGGGCGATATGCTCTCGGCGTGTGGCTACTTTGCGCCGGTGATGGACATGGAGGTGATCACCCTGACCTACGCAGGCGTCGACGCGCTGCTCGCCGACCTGCGCGCGACCGGTCAGCAAAATGCGCTCGCCGAACGCCGGCGCGGCCTTACCGGCAAAGGGGTGCTGGGCGCCATGCGCGCGGCGTACGAGCGTCTGCGCCGCGACGGCAGGCTGCCGGCGAGCTTCGAGATCGTCTATGGTCACGCCTGGAAGCCGGAGCCGCGGCAAAGCGATGACGGGCGTGCGATTGTCAGGATGCCGGCGCCACGGCGGAAAGGCGCCTGATTTCCTGATTGATCGACGGAGTTAGGCCCTCGGGCGCTTGATTAAGCGACTTGTCTATGCTAGCGTACCAGACTTTTTTTGGCTTTGATCTACTTTTTTGGCTTGGTCTACGTGCCAGCGACGAGGGGACGATGAAAAACGTGCTTGGACGACTAATGGCTGGTTTGCTGCTGGCGCTGGACGCGGGGTTTGCATCCGCCGCCTACCCGCTCAATTTTCAGCCGCCGGTGACCCGCATCGCCAGCGAGATCTACGACCTGCACATGCTGATGATGTACGTCATCCTGGTGATTTTCTGCGTCGTATTCGGGGCGATGTTCTACTCCATCTATGCCCACCGCAAGTCCATCGGCCACAAGGCCGCCCAGTTCCACGAAAACACCACCGTGGAAATCATCTGGACCGTCATTCCCTTCGTCATTCTGATCGGCATGGCCTGGCCAGCGACCAAGACCTTGATCGCATTCAAGGACACGTCCAACCCCGACATCACCATCAAGGCGACGGGCTATCAGTGGAAATGGGGCTACGACTATCTCAAGGGCGAGGGCGAAGGCGTCGCATTCCTGTCCAATATGTCCACGCCGCAGGATCAGATCCACAACCAGCAGCCCAAGGGCCAGAACTATCTGCTCGAGGTGGACAACCCGCTGGTGGTGCCGGTGGGCAAGAAGATACGCATACTCACCACCGCCAACGACGTGATCCACTCCTTCTGGGTGCCGGCCTTCGGCATCAAGCAGGACGCGATTCCCGGTTTTGTGCGTGACACCTGGTTTCGGGCCGACAAGGAGGGCACCTACCGCGGCCAGTGCGCCGAGCTGTGTGGCAAGGACCATGGTTTCATGCCTATCGTGGTCGAGGTGGTGTCGCCGGAAAAATACGCGCTGTGGGTCTCTGACCAGAAACAGAAGGCTGCCGCCGCCGCCGAAGATCCGAACAAGCAATGGAGCGCCGGCGAGCTGAAGGCGAGGGGCGAGAAAGTCTACGCCGCCAACTGCGTTGCCTGCCACCAGGCGACCGGCAAGGGCCTGCCACCGGCCTTCCCGGCCTTGGACGGCTCCAAGATCGCCACCGGCGACAAGAAGGCGCACATCGATATCGTGCTGAAAGGCAAATCCGGGACCGCCATGGCGGCGTTCGGCAAACAGCTCTCGGACACCGACATCGCGGCCGTGGTCACCTACGAGCGCAACGCCTGGGGCAACAAGACGGGCGATGCGGTGCAGCCGGGTGAAGTCAAGGCGGCGCGCAAGTAAAGAACCGATTTCCAGGAGAAACACATGAGCGCAGTCATCGATACGCACGGTCACGGCCATACCGATAACGACGGGCGCGGTGACCACGCCGATCACCCCGCGGGGCTGATGCGCTGGGTCACCACCACCAACCACAAGGACATCGGCACGATGTACCTGTGGTTCTCTCTGACCATGCTGTTCCTAGGCGGGGTTTTGGCGCTGACCCTGCGCACGGAGCTGTTCCAGCCCGGCATCCAGATCGTCAATCCGGAGTTCTTCAATCAGCTCACCACCATGCACGGCCTGATCATGGTGTTCGGCGCGATCATGCCGGCCTTCGTCGGTTTCGCCAACTGGCAGATTCCGTTGATGATCGGTGCGCCCGACATGGCGTTCGCGCGCATGAACAACTGGAGCTTCTGGCTGCTGCCGGTGGCGGCGACGCTGCTGGTGATTTCGTTCTTCGTGCCCGGCGGCGCACCGTCGGCCGGCTGGACCATCTACGTGCCGTTGTCCACCCAGATGGGCCCGGGCATGGACCTCGGCATTTTCGCCCTGCACATCATGGGCGCTTCCAGCATCATGGGTTCGATCAATATCGTCACCACCGTCCTCAACATGCGCGCACCGGGGATGACGCTGATGAAAATGCCGATGTTCGTGTGGACCTGGCTGGTCACCGCCTATCTGCTGATCGCGGTGATGCCGGTGCTCGCCGGCGCCATCACCATGGTGCTCGCCGACCGCCATTTAGGCACCTCGTTTTTCAACGCCGCGGGCGGCGGCGACCCGGTGATGTTCCAGCACATCTTCTGGTTCTTCGGCCACCCCGAGGTCTACATCATGATTCTGCCCGCGTTCGGAATCATCAGCCAGGTGATTCCGGCGTTCGCGAGGAAACCCCTGTTCGGCTACGCCTCGATGGTTTACGCCACTTCGTCGATCGCAATACTCTCCTTCATGGTCTGGGCGCACCACATGTTCACCGTGGGGATGCCCACCGCCGGACTGCTGTTCTTTATGTACGCCACCATGCTGATCGCCGTGCCCACCGGGGTGAAGGTATTCAACTGGCTCGCCACCATGTGGAGGGGCTCGATGACCTTCGAGACGCCGATGCTGTTCGCAGTCGGTTTCATTTTCGTGTTCACCATGGGCGGCTTCACCGGACTGATGCTGGCAATCATGCCGGTGGACGTCCAGTTGCAGGACACCTATTACGTGGTGGCGCACTTCCACTACGTGCTGGTGGCGGGGTCGCTGTACGCGATTTTCGCCGGCACCTACTTCTGGATCCCCAAGTGGACCGGCCGCATGTACGACGAAACGCTGGGCAAGTGGCATTTCTGGCTGTCGCTCGTGTTCTTCAATATCACCTTCTTCCCGATGCATTTTCTCGGCCTTGCGGGCATGCCGCGGCGCATCCCGGATTACGCCAGCCAGTTCACCGAGTTCAACATGATCGCCTCCGTCGGCGCCTTCGGCTTCGGCCTGACCCAGTTGCTGTTCCTGTACATCGTGCTCAAGGTCAGCGTGTTCGGCAAGGGCGAGAAAGCCCCGGCCCGGCCCTGGGAAGGCGCCGATACGCTGGAATGGACGCATCTGCCGAGCCCGGCGCCCTATCACAGCTTCCATGAGCAGCCGGTGGTGAAGTGATGCTCGGAGCCGGCATGGATACGGGCCGCAACACCAGAACAGCGCTGATCCTGGCCGCGGTCGCGCTCGCCTTCTTCGTCGGCATCCTGCTTCGCTACTGGCTGACGAAATGAGCGCGCACGCCGCCCGCGCCACCCTTGCCAACCAGCGTATGCTGAAGAAGCTGCTGGCGGTCGCGCTGGGCATGTTCGGTTTCGGTTTTGCGCTGGTGCCGTTCTACGAAAAGATGTGCGAAGTCGCCGGCCTGCGCAAGGTATGGCAGCCGGGCCAGGTCGACGCCGGCGCGGCGAACACCCAGGTGGATCTGACGCGCGCGGTGACCATCGAATTCGACTCCAACATCCGCCTGTTGCCCTGGACCTTCAGGCCGCGGGCCTCCAGCCTTGAAATCCACCCGGGCGAGCTGACCCAGATGGTGTACGAGGTGAGGAATACGCTCGACGAGCCGGTGACCGGGCAGGCGGTGCCCAGCTACGGGCCGCGGCTGGCCGCGCAATATTTCAAGAAACTGGATTGTTTCTGCTTTACGCAGCAGACGCTCGCCGCAGGCGAGGTGCGGCAGATGCCGGTGGTGTTCGTGATCGATCCGGATCTGCCCAGGGACGTCAACACCATCACGCTTTCCTACACCTTCTTTCGCGTCGATGGCGCGAAGCGCAAGCCGGGGCAGGTGTGAGCGTGGTGCAGATCCAGAAAAAGGCGTCGCCGCTGCAAGTGGCGAGGGCGGTGTTCTGGTCCTTTCTCGGCATACGCAAGCGCCGCGATTATGAGACCGACAGCGTGGAGCTGAAGCCGCGGCAGGTGATCATTGCGGGTCTGATCGGGGCGGCGCTTTTTGTTTCGGGTTTGATCCTGCTGGTGCGTTTCGTCGTCGGCAGGCTGGTATAAAACGAGGAGAGGAACATGAGCGATCATGCTCAACATTATTTCGTGCCGCAACCGTCCCACTGGATGATCGTCGGTTCGTTCGCGCTGCTGTTCATGGCGGGCGGCGCGGCGATGTGGTTCAACGGCGCGGACTTTGGCCGCTATGGCGTGCTGATCGGCGTTGCGCTGCTCGCGTTGATGATGTTCCGCTGGTTCGGCGACGTGGTGCGCGAATCCGAAGCCGGGAAGTACGGGAAGTGGGAGGACGTATCGTTCCGCTGGGGCATGAGCTGGTTCATATTCTCCGAGGTGATGTTCTTCGCCGCGTTCTTCGGCGCGCTGTTCTATGCCCGGGCGATGGCCGTTCCGGATCTGGGCAGCCTGGTGAGCAAGGAACTGCTGTGGCCCGATTTCAGCGCGCAGTGGCCCAGCGCCGGCCCGGCTTTCAAGGAGCGGTTCACGCCCATGGCGGCCTGGGGGGTTCCGGCGCTGAACACGCTGTTGCTGCTCACCTCCGGGGTGACGCTCACCATCGCCCACTTCGGCATGATCGAGGGCAACCGGGCCAAGCTGAAGCTGTGGCTGTCCCTGACCATTGCGCTGGGCGCCGCCTTCCTCGGCTTCCAGATCTACGAGTATTCCCACGCCTATTCCGAACTCAACCTCAAGCTCAGCACCGGGATCTACGGCACGACCTTCTACATGCTTACGGGTTTTCACGGGTTTCACGTAACCATAGGCGTGATCATGCTTACGACTATGCTGTTCCGCTCGTTCGCCGGCCACTTCAAGCCCAAGAGCCATTTCGCCTTCGAGGCGGTGGCCTGGTACTGGCACTTCGTCGACGTGGTTTGGCTGCTGCTGTTCATTTTCGTCTATTGGGTATAGCCTGACGAACAGCCTCGGTGCAGATCAGGGCTCAAGGACAAAGGAGGAGGAGTCCCGCAGAGGACTTTCCGTGCGCCGCACGCCGTGCGGCGCTTTTTTTCGGAAGGTCTGGAACCGGCCTTCTCTAGCCAAGCTTTCCCGGAATCAGGCCGAAGTAGTAGCCGACCATCAGCAGCAGGAACAGGGCCAGCGACAAGCCGACCCTCAGGGCCAGAGCGGTGACCATGCGTTTGGATCGGTCGCGGCCGGTCACCAGGAAAAAGAGCGCCGAGCCGAGGCTGGCGAGGATCAGCAGCAGGAATACGATGACGACGATTTTCATTGCGGGCACCCGCGGAGTTTTGCGAGTGTATCCCAGTCAAACCAGATAGAAAAGCAATCCACTGATGCAAGGAAACAGGCGCTTCCGACCCGCTTTCCTGCCCGGTGCGGCGGCGCTCGCCGCAATCGCGCTCACCCTGGCGCTGGGCAACTGGCAGTCGCACCGCGCCGAGGAAAAACTCGCGCTCGGCCGCGATCTGGACGCTGCCGGGCGCCGCGCGGTGCTCGCCCTGCCGCATAACCCGGTCGATGCGCATGACTATGAATTCGCCCGCGTCAGCGCGCGCGGCGCATATTCGGCCAGGCACACCATTCTGCTCGACAACAAGGTGGTGCGCGGCATTCCCGGCTATCAGGTGCTGACGCCGTTGAAAATCGCCGGGGGCGACATGCATGTGCTGGTGAACCGCGGCTGGGTCGCCGCGGGCGCGCGTCGCGACAGCCTACCGCAGATCCGCACGCCTGTCGGAACCGCGACCGTCGAGGGCGTCGCGGTGGTGCCCAGCGGCCGCGTATTCGAGCTCGACGCGAACACCGAGGAAGGCATCGTGTGGCAGAACCTGGTGCTTGCGCGCTACGCGAAATGGTCCGGGCTCAAGCTGCAGCCGGTGGTGCTGCAGCAAACGAGCGAGGCTGCCGACGGCCTCGCGCGCGCCTGGGGGCGTCCGGACACCGGAGCGGACAAACACCGCGGCTATGCGTTTCAGTGGTATGCGCTCGCCGCAACGATCCTGATCGCCTATGTCATCCTCAGCTTCCGCCGTGCAGCCTGATCCGCGTTCCGGACGCATCAAGCTGCTCGCGATCGCGGCCTTGTGCCTCGCGCCTTTCGCCGCCGCCGTGATCGCTTACTTTTACTGGCAACCGCAGGGCGGCATGAATTATGGCGAGCTCATTGCGCCGCGTTCGCTGATCGACCCGCCCCTGCGCCACCTGGATCAGCGCACGTTCAGGCTGTCCGCGCTGAAAGGCAAGTGGATTCTGCTGCAGCTCGACCAGGCCGATTGCACCGCGGCCTGCAAGGCCAAGCTGTACAACATGCGGCAGGTGCGCCTCGCCCAGGGGCGCGAGATGGAGCGCGTCGAGCGCGTCTGGCTGGTACTGGACGAAGCGCCGCTGGAAACGCTGCTGATGCGCGAATACGACGGCACGCGCATGCTGCGCGCAAGCGGCAGCCCGCTGCTCGCGGAGTTTCCGCCGCCGGGCGGCATGCGCGATCATATCTACCTGATCGACCCGCTCGGCAACCTGATGCTGCGATTTCCAAAGGATGCCGATCCGCGCAGGATGCACAAGGATCTGGCGCGGCTGCTCCGGGCTTCGCGCATCGGCTAGATCCGGCCAGGCTTACCCGTCGTGATAGACTGCCCCGTTCTTCCCCGGCGCTGATTGCATGGCATTTCCGCTAACTTCGCACGACACCGCGCAGCGCATGCGGCAGTTCTACGCCCTGACCAAGCCGCGCGTGACCCTGCTGGCGGTATTCTGCGCCGTGATCGGCATGTTTCTCGCCACGCCGGGCATGGTGCCCTGGCGCGTACTGTTCGCGGGAACGGCCGGGATCGGACTGCTCGCGGGCGCGGCCTTCGCCATCAACTGCCTGATCGAGCAGGAGATCGACGCCAAAATGGCGCGCACGCGCGCCCGCCCCCTGCCGCGCGGGGAACTGACGTCCCTGCAAACCATCGTTTTTGCCGGCGTAATCGGAGGCATCGGCATGTTCCTGCTCTACCGCTATGTCAATGCGCTCACCATGTGGCTCACCTTCGGCACCTTCGTCGGCTATGCCGTCATCTATACCGTCGTATTGAAGCCGGCGACGCCGCAGAACATCGTCATCGGCGGTCTTTCCGGGGCGATGCCGCCGTTGCTCGGATGGGCCGCGGTGACGGGGGAAGTGGCGCCCGAGGCGCTGCTGCTGGTGCTGATCATCTATGCCTGGACGCCGCCGCATTTCTGGGCGCTGGCGCTGTACCGCACCGAGGACTTCACCCGCGCCGGTCTGCCCATGCTGCCGGTCACCCACGGCCAGGAATTCACCCGGCTGCAGGTGCTGCTGTACACCCTGATCCTGATCGCGAGCACCCTGCTGCCTTTTGCCTACGGCATGAGCGGCTGGATCTATCTGGCTGCCGCAGCGGTGCTGGACAGCCTGTTTCTGTACTACGCGGTGAGAATCTATACCGCCTACAGCGATCGCCTGGCGCAGCAGACTTTCCGCTACTCCGTGCTCTACCTGGCCGGCTTGTTCTCGGCGCTCCTGCTGGACCACTATGCCTAAAATGCTGTACTTCCTGGTCGCGCTGTTCGTGCTCTCGCTGGCCGGGTGCGCGCCGCCGCAGCCCGGCTTCAAGAACACCGATGTTACCGGCGCCGACTGCTGCAAGGAATTTCGCCTGACCGACCATAACGGCAAGGTGCGCACGCTGGCGGATTTTCGCGGCAAGGCGGTGGTGATGTTCTTCGGTTATACGCAATGCGCCGACGTCTGCCCCACCACCATGATGGAAATGACGGCGGTGCTGCAGCGACTCGGGACGGACGCGTCGCGCGTGCAGATGCTGTTTGTCACCGTCGACCCGGAACGCGACACGCGCGAACTGCTGGCGAACTATGTCCCCGCCTTCGACCCGAGCTTTCTCGGGCTCTATGGCGACATGGAGACCACGGCCAGGACGGCGAAGGAATTCCGCGTGTTCTATCAGAAGCAGGCCGGCAGCACGCCCGGCAGCTATACCGTGGACCATACCGCAGGAAGCTATGTATTCGACCCGCAGGGACGGGTCAGGCTGTTCGCGCGCTACGGAGACGGCGGCGCCAACCTGGCCGCCGATCTGCGCGCTTTGCTCAAGCAGGAAAAGTAGGCGTGGGACGCGCGCCTGCGCTCGACGCTCAGGCCGCTGCGAGCAGGCCCTTCATCTTCTGCATCGCCTTGGCTTCGACCTGGCGGATGCGCTCGGCCGAAACCTTGAACTCGGCTGCCAGGTCATGCAGCGTCGCCGGATTTTTCTCGCGCAGCCAGCGGGCTTCGATGATGCGGCGGCTGCGCTCATCCAGGCTTGCGAGGGCTGCGTGCAGGCCGCGCGCGCCGTCGCGCTCGGTTTCCTGCGCTTCAAGCAACAGCGAGGGTTCCTTGCCCGGATCGGACAGGTAGGCGATCGGGGCGTAGCTATCCTCGTCGTCATCGCCGGCTTCGAGGGCCACGTCCTGGCCGGAGAGCCGCATTTCCATTTCCCTGACTTCTTCCGGTTTGACGCGCAGTTGCCGCGCCATGTCCTCGACCGCCTCCTGCGACAGGGGCCCCAGGCCTTTTTTCATCGAGCGCAGATTGAAGAACAGTTTTCTCTGCGCCTTGGTGGTGGCGATTTTCACCAGACGCCAGTTCTTCAGGATGAACTCGTGCATTTCCGCCTTGATCCAGTGGATGGCAAAAGACACCAGGCGTACGTTGCGCTCGGGATCGAAGCGCTTTACCGCCTTCATCAGGCCGATATTGCCTTCCTGGATCAGATCGGCGTGCGGCAGACCATAGCCGAGGTAGCCGCGCGCGATGGCGACCACCACGCGCAGATGCGACACGACCAGGGCGCGCGCGGCGTCGATGTCGTTCTCGTCGCGCAGCTTCCGCCCCAGGCGCAACTCTTCCTCCGGCGTCAGCAGAGGAAAGCGGTTCACGGTAGCAATGTAGGTTTCCAGGCTTCCAACCAGGGAAGGCACCGGCAAGGCCAGCACTCGACTCATCTATCAATACTCCTTGGCATAGCGCTTCGCGGGGCGCCTTGGGAGGGCCGCCGCTGCGACGCAGCATCACTCAGGAAGAAGTTTAGCACTCTTGCTGGTAGAGTGCCAATCCGCAGAATAGTTCCGGGGTCGGCAGCCGAAAATACCGCCAAGGCGTTTCCTAAGGCCTTTGCCCAGGTTCCATATTAGCTAAGTGTCTGCTCACTGACAGGTAGGCGCCCAGCCATCCGAGAAAGGCAGAGAAGGCGAGCAGGGCGAAACAGTCCGAGAATCCGAAGAAATCGAGCCTGAAGTCTGAACCGTAGAGCTGCGCTAACTCGAGGATGCTCCTGTTGAGAATGAGCACGCACAGGTAGACGATGGCCTGGGCCGCCAGACCTCCCAGCGCGCCCTGGATCAGTCCCAAGTGAAAAAAGGGGCGGCGAATGAAGGCGTCGGTTGCGCCGATCAGCTTGCTCACTTCGATTTCGTCTTTTTGCGTCAGGATCTGCAGCCGGATGGTATTGAACGTCACAGCGACCAGGCCGGAGGCGAGCAGGGTGGCGAGGATCAGCACTGTTGTCCGGCCGAGTGCAATCAGCGCTTCCAGCCTTCTCACCCAGGCGGAGTCGAGTTGCACATGAGCGATCCTGGGCAGGGCCTTCAGTTGGGGCTCCAGTATTTCGAGGTCGGCCGCACTGCCGCCGGTATCCAGCACGAAGGCGTCGGGCAGAGGATTGGTTTGCAGCGTGGCGATGACATCGGACAAATTCTCCGATCGCTTGAGGCCCTCCAGCGCCTGTTCGCGCGGAATGAAGCGCAGCGCACGCACGCCGGGGATCTGCCTCAATCGGGCCTCCAGCGCGGCGATATCGGCCTTCCCCGCCTCGGGCGCGAGGAACAGGCTGACTTGCGGATGGCCGGCCAGCTGGCGCGTGACGCTGCCCAGGTTCTGCAGCAGCATGTAGCCGCCCAGGGGCAGCGCCAGGGCCACGCCGATCACCATCACGTTGAGCAGCGTCGCGAGGGGATTGCCCGCCATGCGCGCCAGCGTCAGGGTGAGGGTCCGCCAGTGCTCGCGCAGCCAGGCGCTCATGCCGCCAGCCTTCCCTGCTTGAGCACCAGCACGCGGGGATTGAGGCGCTGCATCAGGGCTTCGTCGTGGGTGGCGATCAGCACGGTTACGCCGACCTGGTTGAACGAGCGGAACATTTCCATGACCTCGGCAGCGGAGGCGGAGTCGAGGCTAGCGGTCGGCTCGTCGGCGAGCAGGATGCCGGGGCGGTTGACCACGGCGCGCGCGATGCACAGGCGTTGCTGCTCGCCCCCGGAGAGCGTGATCGGGTTGGCTTTTTCCCGCGCCAGCAGGCCGACCTTGTCCAGTGCCGCGCGCGCGCGCCGCGCGGCTTCCTTGTGCGGGTGGCCGGTGAAGGCGAGCGGCAGCATGACGTTATCGAACACGCTCCTGTCGTAGAGCAGCTTCTGGTCCTGGAAAATGAGCCCCAGGTTGCGCCGCAGATAGGGGATCGCGGGGCGGCGCATGCTGCCGATGTTCTGGCCGTTCACCAGCACGGTGCCGCTGGTCGGGCGCTCGATCGCCGGGATCAGCTTGAGCAGCGTGCTCTTGCCCGCGCCCGAGCGGCCGGTAATGAACACCAGTTCCCCCGTTTCGATGCTGAACGAGAGCTCGGCGAGCGCCTCGTGGCCGCCGCGATAAGTCTTGCGCACCTGGCTGAAGCTGATCATCGAAGCGCGGGGAACAAGATCCGGCTCAGTCCGAATCGAGCAGGGCGGCGGCGAAGTCCCGCGCCAGGAACGGGCGCAGGTCGTCTACGCCCTCGCCGATGCCGACAAAGCATATCGGCACCGGACGCTCCCTCGCGATGGCGGCGATCACCCCGCCCTTGGCCGTGCCGTCGAGCTTGGCCAGGATCAGGCCGGTCAGCCCCAGCGCGTCGTCGAAGGCCTTTACCTGGCTGAGCGCGTTCTGGCCGGTATTGGCGTCGAGCACCAGCAGCACTTCATGCGGCGCGCTCGCGTCGGCTTTGGCGATCACGCGCTTCACCTTGCGGATTTCCTCCATCAGGTGCAGCTGGGTCGGTAAGCGCCCGGCCGTATCGGCGAGCACGATGTCGATATTGCGCGCGCGTGCCGCCTGGATCGCGTCGAAGATCACCGCCGCCGGGTCGCCGCCCTGCTGGGCGATCACCGCAACCTGGTTGCGCTCGCCCCAGATCGTGAGTTGCTCGCGCGCCGCGGCGCGGAACGTGTCCCCGGCGGCGAGCAATACGCTCTGCCCCTGCGCCTGGAAATATTTCGCCAGTTTGCCGATGGAAGTGGTCTTGCCGGCGCCATTGACCCCGGCCAGCATGATGATGAACGGGCGCTGCCCGCCGGCCGCGAGCGGCCGCTCCAGCGGCGCGATCAGGGCCGCGAACGCCTCCCGCAGCGCGAGCCTGAGCTCGCGCCGCTCGGTAAGCTTTTTTTCCCTTACCTGCTGGCGCAGACGCTCCAGCAGGAACTGGGTTGCCGCAACCCCCGTGTCGGCGCAAAGCAGGGCGGATTCCAGTTCCTCGTACACCGCGGCATCGATCTTGCCTCCGCCGAACAGGCCGCCAATCTGCGCGCGCGTGCGCGCGAGCCCGGCCTTGAGCCGTTCACTCCAGGGCGGAAGCGGTGCCGTTTCGGCGGATTTCTTGAGGAAACTGAACATGGAAGCTCGCGCGGCTGGCTGAAAAACCGCTAAGATACGCTCCGATTTTAACAGAAGGGTGTCAATGGGAATCCGGATGTTTCGACGTTTGTTTGCGCTTCTGGCGGCGCTCGCCGTCAGCGCCGCCCTTGCGCAGGGCCCCGTGCAGGAACGCAAGCTCGCCAACGGCCTGCGCGTGATCGTGAAAGAAGACCATCGCGCTCCCACCGTGGTGCATATGGTCTGGTACGTCGCCGGCAGCATGGACGAGGTGAGCGGCGAGAGCGGGGTCGCGCACGTGCTCGAACACCTGATGTTCAAGGGCACCAGGACGGTGAAAAACGGGGAATTTTCGCGCCGTATCGCCGCCGCCGGCGGGCGCGAGAACGCCTTCACCAGCCAGGATTACACCGCCTATTTCCAGCAGGTGCCCAAGGACGCGCTGCCGCTGATGCTGCAGCTGGAGGCCGATCGCATGTCCAGCTTGCTGGTGACCGGGGCCGAGTTCGCGCGCGAGATCAAGGTGGTGATGGAGGAGCGACGCCTGCGCACCGAGGATCAGCCGCATGCCCTGGTGGCCGAGGCTCTCAATGCCGCGGCTTATTTCGCCCACCCCTATCGCCGGCCGATCATCGGCTGGATGAACGATCTGGAGCACATGAGCCATCTCGACGCGCGCAACTGGTATGCGCGCTGGTATGTGCCCAATAACGCTTTCGTGGTGGTGGTGGGGGATGTCAAGGCGGATGAGGTGTTCGCCCTGGCGCAAAGATACTACGGCCGGATCAAGGCCAGGCCCCTGCCCGAGCGCAAGCCCCAGCTCGAACCGCAGCAGCGCGGCGCGCGCCGCATGGTGGTCAAAGCCCCGGCCGAGCTGCCCTACCTGCTGATGGGCTGGAAATGCCCGGTGCTGCGTGACGCGGACCGGGACTGGCAGCCGTATGCGCTGGAAGTGCTCACCGGCGTGCTCGACGGCAACGAGTCGGCGCGGCTCAACCAGTCGCTGGTGCGCAACAGCCGGGTGGCGGGCGAGGTGGGTGCGGGCTACGACATCGCTGCGCGCGGACCGGGGATGTGTTCCCTGGAGGGGACGCCAAGCCAGGGCCGCAGCGTTGCCGACCTGGAAACGGCGCTGCGCGGCGAACTTGCGCGCCTCGTCGAAGGCGGGGTGAGCGCGGACGAACTCGATCGGGTCAAGGCGCAGGTCGTTGCGCGCCAGGTGTTCAATCGCGATTCCATTTTTGGCCAGGCGATGGAGATCGGTCGGTTCGAGACTGCCGGCTTGTCGCACAAGGATATAGACCGGGTGCTCGAGCGCATCAAGGCGGTGAGCGCAGAGCAGGTGCGCGCCGTGGCGAAACAGTACTTCGTCGACGATGCGCTTACCGTCGTGGTGCTCGAGCCGCAGCCGCTCGGCCAGGCAAGACCGCCGCCGGCGCCGCCGGGCGTGAGGCACTGAGATGTCGAGGGGCGTGAACAGCCGGAGGAAACACCTGATCCGCCTGATATCGGCGGCGGCATTGTCGATTGCGGCCTGCGCTGCGCAGGCCGCGCTGCCGATCGAGCACTGGACCGCTTCTTCCGGGGCGCGCGTCTATTTCGTCGCAAGCCGCGGCATTCCGATGCTCGACATCAATGTCGATTTCGACGCCGGCGGGCGGCGCGTCCCGGCCGACAAGGCTGGGCTGGGCGGGCTTACCCATGCGCTCATCAAGGCTGGATCTGCCGCCCGCGCGGAAGAGGAGATCAGCCGGCGCATCGCCGATGTCGGCGCGCAACTGGGCGGAAAAGTGGACCGCGATCGCGCCGGCCTGTCCCTGCGCACCCTGTCGAGCGAACGCGAGCGTACGCAGGCGATCGCGACGTTTGCCGAGATCCTGCAGACGCCGGCCTTTCCCGACGCGGCATTTGCGCGCGAGAAGGCGCGCCTGATCGATTCCGTCAGGGAGGAGGAGACCAAGCCCGATGCGATCGCGAGCAAGGCTTTTTTCCGCCTGGTCTACGGTGCGCATCCGTATGCGCTCGCGCCCACGCCCCGGACCGTCGCGGGCATCCAGCGCGGCGACGTGGTGGCATTCTACCGCGATAACTACGTCGCCGGACGCGCCGTGGTCACCCTCATCGGGGATGCCGACCGCGCGCTCGCCGAGCGCATCGCCGAGCAGCTCACCGCCGGGCTGCCGCGCGCCGCCGGCGCGCCGGCCCCGCTTCCGCCGGTGGTCCAAGCGCGCGGCGAGACCGCGCGCATTGCGCATCCGGCATCGCAAAGCCATATCCTGCTCGGCCTGCCGGCGATCGCGCGCGACGATCCGGACTATTTTCCGATGCTGGTGGGCAATTATGTTCTCGGCGGCGGCGGTTTCGTTTCGCGCCTGGTCGCCGAAGTGCGCGAGAAGCGCGGTTATGCGTACAGCGTCTACAGTTACTTTCTGCCGCTGGCGCAGGAAGGCCCGTTCCAGATCGGGCTGCAGACCAGGACAGACCAGGCGGACGAGGCGCTTTCACGGGTGCGCGCGGTGCTCGACGAATTCCTCGAGCACGGGCCGAGCGCGGCCGAACTGCAGGCGGCCAAACAGAATCTGGCCGGCGGCTTTGCGCTGCGCATCGACAGCAACGGCAAGCTGCTGGAACAGGTCGCGCTGATCGGCTATTACCGGCTGCCGCTCAGCTGGCTGGACGATTTCACTGCCCGGGTCCGAAAGGTGGGCGTGGCCGAGGTTCGGGCGGCGTTCGCGCGGCGCGTGCGGCCCGGCAACCTGGTGACGGTCGTCGTCGGAAGTGGCGAAAACTAACCGGATTCGCATCATCGGCGGGGATTGGCGCAGCCGCCGCATTGGTTTTCCCGACCATGAGGGTCTGCGCCCCAGCGCCGACCGCGTGCGCGAAACCCTGTTCAACTGGCTGGGACAGGATCTCGGCGGCCAGAGCTGTCTCGACCTGTTCGCCGGCAGCGGCGCGCTCGGCTTCGAGGCCCTGTCGCGCGGCGCGGCTTCGGTGGTCATGGTGGAAAAAAGCCGCCGCGTGTGCGAGGCGCTGCGCCGCAACGCCCAGCTGCTCGGGGCGAAAAACCTGTCTGTGCACCGTGCGGATGCGCTAGAATTCGCCACTGCCGCGGCCGCGGATGCGGCGGCGCGTTTCGACCTGGTATTTCTCGACCCGCCGTTTCGTTCGGCCTTGCTCGAGCAGGCGCTGCCGAGGGTTGCACCGCTGTTGAGACCGGGAGCGCGGGTGTACGTCGAGGGCGCGGCGGTATTCGCGCCTTCGGGCGGCTGGCGCATGCACAGGCAAGGCCGCACCGGACAGGTGCACTACACTTTGGTGACATATGGCGAATAGGGCAGTCTACCCGGGAACATTCGATCCGCTCACGCGCGGCCACGAGGATTTGGTGCGGCGGGCGGCCCAGGTGTTCGACGAACTGGTCGTCGGCGTCGCGGACAGCCGCGGCAAACAGCCGTTTTTCGCCCTGGATGAGCGCGTCGCCATGGCGCGCGATGTTCTGTCGTGTTACACCAACGTGCGCGTCGAGAGCTTCCGCGGGCTGCTGATGAACTTCATACGCACCCAGGATGCACGCGTCGTTCTGCGCGGGCTGCGCGCGGTGTCCGACTTCGAATACGAATTCCAGCTGGCCGGGATGAACCGCAATCTTTATCCCGATGTCGAAACCCTGTTTCTCACGCCGGGCGAGCAGCACATGTTCGTCTCGGCCACCATGGTGCGCGAAATTGCGACCCTGGGCGGGGATGTGAGCAAGTTCGTTCAGCCGGCGGTGGAGCGGTGCATCAGGGAGAAGGTGCGGCAGATGGGCGGCGCCTGATGCGCAGGATACTTTGTGGATAGGCGCATCCCATGGCGTTGATGATCACCGACGAGTGCATCAACTGCGACGTGTGCGAGCCGGAATGCCCGAATGGCGCGATTTCCCAAGGCGTCGAGATTTACGTCATCGATCCTGCCAAATGCACCGAGTGCGTGGGCCATTTCGACGAACCTCAGTGCGTCATCGTCTGCCCGGTGGACTGCATCCCCCTCAACCCCGCCTATCCCGAGACCAGGGAAACGCTGCAGCAGAAATATCAGCACTTAATGGCGCAAAAGCCGGCATCCTGAACGCAAGCCTATTTCTGGCAGACGGGGCAATAGAAGGTCGACCGCTGGCCTTGGCGCAGTGCTCGGATGGCGGTGCCGCAGTCGCGGCAGGGCAGCCCGGCGCGGCCGTAGACAAAATATTGCTGCTGGAAATAGCCTGAAGTGCCGTCGCTGTGGACGAAATCGCGCAGGCTGCTGCCGCCTGCCGCCAGCGCCTCGTTGAGCGTCGTCTTGACCGCGGCGACGAGCGCTTCATAGCGCGCGAGCGACAAGCGCCCCGCCGGTGTGCGCGGATTGATGCGGGCATGGAACAGGCTTTCATTGGCGTAAATGTTGCCGACGCCGACGACGATTCTGGAGTTCATCAGAACGAGCTTGACCGCCACCCTGCGCGCACGTGTGGCGGCGTGGAGCACGCTTCCGGTAAAGGCGTCCTCCAGCGGTTCGGCGCCAAGCCCTGCGAGCAGGGGATGGCGCGCGATTTCTCCCTCTTCCCACAGCACCGCGCCGAAGCGGCGCGGGTCGCGCAGGCGCATCAGCTGCTTGCCCAGCAGCAGGTCGAAGTGGTCGTGCTGCTGCGGTTTGGTCTTGCACCCCATGATGCGCAGGCTGCCCGACATGCCCAGATGCAGGATCAGCCAGCCCGGCCGCCCGTTTCCGCCGCAGTCGATGAGGAGGTACTTGCCGCGTCGCGCCACGCGCGCGATGCGCCGGCCCGTGACGCGCGCGGCCAGATTGCGCGGTATCGGCCAGCGCAAACGACGTTCGCTCACGCGCACCCCGGTGACGATGTTGCCGGCGAGACAGGGCTCGATGCCGCGGCGGGTGATCTCGACTTCGGGTAGTTCGGGCATGGGCTGTGAAGACCGTTTTATCTTGTACTGGCGCGCAAATATACCTAATATGTACCCCCCACGCTAAGCAATCAGCACCATCATGTCTTTTCTGCGGTTCCCCACCCTCCCCTGCGTTCGCCTGGCCCTGGTAGCAAGTTTGGGCACGCTGCTGGCTGCCTGCGCGCAACGGCCGGTGCTGCCTGTGGCTCCGGTCGCCGAATCGGTAGTCCGCCAAGGTGAATCCGATCAGCCTGAATCCGCGGCGCCCGGTGCGCTGGCGTCCGCACCGGCTCCCAAGGTCGAACTGCCCAAGCAGGAGCTGAGCGAAGCGCTGCTGTACGAGTACCTGCTCGCGGAAATCGCCGGACAGCGCGGTTCCCTCGGCCTGTCGGCGCAGGCCTATGCCAACCTGGCCAGACGCACGCGCGATCCGCGCGTCGCCAAACGCGCGGCCGAGGTCGCTTTGTATGCGCGCATGCCCGGCGCCGCGATCGAGGGGGCCAGAATCTGGTACGAAACCGATCCGTCCTCGCTGCAGGCGCTGCAGGCGCTTAGCGGCCTGCTGATCGACGCCAAGCGCCATGAGGAAGCGCTGCCTTATCTGCAGAAGTTCCTTGCCGGTGAAGGCAACAAGACCGGCGATGGGTTCCTGCAACTGAGCCGCCTGCTCGGCAATAGCCGGGACAAGGCGCTGCTCCTGAAAATGGTGCAACAGCTGGCGCAGGCTTACCCCGCGCTTGCGCAGGCGCATTTCGCCGTGGCACAGGCCGCCGCTGCCTCGGAGCAAGGCGAGCTCGCCCTTGCGGAAGTGCGTTCCGCATCCGCCCTCAAACCGGACTGGGACCTGCCAGCGCTTCTCGAGGCGCAGTTGCTGCAGCGGCAGTCGAATGCCCTGGCGCTGCAGCGCCTGGCCGCGTTCCTCGAGCGCCATCCCAAGGCGAGAGAGGTGCGCATGAGCTATGCGCGCATCCTGGTGGCGGAGCGCAATTACACCCAGGCGCGCAGCCAGTTCCAGACGCTGTCCAAGGATTTTCCCGATAACGTCGACGTGGTCTTTGCCGTAGGTGCGTTATCGCTGCAGTTGCAGGACTACGCGCCGGCAGAGGCGAATTTCAAGCGCTTGCTGGTTTTGCCCTACCGCGACAAGAACTCGGTGCGCATGTACCTGGGCCAGATTGCCGAGGAGCAGAAGAATTTTCCCGAGGCTTTGCGCTGGTATGGAGAAGTCGCGCGCGGCGACCAGTATCTGCAGGCGCAATCGCGCTATGCCATGGTGCTCGGCAAGCAGGGCAAGCTGGACGCCGCGCGCGCGCACCTGCGGCAAATCGAAGCCGGCGGTGACCAGGCGCGGGTGCAGCTGTTGCTGACCGAGGCGCAGTTGCTGCGCGAGGCCAACCAGCCGCGCGAGGCTTTCGAACTGATCGGGGGCGCGCTCGAGCGCATGCCCGACCAGCCAGAGCTGCTCTACGACCACGCCATGCTGGCGGAGAAGCTCGAGCGATTGGACTTGCTCGAGAATAATCTGAAGAAGCTGATCAGCCTGCAGCCCGGCCATGCGCACGCCTACAATGCGCTGGGTTACTCGCTCGCCGACCGGAATATGCGCCTGACCGAAGCCCAGGCCTTGATCGAGAAGGCGCTCGATCTTGCGCCCGATGACCCGTTCATCATCGACAGCATGGGCTGGCTGATGTATCGCACCGGCAGGCACAAACAGGCGCTTGAATACCTGCGCAAAGCCTATGCCGCGCGCCCCGATGCGGAGATCGCGGCGCATCTGGGTGAGGTGCTATGGATTGAGGGCGAGCGCCGGGAGGCCGAGCAAATCTGGGCCGAAGCGAGCAAGAAGACACCCGGCAACGACGCGCTCAACAGCACCATCAAGCGCTTCAAGCCTTAGGCGAAACCAAGCAGCGTGTCTGCGGCAGCGGGGTTCGAGGTCTTCGTAATGCGATGCGCACTTTTCTGGGTCTGCCTGCTGCTTGCAGGATGCGCGACCATCGACGAGCGGCCGGCGCCTGCCGGGCCGATCGGTGACGCCTTCCATCTTTACGGCCGGGTATCGGTGAAGTATGGCGCCGAAGCGGCGAGCGGCAAAATCGACTGGCAACATGACGTGGCGGGCGACGATCTGCTGTTGTCGACGCCTTTTGGCCAGGGGGTGGCACGCATCGTCCGGCGCGACGATCGCGTGAGCCTTGCCACCCCAAACCAAAAGGTGTACCAGGCGAGTGACGTGGAGACCCTGACCGAGCAGGTGCTGGGCTGGCGCCTGCCGCTCGCGGGACTGCCGGACTGGGTGCGCGGCCGGGCGGCTGCCGGCGCGCCGGCGCAAACACGGCCGGACGGCTCGCAGCGCCTCGCCGAGCTGCGGCAATCCGGCTGGCTGGTGGAGTATCTCGGCTACAAGGGCGGGAACGGTACGCCGGCGTTGCTGCGGCTGTCGCGCGAGGACGTGGAAATACGCCTGGTGATTGACCAATGGCAGGCGGCGCCGTGAACCGCTGGCGGGAAGCCTGGCCTGCGCCGGCCAAGCTCAACTTGTTCTTGCACGTCACCGGACGGCGTGCTGACGGCTATCACAGCCTGCAGACCGCATTCAGGCTGGTCGATCTGGCCGATACGCTCCGGTTTTCCGCTCGCGACGACGGCAAAATCGCTTTGCGGCGTCCGCTCGCGGGCGTGCCGCCGGGGCAGGATCTGTGTCTGCGCGCCGCGACCCTGCTCAAGCAGGCCACCGGGCACAGCGGCGGGGTCGAAATCGAACTGGATAAACGCGTCCCCCTGGGCGGCGGGCTGGGCGGCGGCAGTTCGGACGCGGCCACCACCCTCGTCGTGCTCAATCATCTGTGGCGGCTGGGCCTGAAACGCGCGGAACTGCAGCAGCTGGCGCTCAAACTGGGTGCCGACGTGCCGGTTTTCGTGTTTGGCGAGAACGCTTTTGCCGAAGGCGTAGGCGAGTTGCTGACCCCGCTGGCGCTGCCGCCCGCCTGGTACCTGGTGCTGGTTCCTCCCGTCGAGGTGCCGACTGCCGCCGTTTTTGCAGCGCCCGAATTGACACGGGACGCAAAACCCATCAGAATTACGGCCTTTTTCGACGGGCTGAAACAACGCGCCTTGCGCAACGATCTCGAGCCCGTGGTGAGCAGGCGCTATCCTGAAGTGGCGCGCCATCTGGCCTGGCTGAAGCAGCACGGCGCGGCGCGTATGAGCGGTTCCGGCGCCTGCGTTTACGCCGAATTCTCAACTGAATCCGCGGCGCGCGCGGCACACGCGCAGCTTCCGCAGGCAATGCGCGGATTCGTGGCGCGCGGCCTGGAGCGCCATCCGCTGTATGATTTGACCGAGTAAAGTTTGGGGAGTCGCCAAGTGGTAAGGCACCGGATTTTGATTCCGGCATTCGTAGGTTCGATCCCTACCTCCCCAGCCAGCATCTGATGGACCCGCCGACGCGGGCAGTGGGTGTGGACGGACAGTTTCCATCTAACGCGACTAGGCTTCCGATATGGTTTACGACCACCTGATGATTTTTGCCGGCAGCGCCAATCCGCAATTGGCTGCGGCGGTGGCGAAACGCCTCAACATCCCACTGGGCAGCGCCAGCGTCGGCAGCTTCTCCGACGGCGAGGTGATGATCGAGTTGCTGGAAAACGTGCGCGGTCGGGACTGTTTCGTGCTGCAATCCACCTGCACGCCCACCAACGACAATCTGATGGAAGTGCTGATCATGATCGATGCGCTGAAGCGCGCGTCGGCTGCGCGCGTCACCGCCGCGATCCCCTATTTCGGCTACGCGCGCCAGGACCGCCGGCCGCGCTCCGCCCGCGTTGCCATCAGTTGCAAGGTGGTGGCCAACATGCTGGAAGCAGTGGGCGTGGACCGGGTGCTCACCATGGATCTGCACGCCGACCAGATCCAGGGTTTTTTCAACGTGCCGGTGGACAATATCTATGCCGCGCCGATTCTTTTGGGCGATCTGTGGAAGCATGGCTATGAAAACCTGCTGGTGGTCTCGCCCGACGTCGGCGGGGTGGTGCGGGCGCGCGCGCTGGCCAAACGCCTGGAGTCGGACCTGGCCATTATCGACAAGCGCCGTCCCAAGGCGAATGTGTCCGAGGTGATGAACATCATCGGCGACGTCAAAGGCCGTACCTGCGTCATCATGGATGACATGGTGGACACCGCCGGTACCCTGGCCAAGGCGGCGCAGGCATTGAAGAACGAGGGCGCGGTCAGGGTGCTCGCCTATTGCACCCACCCGGTACTCTCGGGCGGAGCGGTGGAGCGCATCGCCAATTCGGCGCTGGACGAAGTGGTGGTCACCGACTCCATTGCGCTGCGCGAGGACGCGAAGAAGTGCAGCAAGATCCGCGTGCTTTCCGTGGTCGATCTGCTGGCGGAGACGATCCTGCGCATCAGCAACGAGGACTCGGTGAGCTCCTTGTTCAGCGAGTGAAAAACAGAGTTCAGGGAATTTTTTGAAACGGCGGTACCTGGTCGCGGGGCCGCCATAACCAGGAGTGCAACATGCAAATCGAAGTCAACGCGCGAAAGCGCACCAAGCAGGGCACCGGAGCGAGCCGCCGCCTGCGCCGTGAAGGCAAGACACCCGGTATCGTCTACGGGGGCAAGCAGCCTGCGGTCGTCATCGAGCTCGATCACAACGCGCTGTACCATCAGCTGCGCCAGGAGGCTTTCCACGCCTCCGTGCTGACGCTCAATCTGGAGGGTGCGAAGGAGCGGGTGCTGTTGCGCTCGGTCAACATGCACCCGTTCAGGACCGAGGTCCAGCACATCGATTTCCAGCGCGTCATGGCCGATGTGAAGATCCACATGAAGGTGCCGCTGCACTTCATCAACGCCGAGGAATCGCCAGGGGTGAAACTGTCCGGCGGCATCGTCAGCCACGTCATAAGCGACCTGGAGATCCGTTGCCTTCCTGCGGACCTGCCGGAGTTCATCGTGGTGGACCTGAAGGACATGGTGCTGGGCCACACTGTGCACGTCAGGGACCTGCAGTTGCCCCAGGGCGTCGAAGTGATCCTGCACGGCAGCGAGAATCCGCCTGTGGCGGTGGTGCAGATCCCGCGCGCGCAGGTGGCGGACGAGGCTGCCGAAGCCGATGCCGCTGCCGCTGCCGAAGCCGCACCGGCGGCGTCCGAAGTGCCGACGAGCAAGCAGGCGGCCGAGCCGGCGGCTGCCGAAAAGGGCGGGGACAAGGGCGACAAGAAACCCGAAAAGTCGGACAAGAAGTAATCCGCTTGAGCTCTTCGGGAACAGGCAGGGGCTGGCGCCTCTGCCTGTTCTTTTGGAGCGGCGCCAAAATGCCGATCAAACTCATCGTCGGCCTGGGCAATCCGGGCAAGAAATACGAGAGCACGCGCCACAACGCCGGCTTCTGGCTGGTGGAGCGGCTGGCTGCTCAGCACCGGCTCACCCTGAGAAAAGAAGCCAAGTTTCACGCCCTGATGGCAAAGCTCGACAGCGGGGCAGGACAGGCATGGCTGCTGCTGCCGCAGACCTGGATGAACGAATCGGGCTCGGCGGTGGGTGCGCTGGCGCAATTCCGCAAGCTTGCGGCCGGCGAAATCCTGGTGGTGCACGACGAGCTCGACCTGCCGCCCGGCAGCGTGAAAATCAAGCAGGGCGGCGGCCACGCCGGTCACAACGGTTTGAGGGACATCATCGAGAACCTGGGCACGCCGGATTTCTGGCGCTTGCGCATCGGCATAGGCCATCCGCGCGACCTGGCCGCCAGCGAGCAGGAGGTGGCTGATTTCGTGCTTCATCCACCGGGGAAGGACGACCGGGCGCTGATCGACGCCGCGATCGATCGCGGCGTCGCGGTTTTCGACCTGATACTCGCCGATGACATGGCGGCGGCCATGCACAAACTGCACACCAAACCCAAAGCTCAGCCCCCGGGCATTGCAAGCTGAGCGAATTGAACGAGGCGGCCCGGCCGCCTCGCCATTCCTTCAAACTGGTTCAAGGCCTCACACATGTCGCTCAAATGCGGGATCGTCGGATTGCCCAATGTCGGCAAGTCAACATTGTTCAACGCGCTGACCAAGGCCGGCATCGCGGCGGAGAACTACCCGTTCTGCACCATCGAGCCCAACGTCGGCATCGTCGAGGTGCCGGATGCGCGGCTGGCGCAGTTGGTGTCCATCGCCAATCCGCAAAAACTCATACCCGCGGTGGTGGAGTTCGTCGACATCGCCGGTTTGGTCGCGGGCGCATCCAAGGGCGAAGGCCTCGGGAACAAATTTCTCGCCAACATCCGCGAGACCGACGCGATCGCCCACGTCGTGCGCTGCTTTGCCGACGACAACGTGGTGCACGTCGCCGGCAAGATCGACCCCCTGAGCGATATCGAAACCATCAACACCGAACTCGCACTGGCCGATCTCGCGACGGTGGAGAAAACCATGAGCCGTTACCTCAAGGCGGCGAAGTCGGGCAACGACAAGGAAGCGCTGCGCATCGTGACGGTGCTCGAGAAAGTGCTGCCGGTGCTGGACCAGGCGCGGCCGGCGCGCAGCCTGGCCCTGTCGCGCGAGGAGCAGCAGGTGCTGCAGCCCCTGTGCCTGATGACCGCCAAGCCCGCCATGTATGTCGCCAACGTAGATGAAAACGGCTTCCGCGACAACCCGCTGCTCGCGCGGGTGCAGGAATACGCCAGGGCGGAGGGCGCGCCGGTGGTGGCGATCTGCGCCGCAATCGAGGCGCAGATGGCGGACCTGAACAGCGACGAGAAGCAGATTTTTCTCGCCGACATGGGACTGGAAGAGCCGGGCCTCGACCGCCTGATCGGTGCCGGTTACGTGCTGCTCGGCCTGCAGACCTATTTCACCGCCGGACCGAAGGAGGTGCGCGCCTGGACCGTGCAGATCGGCGCCACCGCGCCCCAGGCCGCCGGCGTGATCCACACCGATTTCGAGCACGGCTTCATCCGCGCCGAGGTGATCTCATACGACGATTACATCGCCTGCAGGGGCGAGCA
>Ga0172371_10000124_pt1 | contig 105016 bp, 122 predicted proteins | sample Lak12m_FD_114543 | JGI IMG/M metagenome (GOLD analysis project Ga0172371, IMG submission 114543) | Freshwater microbial communities from Kabuno Bay, South-Kivu, Congo - kab_022012_12m | ecosystem: Environmental > Aquatic > Freshwater > Lake | place: Democratic Republic of the Congo...
CACTGCTTTAGGCGGTGTCGGGTTTGACCCCGCTAGGCCGGTAGCACCGCTTAAACGATTTTGCGCGGCGCTGACACGATTATCCTTAACTTTTTCTTGATTAAATTCCGAATCCTCACGATTAATCCTTACCTTGATCTCTTTTTTCTCCGGGCGATCTTTAGCCGGTGTTTTTACCTCTCCTTTCCCAGCTTTCAGGGCTCTGTCAATAATTTCTATTCGGGAAATTTTTTCGTTATCTTTAACCGGCGTCGTTTCTAAACGCTTCAAAACCCGGCCGATATCGCGCTTAGCTTCATAACCAAGCTTTTCTTGGCGTTCTAAACGATTTAAAACTTCAGTACTTTTAAAGCGCCCCCCTTGGATAACCGACGCTTTTTCTTTGACTGCTTTTAAAATTGGATCTTTAAATTTTTTCAAATTGCCGGAAGTAGCGGAAGAATTAAAATTGCTAGTAAATTTACCGAGCGTAAAACCGCGACCACCGACTAGACTATTCAAACCCATAAATATTTCATTATTTCTTAAAACTTTCTAGGAGCTCTTTAATTTGGTCCAAATCGTTATAAGTCAAACCCATCTTGATCCGATTTTGATAAAGATGGTATAAATCCTCGCGGATTGTCAGGCTGGAGGGGTTAGCGTGTTCCAAAATCTTTTTCTTGTACTTCTTTATCAAATCCATAATTAATTTACGGTTGTCTTCGTCTAAATTCTTATAGCGGGGATTGCGGCGCATCAATTCATCAAACCGCTGGTCGATCCGATAATCAGTTTGATCTTTTAAATCTTTAGTAACGCTTTGTAAATCCATATTTTTATAAATTAATTTTGCTCTAATTTTTCTTGATTTTCTCGGTAAAGATTAACCAGTCGAGGCAAATTATTCAATTGCTTGTCAGCGACTTTTAACAGTTCCGGTTCATTATAAAAATGTTTGATGAATTCTAGATTATAATTTTCCCAAATTAAATTCAGCAAGCCATAACTATGGTCTTGTTTTTCTAAATCGCTGATTTCGGAAAATTTCTTTTCGCCGATCGGCTGTCCTTTTGAATCACGCAAAGCTATGGCAACGTCGCCATAATCTCCATATTTGGCGTTAAACCATTCTTTCGCCTCTTCTCGGCTAAGGCTTAACTTCTCAAATTCTTCTCGAGCGGCTTTTTGCGAAAAATAATAGTTTTCATGTCTTAGCTTTTCCCTCTCCTCCGCCGACAAAGAAGCTGCTTGCTCTCCGGCAGAAGCGTTTGTTTCCTTAAAAGGCATATAATTAAAATTAATAATTACCTATTAAATATACCATAAAATTAACATAAAAACAAAAAAATCAGCCTGTATGGGCCGATTTTTTATATTTGAAACTTGAGAATTCCTATTTTAGAGTCCGTCGTATTCGCGCATGGTAAGCTGCGCTTCAATCTGCTTGACGGTTTCAATAACTACTGAAACAACGATCAAGAGACTGGTGCCGCCGACTGAGAAAGCTTGGACACCGGTAAAATAGCGCATGAAGAGCGGCAGGATAGCGATAATACCAAGAAATAGGGCGCCGACTAAAATAATCTTATGGGTAGTGCTAGAAAGATAATCGCTAGTCGCCTTTCCTGGCCTGATACCAGGAATAAAGCCGCCTTGTTTTTGAAGATTCTCCGCAATTTGCGCCGGATGGAAAATAACCTCGGTATAGAAATAGGTAAAAGCAAAAACTAATAAGAAATAGGCAATGCCATAAAATAATTGATTGTTAAATAATTGAATTGTTCCGGCGGCGGCATTAGCTATCCAAGCGGTTTTAGCGTGAACTAAAAACTGGGCAATCATGGAAGGAAATAAGACGACGGAAATCGCGAAAATAATCGGGATAACACCGGCCATATTAACGCGCAAGGGTAAATGGGTACTAGTTCCGCCAAAAGTCCGGTTCCCTCTTATCTGCCGTGCATATTGTACCGGAATATTACGCTGCCCCTCATTGATTATGACTACGCCGATGACCGTAACTAAAGCAATGGCGATAAATCCCAAAAGCATAAATAACTGAGTTTGATCGAAAGTTACCATAATCTGCTGTACCATCTTCGGTAAACCAGAAACGATACCGGCAAAAATCAATAAGGAAATGCCGTTACCAACCTTCTTTTCAGAAATAAGTTCACCTAGCCACATCAAGAAAATAGTACCGGCACTAATAGTAATGATAATAACAGTAAAATCAAAAGGACTTATTTGGCCGATAATACCAGCCGAACCGTTGCGCAGCAAGGTAATCATGCCATAAGCCTGCATAGCGGCCAAAGGCACGGTCAACCAGCGCGTCCACATATTTATTTTCTGCCGGCCCGCTTCTTCTTTCTGCATTTCTTCAATTGACGGCACGATCATACCTAAAAGCTGGAAGATAATCGAGGAGGTAATATAAGGGGCGACGCCCATCATGACAATGGAGAAAGTCTCCATGCCGCCACCAGAAAATAAATTCATTAATCCTAAAATTTGGTTAGAAGCGAATAAATTTTTTAAGGCGACTGCGTTAACGCCGGGTATCGGGATATGAGCCGCTAAACGAAAAATAACCAACATCCCCAAAACAAAGAGGATGTTGTTTCTTAAATCTTTCGCTTTCCAAATTTGTTCTAATTTATCGAACATATAGTTCTAGCTTATTTAATTTGGCTTTTGACTGATTCACTTGCGTTTACTTTTTCTAAAGTAACTTTGACTGTTAATTTTTCTTTGCCTAAAATCTTTACCGGCAACTCGGCGGAACCGATTAATTTCTTTTCAAATAAGGTCACCGGGCTCACCACTTCCGCGTCTTTGAAATACTTATTAATCGTCTTAATGCTGACCACTTGGTTCTTCGGCTTGTGAGATTTAAAACCGCGAACTTTAGGAATCGCAAGTAATTGCTTTTTCATGCCCAAACGCTTTAAGCCGCTGACGCCTGATCGAGATTTTTGGCCTTTCAAACCGCGGGTACTATAAGTACCATGGCCGGAAGCGTTACCGCGACCAACCCGCTTATTCTTCTTGGATGATCCCTTAGCTTTTTTGAGTGTATTAAGTGATAACATATGTATTCAATTAACTCTAATTATTTTTTGATTTCTTTAGCCGTTTCTTCTTTTGGTTCTGCTCGGCGCAAGCCGCGCAAAGCTTCGATCGTACAACGCGCATTATTAATTTTATTTTTTGAACCTAGTGCTTTGCTCGTAACATTTTTAACACCCGCTAATTCTAAAATAACCCGAGCCACTCCGCCGGCAATAACACCGCGGCCTTTTTGAGCTGGTTTAAACATTAATTTCGCGGCGCCCATTTTTAAAGTAATGGCATGCGGGATAGTTTCTTTAACCATCGGCACATTAACCATGGTTTTGCGCGCTCGATTAACGGCTTTGTTAACGGCCATAGTAACATCAGCGCCCTTGCCTAAGCCAACGCCGACATTGCCCTTTTTATCGCCGATCGCGACGCAAGCGCGGAAATTCATTCTTTTTCCTCCGGCCATAACACGAGTAACCCGCGCTATTTCCAAAATACGTTGTTCCATATCATCCTTCGGTCTATTGTCACGGCGATCACCTCGTCTCGGACCGCGATTGCCGCCATTAGCGCCACCTGTGCGAGGACCGCCCTGATTGCGCTTGGCTCCGCCATAGATATCAGAGGCAACGGTTGCCGCTGCTCCTTTGGCTGCTTCGCTCTCTTTATTTTCGGTTGTAGTTTTTTTAATCTCAGACATATATCGATTTTATAATTAAAATTCTAGACCGCCTTCGCGCGCTCCTTCCGCTACCGCTTTAACGCGGCCATGGTATTTATAAGAGCTACGATCAAAAACAACTTTGGTAATTTTCAACGCCTGCGCTTTCTTGGCGATCAATAATCCTAATTCTTTACCCAAATCTATTTTAGCGGCTTTAGTCTTAAGTTCCAAGGTTGAAGCGCTCGCTAAAGTTTTTCCGCTTAGATCATTAATCAATTGTAAAAACATACCGCGGTTGGAACGAAAAACACTTAAACGAGGGCACGCTTCCGTACCGGCGATAGTTGAACGCACGCGGGCATGGCGACGAATATTTTTCTGATTTTTTGCCTTATTTTTATCCATATAATTAAATCTTTGTTTCTATATTTATTTACCTTTAGAAGCCGCTTTACCAGCCTTGCGTCTAATAACTTCATCAGAATATTTGATTCCCTTACCTTTATAAGGTTCGGGTTTACGAATTTTTCTAATTTGCGCTGCTGTTTCGCCAATAACCGCCTTGTCGGCCCCGCTTAAAGTAATCGTGTTGCCCTCCACTGCCGCCGTTACTCCGACCGGTAATTTAAATTCAACCGGATGGGAAAAGCCTAGGCTCATATTTAATTTGCCCGGAACAGCGGCCGCTCTATAACCAACGCCGTTAATTTCTAATTTTTTAACAAAGCCAACGCTAACGCCCATGACTGAATTACGAGCTAAGCTCCAAACTAGACCCCACATCGCACTCGCATTTTTAGCCGCCCGATCATAAGGCGCAATGATTAATTCGCTGTTTTCTACTTTTACTTCAACAATCGGATTATTCGCGATTTTTAATTCACCCTTCGGACCCTTAAAAGTAATATCCTTATCATTAATCGTGACTTGGACACCGGCGGGAATTTTAATTGGCAATTTTCCTAAACGTGACATATAAAATATTCTTATTGATTATTAAAAAATCTCTCCTAAAACTTCGCCGCCGATCTGCTGCTTCCTGGCTTCTTTGTTAGTCATTAAGCCCTTAGAAGTAGATAGGATTGCAATGCCGTAATTATTCAAAACGGTTGGGATTTCATCTTTGCCCACATAAATTCTTAATCCGGGACGACTGATTCTCTTAATAGAGCTTATTTGCGGTTTGCCGTTCTTGCGATATTTTAATTGAATTTGCAGTTCATCAAAACTGTTATGTCGGCCGTCAAGCCCGCCAGGAATAACTGCGGTCTTTTTGACCCAGCCTTCGGCTTCTAAAATTTTAGCCACTTCAAACTTAAGCTTAGAAAGCGGCAAAATAATCTCCGTTTTTTTAACGGCCGAAGCGTTTCTAATTCTTGTGAACATGTCTGCGATGGGATCCATCATATTTTTAGTAAATACTTAATAACTTATTACCAGCTGGATTTAGTGATACCCGGTAAATCACCGTTATCGGCCAACTCTCGAAAACAAATACGGCACAATTTAAAATCACCGATAAAGCCGTGGTTACGACCACAACGCCAGCAACGATTTATTTTGCGGGTAGAAAACTTAGGTTTTCTTTTTGCTTTTACAATTAATGCAGTTCTTGCCATAATATTTAAATTATTTGTTTTCTTTTTTAAATGGGAAGCCGATAGCACGGAATAATTCCAAACCCTCAGCTTTATTCTTGGCGCTCGTCGCTAAACAGATTTCGAGGCCAAACATATTGTCAACGTCTTCGACGTGAATTTCCGGGAAAGAAACGAATTCTTTGAAGCCAACCGTTAAGTTGCCATTGCGATCAACTGATTTTTCACTGATACCTCTGAAGTCGCGGACACGCGGAAAGGTAATGTTAACTAATTTTTCGACAAAATCGTACATGCGAGCGCCACGCAAAGTTACTTTAGCGCCGATAGTTAAGCCCTCTCTAATCTTAAAGGCGGAAATTGATTTTTTAGCTTCAGTAAAAACCGGTTTTTGACCACTAATAGCGGTTAAACCTTTTTCCACGCTCGCCATGAATTCTTTTTCTTTAGCGTGGTGGCCGAAACCGACGTTAATCACAACTTTTTCCAAACGCGGGACTAAAAATTCATTATCAAAACCGAACTTCTCTTCCAGGCCCTTAACTATCTCTTTTTTATATTTGTCTTTTAATCTCATAAATTTAAAATTACTCAATTGTTTCCTGGCATTTTTTACAAACTCTAAACTTCTTTGCCTTCTTGCCTTCTACTTTCATTATTTTATAACCGACTCTAGTCGCTTTTCCACATTTCGGACAAATTAAGGCGACATTCGACAAATTAATAAAGGCGGGAAATTCAATTCTCTGTCCTTTTTCATTCTGCCGGCGCGGTCTTAAATGCTTGATAAGTAAATTTAAGCCTTCAATACTGACACGACCCTGACTAGGCGAAACCTGCAAAACTTTTCCAGTTTTGCCCTTATCTTTGCCAGCTAAAATTTTTACTTTGTCGTTCTTTTTAATATTCATATTTTTGATAGTGTCGTGTTTATTACAATACTTCTGGGGCTAAAGATGCGATTTTTACAAAACCCGCTTTTCTGATTTCTCGAGCTACCGGCCCGAAAATACGAGTTCCCTTCGGATCCTTCTTTTCAGCATCATTAATAATAACTCCCGCGTTGTCGCTAAAGCGCAAATAAGAACCATCGGCGCGACGAATCTCCTTTTTAGTCCGGACGATAACCGCTTTCACCACATCGCCTTTTTTAATGGCGGCGTGAGGAGTAGCGCTTTTTACGGCTGCCACAATAATATCGCCCACGCGTCCGTAACGTTTTTTATATCCGCCCAATACTCTGATACACATAATTTCTTTGGCACCGGAATTATCAGCTACTTTTAAATAAGTTTGTACTTGAATCATATATTTATCTTTCTTCTAACTATTATTGGTTAAGCACACGCCAGCGTTTATCGCGGCTCAGCGGACGGCATTCAATAAATACTACTTTATCGCCGGTCTTATACTGATTTTTTTCATCATGGACTTTATAGCGACGGCTAACAACGTGTCTTTTTTTATACTTCGGATGGACCTTGACTGTTTCAATTTTAACAATGATTGTTTTATCATTCTTATTACTAACTACGACACCGCTGAATTTCTTGCTGATGGTAGTCTTGGTTTCGACCGGTTTGGTTGTAGAAACTGCTTTTTTAGCGGGCATATTATTTTTGTTTATTTAATAACGTTAAAATCTGAGCGATTAGATTTCTAACCACGCGGATTTCACGGATATTTTTTAATTGCTTATTTGAATCCTTAAAACGCAATTCACGTAGCTTCTCTCGATTGAGGACTAACAAATTTTGCAGTTCTTTTTGATCCTTATTTTTTAATTCTTTAAATTCCATATTTTTATGCGCAATCTTATAAATTACTCTTTGCTAATAAACTGACATTTGACTGGTAATTTGTGCCCGGCTGATTCCATCGCTTTTTTTGCTGTCGCCTTATCAACACCTTCCATTTCAAACATAATCATGCCTGGTTTGATGATGGCAACATAATAATCAACCGCACCTTTACCTTTACCCATCGGGATTTCGCCGCCATGCGCAGTTACCGGTTTGTCCGGAAAAATTCTAATCCAAATGCGACCGCCCTTCTTAACATATTTGGTCATAACACGGCGAGCCGCTTCAATTTGGCGAGAAGATACCCAGCAAGCGGTTAAGCTCTTTAAACCATAGCTACCGAAACTGATATTCAAATTACGACTGGCTTTACCGCCACGACGTCGTTTTTGATCTTTTCTCCATTTAGTTTTCTTTGGCATTAACATATAACAAACTTTATTTTATATATTTAGTTGGCGATTACTTCACCTTTTTGCGCCTCTTTTTCAAAAACTTCACCTTTATAAATCCAAACTTTAATACCAATGGCTCCATAAGTAGTGTGCGCCGCACCACGGGCGTAATCAATATCCGCTCTTAATGTCTGTAGCGGTACTTTTCCGGATACTAATTTTTCTCGGCGAGCGATTTCCGCGCCGTTCAAACGGCCGCTAATAACTACCTTGACGCCTAGTGCTCCGGCTCTCTCCGCTTTGCCGATTGTCTGTTTCATTACTTTGCGGAAAGGCATTCTTTTTTCAATATCCAAAATCATAGACTGAACTAGGATTTGAGAGCTTAAATTAGGACGACCAGCTTCTTTGATATTCAAACTAATTTCACCCATGCGAAAATTCTTTAAAAATTTGGTATGTATTTTTTTCTTCAGTTCTTCAACGCCATTGCCACCCCGACCAATAATCAAACCGGGTTTGGCGGTTGAAACCGTTACATCAATTTTGTTCAAGCTGCGCACAATTTCTACTTTATCAATGCCCGCTTCTTTAAATTCGCGAATTAAATATTTGCGAACTAAAACATCTTGACGGACATTTTTAATGTATTTTTCACCGCTCTCAAACCAAACCGAGGCCCAAGTCTTGGTGATACCCATGCGTAGAATTTTCGGATTTACTTTTTTACCCATATGTATAAATAATCAATTAAATTACCAAATATATTTATTAGCCTGATTTACGTCTAAACATCTTGGCCGAAAAACCTTTGCCTCCTTCAACTTTGGCATGAGCGTGATGGCCCTCCATTCGAGGATCGATGATTTCCGCACCCTTTTCACCGGCGGCTGTATTCTTAACCTTAGCCTCTTTTTTTACTTTAGAAACCTTAGTGGTCTTGGTACCTTCAGCGGCTAATTTTTCTAATTTAACCGGATCAGCGGCCTTAACGACTTTCTTTTCTTTCTTGCCGCTTTCTTTGATTTCATCTATTACTAAATTCAAGTGGCAGCCCCGTTTACGGATTGAAGTGGCGCGGCCATGGGCGCGCGGCATCCAACGCTTAAGCATGACGCCTTCATCAGAACGGATTTCTTTAATATATAAATTATCGGCCTCAAGACTATAGGTATTAACCGCATTAGCGATGGCCGAACGAACTAACGTTGCTATCGGGTCAGTCGCTTTCTTATTGATGAATTTTAATTGATCTAAAGCAAGACCAACCGGCATTTTGCGGATAACATCAATCACCAAGCGGGCTTTTCGCGGTGACATTCTTAAATGTTTTAAACTGGCTTTTACTTCCATATATATTCAAATTATTTTTTATCAGCAGCCTGAGATTTGGCCATCTTACCACCATGACTAACGAATTTCCGAGTTTGAGAAAACTCACCCAAGCGATGACCGACCATATTCTCTACGACATAAACCGGAATATGAGTCTTACCGTTATGGACGCCAAGCGTAAAACCAACCATTTCTGGAGTGATGGTCGCGGCCCGATCCCAAACTTTAAGCACGGTTTTATCACCCGGTTTAAGGTTTTTAATCTTGTTGATTAAGCGGAGATTGATGTATGGTCCTTTTTTTAAACTTCTGGACATATATTATTCATTAATATTACAAATTATTTTCTCTTGGCGCGTCTCTTGATGATCAAGCGATCACTTGGATGTTTGCGTCTAGTCTTCACGCCTAACGCCGGTTTACCCCAAGGAGTCTTTGGATGACGTAAACCAATAGACTGTTTGCCTTCACCGCCGCCGTGTGGATGATCAACCGGATTCATCGCCGTACCGCGAACGGTCGGTCTGATTCCTAAGTGACGGCTGCGACCAGCTTTACCAAGGGAAACATGACGTTTGTCAGGATTGCTTGCTTGCCCAATCGTACATAAACAGTCTTTCTTAACTTGGCGAATTTCACCGGAAGGCATTTTTAATTGCGCAAATTTTCCTTCAACGCCCATGACGTAAACTACATTACCAGCTCCGCGCGCTATTTTAGCGCCTTGGCCAGGCTCAAGCTCAACTGCGGAAACGGCCATACCAGCCGGAATAAATTGAAGAGGCAAGGCATTACCAGCTTTCATTTCAATTAAAGACTTCGAACTCATTATTTTATCGCCAACCTTTAAATCAACCGGAGCTAAAATATATCTTTTTTCGCCATCGGCATAATGGAGCAAGGCTAAGCGTGAACCGCGATTCGGATCGTATTCAATCGCTGCGACTGTAGCCGGAATATCATATTTATCACGTTTGAAATCAACTAAGCGTACAAAACGTTTAGCGCCGCCGCCGTGATGGCGAACTGTGATTTTACCTTGGGAATTGCGGCCGCCGCGTCTTTTCTTGATGACAATCAGTCTTTTTTCCGGACTGAACTTAGTCAGATCTTTAAAATCGTCAAAAGTCGCTTCACGACGTCCCGGTGTATTTGCTTTTACTTTTTTAATACCCATATGTATTCAAATAAATGTATTCAAAATTAAACGCCCTCGTAAATTTTAATCGTTTTGCCTTGAGGCAAGGTTACGACGGCCTTACGCCAATCTTTTCTCTGGCCACGAATTTTTCCACGGGCCACTTTCTTGCCGCTAACGTTGGCAATATTTACTTTAAGCGGTTTAACGCCGTAGGTATCTTCGATTGCTTTCGCGACTGAAATTTTATTGGCTTGCAAAGAAACGACAAAAGCATATTTATTGTGTGCCCCTAAATTTGTGGCTTTCTCAGTGACTAAGGGCTTCACTAAAACACGGTAAAAATCATTGGCCGATACTTGTTTCTTAGTCTTGGTACCGCTTGCTTTAACGCTCTTGGTTGAACCTTCAGTATATAAATCTTTCATGCTAACAGCCGCTTCCTCTTTTTTCGGGGCCGCTTTCTTGTCGCTAGCATCAGTTTTTTTATTGCCAAATAAAGCCATATTTTTCTAAGTAATTAAACAATTATTTATTATAGCGTTCAGTCAAAACGTTTACGACTGCTTCCGTTAATAATAAATTTTTATAATTCAATAAGTCGACTAAATTGATATTTTCTAAATTGATAATCTTAACCCCTTTTAAATTACGACCGGAATATTTCGCTTTTTCTTCTTTTGCTTCGTTTATAATCAAGATATCGCGACGGGTGTTATCCAAAACTTTTTTCTCTAAACCGGTTAACAAGGTATTAAACTGCTTAGTTTTATATTCTTTAAATTCTAAATTATCTAAAATTATTAAGGAGTTGGTAATTAATTTATCGGATAGGGCCATGAATAAAGCCTTCTGTTTCATTTTTTGATTGATCTTTTTCTTGAAATTCCTATTTTTGGTCGGACCGAAGGTAACGCCGCCGCCAATCCAGATCGGAGATTGGGTAGAGCCAGCGCGAGCGCGACCGGTTCCCTTTTGCTTCCAAGGCTTTTTGCCGCTGCCGGAAACTTCGCTGCGATCTTTAGTATGAGCTAGTACTTGGCGGGCATTAGCCATTTGGGCAACGACCGCTTGATGCAATAACTCGTTGCTCGCTTTAACGCCAAAAATTTTAGCGGCTAATTCCAAATCTTTCACGGCTTCGATCGATTGATTGTAGACTTTTATCTTTAATGACATATGATAATCAATTACTTATTACTTTTACGCTTTAACTTCTTCGGTTTTAACTTCTTCTTTAGTTTCAACGGCTTCAACCGGAGTTTCTGAAACCTCGGCCGGCACTTCGCTCACTTCCTGAGTTATCTCCGGAGCAACTTCCTTAGCCGCTTCTTTTCTTAAATTTAATTTGATATCGCCTTTGCCGATAATCGTAACTAAACCGTTAATCGCTCCCGGCACAGCTCCTTTAACAAAAATAATGTTATTTTCACTATCAACAGAAATAACTTCCAAATTGGTAGTCGTTACTCTATCGCCGCCCATGCGTCCGCCCATTCTCGTTCCTTTAAAAATATGGGCTGGACCTTTAGGGCCGACTGAGCCTCCCATTCTTTCCTGATCTTTATTACCATGCGTCTTTCTAAAACCGGCGAAATGATGTCTTTTAACAACGCCCTGAAAACCCTTTCCTTTTGAAACGCCGATAACATTAATGCTGTCACCAGCGGAGAAAGTTTCAACGCTTACCGTGTCGCCGACTTTAAAGGCGGCTGTGTCTTCAACCCGGAATTCTCTGAGGTGGGCGGGCTTAATATCTAAATTTTTCACATGACCTAATTGCGGCTTTTTAATATTTTTCGCTTTTCTAGATCCACAAGCTAATTGAACCGCTTCATAGCCGTCACGGGTCTTAGTTTTAACTTGAGCGACAACGCAAGGAGTAGCCAAAACTGGGGTCACGGCGACAACTTTATCATCGTTCCAAACCTGGGTCATGCTTAATTTTGTTCCTAAAATAAATTTCATATTGGTCTTCTTTTTTAAACAAAAAACTGGTCTAAAACCAGCTTCAAAATAAACTACAAAAATAACGCTTATGGTTACTTGTTTGTTTTATAGTTTTATTTAGCTGATTTACCTCCAAATTTTGGCTAATTTTAAATTAAACACTTTCTTAAATAACAGAGTTATTTAATCGATTATTAGCCAACAAATATATTACTTTGTAATACTACTACATTTTTATTTCTACGTCAACCCCAGCCGGCAGATTCAAATTGGTTAAATCTTCAATGGTTTTCGCAGTCGGATCAATAATATCAATCATGCGCTTATGGATACGCATTTCGTATTGATCGCGGGCGTCTTTGTGCACGAAAGTAGAACGATTAACCGTATATTTTCGTTTTTCGGTTGGCAATGGAATTGGACCGAAGAATTGGGCATCGCTGCGTTCAATCGTTTCGATAATAGTCTTGGTCGATTGATCGATAATTTTATGATCAAAAGCCTTGATCTTAATTCTGATCCGTTGTTTAAATTCGTTAGCTTCTTTTTTGTTTTCGGACATAATTAATTTTTTAAGTAAACACTACAACCCCGTCCTTATTTCTAAGAACGGGGCAAAGTATCAACTTACTTCAAAATCTTGGTAACAGCGCCAGCACCGACAGTGCGGCCGCCTTCGCGGATAGCGAATCTCTGGGTCTCTTGCAAAGCAATCGGAGCGATTAACTTAATCGTCAGATTAACGGTATCGCCAGGCATAACCATTTCAGTACCAGCCGGTAAAGTAATATCACCGGTGACATCAGTCGTTCTGATATAAAACTGAGGTTTATAGCCATTAAAGAACGGCTTATGACGACCACCTTCTTCTTTGGATAAGACATAGACTTCGGCGGTAAATTCAGTGTGCGGAGTAATCGTGCCCGGTTTGCATAAAACTTGGCCGCGTTCAACTTCATTCTTCTTGGTGCCACGAATTAAGATACCAGCATTATCACCAGCCCGACCTTCGTCTAATGATTTGTTAAACATTTCAATCCCAGTAATGGTTGTTTTTTTAGTATCCATTAAACCGACGATTTCAACTTCATCACCAACTTTAGCAATCCCTCTTTCAATACGGCCAGTTACTACAGTACCGCGACCTTCGATTGAGAAAATATCTTCAATCGGCATTAAATACGGTTGGTCAACGGCGCGAACTGGCTCAGGAATATATTCATCTAAAGCTTTGACTAAATCCAAAATCGGTTGAGCATCAGGGCCAGTCGGATTCTCTAAAGCTTTTAGAGCGCTGCCACGAATGATTGGAGTCTTATCGCCTGGGAATTCATATTTCTTTAGTAAATCACGAATTTCTTCTTCGACTAGGTCAATTAACTCTTTGTCCTCGACCATATCGCATTTGTTTAAGAAAACAACAATATAAGGGACGCCTACCTGACGAGCTAATAAGATATGCTCTCTAGTTTGAGGCATAGGGCCATCGGTCGCAGCTACAACCAAAACTGCACCATCCATTTGAGCGGCACCAGTGATCATGTTTTTAACATAATCAGCGTGACCAGGACAGTCAACGTGAGCGTAGTGACGAGCATCTGATTCATATTCTACGTGAGCGGTTGCAATGGTAATACCACGAGCTTTTTCTTCCGGAGCGGCGTCAATTTCGCCAACACCTTTGTGGGACGCTTTCTTGCCATTGGCACTTAGAACTGCCAACATCGCGGCGGTTAAAGTGGTTTTACCATGATCAACGTGGCCGATAGTACCGACGTTAACATGGGGTTTATTGCGTTCAAATTTGTCTGCCATGTTTTTGTTGTACGGCCCCCGCTTTTACGGGGTTTCTTTCCTCTTCAGGAAACCAGCCGAACTAAATTAATTATTTATTTTTATTAAAATTATTCAATTTCTTGTGCTTTATTCTTCACTTGGGAAGGAATTTGCCAAGCCTTTTTTGGCTTCTCTTCTTCGGCTAAATACGGCAAATTTTCTCGATTCTTCCACATTGAGATTTCGCGATTAATTTTATCAGTTAAATCTTCTTCTGTCAAATTTTCTTTTTTGTCATCCAAACCGTTGTTTGCTTGGTTTATTTCATTTTTTAAGGGTTCTTCTTTCTGCTTGGACACAACCGGTTCTTCAGTCAAAACCATATGGGAATAACGGTCAAAATCCATAATTACATAAGATTCATCAGAATGACTGGCATCAAAAATAACCACCCGATCACCGGTCCGCTTAATGAGATTTAAAATTTTCTTTAACTGTTCGGGAAACATATATCTAAATTTAATTTTTGTTATCAACTGGCTTTTTCGCCTAACATCTGTACGATGGCGGAAAATATGGGCGCAACCTTATTAACGACTTTAATTTTGTGATCCAATTCTATTTTGCCATAAATATCACCGCTCTTTAATTCCTCAGGCATAATAGAGACTAAAGTCTCTATGCGGCCGAGTAGAATCGGGTTAAGGCAAACCCCTCCTGTTTGGTCAAACTCCTGCTGAAGATTCGTCAAATAATCAAATAAAACTTTGGGGCGACTAGCATTCGTTAGACCTAAGCGGTTATTCTTATAATAATTCCTCGTCTCCGGACTTAATTGATCAAGATAATCTCGCTCCCATTTACCACGATGGTCATGAGCGCCAAGATCCTCAGAGTCTTTAAAACTATCGGTAATTATATCGGCTCCTAAAAAATTAATGAGCTGATTGTACATAAAACTTATCTTCTCTTTTTCCTCGGCCGGAAGATTAGCGGAAAATAATTGCCAATTAAGACTAGCCGGCAATTTATCTGCCGATATTTTAAACTTCGGTTCAATGAAGAAAAATTTTACCTCTTCAAATTGTTGACCTTTAGAAATTAATTCCTGCCTCATTCTTTTTTCCTTCTCCGCTCCGGTCTCCACCTTAGAGGAAACGCCTTCTTCGATCAGACTAGGAAATGTTTTCATAAATATTTATTTACCTTGTTTTTCTTTAATGGCTTCTAAAATATTTTTCGGGACTTCAGAATAATGGGAAAATTCCATAACATAATTAGCGCGACCTTGGGACATTGAGCGCAAGCCGGTTGAATAACCGAACATTTCAGCGAGCGGCACCTTAGCTCTAACGACTTTGATATTGGCGCGATCGCTCATTTCTTCAATTTGTCCGCGTTTGCTGCTTAAGTCACCGATAATATTACCCATATATTCTTCGGGGGTTGTTACTTCCACTTTCATGATCGGTTCAAGCAAAATCGGTCCGGCTTTCTGGCAAGCATCTCTAAAAGCGTGAATAGCGGCTAGTTTAAAAGCGATTTCCGAAGAGTCAACTTCATGATAAGAACCATAGAAAACAGCTGCTTTAACATCAACCATCGGATAACCGGCTACTGTGCCGCTTAAAACAGCTTCCTTGAAACCTTTTTCAATGGCCGGAATATACTCACGCGGAATAATACCGCCCTTAACTTCATCAGCAAATTCTATTCCCTTGCCTGATTCAAGCGGTTCAACACGCAAGGAACAATGGCCATACTGACCGCGGCCTCCTGATTGCTTAACATATTTATGTTCGGCTTCAGCAATCTTAGTGATAGTTTCACGATAAGAAACTTGCGGGTTGCCGACGTTCGCTTCAACGCCGAATTCACGGCGCATACGATCAACAATAATCTCCAAATGCAATTCACCCATACCGGAAATCAAAACTTGATTTGTTTCAGCATCAGTTTCTACGCGGAAGGTTGGATCTTCTTCAGCTAAACGCTGTAAAGCCACACCCATCTTTTCTTGATCAGCCTTAGTCTTCGGTTCAACCGCAATTTTAATAACTGGTTCCGGAAAAACGATTGATTCAAGCAACACTTCGTTATTTTCATCACATAAAGTATTACCAGTTGTAGTATTTTTCAAACCAATAACCGCGGCGATATCGCCGGCATAAATTTCCTTGATTTCTTCACGATGATTAGCGTGCATTCTGACTAAACGACCGACACGCTCCTTTGTTCCTTTAGAAGAATTAACAATATAAGAACCGGCGGTTAAAACGCCTTGATACACGCGCACAAAGCAAAGCTTTCCAACAAAAGGATCGGTCGCAATTTTAAAAGCTAAACCAACAAAAGGTTTGGTATCGTCAGCGACAACCGGATATTTCTTTTCGCTATCGCGAACATCAGTTGATTCAATAACCGGAACATCAAGCGGAGACGGCAAATACTCATTAACCGCATCAAGCACTAATTGTACGCCGATATTTTGCAAAGCGGTGCCACATAAAACCGGATAAATAGAATTGGCGATAACGCCTTTTCTGATAGCGGCTTTAAGTTCGGCTAAACTTATTTCCTGACCGCTTAAATATTTTTCCATGGTCTTTTCATCGCACTCTACCGCTTTTTCTATTAATTCATTATGGAATTCATCAACCTTGGCCTTCATGTCGCTCGGAATTTCTATTTCCTTGATATCGACACCATTGAAACCGGAGAAAGTATAGGCTTTCTTTTCTAAAATATCGATTACGCCAGATAAATTATTTTCGGCGCCAATCGGCAATTGGATCGCTACGGCCTTTTGGTTCAAACGCGTTCGGATAGAATTCAGACTCATATAAAAATCAGCGCCCATTTTATCCATTTTGTTAACAAAACAAAGGCGGGGCACCTGATATTTATCAGCTTGACGCCAAACCGTTTCTGATTGCGGTTCAACACCGGCTTGACCGTCAAAAACGGCGACAGCGCCGTCTAAGACGCGCAGCGAGCGCTCAACTTCGACCGTAAAATCAACGTGGCCGGGAGTATCAATAATATTAATTTTCTTTGTTTTCCAAAAACAAGTCGTTGCCGCGGAAGTAATCGTAATGCCTCTTTCCTTCTCTTGTTCCATCCAATCCATTTCGGCGGCTCCTTCATGAACTTCGCCAATCTTGTGCTTTTTGCCAGTATAAAATAAGACGCGTTCAGTAAAAGTCGTCTTACCGGCATCAATATGAGCCATGATTCCGATATTTCTTGTGTTTTCTAGAGAATAGTCACGAGACATAAATATTTTAAAATTTTAAAATTAATTATCTAGAGAAATGAGCAAAAGCTTTGTTCGCTTCGGCCATCTTGTGGACAGCTTCTCTCTTTTTCACGGCTGTCCCTTCGCCATTAGAGGCATCTAAAATTTCCGTAGCCAATTTTTCTGCAGTTGAGCGGCCTTTGCGATCATTGGCTGCGCCGATAATCCAATTACAGCCCAAGAAGTAGCGTCTTTCGCCTCTGACCTGGAAAGGAACTTGGTAGTTGGCGCCGCCGACGCGTTTACCGCGAACTTCAACGAGCGGAGATACTTTTTTAATCGCTTTGTTGAAAATATGTCTTGGGTCTTGCTTGGTTTTTTCTTTCAAGATTTCAAAAGCTCCGTAGACGATCTTCTCGGCTGCGGATTTCTTACCTCTTTCCATGACATAATTAATAAATTTAGCGATATTCTTATCGTTGTATTTTGAATCGCCTTCAATTGATCTTTTAGGAGCTGGTTTGCCTCTCATATATTTTGTTTAATTATTTTTTTGGTTTTTTAGCGCCATAGCAGCTGCGGCCCTGGCGTCTCGCTTCAACGCCTGATGCATCGAATACTCCGCGAACAACCTTATAACGAACACCTGGTAAATCTTTAGTCTTGCCGCCTTTTACTAAAACGATGGAGTGTTCTTGTAAATTATGACCCATACCTGGAATATAGGCGGTCACTTCCATGCCGTTTGATAAACGAACACGCGCAATTTTACGTAAAGCGGAGTTAGGTTTTTTCGGAGTGGTCGTAGTTACCTTCAAACAGACGCCTTGTTTAAAAGGAGCGCCTTTGGCGGTATCTTTCTTTTTGCGGTGCAAAGAGTCAAGGCTGGAATGCAAAGCAATCGCGTTTCGTCTTTTACCGACCGACTTGCGACCATGGCGAACTAATTGATTAATAGTTGGCATAATTTCTTGTTGATATATTAAAAATAATCCTGAGCTTTCAGGATGGGTTTTATACTATTTTTATGACTTAATTAATTTAACAAAATATAAAACATAAGTCAAGGTCGTCAGTTTCGGTATTTTCAACCAAAATCCCATTAACTGCCAATGATTAGCCCGAATAACCAATCAACCGGAACCAGAATAATACCGCCTGCCAACATCACGAATAAAATCACCAAAATGAAGCCCGTTCTTTCTATTCGTAAATAATGTTCTTTGGCTTTAGGCGGCAAAAAAGTGGCTAATATTTTCGAGCCATCAAGCGGCGGTATGGGCAGAAGATTGAAAAACATCAAGATCAAATTTATATAGATAATTGTCCCTAAGAGATGTAAAAATAGGTGCAAGGAACCGACGCCGAATAGAGCCTCAAAAATTCTCAAAAATAAGCCAAAAAATAAGGCAATAATAAAATTTCCTAGAGGCCCGGCAATGGCCACTTTAGCATCTCCATACTTACGGTCTTTTAAATTATAGGGGTTATACGGAACTGGTTTTGCCCAGCCAAAAACAAAGGGCATATTGCTAATGACCATAACTAGCGGCAAGAAGAAAGAACCAAACCATTCCAGGTGCGCTAGCGGATTTAGGGTTAGGCGGCCGGCATCTTTAGCCGTCGAGTCTCCTAAGCGATAAGCCATCCAGCCGTGCATATATTCATGCACAATCGCCGAAAAGACCAACACGATTATTTGAAAAACGTAGATCATATAGGGATATTCTAGCATAACTTGATTAATTTTAAAAATGCTGTTAAAGTATTACCATAAAAAATTAGCTAAGAACTATTATGGCAAAAAAATGCGATTTATGTGGTCGTGGTGCGACTAAAGGTGCTTCCCGCTCCCATTCTAAAATCAAAACCCTAAAAAGACAAAATATAAATCTTCAGACAAAAATGATTGACGGCTTAAAAGTCAAGGTTTGTACTTCTTGTATTAGAACGATGGCTAAGCCAAAACGTATTAAAGCTAAAAGAAAGCCGGCTCTGAAAGAAGGCGCTCTCAAACCTTTAAAGACTAAAAAGCCGGGTGCTAAGAGTGCTCCGAAAAAAAAATAAATTTCTAAACATAAAAAATCGCCTCAACCGGGGCGATTTTTTTTAATAAATATTACGATTAATACTAGAACTAAATAATAAATCGCTCCTCCCTGCCAATTAAAACCATTAATATTAATAGCTGCCCAGCTCGGGCTGGCTAAAACATTTGAGGCTAAAAAAATGTATTTTAGCAACAAATAAGCTGGCAAAAACCAGACAATTCCTAGGGGCGGGATTATGGCCGTTAAAAAGAGGGCGGCGATAAGCGAAGCTAAAAGCAAAGGAAAGGTCCAAAGCACTAAAACATTAGCTAAGGGCGCGATTAGCGAAAACTGTTTAAAATTTATTAGAGCAATCGGCAAAATAACGATTTGCGAGACTAAGGTTAGATTGATCGTATCTAAAATAGTCTTCAGAGTAACCTGCGCGCGACGCTTTAATGTTAATTTGCTTAAAAAACGTTTCGTAATTTCCTCGCCCAGCGGATAAATATAGATTATCCCCAGCAAAGCTAGAAATGATAATTGAAAACCGATATCATCGCGGAGCAAGCGCGGATTCAGCGCCAACATAACCGCCGCGGAAAAAATCAAGGCTCTTATAAGCGAACTTAAGCGCTCATAATAAATTGCCAAGAAAGCTAAGCCTCCCATGATTGCAGATCTAACCGCCGAAGCGGCTAGCCCGGTTGCTAAGGGATATAAAATAAGAAAAGCAAAAATAATTTTTAAACTGCGGCGGCGGCTAATACCTAAGACTAGGAGAAAGTTAATAATCATTGCGCTTAAAATAGTAATATGCGAGCCGGAAATAGCAATCATGTGGCTAAGCCCAACGCGAGAAAAGACTTGCAAATCTTCGCGCATTACCGTTCGACGATAGCCGAGAAGAAGCGCGTTAGCCAACCCAGCTTGCGGTTCGGGCAAATTTGAGTCGATAAGGCTTTTAAGGCGCTTTTTTAATTTTATCAATTTTAAATAGCCCCTCTCCGCTACGTTCAGAGTCCCTTCGGATAAGCTTAGAGACGGATAATACATGACGGAATAAATATCATAACGCGCCAAGTAACTTTCATAGTCAAAACCATCAATAAGCGGCGGCGCCTCAAGCTTACCGCTTATTTTGATAAAATCGCCATAATTATATTCGGGATAAAGATCGGCCGTTACTAAAACCTGGCCCTTAATTTTTCCCGTGATACATACTGTTAGACGCTGGCTTTTATAATCAGCATCCGCTTCTTCACAAATGCGCCCCTTTAAATTCAGAGTGCGGCCGTTATAATAAGCTAAATCGAAGGCCGCAATTTGTTTTTGAAAAGCCCGCGATCTTAGACTAAGCAAAAAGATAATAACTATAAAAACAAGATTTATAACTAAAAATACTTTGGCTTTTGACATCTTGGCCATAAAAAAACTGCTAGTTTGTGAGCTAACAGTATAATAGCGGAACGATTGTGAAGGAAAAATAAAGTTTATGCTTTTGAGGCGAGAAATCTTTCAATCCGAGCATGCTTATTCATCATAAGACCAAGTACAAGCATGAGAAAGACAATCTGGAAAAACCAGGTTAAAACAATTTGGAGAAGATTTATCCCATCAATCAGCCAATCGAGCATGAACGGACCATTGGCTAAAAAGATAAAAATACTAACTACTCCCTCAAAAACATAGACGGCAATTAATACCTTCTTTTTGGTTGCTCCTGAACTTATGATCGCTAATATGAAACAGGCGAACGAAATAAGAAAAGCAATCGGGCCGAAATACATAGAGTAAGCCATGATTGCTAAAATCAAGAACAAGATAAGATTTGAAATTAAAAAGAACTTTTTCATGGTCGGTTTATTTATCGGTTTATTTGGTTGTTAATATTAATCCTTCTTCAGCCATCTTAAATACGCTTCCATAAATTGCTCTAAATTTCCATCTAAAACAGCGTCTACGTTGGAAGTTTCATAATTAGTACGATGATCTTTAACTAGGCGGTTGCCATAAAGGAAATAAGAACGGATTTGCTTGCCCCATTCCGCTTTCTGCACTTCCCCTTTCAATTTTCTTTCTTCCGCCTCTTTTTCTTCAAGTGCCAATTGATATAATTTGGTCTTTAAAATCTTCATAGCATTCTCCTTGTTCTGATGCTGCGATCTCTCACTCTGGCAAGAAATGGTAATGCCGGTGGGAATATGGACAATGCGCACCGCCGAGTCGGTCGTATTAACGCTCTGCCCTCCAGGTCCAGAGGAGCGAAAAACATCAATGCGCAAATCTTCATCCTTAATGATAATCGTCTCGTCATCCTTAATTTCCGGAATTACTTCTGCGAGCGCAAAAGAAGTGTGGCGTAAACCATCGGCATCATAAGGCGAATTGCGTAGTAGCCGATGGACTCCATTTTCACTTTTTAAATATCCATAAGCCCAGGGGCCAACGACACGCAAAACCACGCTTTTTATACCCGCTTCGTTACCGTAATTACGATCCAAAATTTCTATTTTATAACCTTGACGCTCCGCAAACCTCAAATACATCCGTTCAAGCATCTGCGTCCAATCTTGAGCATCTACGCCGCCCGTCCCAGAATGCAAAGCTAATAAAGCATTATCGTGATCATACTTATCGGCAAAAAGTGACAAAAACTCCAAATGAGAGAATTTTTTTTCAAGTTCATCGTATTTTTTCTCTAGTTCTTCGGTCAATTCTCCTCCCCCGTCTTTCTGTGCTAAGGCCGCTATTTCCTCCGCATCCCTGATCTCCGCTTCCATATCTAGCCACTCTTTTATTTCACTGGTCAATTCTTCCGCCGCTTGTCCGACTTTCACGGCTGCTTCCCGGTCGGACCAGAAATCCGGAGCTGACATTTTAAGACGCAATTCTTTTTCCTCGACAGCTTTCCTTTCAATATTTAAAAGAGTCTTTGTCTTTAAAAAGCGTTCCCGGAGCTCTTCAAGTTTTTTAAGCAGATTTTCCATATGCTTAAATTATATCAAAAAAGCACCGCTGTAAACAGGGCGCTTTTTTGTATTTGAGCCACAATATACAAATTAACGTTTGCTCCATTGCGGGGATTTTCTGGCTTTGCGTAAACCCGGCTTCTTTCTTTCCACTTGTCTTGGGTCGCGGGTAAGGAAATTATTGACCTTCAAAGCTTCTTTGGTGGCTGGATCAATTGAGAAAATAGCGCGAGCAATACCTAAACGAACGGCATCGATTTGACCTACTTTACCGCCGCCGGAAACAATCACGGAAAAATTATAATCACGCAAATGGCCGGTTGCTTTTAAAGGTTGGACAATTAGATTGAAACCATCGCCCGGAAAATATTCAGTCGCGCGTTTGCCATTAATCATAATCACGCCTTTACCATCTTCATATAAGCGTACCTGAGCAGCGGCCTGTTTGCGACGACCGACGGATTTTATATATTTACCTGAAAAATCAGCCGTTTCGTTTTTTGCCCAATCTTTTTCCTCGTCCAAATTTTCAATTTCTGTAATTTCAATGATTTCTTTTTCCTTGACTTCTTGTTTCTTTTTTTCAGCCATATTATTTGATAATTAATCTTTTTAACATCGCAATGCGCAGTTTTGTCGGCGGCAGCATTTCACGCACCGCTTTCTGCAAAACTTCTCCAGGATTCTTAGCATATACTTCAGACATTTTCTTGCTCTTCAAGCCGCCTAAGTACCCGGAGTAGTGATGGTACTGCTTCTGGTCTAATTTCTTACCAGTAAACTTCATTTTAGAAATATTTTTTACTTCGACGATATCGCCTAAATCTAAATGGGCTTCGTATTCCGGCTTATTTTTGCCGCGCAAAATCAAAGCAATTTTAGTCGCCAAGCGACCGACTGACAAATCCGTAGCATCGAGTTTATGTAATTTTCTCTCAATATTTTTCATATAGTTATACTAATTCAATTTGCACCATTTCGGCGCCATCGCCTTGGCGAACTCCTAATTTAGTTGTTCGAGTGTAGCCTCCCGGACGAGTCTTATAGCGATCGCCCAAAACTTCCATCGCTTTTTTAACCGCATTTTTCTGCAAGAGAATTTTTATCAAACCGCGGCGCGAGGCCAAATCTCCGGCCTTAGCCGAAGTAATCATTTTTTCGACGAGCGGGCGAACAGCTTGAGCCTTGGCTTTGGTGGTTTTAACCTTTTCGTATAATAAAATACTCGAAGCTAAATTACGAAGCATTAACTCTCTGGGGCCTTTCTTCCGATCTAAAATTTTGTTTTTGTTTCTGTGACGCATATTAAAGGAATTTTCTAATTATTTTTTAGTTTTCTTTTTTGTTTCTTTTTTCTCTTTCTTTTCTTTTTTCGGTTCAATTTCCGGAACGATTTCTTCTGGTGTTTCAACGATTTCTTCCGACTCTGTTTCAACCGCTTCTTCTGATTTAACGGTCGCTCCCGGCAAAAGGGCGCTATATTGATCAACTAAGACTTTAACGGCTTCATTGAAAGCTAATTCCGGAGTAATCGTACCGTCGGTTTTAACATTCAAAATCAATTTATCCCAGTTTGTCATTTTACCGACACGGGTATTTTCTACGCTCGTGCTGACAATCGTAACGGGAGAAAACATAGAATCAATCTCAATATAACCAATTTCCCGATTTTCCTTTTTTGTTCCTTCCGGCATTTTATAGCCGCGGCCCTCCTTAACAACGAGTTCTATCTCTAAACTGCCCGCTTCATCGGTGATATGCGCTAAAACCAAGCCCGGATTCTTAATTTCTACTTGGCTATTCTTGGCAATATCGCCGGCGGTCACAATTTTTTTGCCTTTAACTTTTATCTCCAACCGGACTTCTTCTTCTGTATAAATTTTAAGGCGCAATTGTTTCAAATTTAAAATAATTTCTAAAACATCCTCTTTAACATGAGGCAAGGCCATAAATTCATGGCTCGCGCCTTTAATCTTTGCCCCGATAACGGCAGCTCCCGGGAGCGAAGATAATAAAACTCGACGCAGTGAGTTGCCTAAAGTCATGCCGTAACCCGGGAATAAAGGCTCCACGCTGATAGTTCCTTCATTCGGATTGCTACCTGTTTTAAATTCAATTTTTTTAGGTAAAGCAATGTTTTGCATATGTTTTTTTTATTTTGAGTAATACTCAATAATCATTTGAACATTAATATTTTGCGGCAAATCAGTTTCTTTTGGTTCATGCAAAACTTTCGCGCTTAAATCACTGGCATCGAAATTTAACCAACTCGGTCTCTCGGCTTTTTTTAATTTTTCACCTAAATTCTTGAAAAAACGATTTGATTGGCTGGATTTTTTAATTTTAATAACTTGTCCTAATTTAACGGAAAAGGAAGATATGTCGGTCTTACGGTTATTGACAGTAAAGTGGCCATGGTTAACTAATTGGCGCGCCTGAGAACGTGAGGCGGCCCAGCCTAAACGGAAAATAACATTATCCAAGCGCATTTCAAGCAATCTTAAGAAATTTTTACCGGCATCGCCCTGTTTTTTCGAGGCCTTAGCATAAGTTAAACGGAATTGCTTTTCGAGCAAACCATAATATTTCTTAGCTTTCTGCTTTTCTTGTAATTGTAAACCGTAATCGCTCAAACGTTTGCGGCCTTTCGGACCATGAAAACCAGGAGCATAATTACGTTTTACCATCGCGCATTTCGGAGTCGAGCAACGATCCCCTTTCAGGAATAATTTCTCGCCGATACGACGGCATTGTTTGCATTTACTATCAATATTTCTTCCCATATTATTTTATAATTAGACGCGACGTGGTTTTTTAGGACGACAACCATTATGCGGAACCGGAGTTACGTCTTTGATGGCAGTAACGTCTAAACCATTAGCATTTAAGGCGCGGATAGCCGCTTCCCGGCCCGTACCAACACCGGAAACAAATACGCTTACTTCTTGTAAGCCGTATTCTTCTTTAGCTTTTTGCGCAGCAATTTTTGTAATAATTTGTGCGGCATAAGGAGTCGCCTTTTTTGCGCCCTTAAACCCGGCTAAACCAGCGCTCGCCCAAGAAATAACATCACCATTAGAATCAGTTAAAGTAATCATGGTGTTGTTATAAGTCGCCTGAATATAGGCGCGGCCGACTTTCACGATTTTAGCGGTTTTTTTCTTTTTTTTCTTGATTAATTTCTTTTTCGCTCGAGCCTGTTTATTTTTTTCTAATTTTTGTTTGATTTCTTCGGGCAATTCTTCGTCGCTAGAATCAAAAGAAAAACCTTCGGTTTCTTTCTCTTCCTTCTCTTCTTTAGCCTCAACCTTAAGCTCAGGAACTTTTAATTCCTTGGTGGTTTCGACTTTTGCCTCTTTTTTTGCTTCTTCAGACATATTTTAATACTAATAAATGATTAGGTCTTTTGCAGTCCGGCCTTAGATTTACCGCTACCCATAGTCACGCGCTTATTACCACGGACAGTCCGGCTATTGGTTTTAGTTCGCTGTCCTCTGACCGGCAAATGCTTGCCATGGCGCAAACCGCGATAGCAACCGATTTCATGCAATCTTTTTATATTGCTTTGGACTTCGCGGCGCAAATCGCCTTCAACCGTGTATTTCTTTTCAATAATTTCTCGCAAACGGTTTACTTCCTCATCTTTCAAATCTTTAACTCTAATATTTTTATCAACTTTAGCCTCAGCTAAAACTTTGTTCGACCGCATACGGCCGATTCCATGAATATAAGTTAAAGCGATTTCTACTCTTTTGTCGTTGGGAATATTTACTCCCGCAATTCTTACTGCCATAAAATAATAAAATTACCCTTGTCTTTGTTTATGTTTAGGGTTCTTACAAATAACATGAACGCAACCCTTGCGTCTCACTACTTTACAGTCCTTACAAATTTTTTTAGCACTAGCTCTGACCTTCATATTAAAAATCTAAATTTAATTAAATTAGAGACGATATGTGATGCGGCCCTTAGTCAGGTCATAAGGACTAATCTCCATTCTGACTTTGTCTCCGGGCAGCAGTCGAATTTTATTCATCCGCATTTTACCTGATAAATGGGCACGGATTTCATGACCATTTTCCAGCTTAACCCGAAAACTCGCGGCGGGCATCAGCTCAAGCACCTCTCCCTGCATCTCAATAAAGTCCTTAGCGTTAAGGGTAGATGAGCTATCGCTTGTCTTTTCCTTGTCTTTTGACATTAACACAAAAAAATTTGATAAAGACTATAGGTGACGCTTTATCAAAATATATTATAAAAATTAACTTTTTCTAATAATATTCTTAATAAAATTATTATAGAGATAAGGCACAGAGTTGTCAAGGGTCGGGGTTAGCTTATTGATCTATCAAACCGCCCTGGTATTTAGCCTCATAAACCGACCGCCCGGAAATAAGTATTTCCTCCTGACCCGAAAAGCAGTCAATCTCCCCTTTCCACTCATTGCGATATTTAAATTCTTGGCTATTTATAGCCTTTTTTATTAACTTTGGGCCGCGATACGGATAACCATTATCGAAGGAAGACATGGCCTGGCGCAAAAAAGCATATATTTCATGTTTATCTGCCTGTTCATCCGTAACCCTGCCATAATAGACCATCATAAACACTGGCTTGTCTTTTAAAAAAACCACTTCCCGGCCGCCATAGGGCTCACCGCCAAAGTAATTATCGTGATAAGAGTAGTCGCCGTCTCTAAAAGTAACCGTCCGAGAACCATCATTTTCCTTTCGAAAAGAGTCTTCATCGCCAGAAGCATAACCGGCTAAATGAGCTTGAGCAATAAATTTTCTCAATAAATTTAAATCAACCATATTGATTAAACTTTTTTATTTCTGAAACGATCTTTTATTTCTTTATAGACAGCTAACCAATTCGGACAGGCGACGACATTAGCCTGTCCTTTATTATCCTTATGATCATACAGAAAAATAATTCCTGGGTAATTCTTGTCTAAAAACTCTAAAAGTTTTGCATTATCATCAATAATCCCTAAAATTTTAGGATAAAGGCTTGATAAAACTTTAGCTTTCCATTGGCTGCCGTTAGTTTCCTCTAACGGACGACAAATTATCGGTGCAGCCGGAAATCCGTGCTTAGTTAACCAATCCCTTGTTCCTTCTAAAACATTCTCTGGCCTAATGGTTAAATAAGCCGCTACCGGCACGATATCGTTTATCTTCTTTAAATAAAAATCCGCGTCCTCTATTAGTGGTAATTCCTTCTGAGTTTCATTAGAATGGATTTTCTCATCAACCCATTCCATAGCTTCAGCGTGCTGCCAATAGGGGACGTTTTGCGTATAGCGATATTTCTCTACCATTTCCTTGATGGTTAGTTCCTCGGGGTTCCCAAATTTTTTCTGCATCTCTTCCACCCAATAGCCTATTGTCCAAGCCAAGGTTTCATCAATATCAACAGCTAAACCGGCAACTTTTATTTCTGAAAAATTACTTTCCATATTATTTATTCAAGCACCGCTTTAATCCTTCTAACTCCGGAACTCGAGGCTTCTTCTTTTTGGATCTTGAAGTGGCCCAAAATTCCGGTCGCATCAACATGAGGGCCGCCGCAAATTTCCTGGGAAAAAGCTTCGTCAATCTTCGGCGAACCATCCGGCTTAACATAAGAAACCGTATAAACTTTTACCCTTTCTCCATATTTTGAATCAAAAACTCCCATTGCTCCCCTCTTTTTAGCTTCTTCCAGCGATAATTCTTCACATACAACCTGAAAATTATTGGCAATCGCACTATTTACTAAATTCTCAATTTGAACAATCTGCTCGGGCGTCATTTTCTCAGGATGAGAAAAGTCTAAACGCAGTCTTTCCGGCGTAATATTGCTTCCCTTTTGAGTAACGTGCTCGCCTAAAACTTTTCTAAGAGCGGCGATAAGAAGATGGGCGGCCGTATGGAGCTTAGTGGTTTCTTCTCCGGCATCGGCTAAGCCGCCCTTGAATTTACCGGCGGCCGCAGTTCGGGAAAGATCCTGGTGTTTTTTGAGTTCGGCTTCAAAACCAACTTTGTCAACCAAGCTTCCACTTTCTTTGGCCAGCTCTTCAGTCATCTCCAAAGGAAAGCCATAGCTCTGATATAAGTTAAAAGCTTGAATACCAGTTATATTTTTATTTTCCAATTTCTTAAACTCTAATAGGCCCTTCTCTAAAGTCCGGGCGAATTTCTCTTCTTCCTTGTCTAGGTTTGTGATAATAAATTCTTGATTTCGGCTCAACTCTGAATATATTTTTTGGTAATCGCCAATTACTACTTGAGCCGCTTCTCTCGTCCACAAATTTTTACTAATACCAATTTGCTTGCCATATCTAAGCGCCCGTCTAATCAAGCGGCGCACCACGTAACCTTGATCCGTATTAGAAGGAGTAATTCCATAGTCATCACCGATAATAAAGGTGGCTGCCTTTAAATGATCGGCGATAATGCGCATAGCGCGGGTTATTTCCGGGCTTTCTTCATATTGGCGTCCGCTTAGCTCTTCAATTTTATGAATGACATTTACGAATAAATCTGTTTTATAATTATCATCGACGCCAGCCATAACCGCGCTCACTCTTTCTAATCCTAGACCCGTATCAACATTTTTTTGTTTAAGAGATTCAAACTTTCCGTCAGCATTTTTATTATACTGCATAAAAACATTGTTCCAGATCTCCACCCAAAAATCATTGTCATCATTGAAGCTGGCCGGAATATCATTGCTAGCGCCCGACCAATAAAAAATCTCCGTATCTGGCCCGCAGGGTCCGGTCGTGCCGGCCGGCCCCCACCAATTGTTCTTCTTTGGCAATCTGGCGATTCTTTCTAAGGGAAGATTATTAGCTTTAAATATTTCCGCCCAAATATTATAGGCCTCTTCGTCGAAAGGCGCATCGTCGTCTCCTTTAAAGACGGAAACGGCAATCCTATTCTTATCAAGACCGAGCCATTTCGAATCGGTCAAAAATTCCCAACTATAATTAATGGATTCTTTCTTAAAGTAATCCCCCAATGACCAATTACCCATCATTTCAAAAAACGTATGGTGAGTTCTGTCCCCCACTTCGTCAATATCGCCAGTCCGGATACATTTTTGCGCACTGACCAATCTTAAACCGGCCGGATGTTTTTCGCCCAATAAATACGGGACTAAAGGATGCATACCGGCGGTTGTAAATAAAACTGTCGGGTCGTTTTCAGGAATTAAAGAAGCGCTCGAAATCACGGCATGATCATGAGCGACAAAAAAATCTAAATATTTCTGGCGGAGCTCTGAAGAATTCATATATTTGTCTATTTATCTTGAAACTTTTTTTTATATTACATTAACTTCCTCACAAATATCAAGGCCGAATTTTTTCTTGACGGCCGCTTTGACTTTTTTAACTAAGGCTAAAACGTGTTTTGCTTCCGCGCCGCCATGATTAACTAAAATCAAAGCCTGTTTTTCATACATACTGACCGGACCGATTTTCTTGCCTTTAAAGCCGGCTTGTTCGATCAGCCAGCCCGTCGGAATTTTTACTTTTCCCTTACCGGCCGGAAAATTCGGCATCAAGGGAAACTTTTTTAGCAGATTGTTAAATTTACGTTGGCTCACTTCGGTGTTTTTAAAATAAGAGCCGGCATTAGGCAAGATACCGGGATTAGGTAGTTTGGCATTACGAATTTCAGTAATCACTTTGATTACATCGCGCAAATACGGATCATTAATCCCTTTTTTTAGAAGTTCGGCGCGAATTGATCCGTAATCTAATTTAAAATCAGGCTGGCGCTTTAATTTTACCGTGACTGAATAAATAAAATATTTTCCTTTAAGCTTATTTTTAAAAATACTATCGCGATAGCCGAACTGGCAGTCGCTAAGCGCGAATATTTTTTCATGCCCGGTCTTTAAATCAATCGCTTTTAAATGATAGAAACAATCTTTAAGCTCAACGCCGTAAGCGCCGATATTTTGCATCGGGGCGGCTCCGACCGTCCCGTAAATTAAAAATAGATTTTCCAAGCCATATAGATTACGTTCGACCGTATAATTAACAAATTTAGTCCAGGCTTCTCCTGATTTTGCTTCAACTAAAACATAATCCGGCTGTTCGTCGATTATTTCTATGCCCCGAATCTCGTTTTTTAGAACCAAACCCTTAATCTTTTGGGTGATAAGTAAGTTTGAACCGCCCCCGAGGATATAAATCGCTTTTTTATTTTCTTTTACCCAGCTAATCGCTTCTCTCAGTTCCTCCAAGCTTTTAATAACGGCAAAAAATTCGGCTGGCTGGCCGATTTTAAGCGTTGTATATGGAGCTAAATCAATGTTTTTTTCTATCCTCAACATGATTTAATTATAGTAAAAATAAAGGGATTAGTAAAATTAGTTAGTTAAACGATTTATTTTACGTCACCTATTTTTTGCAGGTTTAAGAGCTTAGAATACAGGCCGCCGTTAACTTGGGCCAGTTCGCTGTGACTCCCCTCTTCGGCCACCTGACCATTTTCAAGTACGATAATCTTATCCGCCTTTTTAATCGTGCTCAAGCGATGGGCAATAATGATCATCGTGCGGTTGCGGCTGATTTTTCCCATCGCATCTTGAATCAAAGCCTCGCTTTGGCTATCAAGGTTAGAGGTCGCTTCGTCAAAAATTAAAATACGCGGATTCGCGAGAATGGCGCGCGCGATTCCGACCCGCTGCCTTTGTCCGCCCGATAATTTTATACCGCGCTCGCCCACCATGGTATCGTAACCTTTATCTAATTTCTTAATAAACTCTTCGGCATTCGCAATACGAGCCGCTGCCTGGATCTCCTTGAAACTAGCTCCCGGTTTAGCATACGCAATATTTTCCCGGACACTTAAGTCAAAAATTTCCACTTCTTGAGGCACGATAGCTAAAAATTTACGAAAGGTATTTAAATCATAATCACGCAAATCTTTATCATCTAAAAACACTTTGCCTTCCTGGGGATCATAATGGCGGTAGATTAGGCGCGCTAAAGTTGTTTTGCCGCCGCCCGAAGGACCAACGAGAGCGGTCACACAGCCCGAATTAATTTTAAAATTCAAATCATGGACTGCCGGCTTTTTATTGTCGCCATAGTAGAAAGCAACTCCGGAAAATTTAATTTCGCCCTGGATGCTCTTGGGTTTATATCCATTCTTTTTATTAACAATAGCGGTTTCGCTGTTAAATAGTTTGAGCAGACGGTTGACCCCTTCGCGCCCCTCTTCCATCCGATCGTAGAAACGTGACAGGCGATAAAGAGAGATATAGGCCTTTTCGCTCAGAGTAAAAGCAAAAATCAAGGTGCCGACGCTTAAGACGCCGCGGTAAACGAAATAAACTCCCAAAAACAAAACAACGGCGCGGCCCAAATCAATAATCGTATTGCGTCCTAGCCCGACCTTCATCATCCAGCCGTATTGCTTATCTTCATTATCACGAACATGCGCTTTAATCTTGTCGAATTCGTTAATCTCGCGCTTTTCCTGCACAAAAGATTGGACGGCATTAATATTAATAATCGCCTGGCCCATTTTGCCGGAAGCAATTTCGTAATCACGATAAATTTCCTTACGAATCGGATACATGCGCTTGTTCGCAAAATAAGTGACGACTAAATAAAGCGGAGCAAAAAATAAAAATGACAGTCCGATGCGCCAGTCCGTCCAAAATAAAGCGGCGAGGGTAAAGAGCAATTGAACAAAAGTCGGCCCGACCTCCCAAAAAACATTATTTAAAAATTGCGATATTTTATCTATTCCCCGTTCGATTTTTACAATCTTAGCGCCGGTATTTTCTCTTTCATGGTAGCCTAAATCGAGCGAGACTAATTTTGCTTGCGCTTTAATGCCTAAATGATATTCAATTTCAACTAATAATTTTAAAATGCGTCGATCAGCAAAGTAATCAAGCACAGAGTGAACCTGGCTCGTAGCTAAATACAAAACTATTAGCTGGGCGAGAAATAATAAATTAGCCGCGTCGAAACTGCTCAAATTATCTATCAATAGCTTTAAAATGTAAGGAGAAAATAAATCTAAAACCGCCAGCACGACAACAAAGGCGGTGATGGTTGAAAATAATTTCCGGAATGGTTTTAATAGCTGCCAGAGTTCAGCCCAAAAACGCCCCCAAGAAATTGTTTCTTTTTCTTTATTTTCAGTTTTAGCTTTTACTGTCTTCATAGTCTTAAAAACAAAAAATAGAAGGATTCATAGTCCTTGCTTATAATAATACGGAAAAATTCGTTAAATGTTACACGTTTTTTAAATATAAGCAAAAATCATTTTGCCAGTAGAGTCTCGCCAATCCTGAAGACATCACCGGCCCCCATTAGGAGAAGGAGGTTATTTTTTGCTAGCCGGCCCCTTAAATAATCGGCCGCTTGAGGAATAGTCGCAATATGTTTAACGGTTTGAAAAATATGATGAGATTTATTGTAGGCAATAATTTCTTTAACAAGCTGTCGGCTTGATACTCCGCCCTGCTTTTCACGCGCCGAGCCATAAATATCAAGAACAATTAACTCGTCGGTAGCGGCAAAACTGGTTACAAAATCTTTAAACAGGGCTTTTGTCCGCGTATAAGTGTGGGGATGAAAAACCGTAATTATTTTTTTACGGGGATAACGCGCGCGCAAACCATTAAGCGTTGCCTTGATTTCAGTGGGGTGGTGTGCATAGTCATCGATAATTAAGGCGCCCTTATATTTACCTAATAGCTGTGCGCGGCGCTCTGTTCCTCTGAAGCGGGCGAGGTATTTTTTTATATCAGGAATTGAAATTTTAAGGGCGCGCGCAGCGGCAATAACCGCGAGAGCATTATAAATATTATGTTCGCCCCAAAGACTGATTTTAAATTCTCCCCAATCATTCACGGTAAATGTTTGGTAGCCTTTTTTTATTTTTAAATTCTGCGCCAGGTAATTAACGGTGGGCACGGTTTTTTCGCTAGCGGCGACATCATAACTTAGTATCTGTCCTGCGCAATGCTTTTTTATTTTTTTTATTTCCGGGTCGCGGTTATTGATTACCAGCCAGCCGCTTGCCGGTATTTTTTTGAGAAAATCGGCGAACACCTTAGTATAGGCGGCTTGATCACGGAAATAATCCGGATGATCGAACTCAATATTGTTAAGGACGACGCCTTGAGGCGAACAATACTGTAATTTATTTTTATATTCATCCACTTCAGCGACAAAATATTTAGATTTGCCCATTAAACTGCTCCCGCCAAATTGCGGTACGCGCGAACCGACTAAAACATTGGGCTTTTTGCCGGCTTTCCATAAGACATAGCCGAGCCAGGCGGAACTTGTTGTTTTCCCGTGGCTGCCGCAAACTGCAATCCCGTAATACTCATTGAATACCTGGCCAAGGGCTTCAGAATAAGTTATCACCGGGATATTCCTGAAGCGATTCGGATTTTTTTTTATGTATTCTAGCTCGCAATTATTCTCTACCGTATACGCGAGCGAATGAATTATTAAATCAATTTTTTCCGGAATATTATCAATCGAGAAGGGCGAGGATACCTTAATCTTCTCTTTTTTCAAGACGCGATCAGTTAAAAAGCTCTCCTTAACATCCGAACCGCTTAAATTATTTCCCTGCTCACGTAAAAATTGCGCGAGCATTGTCATGCCGACGCCTTTAATACCAATGAGATAAATATTTTTTGGCTTGATTTTCTTAGTCATTTTTTTTAATCATTTCCCAAACGATGGCCGCGATGTTCTCGGCGCCGGCCGGTTTCATGATTTTCCCAATATTCCGGCTCAAGCTGGCGCGCAGTTTAGAATCATTAACCAGGCGGGTGATTTCTGCTTTTAGTTTTCCCGGCGTTAAAACAGTTTGGTCTAAAACAATGCCGGCGTCGCGCGCCTTGAACAAAGAGGCGTTATCTTCTTGGTGGGTACGCGGCATCGGAATCAAAATCGCCGCCTTTCCCAGACTTGATAATTCAGTCAGCACGCCGAATCCGCAACGTGAAATAACTAAATCAGCCGCCGCCATTAAGCTCAAGACTTCATTATGATCAAGAAATTCAAAGGCCTGATAGCGCTCATCTTTAATTTCCGTAGCGCTCTTTTTTCCACGGCCGGTTAAATGGATAATCTGGGAAATAGACAATAAATCGGGCAAAGTCTGAGCTATTAAATTATTAATGGCGACCGCACCTGTCCCGCCGCCAATAACCATAAGCAATGGCTGATCAATTTTAAAACCATAGCGCTTTCGAGTTTCAATTCCTTTCTGGCTATAGCCGCTGATATCCTTGAGCGGATTACCAGTTAAAACCGCCCGCGGCCCGTAATCAATCAATGACTTCTCAAAAGTCACAGTAATAACGCGCGCAAACGGCGCCATTAATCTATTGGCCAGCCCGGGACGAATATCTTGCTGATGGATTAAGATAGGAATTTTTCGACAAGCGGCCGCCCAGACGACCGGTACGCTGACAAAACCGCCGGCACTGATAATTAAATCTGGTTTCTCCCGCTTTAAAATCGCGAGCGACTTAAAAAAGGCGGAAATGATTTTAAAGATATCAAGAATATTCTTATATGATAAATAGCGCCGCCATTTTCCGCTCGAGAGGCCAATAAACTTTATCTTCCCTTCCGTAAACTTAGCGGTTAACTCTTTCGCCGGGCCGGAATTAGTATCAATAAAAATTAAATTAAGATTCTGATTCTCTTTTAATAATTCTGCGGCCACTGCTAAAAGAGGCGTGACCGGACCACCGGTGCCGCCACCGCTAAATAATATTGTTTGGGAATTTATTTTTTCCATATTTTAAGAATGGCTGCGCGATTGCCTTGTCTGTTTACTGATATTAACTAATATCCCCATCGCAATCAAGTTGGCGAGTATAGCTGATCCGCCGGCGGAAATAAAAGGCAGCGGTACGCCTGTCATCGGGATAAGATTAATCATTCCTCCGATATTTAAAAATGTCTGTACTGCCAGCCAAACGACAATTCCAATGGCTAGCGAACTGCCATATAAATCCGGGGCGGTCCGAGCAATTATCAAACCGCGATAAAAAATAAACAGATAAAGCAATATTAAAAGAGCGCTGAAAACAAAGCCGATTTCTTCAGCAATGACCGGAAAAATCGAATCACCCCAAACTTCAGGCAAATACATAAATTTTTGTCGGCTTTCGCCTATACCTCGCCCGAACCAACCGCCGGAACCGACCGCAATCAAAGATTGATTGATTTGGTAGCATTTATCCTGGGCGCTATAGCTAGGGTCTTTCAAGCATTTAAAGCGGTCTGATTGATAAGAAGTTTTTAGGCTTAACATGACGAACAGGACGAGACCGGCAAGAAGAACCGCCAAGAAAATATGAGTTACTTTGCCGCCGCCGGCGAAAAAAACAACCATGGCGGTAAAAGCAATTATGAACAAAGTGCCAAGATCAGGCTGAGCGAGCATCAATAAGCTGATAACACCCAAAATCGCTAAAAAGGGCAAAATACCGCTGGAAAAACTATTTAATTCTCCCTTTTTAGCCTCAAGCCAGGTGGCCAAATAAACCAGAAAGGATAATTTCACGAGTTCCGAGGGCTGGAAAGAATAGCCAAAGATGCTAATCCAACTGCGCGCCGTTCCGTATTCAGACCGGATGCCGGGAACAAAAACTAATAGCAACAAGACGATTGAAGCGAACAAAAAGAAAACGGCAAATTTTTTCAAAGCTCGATAATCAATGCGCGAGGCTACCCAAAAAACACCCAGAGAAAGCAGAACCCAGACAAACTGGCGGATAAAATAATGATAAGTATTAGAATAGCGCGAATAAGAAACAACCGAAGAAGCGCTGAAGAGCATGACCAAGCCAAAAATAATCAAAATAAACATGGCTGTTATCAAGCTTTTATCTGGTTCATGCTGATTAGAGCGCGGGGCGAATATTTTTTTTCGCAAACGACTGAAAGCCATACTTATTTTTTACGCTTAAAATTTTTGATCCAATAAAAAAACCATTAAAGCGATAACTGTACCGATTCCCCCGATAACCCAGAAACGCATAACCACCTTGGCTTCAGACCAGCCAATAGCTTGAAAATGATGATGAATAGGCGAGGAAATAAAAACTTTTTTGCCCCGCCACCGCTTGGAAAGAACTTGGATAATAACCGATAGAGACTCAACTATAAAAATGATGCCAATAAATAATAATAGTAAGGCGCTATTAGTAAGCATGGCAATTATGCCCAGAGTAACGCCCAAGCTCATAGCCCCCGTATCTCCCATATAGAATCGGGCGGGAGGAATATTAAACCAGAGAAAAGCCGACAAAGCGCCGGAAATTACCCCGCAGAAAGTTGCTAAATCATAACGGCCGAGAGCAAAAGAAATTACGCCATAGGCCATGAAGGCAATAAGCAACGTCCCACCGGCTAAACCGTCGAGACCGTCAGTTTCATTGACCGAAAAAGAAGTGGCTACAATCACAAAAATAAAAATAGGGATATACCAAGCGCCGATTTCAAAATTACCCAAAAAAGGAATATGGAAAACCGTCCAATCTAATTTGAAATAAAACCACAAAGCGAGAACAATCGCGATTAAGGTATAGATTAGAATACGATGACGTAATTTTAGGCCGCCGCCGCCAAGAACTCCCTTACCCCTGACATCAAGCCAATCATCAAATAAGCCGATAAGCGCCGTAATAACTAAAGCTCCTAGAGGTAGTAATGTTTCCGCGCGCGAGAGAAAATTTAAATGCTCAAAAATCGCACCCGGCAAGAATTGGGAAAAGGCGGAAAATAATAAAATCAAAAATAAAACTGTCCCCCAAATCAAAACGCCGCCCATTGTCGGCGTTCCTGCCTTATGGGCATGGAGTTCGCTAAAAATCGGCGTCGCGCCATTATTTCTGATTTTTTTGCCCAATTTATACTTATAGAGATAGTGGGTCAGAAGCGGGGTCGCTAAAGTCGCAAAAAGAAAAGCGAGCGTGGCGAAAAATAAGACTTTAACCAGATAAAATTCCAACATAAGGCCTTAACGAAAATTAATTAGATAAACCGCCAAAAGAGCGATACACAAAAATAAACCAAATAAAGCGGCGGCGCCCAGAAGAAAATGGGCTAAAATTTTAAAATTCTTATCTTTATAAAAAACCGCTAAAATAAACAAATTAAGGAGGAACACGCCTAAGCCGAAAAATGGATAAAGATAAATAAGCCCGGGGTCGCCCACTAAATCAATGCCGAAATCGACATTATAACGCAGAACTAAAATACTACCGCTCAGGTTGCGATGAATAAACCAGACTTGGAACCAGGCGATTATTTGCCAAGCAACAACAAAAGCCGAATAAAATAGCGCCGGACGAAAACGAAAAATCGTACCCAGAGACAGCCTGATTTTATCAAGAGTAACAAGAGAGCGGGCGTAAAAATTAGAGTAGGCCATATAGTCTTATATAACACTTAAATCCCGTAAAAATGCGGGTTAATATAATCATTTTAACACATTTTAAAATAATATAAAATAAGGTATAATAATAGTATTATGAGCAAAAAAATCATTTCCCATATTTTTAATTACGCGGCCTGCGAAGGCGCCCATGGTCTAGTCATCGAGAGCGCGCCCCAAAAGGTCGCCTTAAGATACCATTTTCCCGGCGGCGAAGAGCGTTCTTTCGGCCTTCCTAAAAAATTAGAGAAAGATCTTAGCCTGGCGCTCCGACAGCTCTTTTCCATCGCACCCGATGAGCTGGCTACTAAAAAATATTGTAAAATTGAAGACAAAAGTTATCGCCTAGCCTTTTACCTGACTATTCTGCCAGCCAGAAGCGGTGAAAAGATAATAATCAATATCCTGCCGAAGAATAGCAAACTTTTACGCCTTGAACAATTGGGCTTGCAAAAAAATCATCTTAAAACAATTAAAGCTGCTTTAAATAAGCGTTCCGGACTTATTTTAATCAGTTCGCCTCATGGCCAGGGTAAAAGCACGACGCTCTATTCCCTGCTGCAAAAAATAAATACGCCGGATCGCAGCCTCTACTTCCTGGGTCCGAAATTAGAATATCCCTTAGAAGGTATAAATAATCTAGCAGCCACCAAGAATAATTGGGCTAAAGTTTTGCAAACCGATTCCGATGTTATCATTACCGACATAAAAACCGAAGACGATCTTAAAAATGCCACGGCGGCGGCTGCTACCGGCCGGCTCGTTCTCAGCACTATGACTACCGACTCCGCCTGGGAGGTCTTGGCGGGCTACCTAAAAATGAAGATGCCCTTGAAATTAAAGCTAGATAGCCTTAAACTAATCATTAACCAACGGATTGCTGATTTAAAGCGAACCAACAAACGGCGCGCGATTGGCCTCTTTGAAGTTTTAGAATTAACGCCCTCTTTCAAAAAATACCTTAATGAAAATAAACTGGAAACCAATAAAGAAAAATTCTGGGAAAAACTGGGCCGCTTAGCGCTTAAAGACGGCTACGAACCTCTCAGTTTCGACAGGCTAAAAAAAATTAGAGACGGCCTCCTGAAAGACAAATAAAAAAGACAAAAAACAGCGTATGAAAATAACTTGCGTTATCCCCGCCTATAACGAAGAGAAAAATATCGTGAAAGTCATAAATAATGTCCGTCCTTTTGTTAATGAAATCATAGTAATCGATGACGGCTCGAAAGATAACACCTTTGAAGCCGCCCGCTCAACTGGCGCTATTGCCGTCCGCCATATTATCAATCGCGACCAAGGAGCGGCCCTGCGCACTGGGACACAACTTGCTCTAGATAGAGACGCTGATATTATTATTCATTTTGACGCCGATGATCAATTTCAGGCGACCGATATCCCGGAGATGATAAAACCTCTGCTCGAAAATAAAGCTGACGCCGTATTAGGTTCCCGTTTCCTGACTAAAAAATCTAATCTGCCGAAAGTCAAGGAATATGTTATCATGCCGCTCGCTCGCTTCATCAATCTCTTATTTTTTAATATCCGTTTAAGCGACCCCCAGAGCGGCTTCCGCGCTTTAAGCCGCCAGAGCGCCTTGGATTTAAAAATTGAAAATGACGGCAAAGCGCACTGCAGCGAAATTATTTATAAATTATTTAAAAATAAAAATCGCGTAATCGAAGTTCCGATTACGGTTATTTACCACCACTATGGTCAAAAACTGAGCGGCGGCTTCCAAATAATCAAAGATATAATAATTCAAAAATTAATCAATTAAATATGTTTCAACAAATCCTCGCTTTAATCGTCGTCGCCTTCTTTCTTCTCCGTCTCTTCGGACAAAAAAATAAAAAACAGATAAACGGAAATGAATTCCTTCTCTGGCTGATTTTTTGGCTGCTTGCTCTCGGCGCCGTAATATTCATAAAGCAAATCGACAAGCTGGTAGCTTGGCTCGGATTCTCCGGAACGGCGATTAATATTCTGGTTTATTTAACGGTTCTGGCTCTGATTTATCAGGTTTTCCGAATGCGGCTGACAATCGCCAAAATGGAAAAAAACATTAGTACTCTCAATCAGGCTCTGACTCTTAAAAAATAGGCTTCTATTTCTTAATCTATGAAAATCGCCTCAATTGTCTGCGCTTTTCCACCTTATGCCGGCGGCATCGGCAATAGTGCTTACGAAATAAACAAATTGCTTGAAAGTAAACATGAGATAACGACCTTTACTCCTTCGACCCTTAAACCATGGCTGCGCTTAGGCCATGGCGCTTTTTTACCGCAGCTCCTCTGGCGCCTAAATAAATTCGATTACATTTATTTGCATTATCCTTTCTTCGGCACCGCCGAAGTTGTTTGGTTCTTCAAATTATTTTTCCGCCGCCCCAAATTAATCGTCCACTATCACATGGATGTGCGCGGACTCGGTCCGCTAGCTCGATTTTTAAGCTTACCGAGCCGCTTAATACGCCGTTCTCTGCTTAACCAGGCGGAAACTATTGTCACGGCGAGTTTAGATTATATTAAGTCCAGTCAAATCAAGAGCTACTACGAAACCCATAAAGATAAGTTCCAGGAAATCCCCTTTGGAATCGATTTAGAAAGATTCCAACCAAAATTATTGAACCGCCCGTTAGATAATAAGATTATCGCCCGCGCCCAAGAAATCGTCCATTACATAAACGATAAATTTATTAAACGCGACCGTTTGAATTTATTGTTCGTCGGCGGACTAGACCAAGCCCACTATTTCAAAGGAATTGATGTTTTGCTGAACTCCCTGGTTGTCGTCGCAAACCGCAATTGGCGTTTAAAGATTGTCGGCGAGGGCGACTTACGCCCTCATTACGAAGAATTAAGTCTCCACTTAAACATAAAAAAGCAAGTTGAATTCACCGGCAAGTTAAGCGGCGCGGAGTTAGTTCGCGCTTTCCAAGACGCTGATTTATTCATCCTCCCTTCAATTAATAGCAATGAGGCTTTCGGACTGGTCTTAATCGAAGCGCTGGCTTGCGGCGTTCCAGTTATCGCTTCTAATCTACCGGGCGTACGCCGGGTATTCAACGACCATGAACAAGGCTTATTAATCGAACCGGGCGATCCGACAGACTTAAAAAACAAATTAGAGTTTATCTTCAATAACGAAGAGATGCGACGCGTCATGGCACTAGCCGCTAGGCGTTTAGCTGAAGACAAATACGATAGAAATAAAATGAAAATCCGCTTAGAAGCTTTATTTAATTAATTTGTTCAATTGAGATGAAAATCGCTCTTGCAAACAATCTTTATTATCCATATAACCGGGGCGGCGCGGAAACTGTTATTAAGCAGATGATAACTGAATTAAAATCCCAAGGCCACGATGTTTTTCTTATTACGACGAAACCAAGGCCAGAACCAGCGCCTCAAGAAGAGGTGTCCGCCAATAATGAATTACGGATATATTATTTCCCTTCTTATTATTATAATCTGGCAAAGCTGCCGTCATTTATAAAAGTTTTTTGGCATCTGACTAATATTTTTTCTTGGCGCAAGACAGCGGCGATTAAAAAAATCTTAATAAAAGAAAAACCCGAACTGATAATTACCCACAATCTCATGGGTCTAGGCTTTCTTTTGCCTCAGGCTATTAAAAAGCTCCGCCTGCGCCATGAACATTACCTACACGACATTCAATTACTTTACCCGACAGGCCTAATGATGCTGGGGAAAGAAAAAATTATTGATGGCCTAAGCGCTAAAATTTATCAACTCTTTACCCGTGCTTTCTTGGGCTCGCCGGATAAAGTTGTTTCACCCTCCCTTTGGCTGTTTGAACAGCATCGCCAGCGCGGTTTCTTCAAAGATTCTCAAACTGAAATTAAGCATCTTACCGATCTCAAGGGCGGAGCAACAATAAACCACAGTCAACCGGCGAAAAATTTTCTCTTTGTCGGACAAATCGAGGAACATAAAGGAATCATGTTCCTTTTGGCGGCGTTTCAAGATGCCTTGCAAATAAGACCCGAGATCAAATTGACTATTATCGGCAACGGCGCTCTGTTAACGAATGCCCAAAAAATAACTAAAGACAACAAGCAGATAGAATTCCGAGGGCGGCTATTCGGCGCTAAAGTCAAAGAAATAATGATGGAAAATGATTTTCTGGTTGTTCCTTCCCTGTGCTATGAAAATGCGCCCATGACGATTTATGAAGCGCACGCGGCTGGTTTAAAAGTCTTGGCGGCTAATATCGGCGGCATCCCGGAAATTATCAATAATCATGATAAATTGTTTAGACCGGGCAACAGGGCTGATTTAAAAAATAAAATTCTTGACATAAACTAAATTTACTTATAACATCAGAGGTTAAATATTAACAACCGAATACCTTACAATAACCGAAAAAAATCCTTGTCATGGACAAAACAAAAAAAAGGCTGATCGCTTACCTGCTGACCACCGGCCAAGAATGTGATCTTAATGATTTAGCGCCGCTTACAACCGAAAGCGAAACGACCAACAACAGGCCCGTTCTCTATAAAATGAGGCAAAAATTTATCAAACAGGGCGAACTGGCCGCTACCCAAAAAATAAGCCGCTATCTCGATCAGAGCATAACCGCAGAGGAAATGCAAAAAATCATAAGCGCCTGCTGGCGTAAAAACGATGTGGCGACTGCCCTGGAAACAATTGCTCTGCTCCTTAACCTCTCCCCTTTCGCCGGCAAAACGACTATCGATAAAGCCTTGCAAAAATGTTTATACGGAGCACAAAACGGCGATTACTACTACCGCCCCCGTTACCAGGAAGCCATTCCTAAAATCATGGAAATGGCCACCAGCTAAATCAATTTGATATTTAACACAAAAGCCAACACCGTTGGCTTTTTTAAAAAACTTAATTTTACTTAATAATAGATAATGGGGGCACTATTTTAATCCCTGCAGCCTTTTATTAGCTTGGATATCAAAAATAGTTTTCTTCAAACCGTTAGTAAGCGTTACGACTGGCATCCAATTCAAATCATTTTTTGCCTGACGAATATCCGGCAAAACTAATTCCGAGATAAACAGCGGGCTGGCCTCATGGCGGACAATAGACTCCGAATTAGTTTCAGCTTTAATCATATCAACCAGTGTTGCCAACTTAATATTAACATCAGAACCGATATTAAGCGGACCCTGGACATCGGTTGCCATAATTTTTGTAACCGCATCGAGAGCGTCGTCGATATAACAGAAAGAGGAAGAAAAAGTTTCATCTCCCGGAATCACAATTTCTTTATTCTCCAAAGCATTATTAATAAAATCAGGAATCATCTGATCATCGTTCTGCTCCATGCGCGGGCCGTAAATCCTAAAAAGGCGAATTATCTTGGCGTCGATATTATATAAAGCGCGATAATTTATCACCATTGTTTCGGCAAAACGCTTACCTTCATCATAAGAGCTCCGCTCCGACAAATTATCTACCCGCCCTAAATCTTTTTCCGCTACCTTTTGCTCGGGATTATCAAGGTTGCGCGGACCGTAGACAACCGAAGAAGAAAATTGCAAAAATTTAGCGTTATACTTAACAGTTAAATCTAATAAATTCTTAACAGCATAGGAATTGGCCAAAAGGGTTGCCAGGCGGTTTGTTAAAAAACGGCGAGGCGACATAGGACAGGCTAAATTATAAATTTCTTGGACGCCCTGGAATTCAACTTTAAATTTTTTTAAGTCAGCGTGCCCCTCTAAATCAAGCGGTTTGCTCATATCATGATTAATAAACGCAAAATCAGGATTAGCCAGCAGATGATCGATATTGCGCTCGCTTCCAGAGACAAAATTATCCACGCAGATAACTTTACAGGTTTTAATCAGCTCATCGCAAAGATGAGAACCGACAAAACCGGCGCCGCCCGCGACTAGAACATTCTTCTTATCAAAAATAACTTGTTTAGGCATATGTTTATTCCGCCTAACGGCGGATTAATTACTTATCTTTATTATACCAAGATTAACGCCACCATTAAAGCCCTGCTCCCAGGCATAAAATGATTCTAAAAGCACTCCGGAATTATTAAAAATGCGGACATGCGGCGTGGCGCCGGCATTCGCACCTAAAGCAATCTCGCCTGTGCCGTCATTATTTAAATCGCCTACCGCTAAATTCATTCCTCCCTGCCAATTTTTATTATAAGCTAAAAATTGCGCTTGGAGCTTGCCGTAATTATCGAATATCTTTACTTGCGGCTCCCGGCCCTTTCCGGGGGCAAGGATAATCTCCGCCTTATTATGATCTTTGCGGCCATTAACATTGGCAACCGCTACCTTAACGCCGCCGCGGAAATTTTTCTCATAAGCCAAAAAAGCGCCGATCAGTTTTCCAGTTCGGTTAAAAATTTTTACTTGTGGTTCCTGGCCGCTGCCCGGAGAAATAACAACTTCATTTTCTCCGTTACCCTCCAAATCACCGACAGCGACATTGAGGCCGCCGGCTAGCTTGCCTTGCGCCGCAAGAAATTGTTTTTGTAATTTGCCGCTTTCATTAAAAATACGTACCTGGCCGGTACCGCGCGAGGCCGGCACGACAACTATTTCCGCTTGGTCATTATTATCTAGTTTGGCGACAGCTAAATTAACTCCGCCGCGGAAATTTTTCTCATAAGCCAAAAATTTCTTTATTAGCTTTCCTTTATTATTAAAAATCATAACCAGCGGCTCTGAGCCTGGGGCGGCACCAACAATTATTTCGTCAATATTATCGCCATTCATATCGCCGGTTGCTAAGCTGGAGCTAGGATCAAATTTTTCACTCCAAGAAATTTTCACTACTAAATCTCCATTGGCTGCAGTTAATTTCGTTTCTTTTTGCCCGGTTGCCGGAAGAAGGAATAGTCTGCCTAAACGGCTATAAAGATGGGACTTAGCCATTTCAATCGCTTTATCTAAATTTAAGCGGCCGTTGCCTAACTGGCCTAAATAGTTCGGATTCAAGCGGCTAATATTATCAGTCGAGGCAAATAAAATATTAACGATTTCCCGGCGGCTCAATTCGGGGTTAGCTTGAGCAATCAGCGCTAAAGAAGCGGAAACAAGCGGAGCGGCCATCGAAGTACCAGACCAAAAGCCATCATAATATTTATTTGGATCATTAACATCGCTGCCGGGAGTGACTGTATTAAAAAAACTGATTCCCGGAGCGGCAATATCGACACAGTGAAAACCATAGCTGGAAAAACGCGCTTTCTGATCAAGCGCATCGGTAGCCACAACGCCGATTACCATATTCTCACCCAATTGACCGTCATAGCAGGCTGGATAAATCGGCGTCTTATCAATATTATAACCTTCTCCAGCCGCTTGTTCGTTTCCGGCCGCCGCTACAACCATAACGCCGGCGCTATGGGCGCGCTTAATCGCCTCTTGCATCGCTTCGCTATAAGTAAAATTAACGAAACTTAAATTAATTATATTAGCGCCATTGCGAGTCGCATAATCAATAGCGCGGATAACGTCGCTTATTTTTCCTTCGCCTTTATCGTTTAAAACGCGCAAAGGCATAATTTTCGTACGCCAAGTAACTCCAGTCACCCCGCGGTTATTATTGCCACGAGCGGCAATAATTCCGGCGACCATAGTTCCGTGGCTAACGCCAGCCTCAGTCCAGCCACTAGAAAATTTAGGAGAAGGGTCGGCAGTATTAGATACAAAATCCCAACCGTTTATATCATCAATAAAGCCGTTCTTATCATCATCCTTATTATTAGCTGCGACCTCTTTCCCGTTGCGCCAAATATTATCCCGTAAATCCGGGTGCTTTATGTCGATACCGGAATCAATAACGGCTATAACCATATCCGGGCTTTCCGAAATCTTTTCCCAGGCGCTATCGGCACGGATTTTAGCCAGATACCATTGGTTCCTATAATAAGGATCATTAGGCGTAATACTAGCCAAAACAGGCTCGACTAAGACGAGAGAAAGTATAAAAAAAGATGTTATCAATTTCTTCATATAACATCCTTATAATAACATAACTTTTGTTTTTTTTACAACCGCCTTTTTTATAGATTCTTGATCTCTTCTAGAGTTTTTTCAGCGCATTGGCGCCAGCTGAATTTATGGCTTTGCTCTAGACCCTTGTTTATTAGAATCTGGCGCAAATTTTCATCTTTTATAATCCTAACCATGGCTCGGGCAATATCATGCTTATCGTTTTGATCAAAATACAGAACCGCATCCCCAGCAATTTCCCGCAAAACCGGCAGATCAGAGGCGATAGTCGGCAAACCGCAAGCTAAAGATTCTAAAATCGGGATACCAAACCCTTCATGCTTCGTCGGAAAAACAAAAGCGCTTGCGGCGTTATAAATATAAGGCAAATCATCTTCACTGACCCAGCCCGGCATATAAACGTCATGATTCAAATTAAACTCTTCAATAACATATTTTACTTCATCAAAGCCGAAGCTAGCGTTGCCGATTAGAACTAGCTTCTCTTTAATCTCCGGATTATTCTCGCGCACCAAAGATAAGGCCTCGATAAGTGCTGGCGTATTTTTTTTCTTCTCCAGCCGGCCGACATAAAGAAAAAACGGTTTGGCTATGCCATATTTTTCCAAAATAGAGGAAGTTTTTTCGGGTTCTTGAAGGGGGCGAAAAATTTCATTGTCATAACCATTATGAACGACCGAAATTTTTTGCATCTTTGTTTTCGGATATAAGCTTAGGATTTCCTGTTTTGTAAATTCCGAAACGGTTATTATTTTCTTTGCGTGACGAAGGGCAAAAGCAGTCGACCAATAAAGATAATCAACCGAGTTAGACCGATATTTGCCGAGAGTGATTAGCTTAACTAGAAAATTTATTAAACGGCGCGAACCAGCTATTTTAGTTTTTGCTTTTTCGGAAAAATAGAGGTTCTGCTCGCGCACAAAAGCAATATCATGAATAGTATTGATTGTTTTTCGCGGACTAAAGAGGGGCAAAGTATGGGCGGGCACGAATAAAACATCTGGACGGCGCCACAGCATTTCCAAAGAAAGGCGGCCCAGTGTCCAAAAAGAATATAGGGGCCAATCTAGATATTTAAAATGAAAATTAGGATTATTCCTGATTGCTATCTTGAGCTCGGCCGTCGGCGGATTATCTAAATATAGCCAATAAGTATTAATTTTATCAATAATGGCTAAATTCTGAATAAGATAAAATGAGTACCATTCCGTACCGGTCTTGCGTTCTCTATTGGCGCGTGATGCATCAATGCCAATAATCATAAAAAAAATAAATTCCAGGGGCTACCCAGGAATTTAATTACTTAGTCGCTAAAATACTGCGTTTATATGAATCTAAATTATCTAAAGCAATACCTGTCCCCTTAGCAACGCAGAGCATTGCGTCATCGGCGACATAGGCCGGTACACCGGTCGTTCGAGAAATCAGCTGGTCTATATTACGCAAAAGCGAACTCCCGCCGGTTAATACTATTCCTTTATCCATGATATCGGCAGCCAATTCGGGCGGAGTTTTTTGTAAAACTTTCTTAGCCGCCGAGATGATCGCTTCAAGTTCATTTTGAATCGCCTCTGTCACATCATCGCTAGAAACCGTAATGCTCCGCGGCAAGCCGGTGACAATATCGCGCCCCCTTATTTCCATATGCAATTTGTCCTCCATATACAGGGCAGAGCCGATATTTATTTTTATTTCCTCCGCCGTTCTTTCACCAATTGCCAAATTATATTTTTTACGGATATATTCAAGGATGGCGGCGTCAAATTTATTTCCTCCTACGCGCACAGAAGTTGAGGCGACAATACCGCCCAAAGAAATAACTGCCATTTCCGCCGTACCACCACCGACATCGACAACCATGTGCCCGGTCGCGGAACCAATCGGAATATCGGCGCCAATCGCAGCGGCCACCGGCTCTTTGATAATATAAGCGGCTTTCGCACCGGCGGCAATCGTTGCCTCAATCACAGCGCGACGTTCCGTTGAAGAAATGCCGGCCGGAACGGCTACCATGACCTCCGGACGAAACAGACGAATCCCGCCTAAAGTTTTATTAATAAAATAGCGGATCATCGCTTCAGTCGCTTTATAATCGGCAATCACTCCGTCCTTTAGAGGGCGAACCGCTAGAATAGTATCAGGCGTACGACCGATCATATCCTTAGCTTCATTGCCAACCGCTAATATTTTTTTATCGGCTATAGAAACAGCAACGACGCTTGGTTCATTAATAACAATTCCGCGTTTCGGCAGATGGACGAGAGTATAGGTTGTACCGAGATCAATCCCGATTCTTTTGATAAGCATAATAAAAACTCTAACTAATTCATCTTAGTATTTTTTGATGTTTTAGTCAAATTACCGACTTTATTCTTCGTAATCGCGATCGTCTTCGTCAATCTCTTTGTCCTTGTTGGCGACGATCTTTTTCACTTTCTCGGCGAATTCAAAAGTATCGAATTCTTCTTTAAAGAAAAAATAATCCGCGCCGAGTTCGAGCGAGCGGCTGCGGCTGTCTTCATCACTTAAATCAGTGAAGATGAAGATCTCTTTCTCTGCGAGCTCCTCATCGCTTTTTATTTTTTTAATTACTTCGAAGCCGTCGACTTTCGGTAAAATCAAATCTAAAATAATATATTGGGGATCGAAGTCTCTGATTTTAGCCATTAACTCTTCGAGTTCCTCGTCCGCCTCACTGACCTCGACTTCAAGGTCGGCGGCCGTGAATTGCGCTTCTAATCCATATAGGATATTAGCGTCGTCCTCGATAATGAAGATTTTTTTGTTGCTCATAAATTTATTTTTTCAATTTTTGCCACCAGGCAGAATTATTTTTATACCACTTGATAGTTTCTTCCAATCCGGCTGCAAAGTCGATTTGCGGTTGCCAACCCAACTCTGTTTTAGCTTTAGAAAAATCGATTGCATAGCGCAGATCGTGGCCGAGGCGATCGGGGACATACTCAATCATCTCTTTCCCGTGTCCCATGGCTTTAAGTATTAGCTCGGTAATTTCTAAATTTCCCTTCTCACTATTGCCGCCGAGGCAATAAGTCTCACCGATTTTGCCCTTCTTAATTATAAAATCAAGACCGCGATTATGGTCATCAACATGAATCCAATCACGGATATTTTTACCATTCCCATAAACCGGGACCTTCTTTCCTTCGATTAAATTGGTGATAAATAAGGGGATGAGTTTTTCCGGGTATTGATAGGGGCCGTAATTATTCGAACAATTAGAAATAGTAATAGGCAATTTATGGATATGGAAATAAGCGCGCACTAAATGGTCGGAAGCAGCTTTTGAAGCGCTATAGGGAGAACGCGGATCATAGGGAGTCTTCTCGTTAAATTTGGGCGCGTCCAAGGCAAGCGAGCCAAAAACTTCATCAGTTGAAATATGATGAAAGCGGATATTGCCGTTATTCTTAGCGGCTTCAAGAAGAACGCGCGTCCCTTCGACGTTGGTTTTAATAAAGTCAGCGCTATTTTTAATCGAACGATCAACGTGGCTCTCAGCCGCAAAATGAACGATTAAATCGACTCCTTTGACGGTCTTATCGACAAGCTCAAAGTCGCAAATATCACCTTTAACGAAATTATAGTTAGGATTGCTTTCGATATCTTTCAGGTTATCAAGGTTGCCCGCATAAGTCAGGACATCAAAATTGATTATTTTATCCTCAGGATAATTCTTCAACCAATAATGGATGAAGTTAGATCCAATAAAGCCGGCGCCGCCGGTAACGAGTATTGTCATATTATTAAGCTTTTAATTTTTTAATTATTTCCTCGGCCTGACCCGCCTCATACTCGCTCTGCGGCCAGATAACATGGCCATCGCCTTCGTGACGAGGAATAACATGAAAATGTAAATGCGCTATGTTCTGACCGGCGACTGGATCGTTATTTTCCATGACATTATACCCGGCTACGCCTAATTTCGTCTTCAGAAGGGCGCCCATTTTTTTCACGGTTGAAATAACAGCGCATAAATCCTCGGGGCTTATTTCTTCGATATTAGCATAATGCTTTTTAGGAATCACTAGAACATGCCCGGGATTAACCGGCTTAATATCTAAAAAGGCAAAGGTCTTTTCATCTTCATAAACTTCATGAGTCGGAAAATCTTTGTTAATCATTTTACAAAAAATACACATATTTACAAGACATTGCTTAATACTAATAATTCTAAACTATTTTATAAGGAGATTCGGGATCTTTTTCCCACCTTATCTCATCGACTTCTTGTGCTTTATTTATACCTTTATATAACTTATCCGGCAGATTTATACTTAGAGCCGGAACATCAGATATGCATTTATAGCCGTGGACGACGCCCGGAGGGACAATCACTAAGCTTGGGTTACCTTCTCCGACCTCAATCTCCAGCGCTTCCCCGTTGGTCGGCGATTTCTCGCGGCGGTCCCAAAGATATAAGCGAAAATTGCCCGGACCGAGGAAAACAAAACAATCGCTTTGAACGGCGTGCTCATGGGGACCACGCACAATCCCGGGATTAGTCAGGCTGACATAAGACATTAGAGGATCAAAATCGAGCTCATCGCGTCGAAAAATTTCCGTCAGCGAACCGCGCGGATCAATATTCTTAATCAAAGGTTTTATTATTACTCCGTGAATCATAAACAAAAATTTATTAGCTTAGAAGAAAAATTAAATCTTAATCAAACTATTTTGCGCGCCGATATGAGAAACTTTAGTTGCGGCGTTCTGCAAACTCAAATGCAGAGTCTTATTAATATCGCCCTTAAACAGAGTCCAGCCGGCAGCGAACGAGGAATTAAAAATATCGCCGACACCGGTTGTATCAACGCGTTTCTTCTCTTTTATTATATCGCGCCGATAAATATTCTGGCCATCGAAAACTATCACACCATCACTGCCCATGGTTATAACAACTAATTTCGGGCCGAAGCTGTGGACAATCTTAATAAGATTTTCCGTATTATTCAAAAAATCATGGTTCGAATTCTTATAGTCCTGAGAGTTTAAAACTAAACCTAAAGCCTCATCTTTATTACAGGCTAAAACAGTTGTTTTAGCTAAATACGGCTTTATCTTTTCCGCCCCGCCGAGAAGCTGGGTCATACCCGGATTCCAAAAAATATTCGGCCCCTTATCCGTGACGACGGAAAAAATCTTCTTTAAATTTTCCAACCACTCGCCGGATAAAGATGCAATATAAATGGCCTTGGTATTTTGCAATTCGGAAATATCTTCATCGCTTATAACCAGGCTGTTATTAGCGCCGCGCTGAGCAAAGATAATCCTTTCTCCGCTCGGTTCAATTAGAATGAACGATGATCCGCTTTCCTCATTTTTTATAATTTTCATCAAATGCGTATCAACTTTACGGTCTTTAAGATTCTCAATAATCAGATGGCCGTCATGATCATCGCCCACCGGGGCCAAGCAGGCTATCTTTAAAGTAAAATTCGCCAGACAAGCCGCCGCATTAGCCGCGCCGCCGCCGAAAGAGTAATGGAACTTATCCACCTTTATTTTTGCGCCCGACTCGAACGCCAAAAGTTTCTGGCGCAAGATATCCTTACCATTATTAATCAATATCCCCTGATCGGTAAAGAATGAGATGTCGTGCGTTGTCCCGCCGATAGTTATAAAATCGTATTTCATAAGATAAATTTATTAATATAATATTATCACACAAAGGTCTTCTTTTCCAAAAAAAATGGTTTAATCCTTTTAGAAACCAGGGTGGCTAAATTAAATAAAATCAAAGCCGCTAAAAAACTCCACAGACTCTGATAAGCTAAGGTAATCCAGAAGTGGGACTGCAGAAGAAAAAAGGTGTCCAAGTTTGAGCTTAAAAGCGACAGAATGGCGGCGGCGAAAAAATTATAAAAAACGGTCAGGCCAACCATAAGAGCAACTAAAGTATAAAAAGAACGGTTAGTCAGCCAATTTTTTAAAACCCATTGCGCTAGAAAAAGCGTGCCTAAAAAAATTAGCAGGTAAAAACCGAAAAAATGAAACGATAACACATCGAGCCAGAAACCGGCTATGAGCGCCGAAAGCAAAGCGGTATAAAAATCCAGGAAAAAAAGAATAAACGTCAGAATTATAAGAATAAGATTAAGCTGGCGATACGGGTCGGGTAAAGCGCTGATAAAAGAAAACTGCAGCAAAGCCAAAAAGGAAAGAGAAAAAAATAAAATAAATATTTGCCAAATGCGCTTTATCATAGGCTTAGGGAATAATAACTGTAACGACGGTCAAGTTATTCAAATTAACTAGGGGCTCTATAGTCGCGTCCTGCCAGACTTCATTGCTTTCGTTTCTAACCTCAATAATCTTGCCAATCAACAAACCGCGAGGAATTTTTCCTCCCAAGCCGGAAGTGATAACCGTGTCGCCCACAGAAATTTTTTCCAATTGGGGAATATAGCTCATCTTTATAGTCAAACCTAAATCGCCATCGGTGATTCCCTGCGTTTTTGTCTGGTTCTGAATCGCCGCTGCTAATTTGCATTCCGGGCTAGTTGTCAGACAAATTTTAGCGCTCGTTTCTTTAGCCTCGATTATCTTCCCGATAATCAAACCATCTTCAGAAACTACTCCCTGGCCGACCGTAATCCCGTCTTTTGTCCCCTTATTAATAATTAAATCCTGGCTAGCCTCGGTGCCTTCGGCTAAAGCTTCGCGCGCGATAACTGCCGCCGCCACGGCTTTGAAATTATTATCATTTAAAAACTTCAACTGGCTTCTTAATTTATTATTTTCTTCCACTAATTCTTTTTGCTTCGAATTTTCAACCATTAAGCGGGCAATCTCGCTCGTTAGTTCGTCAACTTTGGCGCGGAGCGAGTCTTGAGTTTCCTTATCTTGATAGGAACGGCTGAAAAAATTGCCTAAGCCATAAAAATGTTCACTGACGGGCCGAACAGCGTTTAAAAAAAGCTTTTCCAAGGGACGTAAAATCCCGACGCTATGTAAAAAAACCAGTAGCCCGAAAACTACTAGTGAAATCAAAATCGGATTGTTCTTTTTTATTTTTCTCATGATAAAAAACTCTTGCTTAGAGCTGCTTATTCTTGGTTGTTGGCCAGTACGACTTTTTCGAGCAACTCTTTGTTGCCTAAAAGAAGCCCGGTGCCGCGAACCACGCAAGTTAACGGATCGTCAACAATTTTTACCGGTATTTTCGCAGCCGCGGAAATCGCCTTATCAAGCCCGCGCAGTAAAGCACCGCCTCCGGATAAATAAAGTCCGCGTTCATAAATATCAGAAACTAATTCCGGCGGGGTAGTCTCCAGGATCGTCTTAATGGTTTCAATAATCTTAGAAACAGTCCGACTAATCGCTTCGCGCACCTGTTTGTCGGTAATCATTATTGCCTTCGGCAGACCGGTCAATAAATCACGTCCCCGAACCTCAATTTCTTTCGGCTCATCAAGCGGAACGGCCGAACCGATGCCGATTTTAATGCTTTCCGCGAGCTGTTCGCCGATCAAAATATTAAATTCTTCACGGATATACTCAATAATATTATTATCAAATTCGTTTCCGGCCGCCTTAAGTGAACGCCAAGTAACAACGCCGCCCAGAGAAACAACGGCGATTTCAGTCGTACCGCCGCCGATATCGACAATCATGGTCGCGGTTGCCTCGGTCACGGGCAAGCGCGCGCCAATAGCCGCGGCCATCGCCTCTTCAATCAAATAAACTTTTCTTGCCCCGGCGGAACGAGCGGCGTCTTCGACCGCTTTTTTTTCAACTTCAGTCAAATCAAGCGGAATCCCGATAACAACCCGGGGGCGCGGAATTAAAGTAAAATTTTCACTATGAACTTTATTAATAAAATATTTCAACATTTTTTCTGTGATTTCAAAATCAGAAATAACACCGTCAACTAAAGGCTTGATTGCCTCGATATGCCCTGGAGTCTTGCCGACCATCTTCTTGGCTGCTTCGCCGACTTCCAAAATTTCATTAGTCCTCTTATTGATAGCCACGACGCTCGGCTCATTGATAACAACTCCCTTATCGGCAACATAAACTAGGGTATTTCTCGTACCTAAGTCGATTCCTAAATCATGGCTGAATTTTCCGAGGAGTTTATTGAACATATTTTCTATTTTAATTTCGCACTCAAATCGCTTAATTTAATTAATTCACTGCCGGCTTCGTTGCGTTTTTTAAGCTCGACGCTACCCGTCGCTAAAGTTTTCTTGCTAACAACAGCGCGGTAAGGACAGCCAATAAGATCCGCATCGGCAAATTTCTCTCCGGCTTGCAGATCACGATCGTCAAATAGGACTTCAATGCCTTTGGTTATCAACTCATTATAAATTTTTTCGGCGGCTTCATTTTCACCTAGCGATAGAAGATGGACTTTGAATGGAGCTACGCTTTCCGGCCAAACCATTCCCTTATCATCGTGGAATAATTCAACAATCGTACCCATGACGCGGCTCGGGCCGATACCATAGCAGCCCATGACCGCTAATTTTTCCTGGCCGTTCGCGTCTTTATATTTTACTCCGAAAGGCTCAGAGAATTTAGTCCCAAGCTTGAAGATATTACCAACTTCGATTCCTTTCTTTTCTTCAAGTTTTGCGTTGCCGCATTCCGGGCAGGTCGACTGCTCTTTGATGATTTCCTGGTTAACAGCCGCACGGCATTTTTCACAAACGAAAATATGATCTTCACCGGCCTCAGTCAGTGTTTGGAATTCATGAGAATATTTAGAGAAAGCACCGCCGGAAGCATAGGTTAGATAAGTTTTTTCACCAAGCCCAAGACGATTATAAATTTTATAATAAGCAGCTTTTACTTCTTCGTAATAACGATCTAAGTCGGCTTGATCAACATGGAAAGAATATAGATCTTTCATGGAAAATTCCCGACCCCGGATTAGCCCCGCTTTCGCTCTTTTTTCATTTCTGAATTTTGTCTGGATCTGATATATAGAAATCGGCAATTCGCGATAGGAAAAAATAAATTTGCCGGCAAGCGGCGTGACGATTTCTTCGTGAGTCGCCCCCAGTGCATATTCCTTATTTTCTAATCCGCTTAATTTAAACAGGGCGTCAAAATCATCATAACGGCCGGTTTTTTTCCAAGCTTCTTTCGGGGTTAAGGCCGGCATCAAAACTTCCTGGCCGCCAACCAGATTAATCTCCTCGCGGATAATGTTCATGATCTTATGGAGAACGCGCAGACCCAGCGGCAAGAAGCTATAAATCCCCGCGCCAACTTTATCAATAAAACCAGCCCTAATTAGGGCTTGAGCATTAAAACTGGTTTCGTCTTTTGGCAGTTCTTTGACGGTTCTGGTAAAAAGTTGGGATTGACGCATAAACAATTATATTAGAAGTAAATTTATCTTTATACTATCGAAAAATGGTGGGCTTGTAAAGCTACTTTTTTACCATTTTTTTAAGCGCCGCTTTCACTCTTTCCCCACTATCTGTCAACTTCGGATCGATTAAATTCAAAGCGCTCCGGGCGTCATTTAGGGTGTAGCCGAGTGACATCAGGGCGTCAATTTCATCGCTCCCTATCAAGCTTGAGGAATTTATGGTCGTAGTAACGCCGCCACTTCGTAAAATTTTAGTTTTAAGCTCGAGGACGACACGTTCGGCGGTCTTCTTGCCGATGCCGGAAACTTTAGTTAAAAGATTAGCGTCGCCCCTAATAATCGCTTCCTTGATATCGCTCGCGCTCGCCATAGAAACTACTCCTAAGGCTGATTTTGGACCAACGCCAGAAACCGTTAGAAGCAAAGTAAATAATTCTAAATCTTCCATGGTTTTAAAGCCATAAAGATCGCTCGCCTCCTCGCGCACTTGATGATGGGTATAAATTTCAACCTCTACTCCAACTTTCAACTCATTTAAAAAATTTTCGCCGGCATAAATTTGGTAGCCGACGCCAGAGACCTCGAGAATGGCGTAATTAAGCGATTTATTGATAATACGACCGCGTAAATAGGAAATCATATTTATTTAATTCTTTCTTCTTATGACCGTTAGGGCCGGAATCAGGCCGAACTTATAATCTAATTCGAGCCGGGCGGTTTGTGCTCCGCCGCCGCCATGAGCTTCTTTAAGCTCTGCACCGGTTTTCGCGTCCCAAAGGCTAGTTAATTCCAACTTTATTATATCATAATTCGGCCGAATAATCTCGATTGTGTCGCCAAGTTTAATTGTATTGTGGACCTGGAAATAAACCGAGATTTTTTCGTTTTTTACCTTTTCGCTTTTGAGCACTTGGCCGCAAAACTCCCAATCACTTTTATTATGAGAATTAACAATATTTTGCCCTGCTTTCGTACCTAATAAAAAACCCGTTGTATAACCGCGATGGACTAATTTTGCACCTAACTCTTTATAGAGATAATCTAATTCTTCTTTAAATTTTGCGCCGGTGATTTTTTTATTTAGATTGTCTAAAGCGCGACGGTAGATTCCGCAAACCGTAGCTTGATAGTATACGCTTTTCGCCCGACCCTCTATCTTAAAGCTCGTAATCCCGGCGGCTGTAAGCTCCTTTAAATATTTAATTAGGCATAAATCTTTTGAATTCAAGAGATAGGCGCCATGGCGCTCTTCAACTAATTCCAATTCCTCATCGTGACCACCGGTTCTAAGCATGACGTCGTATTCCCAGCGGCATGGCTGGGCGCAATCGCCCAAATTGCCGCTGCGATCTAAAATTAATTTCGATAAAAAGCAGCGCCCGGAATAAGCCATACACATCGCGCCGTGCACAAAATATTCTAATTCTATTTTCGGTACCGCGCGGTGGATTTCTTTTATTTCACGAAGCGTTACTTCTCGACCCAAGATAATCCGTTTTAATCCCTGCTTGGCCCAAAATTTAACGGCTTCTAAATTCGTGCAGTTCGCTTGAGTCGACAAATGAATCTCCGCTTGCGGCCAAACTTTTTTAATTAAATTTATAATTCCTGGATCGGAAACGATTAAAGCATCGACTTTCAGGGCGCGGAGCGACTTCAGATAAGACGGGAGTTTTTTTAAATGCTTATTATGCGCAAAAATATTTACAGTTACATAGACTTTCTTCTTCTGGCTATGAGCATACTTAACCCCTTCCTTAATCCCCTTTAGATCAAAATCATTAATGCGGACGCGCAAAGAAAAATCCGGGATACCTAAATAAACCGCATCCGCGCCATAAGCGAAGGCGGTTTTCATTTTTTGCTCATTTCCAGCCGGAGCTAACAATTCTAATTTTTTCATATATATTAGCCAAATTTTTTATATAATTATTATAGTATATTTTAAAGTTAAAATAAATATTGACAAAATTTAATAAATATGTTATAATTCTAGTATAAAAAATTTAGGAGTGCAGTGTCGCTCTTTAACAAAACAAACCGTTTCACCTTAAATACCCAAAAACACCATGCAAAAAAGCACATTAGCCGCGATCCTTGTGTTCGCATTCATTTTCCTCGTATTTGGCAACCTCGCTACAGCTGAGAATCTCGTTGTCATCAAGAACGGAAACACCCTTATTACCTATAAGGAGCACATTTCCAGTTCGACTGAGAAGGTCTATATGATTGAGACGAACACTTACACCGGAACCGATCTGATGACTCTTAAGGGGCTCAATATCCCCGCCGAAGCCTGGCCGCTCTTTGCCAACAATGACTATCTTATTTATTCAAGCGCCGCCAACGAGCTTTACAAGGAAGGCAAAAATGTCCAGGAAGATCTCGATAATACGAGAACCGAAAAGACAGACGCCGAGGATTCACTCTCGACCTACCGGACTTTATTCTGGATTACGCTAGTAGCGCTTCTCGTAAGCGTTTTCATTATTTTTTACAACCGCAATCGCCGGACGCACTAAACAACCCGTATTTCCACATTCACCAAATCGTAAAAAAAATGAAAAAAATCGCATTTATCGTAATCATATGTCTGGTCGCTGCTTGCTTCATCCCGACGCCGAAGGAAAAGCCCATTGTTATTAAAAAGGGCCAATCAGTTATGGTCAACGGAACGGTTCTGGTAAACAAAACCCAATGGGATCTCACCGTGATTTCGAGATAAGATAATCACCGGACATAAAAGGCCTCTGCACAGAATATCGTGCCGAGGCCTTTTTCATATCCAAAAATATTTTTTACTTATTTTTTTAGTCCGAGCTGCAATTTCAAATCATCTATCTTGATTTCTTTGCTGGCTAGAACTTCGGGTAATGATTCAACAAAATTCAATTCGGCGCTTAAGGTTTCTTTCATGATGTCAGCTTTCTTCTTAGTAAGAGCCGACCTAAGCTCTTCAACGGCGCCGGCAAGATAGATAACTGTTTCATCGTGTAAACTCAAATTAGCTTCTTTGCGCAGCATATTAATAAATCTGATGAGCTCCCTTTTTAATCCTTCCTCTTTCAATTCCGGTGTAATGACTAAATCTAATTCAACCTCAATCTTATCATCATTTGTCTCGGCGAATTCAACTGAGGCTAAGTTCAATTCGTCTTTAATTAGATCAATATAGTCAAGAGCAATTTCATTCTTAACCTTAATCGTAATTTTTCCAAGCATCTGGCGGATCTTGATTCCAGCTTCGTCGCGTTTTGCCAGGCCGAGTTCGACAATACGGCGCACTTGGCTCATATCAATCAGCAAGTGGCTATTGTCAGCTTCATCGGCTAGGGGCCAGCTTTCAAGATGAACAGATTGATTATCGTCCTTAAAATCATTGCCGCTCACTTTCTGCCATAAGCTTTCGGCCATAAAAGGCATAAAGGGCGCCATTAATTTCGCGAGTTCACTCAAGACATAACGGGTTGTTTTAAGCGCATTTTGTTTATCAGCCTCATCATCTGACTTGAAGCGATCGCGCGAACGGCGCAGATACCAAGTTGAAAGCTCATCGATAAACTCCGGAATCTGACGAGCGGCTTCATAGACATGGAAAACGTCTAGCTCTGTGCTGACAGTTTTAATCACTTCTGATAATTTAGCTAGAATCCAAATGTCTAAAACATTTTTTGATTCTGGTTTTTCAATCTTAGTCTTTCCCAGAACAGCATACATCTCATAAAATTTATAAACATTCCATAAGAGCATGATATTCTTGCGGAAGACGTCTTTCACATCATCTAAATCATAACGCTTCCCTTCGCCCGGCTGATTAAGGGTATACATATGCTGGCGCACAGCATCAACTCCGTAAAGAGAAATAACCTCCCAAGGGCTAACGATATTTCCTTTTGACTTCGACATCTTCTTGCCGAACTTATCATTAATGAGGCCCAGGCAAATTACATTTTTATATGGATTGCCTTTACCGAGTAGCGTCGAAACGGCAAGCAAGGTATAGAACCAGCCGCGCGTTTGATCAATCGCCTCGCAAATAAAATCGGCGGGAAATTGCTCATTCTTATCTATCAACTCGGCTTTTTCAAAAGGGTAGTGGTTTTGTGCATAAGGCATAGCGCCGGAATCGAACCAACAATCAAAAACCTCCTTGACGCGTTTCATTTTTCCGCCGCAAAGAGCGCAGGTAAATTCATAGCTATCAATTTCCGGACGATGAATATCCGATTTTAAAGTTGTTTTTTGACCGCTCAATTCAGATAATTCCTCGAAGCTGCCAATAACGCGGTGTTTATTACATTTTTCGCATTCCCAAATTGGGAGCGGCGTGCCCCAATAGCGCTCGCGAGAAATCGCCCAATCTTTGACATTGTTAAGCCATTCACCAAAGCGCCCGGCTTTAATATGATCCGGCACCCAATTTATGTGGCTATTATTCGCAATCAATTCTTCCTTAACCTTGGTCACTTCAATGAACCAGGAGTTTTTTGCATAATATAATAAAGGAGTGTCGCAGCGCCAGCAGAAAGGATAATCATGTTCATAAGCTTCTTCTTTAAATAGAATTCCTTTCGCTTTTAAATAATCTAAAATAATAGTTTCGGTCGTGGCGCTTTTTACGAATTTGCCGTTCAAGCCGTAAGCCGATAAATCGTTAGTAAAATGTCCAGCTTCGTCTACGGTATGAACTTTCGGCAGTCCGACTATTTCCCCTAAATTATAGTCGTCTTCCCCGTACATAACCGCCGTATGGACAACTCCTGTACCATCGGAGGTAGTGACAAAATCAGCCGGTACGACGCGATAGGCTTTTTTATTATTTTTTTCGGCGTCAGCCTTTATACTGGGGATATCAAAAAGCGGTTCATATTCTAAATCAAGCAAGTCTGAACCTTTCAACTCCTTAATAACTTTATAGCTAGAATCTTTCAGCACCGCCTCTAGCCTTTCTTTAGCTAGTATATAATTTTCTTTTTCTATTTTAACGATTACATAATCTATATCCGCGCCTACGGCGAGCGCCACGTTGCCCGGCAAAGTCCAAGGGGTGGTTGTCCAAGCGAGGATATAGTCGCCAGTAGAGACAGAGCTATTTTCTTTGGTCACTTTAAATTTTAAATAAACCGAATTATCTTTGGTTAATTTATAACCTTGGGCGACTTCATGGCTTGAAAGCGCGGTACCGCAACGCGGGCAATGCGGGACTACTTTATGACCCTTATAAACCAAGCCTTTTTTATCGATTTCTTTTAAAATCCACCATAAGGATTCGATATAAGAATTTTCATAGGTTATATAAGGGTGTTCCATATCAACCCAAAAGGCGATGCGGCGCGTTAACTTCCGCCATTCATCCAAATAAACCCAGACGCTTTCCTGACATTTCTGATTGAATTCTTTTATGCCATATTTTTCAATATCCGGCTTACCCGAAATACCGAGTTGTTTTTCTACTTGAAGTTCAACCGGCAAACCATGCGTATCCCAACCGGCTTTACGCTCGACATGATAGCCATTCATGGTTTTATAGCGCGGCATTACGTCTTTAAAAGCGCGGGCTAAAACATGGTGGATGCCAGGCATACCATTAGCGGTCGGCGGCCCTTCAAAAAAAATAAAATTACCGCGGGGCGCATTTCCCTTAAGGGATTTTTCAAAAATCTTAGATTCATCCCAAAAATTTAAAACCGCTTCTTCCATCGCGACGAAAGCGTTGACCGGCGCTTGTTTTACGGGTACTTCTTTTTTATTATCTGGCATATTTATTTCAAATAATTAATTAATTCTTCCGGGGTTTTAACTATGGCGCTGAATAAAACCTGGCGGCAAATTTCCTCGTCTTTTTCGGAAAAGGCATAAATCGGCTTATTCAGGGCGACGGCATAGCCGATTTCCATACTCACGCTGACGCCGGAATAGCCGTCTTTATTATAAACATAAACCACGTCGGCCATTCTCATTTTATAAAAATGGTCATGTGTTAAACCGAGGGCAACGAATTTTTTATCGAATTCTTTTATCTCCGCCCAAACTCCACCTGAGGCCCGATATAAATGCGGCTCGAAGACCACCGCACCTAAAGCTTTTAGTTTCTGAGCGAACTCTCTCATTTCCGGCGCGAAGCGGTTGCTGCCGCAGATAACGACTGATTTCATATATTTTATATTAATTTATTTTAAATGCCAGGCGACTAAGCCAAACTTTTTGATTTTTTCTTCATAATCGGGAAAGCTGTACCACATAGCCCGCGCTTCTTTAGTAGAATGAGTTTTTGGATTTATTTCTTCCGGCTTATACTTTTTAAGCAAGGCGCCGATAGTCTTAAAAAGTTCGACTTTAACTACTTCTTTCCTAATTTTATTCGAACCGCAGACTAAAATTATCCTGTCCCCTGTCTTTATCTCTCGATATTTCGGCGTCGCGGCTCTAGTCTCAATCTTTTTTGCGCCACTTATAATCGCGTCGATAATATATTTATCTTTAGAATTAATTTTTAAAATTTTCTCGGACATAAAATAATTATATTATTATTTTCGTCGGGCGTTAATCCATAATTTCTTAAAAAATGGCATAGTCAAAGTTGAAATCATGAATCCTAAAGTCGGGACAATCGCGTTTATCCAGGGTCGTGAAATATTAATCGCGGCCAGATAAATGCTAATAGCGAAATAAGTGAATATGGCGATTAACAGACGACGCGTCCAACTAATTTCCCAGGCTTTATCAGTTTCTACTTTTATGTTTCTTCCTTCGATACGTTCTATTCTTGCCTCTAAATTTTCTAAATTATTTTCCATAATTTTATAACAAGTAAGACATTTTTAAACATCTATCAAGCTCTCTGACTAACGCCAAATTCAGGGCCCCTTGCGGCGCAACCCATTTGTAATCCTTATGTTCGCTTGAGCTTAAGATAATATCTGCTTTCTTGTCTAATTTAACACGAAACATGTGATAAACAAAATGGTACTCGGGATATTTTACATAAACTTTCGATAGATACTCTAATTCCTCGGCTGATACTTTTTGACCCGTTTCTTCTTTTATCTCCCGGATCATGGCCTCTAATTCGTTTTCTCCCTGATCGATTTTTCCGGCCGGCACTCCCCATCTTCCGCCCTCCGATTTATGGTCATGGCGATGGAGAAGAAGAATTTCACCGTCATGTTCAACATAGCAGCTGACTACCGAAAATTTTAAGCGAAAATTTTTAGGGACATTTTTATAAATCATATTCTACTGGCTAGAAGTTTCCAGGCATTCTCCAAGCGCGGCCTCTATCTTCTTATACTTTTCCATATCAACTTTCTGCAGATCATAAGATTTCCCTTCTTCTAACTGAGGTTCTATAGTCCGGACGTAATTGTACTCATCATTTTTTTTAAAACCGAATTTCCCTTCTTCTCCATAAACCGCTTGCCATCTTTTTTGCTCAATTTCCAACTCTTCAAGTTCGGGGCCGGATAAGCCTTCTTCTTTCTTCTGATTAAGTCTCTTGAGATTAGCATTCTCAACCGACCAATCAAATTGAAACTCGCCCGAAAATTCTTGCTTATAATAATTAGCTACCTGAGTAATTATTTTTACAAAAGCATTATCAAGCGCTGGGGCGATCCCTTCTCCCCGCAAACGAGTTAATATTTCACCGGTAATTTTTTCTTTATTTATATAACCCTTTTCCTCATCCTTTACTAAGCCGTCGGATCGAATATCTGACAGGCGCAGTCCGACAACTTTGCCGTCAACCGGGTTAGTTGCTATTAGCACCAGGCGCCGTTTATTATCAGTTGCGAATCCGTCATCAGAGATCCAGCTCAAAGAATCAACATTGATTTCCTTTCCCTGGCTTGTTTTTTCAATAATCGGCTCATAGGAAAAAACGTAGCCTTCTTCCGCCGACTTTTCCCTGGCCTTAAGAGAATCCAAAAGCACCCGCGCGGCGTTAGTAAAATTCTCCGGTGTTTTCTTGCTAGTATCAAAACTCTGCTCCAGTTGATTTTTCGTTTCTTCCTGCAAACCAATAATTTCTTTTTTGATTTCAAAAAATTCTTCTTTCTCGGTCTCGGTCACATCAGGAATGGTTTCTAAAATATGCTCGCCTTCGGAAATTACACTGGCCGCTTCTTCATTGACTTTAGACTCGGTATTGGCGCGTAACTGCTCCCAATCAAGCTCAACGATGTTTTCCGATTTAGCTTCTGGTACGGGTTTTTCAATTGTGTTTAAAGCTTCGTCCATAAGTAAAAATTACTGCTTGATATCTTTTCTTAACTCCTCTAAACCATTTTTTTGTTTAGCAGCAAATAAATTTTTTAAAAAATCTAATTGCTTATTTTTTAAAATATTCAATTTAAAAGCAAAACTATCATAGATATTTTGAATTTTTTTATTATCCGCTAGTCGATCCATATTGATAACAATAATTGTTCTCTACTTATTTATATTTATCAATAAATTCGTCTCGGGTAATATGGGCGTTAAAGACCGGTCTTGTTTCATTTTGAAAATGGCGCTCCTTCATATCTTCAGGAATTTCACCGTCGATGGTGAAGCCTAATTTTTCCAGTATGCCTGGGTTGGCGGCTACTATCCAAGATGTCGCCGAGACTTCTTTAATGCTTTCATCGGCTAAAAGGATATCTCTTAATTTGTGAAAACCGTCTTTAATAAGGGCTAATTTTTCAGACACTCTTAAAGTTTCCGAAGGAGAAACGTGGATATGAATGCAGTCTTTATAGCGGCCGTAAGTCAAGGTTTCATTTAACGGAGTAAATCCTGTCACTTCAGCCACATTCTCTCTGAGCTTAGCTTCAAACGAACGCGGGTCTTGCTTCTTCCAATCAAGCAAAGGCCTAAGGCAATCTGCACATTGTTTTGTAAATTCCGTTTCATTTTCTAGCGTCGAGCAGATTTTAAGATTGCTCGTGATTTCATCAATTTGCTCCTGAGTTAATAAATTTTTTTCGCTCGTTTTTAAAAAGCTAGCCAAACGGCGTGTCGCCTCTGAGTAACGATCTTCAGAGCTTTGCTTATTATGGAATATCTCGACGAAAAGATTCTGAATTTTGATTTCATCCGGATCAGGCTGAGGGGCTTTAATTTGTTCTAAATTTTCCAAGTTCATATTTTCGTAATCTTATTTCCCGTGGCAATGTTTATACTTCTTGCCGCTGCCACAAGGACACGGATCATTACGGCCGACTTTCTGGCCGCTTTCGTCTTTGGTTTTCTCGTGCACCAGATCGACAGTATTGCGCTCTTCAGCCTGGCGGTGCATTTCTTTAGCGGCACCGGTAAATTCTAAATTAGCCGTCCCTTGGTCAGCAAATAATTTTATCTCGGGCGCGTTCGCTAAGGCGAGCGCATCTGCCGTCTTATAAATAGAGTAAACGACGTTCTTATTAATTAAGGCATTTAACTCTTGATACATGCGCCAAGCTTCTTTCTTGTATTCAACCAGCGGATCGCGCTGGCCGTAACCGCGCAAACCAATGCCGCGGCGCAGGTAGTCGACAGTCTCTAAATGCTCAACCCAGTTTTCATCAATAGCTCGGATTAGAATTCCTTTTTCGATTTCTTTGAAATCAACATTAGCTGCCTTGAACTTTTCGGTTAGAGAGCTATAAACATTCGTAGCTTCGTCCATCAAATATTTTTTTATTTCTTCTCTAATGTCGTCTTTATTTTTTTCAGTCTTAATGATTTCCTCTAGTTTAGCGAGTAATCCGGACGAAGTATTCCAAATCGTGCGCATAGTTTCAGATATTTCCTTGAGGTTCCATTCATTTTTATCTTCGCTCGCCGTATGAAAACTAACAACTGCGGTAATTTCGTCTTGAACCATTTCCCTGACAATAGCGGCTAGAGCTTCTTTATTCTCAGCGTTTTCGGCAATTTCTAAAATTTCCCGGCGACGGTTATAAATCGCCGTGCGATGCTTATTGATAACATCATCGTATTCAACTAGATGTTTCCGGATATCAAAATTATTCCCTTCGACCTTCTTCTGCGCGGATTCGATAGAACGCGAAATTAATTTATTTTCAATCGGCATATCGGGCGGGACATTCAGGGTCTTCATAAGCCCCTTCATGCGGTCGCCTCCGAAAATACGCATCAAATCGTCATCCGTGCAAACATAAAATTGGGAAGAACCGGGATCTCCTTGGCGGCCGGCCCGACCTCTTAATTGGTTATCAATGCGGCGCGATTCATGACGTTCAGTACCGATGACATGCAGGCCTCCCAAAGCTCTAACCTCGACCTGTTCGCTTTCAATCGGTGGGTTGCCGCCTAAGATAATATCGACTCCGCGGCCAGCCATATTAGTCGCCAGCGTAATCGCTCCTTTGCGTCCGGCTTGCGCGATAACTTCGGCTTCTTTTTGGTGGTTCTTCGCGTTCAACATTTGTGGACGCAAGCCTTCGCGCTCCATCAGGGCGGTAAAAATTTCATTTTTCTCAATCGAAATCGTACCGATTAGAACCGGCTGCCCTTTTTTATTCCTTTCTTTAACATCGCGGATAACAGCATTGAATTTGTCCATTTCCGTGCGATAAATCAAATCATTCAAATCATGGCGAACATTCGGCTTATTGGTCGGGATAACGATTGTTTCTAATTTATAAATTTTATGGAATTCTTCCGCTTCAGTCGCGGCCGTTCCGGTCATACCGGATAATTTTTTATAAAGCCGGAACAAGTTTTGGAAAGTAATCGTGGCCATGGTTTGGGATTCTTTCTGAACTTTTACACCCTCTTTGGCTTCGATCGCCTGATGCAGTCCTTCGCTATAGCGGCGGCCGGGCATTAAGCGTCCAGTGAATTCATCGACAATAATAATTTCGCCGTCTTTAACGACATAATCCTTATCACGCTTGAATAAAACGCGTGCTTTAAGAGCTTGTTCTAAATGATGGACTTCTTTGACTCCGCCCTCAACATAGATATTGCCCAAACCTAACATTTTTTCGACTTTGGCGATGCCGCCTTCAGTTAAGGTGACGGCGCGCATTTTTTCATCAACATTGTAATCGTCTTTTTCCTCCAGACGTTCGACCAGCTGCGCAAATTTAAAATATTTATCAGTCGATTCTTCGGCCGGCGCGGAAATAATTAAAGGCGTTCGCGCTTCATCAATTAAAATAGAGTCGATCTCATCAACGATGGCATAATTGAGCGGGCGCTGTACGGTTTGGTCAAGCGTATAAACCATATTGTCGCGCAAATAGTCGAAACCGAATTCATTATTGGTACCATAAGTAATATCGCATTGGTAAGCTTCGCGGCGGGCGATACGGCGGAAATGCTTCAAACGTTCATCATATTGGCTTTCATCGTTATACTCGGGATCATAGACAAAAGCATTTTCATGAATGATGACGCCGGTTGTTAAACCGAGCGCATAAAAAACAGGAGCCATCCAGCCGGCGCCTAAACGCGCCAAATAATCGTTGACAGTAATAAGATGGACGCCCTTGCCCTCAAGAGCATTCAAATATAGAGGCAAAGTCGCGACCAAAGTTTTTCCTTCACCAGTTTTCATTTCCGCAATCTGGCCGCGATGCAAAACAATACCGCCGATAACCTGCACGTCGAAATGGCGCTGATTTAGAATTCGCCGTGCGGCTTCGCGCATAGTCGCGAAAGCTTCAGGCAAGAGATCATCAAGAGTCTCGCCCTTGGCGAGGCGTTCTTTGTAAAAATTCGTCTTATTTTTAAAATCTTCGGCGCTTAATTTTTGCAGTTCGGGCTCAAAGCTCGCGATTTTATCAATCGTTGGCCGCATCGCTTTTACGATCTTTTCATTAGCATCGCCGAATAGTTTAAAGATATTCATAATTTTGTTTAATAATAGTCAAAAAGAAACCGAGATTAAACGGTTTTTATGTCTAACATTAGTATAATACGTTCCCTAGATAAAATAAATATTGACAAATTGGAATAATTATTTTAAATCTCAAAACAACAGAAAAACCTCCCGCCAGGAGGTTTTTCTATTTTTATAGTCTTTATTTATTTTTGCTTCCCTCTTTTCGAATCAATTATTTTTTCTTTATGTTTTTTAATTACGAGTTCTAAATGGTCTTTCACTTTATCAATCGCTTTATATAAATCAGTTTCGGTTCTTTCAACCCGTAATAATTTACCCGGCACCTGCAAATTCACCTCAGCGCGGAAAATCTCGCCCTTATGCTGGCCTCCAATCGCTTTTTCAATTTCAACATCACAATTAATTATTTTTATTTCCCCTAAATATTTTTCAATCATGTCCATTTTAGCTTGAAAATAGTCACGGATAGCAGGGGTTAATTCTAAACGCGTTGATTTGATTTTGATATTCATATGATTTATTAAAATAACTTAATGATGTCTCGATAAGTGATAAAGATAATGAGGGTAATAAGAAGAATAAAACCAATATTATGGATTACGGCCTCAACCTCTCTTTTCACGGGTTTGCCTTTTATCTTTTCAATCAGCAGGAATAAGATTCGTCCGCCATCGAGCGCGGGCAGGGGCAATATATTGATAATCGCCAAATTCAAAGATAATAACGCTATAAACTGCAGAAGATAAGAAAATCCGAGACGAGCCGCTTGCCCGGTAATATTGGCAATACCGATAGGACCGGCGAATTGATCGCCGACCTGATGGCCTTGAAAAAGATTTTTTATTAAATTACCAAACGCTGAAAAAATTTCTTTAATCATCCAGCCGGTAGTTTTCGCTCCTTCGACTAAAGCGGAGAAAAAAGGATAATGAACCAGCCCGGCTGAGAAAATCGCGACGCCCATCGTCGCTCGACCGCCGTCTTTAGCGACCGGCGTAACTGTTAAGGTTTTTTCCGCGCCCTCTCTTTTTATTAATAAGGTAGCAGCCTGACCATTGCTTTGGGCAACGGCATCTTGAAGCGCTTTATCTGAACCGACTACTTGATTATTAATACGCAAAACTGCATCGCCCTCTTTCAAGCCGGCAATTGAAGCCGGCGAATTTGGCAAGACAGCGGCAATCATCACTTGCGGTTCGGAAATAACCGCGTTTTTACCAACGGTATCGGTTGACTGGGGCAGACCAATCATATAGCCGACGGAAAATAGCGCCCAAGCTAAAATGACGTTCATGGTCACGCCGGCAGCTAAAATTATAACGCGCTGCCAGATCTTCTTATAAGCAAAGCTGTCTTTTTCGTTTTCGCCTTCGCCATTTTCTCCTTTAATTTTCACAAACCCTCCTAAAGGCAGCCAATTAAGAGAATAAACTGTTGCTTTGGCGGCGGGCTGCAGGCTTTCATCTTCGCTTGCTTCCAAGCTTTCTACCGATTTATTGCCATAGACAAAGCGCCGCTTTCCGCTTTTATTTTTATAGACGCCGATTGCCCGCGGCGGAAAACCGAAACCGAACTCTTCCGCCTTAACGCCAAAGCGGCGGGCGGTAAAAAAGTGGCCGAGTTCATGGGCGAAAACTAAAATTGATAAAACTAAAACAAAAATTACAATCGTGAGCAACATAAATTATTATTAAATTTCCATTATATCCGCCTCCTTATGGTCGCGTATTGTCTTCAGTTCTTCATTTTTCTTCGCAGAAAACTCATCGAGCTCTTTCATAAATCTGAATTTATCATCTTCGCTAAATTCTTTATCGGCAAAAGCTTTTTCAATTGAATTCTTGACGCCATCTCGAGCTTGGCGCAAAATAACGCGGGTTTTTTCCATCTTTTCATTTAAAGTCTTGACCAGCGCTTTGCGATTTTCTTCAGTTAAAGCCGGTACGGACAAACGGATCTTGTCGCCTTCATTGGTAACACCCATTCCCAACCCAGCATCGACGATCGCTTTTTCGATGGCCTTAGAAACGGTTTTGTCCCAAGGAACGATAACAATACTACGCGCATCAGAAACAGCAATATTACCGACGGCATTCACGGGATTCATGACGCCATAAGCTTCGACGGAAACATTATCTAAAACTGCCGGATTAGCGCGTCCGGTGCGCAGGGTGCTTATTTCCTTTTTAAAGAAATCAAGCGCACTGGCAAATTCTCCTTGCTTGCTTTGTAAAAATTGGTTCATATATTTAAATAATAGATTACTTAAGCTTCTTAGTCCCTAAATATATCACATTTGGATTCTTGAAATCAATCAGGAGCACTCGACCAGAACGCTTGGTCGGTAATTTTTTGGTCGTCCAGGTTGTGCCGGCATCGCTGGAGCGAAAGAAAGTTGTATTCGTCACATAATAAATTTCATTTGAATTCTGAGGATTAATGGCAATTGCATTGATAATCGCGTCTTTTTCCGGCTGGATTAATTTTATATTCTCCCAAGTATAGCCATTATCGCTAGAACGCAGAATAACTTTTTCGGTCGCGATAAACATCTTGCCGTCTTTCGCATTGACGACAATATCCTTGAAGCTTACTCCTAAATTATAGTCGCGCAAAAGTTCGTTCAAATCCATCCAATTCTCGACTACGAAATTAGCTTCTAAGTCAGCCGAGTTGGCAGGATTAGTATTTGAATTAGAGTTAAAGCTGAAGATATTATTTTTAGCGGTCGCAACAAATATTAAGCGGCTATCAAGCGGCGAAATAATTAGGCGGTTGACGCCTTCCTCCAAGCGCTGTATGGTCCGCCAAGAACTGCCGCTATCAATACTCTTGATAATTTCCCCGCGGCTGGTGCCGATATAGATATTACTCGAGTTATACTGATCGACGGCAATCGTGTTTACGGCCACGCCGACATTATTATCGAAATAAATCTGGGTCCAGGTGCGCGTACAGTCACTAGAGCGGTAAACGCGATTAGTGATGGCCGCATATAGAATACATTTATTTTTCGGATCGACTTTAATATCATTGATAGTTGCCTTAGGCAAAGTTTTTACTTCGCTCCAACCTTCGGTAACATTATAAGTATAATACAAACCGCTATCATAACTGGCTAAATAAATAGCCTGGCTATCTTGCGGGTCCATCGTCATGACGTTGACGCTTAAATCGGAAATGCTCCCTGCTCGACCAGTCGTGCTCGGGATAGCGGTCATGGACCGCCAGGTATCGCCCCTGTCTCCGGTAACGAACAGGCTGCTATCAACGCTCTGATTGTTAGTCGAGGTGGTAGAAATCGTACAAGCGGAAGTAATAAACACTAAGCCGATAAGCGCTAAAATTAATTTAGAAGATTTTTGTAACATATTTTTATAAATTGATAATTAATTGCTCAAGCACTAATCTGGGGTTAACGTTGGCTTCTAAATATTCCTTGGCGGTAGCGATAAATTTAAGGCGCGTCAAAATCGCTACTGTCTTAGCTTCGCTGCCACCGCCTAAACTAGCCAGGCTTTTTTCAAGAGCATTAGCTAGTACTAGATGCTGCAGGCGGTCCCTCTGTCCTAAATTAAGCAAAAGCAAATCGCGCAACAAGCCTTCGGCCATTAAGATAAGACTCAGGGCGCCTTCGGTTGCTTGACGGCTATAAGTTCGGTCGTTAAAAAGAGAGTCGAGAATTTTTAGACGCGCGTTTAAATCTAAATTAAATAAATTCAAAAATTTTTCCGCCTCTTCCAAATAGGTTTTATAAACTTCCGGATTTTCTAGATATCGAATAGCCTTTAACGGGCGCCCGAGCGCTAAATTCGCCAAATCTTTAGCGAGCGAACGGTTAGCGCCATAATTAGCGATCAGATAATCATAAATCGTGGCGGCCGGCACGGGGTAGAAATAAAGCTTTTGCGCCCGAGACAAAATAGTCGCCGGCAAGCTTTCTTCGTTGGTAGCTAATAAAATTATAATAACTTTATCTTTCGGCTCTTCGAGAGTTTTAAGCAAGGCGCTTTTTGCTTCTTCGCTTAAAAGATCAGCTTCTTTAATCAACCCTATCTTATAAGAATTCATAAAAGAACTTAAGTTAAGCGCTTTTATAAATTCTCTGACCTGCTCGATGCCGATATTCTTTTTGCCCGCTTCCGGATTTAAAATATAAAGATCACTATTGAAACCGTCATAATCTCCTTGAAGGTTGCGAGCGAAGGCAAGGGCGATAGTCGACTTCCCTAATTCCTCCGGACCAATAAAAATATAAGTCTGCGCTAATTTGTTGCTCGCCAAACTGCGATTCAAAAACTCAATCGCTTTCTCATTGCCGATTGAAGGCCAGTTATATTCGGTTTTCTGGGGAGCTTCCTTAGCCATAATAACTAACCGTAATTAATTAGTGACCGCGACTTTGTTTAAATCAGCATTAGTTATCCCTAAACCGCGGCCGCGCATGACTGTAAACGCATCAGCCGGACGACCAAGATAGTATAATTGCAAATTAGTCGGGTCAAAATAATAAGCCTGACCATTATCTTCAACCTTTAAAAGTATCCGGCCGGCTAAATTTTTCCAAGCGCTCGGATTTTTTTCAATGGCCGAAAAACTGCTGTTAGATACTCCTAGCGCCAACCGGCGCATAACATTAAAGGCATCTTCGGGGCGCCCGAGACTATATCTTTTGCCGTCGACCGGATTTAAATACCAAGCCTGCCCCTTGTCCTGAACCTGCAATAAAATCCGGCCTTTCAAGCGAGAAGATAAGCTTCCTGAGCTTGGCGTCCCCGAACTTGAGCCTGAACCCGAGTTTGAACTTGAGCCCAAATCAGAAGAACCGACAGAAGCCGAGGTCACCGCATTGAAATCTGCGCCCGCCAGAGAAAAAGAAGTCTTATCAGAAATCAAATATTTAGGACTTAAAGAAACTTCAACATTATATTTAGAGCCGTTCTTTGCGTAAAAAGTCCGGCCAAAAAGACGATTATTAGACCCGGTATAAGAAATAAGATAGGCACCGGCGGCTAGAGATAAAGAGGCGCGGTTATTGGTTAATTTCAAAGCCTTGATCATATCGCCGCGATAATATGTCCCGCCTTGGCCGGTTAAACTATAGAGCTGCAAAGTAGTATTATTACCGGGCTTATCGGATAAATTATTAAAGTTAAAATTAATTAAACTGGTGGTTAATTTCTTGGCAGAATTTGAAGAGCCGATAACAATATTCCAAAAAATATTGGTCCGCCCTAAATCATCGGGTGTAGAAATAGCATAAGTACCGGCGGGATATTCGAACCTAAATTGGCCATTCGCGTCAGTTTTGAGCGTTAAGAGTTTTTGGCCTAAATTGAAATAACCGTCGATGGCTTTCTGCTCATATAGATTCAAGGTCTTGTTGCCCAAAAGCTTCCCTTGCGCATCGCGGAACTCTCCGCTCAAGCCGCTGAAGGAAGGTTCATAAGTGAAGTCTTGATCCTCGGCAATTTTTATATTATAAAAATTCTTAACATTACCGTTAGAGTCCTTGGTGGAAATCGCATAATATCCGGTCTGGTTATTATGATAGACGTTATACGGCGAAACATAGACTAGCGCCTGGCCATCGGAACCGGTTTTTAGATTGGCGATGAGATCAGCCGCGCTGAAAGTCGGATTACCGTCGACGTCATAACGCTGGGCGTACAAAGAAAAATTATAATTGAACTTCGGCTTTCCCTGGGAATCGCGCAGCACTATTTTGAAAGCGGGCAGGCTTTTCGTTAAATTACGATCATAATCGCAGACGAACTTTAAGACATTAAAATACCAAAATTCTCCTAAGTCCGCTTTCTTATCCCAAACTTTCAAAGCATAATTTTTGCTTGAGTCCGGTTTAAAGCTAACCGTCGCCCGTCCGACGCTGTCGACTGTACCGGCAGCCATCTTAGCACCCGGCAGCGGCAAGCCAGCATTATCAGTCGTCTGCTCATAGATTTCAAATTTCAAGCCTCCGGCATTATGGCCGGCAATATCGCGCAATGAAACATTAACTTTAGAGGCATTAGAACAAGCTGTAGATGAAGTAGTAGAGGCGGCGCTGCCGGTAAGGTTTAAAAGCCGTTCCGTGGTTCCGCCTTCAAAGACGTCGATGTCCCAAAAATATTGATAGACATTAAGTACCTTAGCTCTCAGGGCGTAGGTACCCGGAGATATTTCCATAGAACCATAGCCGTTAGAGGCGATAGTAAAGCTGCCGACTTTAACATCTATCTGATTCTGGTTGCTGCTATCGACTTTCTGCGTATAAGCTTCCATTTGCACGCCGCTCGCCGAGGAGCCGGAAGCATATTTCAAGCGGACGCGCAAAGTGCTTAAAGAATAATCAATATTAGTCATGGCGCCATCTATCACTTGAATCCCGTATTTATAAGATTTAATTCCGGAATGAATTACTTCCAAGACATAGTAATCCTTTAATTTCCCGTCTAGGCTGCGGACACTGCCTTGCGGCACATAGACTCTAACTTGCCCGGAAGAACCGGAATTAAAGCCGCCTAAAAGCTCATTCTTAACGAGCAACAAGCTGCCGTCTGAATTATACAGTTGCGTATAGATATTAAAGGTTGTATTGGTTAAAATGCTGCCGTCAGCGCCATGCAGAGAGACAAGAATGCCGCTCAAAGTTTCAGTTATAGTAGATGTTTCGCCGCAGCCTAAAATATTGTCGTAATACCAGAAACTGGCCGAATCTTTGCCGATAGTACGTATTCTTAGGGCATACGAGGCGGAAAGAGTCGCCGTGTTCTTAAAAGTCAGGGTGGCTTTGCCTAAAACAGAATCCGTTATTCCGCCTGCTACTCTAGCTCCCGGTTTTTTATTGCCATCGACATCGATTGTTTGAACATAGAGATCAACGCTCGCCTTGGCAACGAAAGAACCGTCGGGATCGCGGGCGACGACATTTACAATCGTATTATCATTGCAAACGGCCGCTTTGGCAAAAAATGGTAAAATAAAAAAGAGAGCGGACACAAAAAAGATGCGTAAATTTAGTTTAGACATTTTGGTAGGTCTTAAAATAATTAATCCCTAAGAACAAGAGTAAAAATAGCTCATCTTGCCCTTACTCGGGAGTTAACTATATTATATCATACTTAATAAAAAATATAAGGCTTCAAAAACACGAATAGACGGCTTTAACAAGGCTTATTTTTGACAAAAATATGATTTCGGCCTAAAATTTATTCTTCACTGGTTCTTTAAAATAATTACATTACATATATATTCCTTTAACCTACGTTTAACTAAATTTAACAAAAAATGAAAACACTGAAACGACTGCTCTTGACCGGTCTGGCGCTCTTCTCGCTGCCAATGCTCTCAATGGCCTCGGAAGCTGATTTAAAGATTCCGGAGCTATTCAACTTCCAATTTTATTTGCTATTAGGAGGAATCGGCGTCTGCCTGCTGGGCATACTCTGGTTCGCTTACGGCAAATACCGACGAATCAAAAATCTCCCGGCGCATCAGGACATGCTCAACATTTCGCAAACGATATTTGAGACATGTAAAACCTACCTGTTGCAGCAAGGAAAATTCTTGCTGATTCTCTTCGGGATTATCGGCGCTTGTATCGTATTTTATTTCGGATACTTGCAGGCCTACCCCTTGAGCGGCTTGATTTTGATCCTAAGCTGGACGGCTATCGGTATTCTTGGCTCATATGGAGTCGCGTGGTTCGGTATTCGGATGAATACTCTTGCGAATTCGAGAATGGCCTTTGCCTCCTTGGAACGCAAGCCGTTAAAACTGCTCAATATTCCACTCGATTCCGGAATGAGCATAGGGGTAATGCTTATAAGCATCGAACTTATTATGATGCTCACTATCTTACTTTTCATTCCGCGGCATTATGCCGGCGCCTGTTTCATTGGATTCGCCATCGGCGAATCATTGGGTGCGTTCATTTTGAGAATAGCCGGAGGGATTTTCACAAAAATCGCCGATATCGGCTCGGATCTGATGAAAGTTGTCTTCAAGATTAAAGAGGACGACCCAAGAAATCCGGGCGTAATCGCCGATTGTACGGGTGATAATGCCGGCGATAGCGTTGGTCCCACGGCCGATGGCTTCGAAACTTACGGCGTCACGGGCGTGGCGCTTATCAGCTTCATCGTCTTGGCTGTCGGATATGTTCCTGGAATTGATCCTGGTTGGGTGCAGGCTTTGCAGATGTATCTTTTAACCTGGATATTCTCGATGAGGATAATCATGGTTATAAGTTCAATCCTGGCCTTTTATTTAAACAACTGGCTCAGCCAAGCGCTCTACGGCAAAAAGGATGACATTGATTTTGAGAAGCCACTGACCAATCTGGTCTGGATAAGCTCAATTCTTTCAATCATCGCGACTTTCGCCGTCAGCTATTGGCAGCTCAGGCCGATTCTCGAAGGCAATCTCTGGATAAGCCTTTCTTCTATCATCAGCCTTGGAACATTAGGAGCGGCTCTCATCCCGGAGTTCACAAAAATATTCACGAGTACGAAGTCTAAACATGTTGAAGAGATCGTTAAGTCTTCACGTGAAGGCGGCGCGTCCTTGACTATTTTGTCCGGGCTGGTAGCCGGAAATTTTTCCGCCTTCTGGAAAGGCGGAATATTCCTTCTGCTTATGTTCTGCTCCTTCTGGTGGGGATCTGACTTGAACACAATCATGCTTTACCCGACGATTTTCGGGTTTGGATTGGTCGCTTTCGGCTTTCTCAGCATGGGACCGGTTACTATCGCCGTCGATTCCTACGGCCCGGTAACGGATAACGCTCAATCAGTGTTTGAGCTTTCGCTGATTGCTGAAGGAGATCAAGCCTTAACCGCAGCCAAGATTAAAAGTGATTTCGGTTTCGATCCTGACTTCGAAAAAGCAAAATATTATTTAGAAGCGAACGACGGAGCCGGAAACACGTTTAAGGCAACGGCAAAGCCGGTCCTTATTGGAACGGCCGTTGTCGGAGCTACGACCATGATTTTTTCTCTCATCCTGATTATCAAAAACCAATTCGGGATTGAGCCGGAAAGAATTCTCAACATTTTGAACCCGTACTCGATTTTCGGACTGATTGCAGCCGGCATGGTTATTTACTTATTCACCGGCGGATCGATACAGGCAGTTACCGTCGGCGCTTACAAAGCTGTTGCTTACATCAAGAGGCATATAAAACTTGATGAAACAGCCGACTTGAAGGCGAGTACCGAAACTTCGAAAGAGGTAGTCAAAATTTGTACGCAGTACGCACAGCGAGGCATGCTCAATATCTTCATCTTCATCTTCTGCTTTGCTCTGGGTATCGCTTTCTGGTCAGGCTACCGCGACATGAGCACGACCGATATGGCTGTCCGTCTAGGCGCGGTTTCCTTCTTTGTATACTACTTGATAGGAATCGCTATCTTCGGTCTATTCCAGGCTATATTCATGGCTAACTCGGGCGGCGCCTGGGACAACGCCAAAAAGAAGATCGAAGTTGAATTGGGCGAAAAAGGCACGCCACTGCATGATGCGGCCGTTATCGGAGATACAGTCGGAGATCCTTATAAGGATACTTCGTCGGTTGCTCTCAACCCCATCATTAAATTTACAACTTTGTTCGGTCTGCTCGCCATGGAAATCGCGATCGACGATAAATTTTATATGATCGCTCCATACATCGGCTGGGCATTCTGTCTTATCGGACTCTACTTTGCCTGGCGCTCATTCTACAGAATGAGAATCCCGGACTAAGAAGTTGACCGGATAAACACATTAGAATCAGGCTTCCCTCTTCGGAAGCCTTTTTTATTGATTTTTTAGGCTTATATTGCTATATTAGGTATATAAATATTAGAAAATATGTTGACCCGTCTTAAAAAAATGATTCTGCTTTTGGGGGATTTTTTGTTTTTAAATCTGGCCCTCTTTTTGACTTTGGTCATCCGCTATCAAAAAGACACCTGGCTAGACAATTTCCGCGGCCACTTGCCGCATTTCTTGGTGGTTTTTTTCATCTGGCTTATCATTTTCTATATTAACGATTTATATAATCTCAATCTTCAAGCGCGCGGCCGGAAATTTTTCCGACAAACTATCAGCGCCGTAGCCGCGAGCAGCTTATTCTCCGTCATCTATTTTTATCTGAACGTGCAATCGACGATCGCCCCGAAAACTAATCTGGCGATTTTCATCATTATTTTTATCCTCCTTTTTTTCCTTTGGCGCGGCCTCTATCAAGCGCTCGTGCGTTCAATTATCCCAAAAAGTAATTTGGCGATTATCGGCTTCAACAAACATACGGAAATTTTAATCGCCGAACTTAAAAATAATCCTGGTTCCGGTTATGAAACCGCTTTAATCTTTAAAGACCAAGGCGAAATGGACAGCCTGGTCGAAAGCATCCAAGAGAAGAACATCCGGGTTATCGTAGTCGCCGACGACTTCGGGCAAAGCGAAAAAATGCGTGAAATTTTATTCAGCTGCCTTAAATACCAAATTATCTTTTTCGACTATCCTGCTTTTTATGAACTTTTAACCGGCAAGGTGCCGGTTGAAGCTATCGGGCCGAGCTGGTTCTTAGATAACTTAAAAGAAGGAGAAAAAAATTATTTTAATTTCTTAAAACGCTTAGTTGATTTCTTGGGCGCCCTGGCGATCCTTATTATTTCTTTTATTTTCTGGCCGCTTATCGCCCTGCTTATAAAGTTAGAAAGCCGCGGTCCGATTTTCTTCACTCAAGCCCGCTACGGTCGGAACGAAAAGATATTCAAGATGATTAAATTCCGCACTATGCGCGTCAGTAATAACGACGGCACACCGACGCTTGAGGGCGACAAACGCGTCACCCGCTTCGGCTCGTTCATGCGCAAAACCCGCCTTGATGAAATCCCGCAGGTTCTAAACATCATTAAGGGCGATATGAGCTTTATTGGCCCCCGCCCGGAAAGACCGGAAATAGTCGCGGAGCTTGAACATAAAATTCCCTTTTACAAAACCCGGCTTTTAATCAAACCGGGCATTACGGGCTGGGATCAGGTCTCCGGGCACTATCATTCCCCGTCGCTTGAAGATAGCCTGGAAAAACTCCAATACGATTTATATTATCTGAAACATCGCTCCGCCTACTTAGATTTAGCGATTACTCTAAAAACTATCGCGACTATGCTCAGCCGCGGAGGGAGATAGTTGGATTATTTATTGAATAATTTATTTAGAATCTTTTTCACAAAAATAAATATCCCAAAGCCGGTTTCTTTCCTATATTTCTTAATCGTCAATAAAACCTCTTTGACTGCCCGCCAAAAATTCTTTGCGCTTTCGTTATCGGAGTGTTCGCGGTATTTAATCCAAGTCTCCGGAAAATTATAAAATTTCTCCGTTGCATTCAAACGCAGCCATAAATCAAAATCATCACAATATTTTAAATTTTCACCATAACCGCCAAGACTCATAATAACTTCCCGCCGGTACATGGTGCTGGAATGAAAAAAGGGATTTTTAAGCAAAATCACTTTTTTTATATCCTCGTCTGTAGACGGTTTCAAGGTTTTTCTTTTTTCCGCGCCTAAAGAATCGATAATAATCGCGCCCGTTCCAACCAAGCAAATATCAGGATTATTTTCCAAGAAAGCATACTGCTGAGAAACTTTTTTTTCTTCACTCCACATATCATCGCTGTCTAAAACGGCAATATATTTGCCCTGAGATTTGCTTAAAGCAAAATTCCGGACAGCAGCGATATTCTTTTGCTTAGGCAATAAAAAATAACTTACGCGCTTATCGCTTAAAAACGGCTTGATGACCTCCGCCGTATTGTCCGTCGAAGCGTCGTCAACAACAATAAGTTCTAGATCGAAAAAATTTTGTTCTAAAACACTTTTAATCGCGTCGGCAATATAGGTGGCGCGATTATGGGTAATAATATTAACGCTGACTTTAGGCATAAAAAAATAATTAATTACTATTTATTTTCTTTAGTGGGAATAGCATTCTTCCTCTGCGGATAAATTTTATTGAGAACAATCAAGAAAATTTTTATAATTGCCAAATAAACCGTGCTATATCTTATTGGGCGGTATTTAAAGAAAAAATATTTCTTTCTTATGACTTTAGCGCCGATATCAAATTCCGTGATCGGCTCGCCTCTCTTATCTTTCATGACAAAGAAGCCATATTTAGTTGCTGACAAGCTATTTTTCGCCTGTGGTTCCATTAAAATCATCTCCTGCAAGCTTTCGATACTACTAGGCAAATAACAAAGATCAAGATAAGAATAAAAAGTCTCGGCCAAAAGAATAACTGATTTCCCCCAATAGGCTGCTTCCACGCCAATTGTTGAACCAAAAACTATTATTTTTTCAGCTGCGTCGAGTAATGTATAGGAGCTAATTTTGCTCTCGGGTGGAATTACTTTAATATTATTATACTGCTCTTCTAATTTATATAAATCTAAATGATATTTATATTTTATACCTTTTAAATTAGGGTGGATGCGTAAGTAAAAATAGAAATCTTTTTGTTCCTTGAATAATTCTAAAATCTTTTTAAGGCCAACTATTTGGCTCGGAAACAAAGAAAGGCCCGAATATTCGTCGCCAACCGCTACAAATTCATCTTCTGAACTATTAAAAATAACTATATTTCTCTTTTTTTCGTCCCAATTTTCTGGTAATTTACCAGCATTTTGATTAAGCGTATAAACCTTGTCCCCTGCTCTTTTGCCTCCACGGCGATTCTCAAAAAAACTCCGGCCAATCTTTTCTTTCTCGCTATCAGTTAAAGTTGAATCACGCCAATTGTTTTCAATAAATTCTTTATTAAATTTGATATTATGAGGCAAACAATTTTCAAAATAAATCGAGCTAATACCTTTCTCTAAACCCAAAGGACGGATATTTTCATAACATCGAACAGTATAACCAAGCTTCTTAGCGTAATCATACGCCGGCCGAGTTTCAAAGAAACGGCCATTATACAAAGAGACATAATCAGGTTTTATTTTCTCAAGCGCTCGCGCCAAAATTTCCACCAAAAGACACTCCGCTCTCAGGTAAGCATCAAAAAAATTTTTAAAAACTTGATCGATCAAGGGATCTAAATTTCGCGTCTGTGAAATATAAGTTGAAAGCGCTCCGTAACCGATTTGCACTTCTTTATACTTAATTTTCTTTATTTCCTCAAGATTATTATATTTAAACGTCAAGGTATTTACCATTTCTCCTAAGGGCTGATCATAGTAATCACTAAAAGAATGAATCTTAATACCCACGGGTAAGGAATTATGCATTTTTTTTCTATGTAGGTTGCACCAGCGGCAAATAATTTTTTTCTGGCAAGGATTGGTCCAACAGACTGAGGGCTGGCCAGTACAATAAAAGAGGTGGACTTCGTGGCCCGCTTTTTGCAATTTTACCGCCGTGTCATACATCACAAAATTATCGATAACCCAGCTAGAAAACGAAAGTTGTATTAAATGCTTAGCCATAGCAAATTATTAGTTAGCGGTTCCTAGAAATTCTTTTAAATATTTTTCGATAAAGCTGTACATCTTATCATTATTTTCTTCTATAGATAAAGAAGAAACACAAAAAAATGCAGAGTTAGAAGACCCATTAATAGAAACATTGCTAACTGCTTGCAAAAATAATTTTAATTTTTTTTCATCATATTTAAATTCATTACTAATAATATTTTCAATAGCTAATCTGCACTCCTCAGGCGATTTTATTTTAAATACTCCCGGTGCACTATCATAAAAGTAGTTACCAAAAATTAATACCTGTTTTTTCTCAAATAAAGCTTCCCAGCCAGCGGTTCCGGTAACAGTCGCGACAGCAATAGAATTTTCTATTAATTTATTAGTATCAATATCACGCGAAACAAAAATGATATTTTTATTACTCTTTAAGAGATTATGATAAAATTTATAGCCACGACATAAATAACCTTGTTTGGGGTTTTCTTTAATATATAAAAAAACATCAGCTGGCAAAGATTTAGAAATAATTTCTGCTACTAGCGCCTGATTTTCCATGGCTCCGCCTAAAGGGCAGGTTGTCAACTCTGGTTGAAGATGCAGCGGGAAATAAATATATTTTTTAGAATAATCTGGTAAAGAACAAACTGTTGAATAAATATAAAATAATATCTTGTTTCGATATGCCTTTTTAAATAAAAAGCAAATAAACTTGACAGACTTGAAGGGATTAATTATCTTTTTAAATCTATTTTTATTACCGGGACGACTTATATTTAATAATTTATCTGAATTTTTGAAGCCATACCAGGACTTATTCATATAAAACGGCTTCATTCTGTTAGCCCTAAAAGACCATTCTAGCAACACATTATTACTCAACTTAATTTCCTCAATTTGTTTCGTCTCGTAGACTTGTTGAATCCTTTTATACTCGGGCAACAAATCTTTTTGCCAATTATTTATATCAGAAACAACGAACGTTGTATCGTGCATTTGTATTTGAAAAAAAAGTAAAACTGGTATTTTATTAATTTTACACAAAGCATAGATTACATAATCATAAACTTCGTGCGGTATGTTTTGGCTAATAAACAAATCTATCTGTTTACTTTTGATGATATGACTCCAATATTTTAGATGTTTTAAATACAAACTATAACGATTTTTATACTGATCATAACCTTTATCTGAATATAGCTCTAATCTATTCATTAACTTAAGAATAGTTGATTCATAGGGTAACATTTTTTCTATTATAGATTCATCAAGTGGAGGGCAGTCGGAAAAATCATAGTTACCATCACCAATAATATAAAAAAGACTCGTCTGTATGTTCGTGCCTGATTTCGTCGAGTTAATTAATATTCCATCGGAAGAAATATGATGAATATAATTAAAATTAAATTTCTCTACTAATTTATCTAAAATATGAATTTGTGAAGCGTCGTGAAAACCATTAATAATAAGGTTCATAAACTAATTATCAAATATTTTAAGATTATTTAAGAAATGGACAATAAAACAAAATTTTTCTAAAGGCTCTGCTCTAAATTTTAATTTCCTCTTCGGCGACTACTTCCTCTAACAAGCCCGCCTTCCTTAGATTTTCAACAATAGAATATATTTTCCAAACCGGGCAGTTAATTGTATTGCTTATTTCAACTAAATCTTTTGTGCCGTCGGCGTAAGCGATAAAATTCATCATATCTTTAATTTCGCTTGAATTTGTTTTTGTGCTAATAGTAGGATATAAACCTCTTTTACCTAGCTGTGGTTCTCCTAAACATTTTATTTTAAATTTACAGTTATTTTCAAAAAGATTTAAACATTCTCTTAAAATTTCATATGATCCTTGCAGCCCCCCCTGATGTGACAAATTCCAAATTATCTAACGACGTATGATATTCCGGATACGAGCCGTACTTGCTCCTCATAATAGAAGCCACTGGTAAATCTACACCTGGAGAATTATACTGACGCTCATCGCTACCTCTATCAAGGTACGGCCACTTTATGAAACCGGGTGATTTGTAATTTAAAATATTCAATGCAACTTTATCAACATAAGCATCCCCGGCTCTAGTGGGTAAATACGAATATGTTCTCTCGTCCCCAACACAAGTAACATTAAACCCGGCAATCATTCTTTTTTTCATAATTTCCAGATTTCTACTCAAATACGTTATCGAACCAATCGTTTCAGGAATAAAAATAACACGGTAAGTATATTTTCTTTTCTTGCTTAAAATCCATTTTACGAGATATGTTGCAACCGCTGGACCAGATAATTCGTTGTTAGCCATTGATGGATGACATATATAAGTTGAGATAAAAATTTCTTTTTTGCTCTCTCCGGGTATGATAAGCTCTCCATAGGTTAAAGATCCTTCTTTCAGCTCGCTATCAATAAAAACTTTATACTCACCTTCTTTGAGCTTTTTTCTATCATTGTGGGTGATGCAAAAACCCCACCTTTCTTTATAATACGAAGTAACATAAGGGATGGCGTCCGGCTGATCCGGAAGTGAGTAAAGATGATCTTGAAGTGTTGAGAGTGATACCATTCTATTAACTGGGGTCGAATATCCAACAACGTGAAGATTATTTTTTTCAAAATCAATAATTTTTTTATTCGCCGTATCCATTAAACAAGCACCCTTTATATTCCATTCTTTAGGAATCACCCAATCAAAAACTTTAGTTCCTGTTGGCACTTCATAGAGTTTTATAGGGATATACTCTTTGATTATTTCTAATGTTTTTCTAACTCCATCTCCCGTAATACTTCTGCATATTGGGAATAATTTCTTGACCAACTCATACATATTATTCCCTGTTTCATGAATCAAATTATCATTATTTTCTATATTAGGTTTCTCTTTCAATAACATATAAATGTTATTTTGCAATCCCTCCTTTAATTTGCTAAACACATCCCCAGCGCTTACTACCCTTATCTTACTACTTCCTAATATTACTTTTTTCAAAACTCCTTGATTCTCTAAAAAACTTGCGATTCCCTCAAGATTATAATCAATATTCTTATCTAATGGCCTAACATAATAATTAAAAGCAAACTCTTTTAATTCTTTTTTTTGTCTCACTTCCCCTGTAAATTTTTTATCAAACCTATACGGCACTCCGCAACTCTGTTCCACAAAATGCACATACGTCATATCAAAAGTTTCTCCTAAAAATATTAGTTTTGCATTTTTTTTATAGAGTTTATCAAAAATGGATTTTTTCCCAAAACAATCTTCGCCCACATCAATAAAATAATTTTTGTCTGGCCCCATAGCGGCAACCGAAAAAATGGGGTCAATACTTCGGCTTACTCCATCTAATTTTCTAAAATACTCTGTTAAGACGCCGACTGTTGAAGGTGTTATTTCCGGGTCAAATATTTCTTTCCTGCAAAAACTGTAAGAAAATGTTGGCATTATTATGTTTCCATCTCTCCCCACCACCTCTTTTAAGGCCTCGACAAATGATTCCAAAAAGTCATTCCTCTTTATTACACTATTTATTTTTCCAAAAGACTTTAAATCAGAATGCACAAAAATTGAATCTCCATCTTTAACTCCCGACTCCTTTAAGGCATCAACGACATCTTTGAAGCGATATTCTCTTTTATTATAAGAAAAAATTGTTTTGTTCATTTTAATTTTTTATTTTTGCAGCAACTCAATTAGCCCATATTTTGAACTAATGAGCCAAGCAATTTCTTTTTCATTAAAAGCCTTGGCTGGTATCGGCGACGCAATGCATTTGAATCCATTTTTTTCTGCATAGCTTATGCATGCTCGGATATCTTTAACTCTGTAACATAGGTGATATATTCCTTTTCCAACAAAATTACTAGCGGGCGACCCATTGCCTCCCGGCTCTATTAATTCTACTTTTATACCATTTATATTTACAAAGGATACTGTAACTTTTTGTATCGGATCGTAAATTTTTTCTAATTTTTCATCGATTGAAGAGACGGCTAGCCCCAAATGATGGAATTCTGCATTTAATAGAATATTAATTTTTTTAATATTTCTCATATTAATCATTGACAAATTTTGCACCTTTTTTTTCTAAAATTGCCCTTATGTCGCCGACATTTTTAATTTGCCTCACTTCGTCCATTGTGAAGATAATGCCGAATGCATTCTCTAATTCAGAAACCAACATTAGTCCATTAAACGAATCCCATGTTTCTGTATTATCTTGGGATGTTTCATTAGTAATAGCATCTTCGTTGATTCCTAAAACGTTGGCTAATATTTTTTTTAATGTTTTCATTTTTTTATCTAATTAAAATAATATCTTAATCTTTATAAACTTAGGAAATTCATAAGTTTTATTAACCGGAAATTCCCACAACTGACTATTTTCTTTATTTTCAATCAGCTCAAATCCGTTCTTCTCATAAAAATTTTTCGCGGGTTCGTTTTTCTTAGTCAAAACAAACTCTCCAATCAAAATTTCTGCATCTTCTTCTTTGGCCTCTTTTAATATGTGCGCTAGCAAAACCTCCTCTACTCGCCTACCTATTATTCTACAACTCAATAAAAATGAATCAATCACCCATTTTTTCCCCTTCTTTTCTATTATAGCAACACCTGTTAACCCGCTATCTCCGAATTTATCTTCTACTTTTAAGGAGAAAACTAAAAAATTATCGCTATTTGAAAATTGTTTAATATCTTCTTCAGAATATCTCTTAGTAGTCATATTAAACTGATTGGTTTTTTGGGTAAGCTGTGAAATTCTAGGAATATTAAAAGAATTTGCTTTTTCAATCGTTACCTCCATATTCAAGGCCTCCAAATACTCATCTATGTTAACTGATATTTTGCTGAGCTCCGTTCTTTTTCTTTGTTCAACATACATTGCACCTTTTTTCTTATCTTCTTCGGAAAGATAAAATGAGTTAAAATCATCTAGCGCCATTATGGTCTTTAAATATAAAGACGGATCCTCTGGAACATCAACAACTGCTACTTCCGGCAAAGTGGTTCTTACTATTTCTCTATTTAATTTATCATCATCGAAAAAAACAAGACTATCTAATCCTATATTTATATCCTCAGCTATTTCTTTTAAATTTGATGCCTTATTATCCCAGTTAATTTTAATTGACGCAAAATACTCTTCTTTTAAAACCATATATGGATGATTTTTAATTATATTTAAAGCGTCATCTAGATTATTTTTGCTATTGATTGCTAGAATTACTCCCCTATTAAAGAGCGACAAAATGTATTTTTGAAATTCTACAAAAGGTCTGCCTTCGGGGCTCAAACCTAGTTTTATACCTTCAAAACCATCTTCACCAATAACACCTCCCCAAAGAGTATTGTCCAAATCCAAAACAAGACATTTCTTCGTCATTGACATCAACGGTTTTATATATGAAATATATTCTTTACATAAATTAGGTAGATATTTCGAGCTAATTTTTATGTCCCCCAAATAGTACATTTTATAATCAATAATGTCATTTTTGCCCCATTTGGAACAAAAAGCATCATAATCGAATATGAATATTTGGCTATCCTGTTTATAGAGATTTTCTAAATCAAAATTAATTTTTTTAACAAACTCAATAAAACCAAATTTCTGTTTATTTTCAATAATTCCCAAGGGAGAAAAAAATGGAACTTCAAAATTATGAATAAGAACCTTAGAGTTCAAATTTTTTTTAATATTGTCAACAAGCGATACTATTTCGTTTATACCATCCTCTAATAATTGTTTTTTTTCTTCATCTTGTAACTGATAATAATTAAAATAATTATCCCCCAAAATATCCCTAACATCTATACTAATAATTACCAAATCGGGCTGAAATTTATAAAAAGAACTGTTGCTATTCAATATATCTTGGTGATATTGCTTATAGCCACCAACGAACATCTCTAAATCTATCCCAATGTTGTAGCACTCAACAAACAAAACCTTGTCGATTCCTTGTATAGTAGAACTTGAAAAAACCGCAATCTTTATTTTCTTCAATACCCCCCCACTTTCTCCATTAATATTTTTTTTAATAAAACTGTATTCTTTCAGATAATCAGAAACACTACAATTTTTTTTTGCAAATACTTTTTTCATAATTTTGTTTTTTCTATTAGAACAAAGGCTACTGCTTTATCTTCACAATGAGATAAGCTAATCTTAATATCATATCCTCTTAAATTAACTGAGGGGGCGCCATCATTATTTTTTATTATTTCTATTTCGTTTAAAGATAACTTTTTTTTGTCAAATAAGCTAACAGCCTTAATGAGTGCTTCTTTGGCTGCAAACCTTACCGCTAAATGTTGGGCTGCGGTCTTCTTCGAAAAACAATAATCTAACTCTTTCTCTGTAAAAATTTTAGATAAAAACACTTTTGATTTCTTCTTATTTAAACCGCTGAATCTTGAAATCGTCTCAATATCTACACCAATTGAAAAATTATTTATATCCACTTTATTTTTTAGTTAAACTTTACAATTATAAGTAATCCATTTACTTTTTCCACAAACTTGGAAAAATTATGCTCTTTTCAATATTTACAAATTTTTCCTCTAATTCTTTTATGCATTCCTCACTGTTTGTATTTTTTTCAACGATATCAATATCTTCTTCTAACTGATCACGGTTGTCAACTCCGAAAACAACATGATTAATATTTCTATTTTGATAAGAGAACAACAGGGCTGCTTGTTGTCTGGTCAACTTATATCTATCTAATATATTATCTAATTCTTTAAAATATTCTTTAACCTTGCTGAGATGTTCTGGAATCTTATCGTCGGACATAAAAAATAAGCCCTGTAAAAAAGCGCTGCGTGCAAAAATTATTTTATTATTTTCCTTAGCTATCCTAAAAAAGTCAGTTTTATTTAAGCGTTGATCTAAAATGCTATACGGAACCTGGATATAATCAACTACTTCTAGATTAGCGGCATATATTGCATCTTCTTCTTCATAAATAGAAACTCCGATATTTTTAACTAAACCCTGTTTTTTTAGTCTAACTAAACAATCTACTAATTTTTCATCTTTTATATAGGCCGGGGTGTGAAAAAGATAGCCATCGACGTATTTTCTTTTTAATTTTTTTAGCGATGAAGATAGATTCTCTAAGATAATATCATAGGGCTCTCTATTTGAATCTCCAACAATGTTCGGTCTTAATTTAGTAATAACTTTAATTTTATCAGTTAGACCGCGACTCTGCATGAATTCACCCAAAATCTCTTCAGCGTCGCCATAGGCGTTAGCCGTATCAAAAATCCTAATCCCCTTTTCATAAGCGAAATCAAGCATCTTTAAAGAATCTTCTCTTGTGGGCTTACCGTTAAAATTATTAATTCCATAATCCAGCCCAAATTGGACAGTACCGAGAACTAATTTGTCTACTGATTTTTTCATATTTATTAGTTTTTTATGTTTAAATTAATCCGTAATCGGTTCTCCTTTCTTATACTCTTTATCAGATACTTTATTTAATTGCTCTTCAAAACGTTTTGGTTCTAGACCAAATGAGGGTCTAATAACTATCATATTATCTTTAGTAAATTTATCACCAATCTTGATATCTTGGGCTGCGTAAATCGATCTCTTAAAAATGCGGCTACCTTCTTCAGCCGGCGAAATCTCATAACTTATCTTGCCTAAAGATAAATAGGCTTTGTTCGCCTCTTCAACTAACAACTTCAGTTCTTGAGGTTCTAAAGAAAAAGCACTGTCGACACCGCCCTCGGCGCGACTTAAACAAAAATGTTTTTCAATGACGCTGGCGCCGAGCGCAACGGCAGCCACGGAAACGCCTATCCCCATCGTATGGTCAGAAAGACCGACCTGACAATCAAATAATCGGGCCATATCCGGCATAGTAAGTAAATTAGTATCTTCCGGGCTAGCGGGATAAGTACTGGTGCATTTTAAGATAGTTAAGTCGCGGCATCCATTATCTTTCAAGGTTTTAACTGCTTCCTCTATTTCCGTTAAAGTTGAAGCGCCAACCGACATTATAACTGGCTTGCCGGTTTTAGCGATATACTTCAATAATGGAATATGGTTAACTTCAAAAGACGCGACTTTATAAATCGGCGCCTCTAATTCTTCCAAAAAATCAACGGCCGTTTCGTCGAAAGGAGTAGAAAAACAAATTATCCCCCGTTCTTTAGCTCTTGCAAAAATAGCTTTATGCCACTCCCAGGGAGTGTAGGCTTCTTTATATAAATCATATAAATCACGGCCATGCCATAATGATTTCCTGTCTGTTATAGTATAAACTCCTTCCATTGTCATTGTGTCGGCCGTATAAGTCTGCAATTTCAAAGCATCGGCGCCGGCGTCGGCGGCCGCATCGACGATTGCCAGAGCTCTTTCTAGCGATTGATTATGATTGCCGGACATCTCCGCAATAATAAAAGGTTTTTTATTCATCTTATTTTTTATAAATATTAAATTTTATATTATTAACAATCTCTTGACCTATTAACCTGAAGCCGAGCTTATTGAATATTTTTTCCGAAGCAATGTTTCCCTGTTTTACCTGAGCGATAAATTGCGGCTGGCGGACGGTTAGAGATATTTTTTTCAAACCTTCTACTACTATTAACTTCCCTAATCCTCGGCCGCGATAAAGCTTATCGATAGAATAGCTAATTACGAATTTCTTGTCTTTTTTATCAAAACGGATAATGCCGACATCCTTTTTCTTTTCCGTTAAAACATACATATAAACTGACGGATCAGATAATTTTTCCTTGAACCAAGTTGAGTGCTCGCGCCAGACTACCGGTTTGGGATTGTGAGCGTTCGCGCGGGCTACCGGATCATTTACCCATTTGAACAACAATCTCACATCGCTCTCTACAACCTCTCTGAGGCTAAATGAATTTTTATTTAAATATTCGATGCCCTCCTTAATAGAAGCTAAATCTTTTTTGTATTCTTCTAATTTTTTAAATTCTTGTCTAAAAATGGATGCAGCGGTCCTATTTCTTCCTGCTGGTTTTTTGTCCCAAGCGATAAGTTTTGACTGATTGATTATTCTTCCATGCCAATTAATATTTTCTGCCTGCTTTAAAAAGGTCAGAAAAGCCCTGGGCTGATAATAAGAGGACCCTACTATTATTAATTTCGTCCATTTTTCAGTCTTGGCTAATTTTAAAATATGTACCGCCTGCTCTTTCGTATTCAGAGCACTGTCGTCAATAATTAAATCTTTAGGGGCCACACCTTTTTTTAAAAGAAACTGCCGCATGCTATCTAGAGGAATATTTTTTTCTCCTTTTCTGGTTTTATCGCCAATCAAGATATTGTTTCCGGAAATAATTATTTTTTTAGCCCAACCATCATTATACAATTTCAATGTTTTCTGTGCCCGATCATACCTATCGCCCTGCAGCCAAACAATCACAGAGGCTCTCTGTGGTTTCTCTAAGAGTAAAAAGTTGTACAGTGCTCTAAATTGTTCTCGGCTATTAATCATTTAGGTTAATCTTTTAAAACCAGCGTGACAAATCGAGCCTTTTAGAAGTTTCTCTGGTTCGCCATCTTTTACTGCTTTAGCAATAAAAGCAAAAACTTGATCGCAAGCTGCCAGATAAGTTTTTACTAATTCCGGCTTATGAGCCAAGGAAACATAGAAGGCAGTAGTGGCTAAAAATCCACGACTAAGCATTTCTTGAGTAAATAGAGTTTTAAGAACTAAAGGTTTCTCGTAATCAAAGGAAAAATGGCTTAAAGGCGCTAAACCGCCAACATGAATTTTTAAACCATGCTTTTCAGCTAAAACTCTCCAAGTGGATTGTACCTCTTCTCCAGTTTTAATCAGCTGCTCATGAACTTTATTTTTAATAAAATATTTTATGGTCGCAAGTGACGTGGTCGGCCCGATTCGATCAGTCCAATAAGTACTACTAATAAAAGTCTCTTGAGCCGCTTGCATTACTTCTTTTTTTCCAATAACCACTCCCATCGGGAAACCGTTACTAATCGCTTTACCAAAAACTGCAATATCCGGTTGTATCCCAAAGACTAAATGTGCGCCCCCAGCGTTTATGCGCCAGCCAGCCGTAATCTCGTCAACCACAAAAACAATTTTCTGCTCTTGAGTGACTTTTTGAATGGCGTTTATAAATTCTGGCGTTGGTTGATCATTTCTAATTGATTCTAGCACCACTACGCCAATTTGCCCTTTATATTTTTCCGCTAAACTTAAGAACTCTACTATATTATTATAATTAAATGGAATTGAACTTTCTTTTAAATCTCTTGGCACGCCGGCTGGGTCGAGTCCGGGGAGCAAATGGCCATCAAGCGCCTTGTCGGCTGATAGATTAGCTGATAAATACCAATCATGCCAGCCATGATAGCCGCAGAATAATATCTTATCTTTGCCAGAACTTGCACGGGCGATTCTAATTGCGACTGCCATCGCTTCCCCGCCGCTTCTGGTATAACGAACCATTTGCGCCCAAGGATGCAACTCGCACATTAACTCTGCTAGTTCTACTTCTTCCGGTGCATTTAAAGTGCACATATTGCCGCGCTGGGTCGCGTCAATGGCCGCCTGATTAATCTCAGGTTGGCTATAACCTAAAATACAGGCGCCAATACCCATGTAGCTCATGTCTAAATATTTATTGCCATCTAAGTCCCAAACTTGGCAGCCCTCGGCATGGTCGTAATAAGCAGGCCAATAATCAGGCAAAAACATCTCCGGACGTTTTGATAATAACTGTGTACCACCGGGAATAAATGTTTTCGCTTTTTTGTATAAATCTTGAGTTTTGTTCATATTAATCTTCTTTTAATGATTTTTGATATCCTTCGTTGCGTTCATAGCGCGCGTTTATTTTTAATAATTCAGAATTTTTATTTAAATAATCAATATATTCACGCCAAGTTTTATCTAAGCCAAGACTACCAGTCAATTCTCTAATTAAATTAAAATCTTCTTGAGTATCAACTGTAAGACGAAATTTTGAAAAGTCTTCATCATTTTTGACGCTTATTGACTGGAATATGCTGCCGCCCTTAACAGAAGAGTTCCGCCAAATATAGGGAGTAACATGTTCCCGATCTGATTTCAATGTCGCCTCCTGATAAGCTTTTTCCAAAGCAGAAAATTTAAAAACCTCTACATCAATCCCATCAGGCAGGGTCGGCTCTAAAATGTTAGAAGCATAGTCCGCTTTACCTTCGACACAAGCTTTAATCACGCGATCAATTTCTAATGGATCAATTAAAGGGCAATCGGCGGTTAATCTAACGACATAATCAGGTGCTTCTGGCTGAGCAGTCAAATAAAAACGTTCAAGCACGTCATCAATTGATCCGATAAATGACCCGACGCCTAAGCGACTCGCAATCTCGACAATTTTACTAGCTTCCGGCTCTACTGTAGTCGCAACTTTCAACTTGGTTATTAATTTAGACTGCAGTATTCGAGCAAGTTGTATTTCTAATAGAGTTTTGCTGCCAATAGTTTTTAAAACTTTCTCGGGCAAGCGAGTCGAACCAATGCGCGCTTGAGTAATGGCTAATATCTTCATATCCAAGGAATTAATTTTTAAAAGGATTATCTGGATAGCCTGAGCTGAGATTCTTATTTAGAACGCTTAAAATAATTCTTTCGTCGGGATTATTAATGGAAGCCGAAGCTTCATGAGCCAAAACCCGGCTGTAGACTGTAAAATAGTTAGGGTTCCAATTAAACAGAGTGGCGTAGTTCATTTTAAAGCTAAAAACTCCATCAACATATTTATAATTATTCTTATAAGGAAACGGGGGGCCAAAATCTAAAATAATAATCTGTCCTTGATCAGCAAGTACTCGATCAACTTCATAGGCGATTTTAAATAAATCATTACGGTCACATAAATATAAACAAAAACCAATAATAACTAAATCAAATTTCTTATCTGGAAAATTTAAAGAATCAGCGGTCCCCTGAATTAACTTAATTTTTTTGAAAGCTGCCTGCCCTTCTTTAATTGCTTCTAGTGAAGGATCAACCCCAAAACAAGCCGCCCCATACTGCAGTTGGAGTTTATTCAAACGGTAACCATTACTACAGCCAATCTCCAAAATATTTTTGGGCCTTAATCCGAGTTCATTAACACAATTAATTATCTGATCTGTTTCTTTCTCGTTAATAGTATTTTTATTTCTCTCGTACCAGGCGTTACCTTCAGAGGAAAGAAATATTTCTTTTTGATCTTTCATTTGATGTGGATATTAACTTAATTTATTCCTTAAAAAATTCTAATATTTTCTCGATTACGAAAGTTTGTTCCTCTTCTTTGAGTGAGGGATACATCGGCAGGCTCAAGCACTCCTCGTAATATTTCTCTGCTTCCGGCATCTCTCCCTTTTTATGCCCTAGCGCCTGGTAGTACGGCATAGCATGCAATGGTATATAGTGCACTTGGACTAAAATATTGAACCCGCGCAAATAATCATATAGTTCTTTACGCTTTTTAGTCCTGATAATATAAAGATGGTAAGCATGGCCGATACCATTTTTAAGCAGTTCTTGATTGCTCCCAGAAACAATTTCTATGGCCGACGAGTCCTTAAGGGCCCTATCATAAATATCAGCGATTTCTCGGCGTCGCTTAACTCCTTCCGCCGCCTGAGAAAGTTGTGAGATTCCTAAGGCGCAAAGAATATCAGGCAGACGATAGTTATACCCCAGCGTCTGCATTTCGTAATACCAGCCGCCATGGTTCTCGACTAAATTAGCCGAATCTTTAGTTATACCATGGGTTCTTAGGAGTAATAATTTTTTATACAACTCTTCGTTATTAGTTGTTATCATTCCTCCCTCGCCGGTGGTAATGTGCTTCACGGGATGGAAAGAAAATATTGATAAGTCGGCATATTTTCCGTTACCGCAGAATTGCTTAACACCTCGACTATCGGTAAAATATCCGCCCGGCGCGTGGCAGGCGTCTTCCAGTATCCATAAGCCGAATTCATCAGCTAATTTTCTAAGTTCCTCAAGATTGATCGGATAACCAGCCAAGTCTACCGGGACAACGCCTTGATAGATTCCCTTCGGACTGGCTTCTAATAGTTTACGCAACGCTTTAATATCAATAACCGCTGTAGATTTATCAATATCGGAAAAAATAACTTCCCCACCACAATAACGGACGCAATTGGCGGAAGCCGCGAAAGTAATCGGCGTCGTAATTACTTTAGTTTTGCTATCCACGCCTAAAGCTAGGGCGCTCAGATGCAAGGCAGCCGTTCCGTTGGATACTGATACGGCATATTTTGCTCCGACATATCGGGCAAATTTCTCTTCAAATTGAGCAACCGCCGGACCTTGGGTTAAATAATCGCTTTTTAAAACGGCCACTACTGACTCGATATCAGAAGCGCTAATAAATTGCCTTCCATAAGGAATGGAATGCCTCTCCTCGTTATTCGATTGGCTCAAAGTTTTCATCGACATATTTCTTTATTAATTCCCGCATGCTTTCGACTGTTTCCCATTTACTATTTGTTCCCGAGTTATATTGGAAGCCTTTTGTAACCTCTTCCGCTTGAAAATGTTTCAAATATTTCTGCTTATCGGCGCTAGGCGGCAAAATGGCATAATATTTATCGAACTCTATCGTATTATAAGAATCGCTTGCCGTGATCATCTCTTCGTGGAGCTTTTCTCCGGGGCGAATACCTATTTCGACTAATTTAGCGTTAGGCGCAATTGCTAAAGCGATTGTTTCAATCTTATACGAAGATATCTTAGGAACAAAAATTTCTCCGCCGAGTGCATTTTCAATCGCCCAAAGAACCATATCGACTCCAGCTTCTAAAGAAATATTAAAGCGGGTCATCTCTAAATGAGTAACCGGAATTTCTCCATCCTCTTTAGCTTTCTTAATAAAGAATGGAATAACCGAACCGCGGGAACCCATTACATTGCCATAACGGACGACAGAAAAACGCAAATCACGCGCCCCTTTTATATTATTGGCGGCGATAAAAAGTTTGTCGGAAACCAATTTGGTTGCTCCGTATAAATTGATCGGCGCGGCGGCTTTATCGGTCGACAGGGCAATCACCACCTTAACATCACTAGACAAGGCGGCATCAACTACGTTTTGCGCTCCTCCGATATTAGTTTTAATGACTTCATCCGGATTATATTCCGCAATCGGCACATGCTTTAAGGCAGCGGAATGGATAATCACATCAATTCCCTCGCAAGCTCTTTTCAACCGGGCTAAATCGCGCACGTCGCCAATGAAAAACCGGACCTGAGGAAACTTGCTTTCCGGGTAATCATGCGCCATCTCATATTGCTTCAGTTCGTCCCGCGAATAGATTACCAATCTTTTTACATCTGGGTAGCGCTCTAAAATGGTCTTGACGAACATCTTGCCGAACGAGCCCGTTCCTCCTGTTATTAAAATTGATTTTCCGTTAAGCATATTATTATTCATTAGCTAACATTGATTATTATAATTTTTATTAACAACTAATAAATTAATTCTGAAGCCCCTTCTCGATAACTATTCTTGTCGATTGGTTAAGCGGATTTTCTTGAATGATAAGCTTGTCCATTTTTTTAATAATAAAACCTAATTTATTAATAGTTTTAAGCAAAATGCGGTTATGGTCAGACCAAGTTAAATACATCTTCTGAGCTGGAACGCCTAATTCAAAGACCGGTTCAATTAAAACTAGCTTGTTTTTAGTTAATTTATACATTTCTATAAGAGCGGGCTTAGTGTCGTGGGAAATTTGTTCTAGGCAGTGCATGCTAAAAACTAAATCTGCGCTATTTTCTTCTATCTTAGTGGCTCCTTCGGCGATATCACAAACTTCAAAAAAAACATCTTTCAGCTCTTGGGGGTAATAACTTTTAGCGATTGCTATTCTTTGTTTTGATATATCAAGCCCCGACACGGTAACCGAAGGATATTTCGCCAAGATATTGATGATATTTAAACAATTACCGCAGCCGACCTCCACTACCTTTACCTTCTCATTAGTCTTTAATAGCTCATCGATTTCAGCATAGACATATTTTAAATACTCATGCCTAATGGCTTTATGACTCATTTTTACCAGTTTATTCTTATACAAGCATATCTTGCTTCCTTTCTCATATTCTTCTTGTTCGGAATTGCTATACTCTTCATAAATATTTTCACTATCAGTAGTTATTTTTACAAAAGAACTGCCTTTTAGAATGCTTTTTCTAAACTTATTAAGAAGATAATAAAACATCACAAAAAAATATAGCTTAGTATTACTATATAAAATCGCCTTAATTTTTTCTAAAATTTTCTTCATATATTTTATCTTTAAAACTTACGAATAAAAATAATAAACCGACAACCACCGGCCCGGCTGAATAAGATATCAGCGTTGCCCAGGCCGCCCCCGCCAAGCCAATTCTGGGGATTAAAATCAAATTTAAAACTACGTTAGCTAGCATGGACAACAAGTTATATAGGAAAATATCACGGCTTCGATTCTCTGACAAGAAATACTGCGTAACTACCCAGCCGATAGAAAGACCGACGCCTGACCAAACATAAATTTGTAGAATAATTATCGCCTCCAAATACTGGGGCCCGAACAATAAATAAATCGCCCAGGGAGCCAAAATTGTGGTCAAAATCGCAATAACAACAGAGATGCCTGTCATCAATAAATATAGCGCTTTTAATCGCTTTTTGTAAATAAGCACATCTGTTTTTTTGGCATTAATAATTGCCGGAAATAAAGAGGCGCAAACAATGCTTGGAATAAAGTACCAAATTTCGACAAACTTCACAGCGGCCGCATATAAACCGACTGCTTTTTCTCCTAAAAACATACCGACCATCACCTGATCCATTCTAATATAAATATAATAGGAGGCAGAGGCGAGCATTAAAAACCAGGAAGCGGAAAATATCTCCTTAGCGAGCCGCCGATCAAAGTGCCAAGTTTTTATTTTAAAACCGCTTCGCTTATAGGCGGCAATAAATCCCAAACTTTGCCAGATAACATCAAAAACGCCTACTACCATGAACCAAATGATTCCCTGATTTAGTAGAATCAAAATTATTTTCAAAATCGAAGAAATAAAGGTTGCAGTCAAGGTGGCTCTAGTATTCTTTTTGGCCTGCACGGTCGACTGAAAGAATATGGAAATCACATTGACGGCTTGTAAGACAAATATCAAGGAATATAAAAGGACTAAAATACGGATTAAAGAGGAATTATCAAACAAAAAGATGGTTATGCCAGCGGCCAAAAAAGCGATTAGACCGCCAAACAGCTTTAAACGAAAAGCCGTTCCCAATAAATCATCTCTTTTTTCTGGATAAGCCACTAAATCACGGCTTAAAATTCCGTCTACACCCAAAGAAGAAACAAAGCCAAAAATCCCAGCAAAGGCAATCGCGTAGCTGAAGGCGCCATAATTTTCCGGCCCCAAATAACGCGCTACCCAAGCACCGATAAAAAAAGAAAAAGCCAAAGAAAGTATTTGCCCGAAAAACATCCAACCGGTATTGGCAAAATAGCGCTTAAAACCGTCGTGGTTTAAAATCCAGCGGTATTTAGCGGGAAAAAATCTTTCAATAAATTTAAAAATCTTATCTAACATGAAATTAAATTAATAGTTACAAAAAACCAGCCAACTTTATTACCAGTCGCTGGTCTTTTCTATAATTTTCTTTTTTACGCCTAAATAAACCTTAACCGCCTTTTTCTCGACTTCTGGAGAAACTAAATGGAGAATCTCTAATCCCAGAATCCGATACTGCTTGCCGACCTTATTCGCCTTCAAAATCCCTTTTTTCAAAAGACGCTTCAGCGTGCTGTTGCTTATCTTAAGAATAGCTTCAGTTTCGCTTGTCGTATAAACGGCATTGGGCTTTATTTCTTGGTTCATGGTTCAATTATAGCCCCTCTTTTCATATGGGTCAATAGGGGTCAGAAGAGGTCAAATTTAAGAAAAAACAAAGGAATCGGCTAATTGAAGCGTAATAATAATGGAAACTAATTTATTTAATACTATTAATATGAAAAAAATAAAAATACTCGGAATTGCTGGCAGTCTGCGCCATGATTCCTATAATCTTATCCTGCTCAAAGCGGCCGCTAAACTTCTGCCTAAAGAGACGGAATTAGAAATTGTTACTTTAGAAAACTTACCCCTATACAATCAGGATTTAGAAACGTCTAATATCCCAGCCGTGGCCGAATTTAAAAATAAAATAAAATCCGCCGATGCGATTCTCTTTTCTAGCCCGGAATATAATTATTCTATGCCCGGCGTTTTAAAAAATGCCATCGACATTGCCTCGCGCCCCTACGGCGATAATGCTTGGGCCGATAAGCCGGCGGCGATAATGGGCGGCTCGATAGGCAATATCGCGACCGCCCGGATGCAATACCATCTGCGCCAAACCATGGTTTTCTTAGATATGCATCCGCTCAATAAACCGGAGGTTATGGTCGGCATGGTCCAAGACAAAATTAACGGATCTGGTGAACTGGCGGACGAAAAAACGAAAGAAAAAATTGCTGAATTAATAGCTGCTCTAGTTGAATGGACGAAAAAATTCGCTTGAGCTAAAAAATACTTGCCGGGGGAAAGAAATAATTCTGATTTTCTGCTATAATGTGAGTTATGGATAAAAAAATTGAATTCTTCTTGACGATCCTCGCAAAATTCGGCTGGATGGGCAACTGGCTTTTTTTGTTTATTGCGGCCATAGAATGTATTCCCTTCCTGGGCACTGTCATCCCGGGCGGAACTTTAATTTTTATCGCTGGCTTTTTATCGGCTCACGGCTATTTTGACGTTTATGATGTTCTTATATTTGCTACTCTCGGCGCGCTCATCGGCGATTATTCTGGCTACGCGCTCGGCCGCTATGGCGGCAACTGGCTGCGACGAAAAAACGTTATCAAAGCGGAATTAATCACGAAAGGTGAAGTATTTTTCAATAAATACGGCGCACCTAGTATTTTCTGGGGCCGGTTTATCGGCGCCACGCGAGCTATCGTTCCCTTTATCGCCGGCTCAGCGCGCACTCGCCAAAAAGTTTTTTTCTTTTGGAATTTTTTAGGCGCTATCGGCTGGGCGCTCTCCCACGTTCTCCTTGGTTATTTTTCGGGAAATATTGTCGCCATTGTTATTAAAAAATGGTCATACCGCTTAAGCTGGATACTGGCTGTCGCCGTTCTCTTTATGTTCTTTTACTGGCTGATAAGGAAGCACCATCAGAATATCGTGCGCTATTATGTTAAAACCAGTGAAAAATTCACTGAAAAACTATTTACTCATGTCTGGCTGCAGAAACTTACCGGGCAATATCCGATTGCCGGCGAACTATTCCAAAACAAAATAAACCCGAATAAAGTCTTCGGGGTATTTTTGATTGCTTTAATCTTAATTATCTCATATATCCTCGTCTTAGTTCTAGATTTATTCTAAATGCGGCTGCAATAATCGTTTTCTATCCTATCCTGTTCCAACTTAATATCTTCCTTCCCGGCCGCCTTATCCTGGCCCAAGAAATGATCGAAAGTGTCGGCCGTTATAAGATGTTTCGGCACCCGGCACTCCATTCCCGAGCTGACTAAGACGCCGCCTTCATATAAACCGCCTAAATAATAACAACGATCGCCGGCTAAGCCGACTATGCTTAGGCTTAGTTCGCCGTTTCCTGAAACCGTTTTAAATTCTGCCGGCTGGCATTTAAGGAATCTATTTAAAAAACAGCTGCGATTACTGCCGCAGTCCATAGCCTTATCATCCTCGTTCGTAACGGCGACTCCATCATTTATATCTTCAGTCGTCGTGCTTATAACCGATGGCGCGACTTCCTGGACTATAGAGGGGTCAACAATAGGGCCTAAATTAATTTTTTTCGGACCGCAGCCGCTCGCAATAAAGACGAGGCCGACTAATAATAATGGCAGTAAAAAAATTTTTGTCCTCATAAACAATTTCTTTATAGTTTCCTGGCTACCTTGTTAATCTGCGCCAGGAGGTTATCGGTCGTAAATGGCTTTTCAATCACTCCTTTGACCACGCTGAGGGCACTGGATTTTTCGAGCGATTCATGGAACTCTTCCGGCGGTATAGGCAAAGCGGATGACATTAATAAAACTGGAATTTCTCTTAGACGCGCGTCTTTAATCATAATCTGACAAACGTCCATGCCGCTCATTTTAGGCATCATAATATCAAGCAAAACCAAATCATAATCAGGATTCACTAGCATCTTGTCTAAGCCGGCCTGCCCGTCATAAGCGACATCGATTTGAAAAGGGGCCTGGCTAAGTAAAAGAGCACGCAGCGTAGTGACCGTGCTGACATCATTGTCGATGATTAAAATTTTCATATTTTTGCTTTAAGTTAAGGGCAAAGTAAAATAAAACGTGGCGCCTTTACCAGACTCGCTTTCGACGCCGATTTGGCCGCCTAAATTTTCAATATTTTGCTTACAGATATAAAGACCCAAGCCGATGCCGTCCTGCGAACGGGATAAAGACGGTTCCAGCTGCGAAAATTTCAAGAATAATTTTTTCTGCATGGCCTTCGGGATTCCCTGCCCGGCTCCCTTAACTTCCAACCGGACAAACTTATTATCGGTTAAAGATGAATTAACGCTAATTGTCTGATTCTTCGGGCCGTATTTTACGGCGTTATCAACAAAGTTATAAATCACTTGCGATATTTTCGCTTTATCGCTTTCAATATTAACTTCTTTCGGTTGCAGACTGAACTTTATTTTCGAATCAGTCCTTTTGGCGAGCATTTCCAAAGGTATTTTAAGCGAGGTAACCAGATTAATCAGGTTGAATTTTTCCTTAACTATGGCTGTCTGACCGACTTCATTCCGGCTGGCGGAGAGCATAGTCTTTATTAAATTGGTCAATTTCAAGCCTTCTTTATGAATAATTGAGATATAATCTTGATAATCAGCCGGTATTGTTTTCGGCTGGTTAGCCATCACTTCTGACAAGCCGACGATAGAAATAAGCGGAGTCTTCAATTCGTGGGTCGCGATATTTAAGACTTCATTTTTTAACTTATCGACCTCTTTGAGCTGATCGATCGTAATCTTAGCTTTAGTCAATTCCGTGACATCGACTCCAGTCGCGAGTACCGCCGTCGAAATATTATTTTCATTCTGCAGCAGGCTGAAATGCCAAACAATATTTTTTTCCGCCTTGTCCTTAGCAATAACTATATTTTCCAAAGTATCGACCGGCGCCGTATTGGTTATGAGCGAACTTATTAGGCTCTGGGTTTTTGCCTGATTTTTCTTAGCCACGAACCCGCTCACCCAATCTCGACCGATTATTTCCGATGATTCGATGCCTAAAATTTCCCGGCCCTTCTTATTAATCAAGAGAACATTATTATTAGGATCGAAAATCAGGACGATTACGCCGGCGATATCCAGATACTTCTGCAGCTTATCTTTTTCTGCTTTGAGGCGGTTGCGCGAATTTTTTATTTCCGTGTTATACTCCTGTAATTTATTGATGCTAGCTTTTAAAGAAAGCACCATCGCATTAAAAGAGTTAGCTAGACTGGCTAATTCATCCTTACCTTCAAGTAGTTTCTCGTCTACCGCGACGCTAAGGTTGCCTTCCTCGATTACTTTGGCTAATTTCGTCAGGCTACTAAGCGGCTCGACGAATTTTTTGGAAAAACCGATGGCGTGCCCGATGCAGCCCAAAGTTGTTACGACTAGTAACAAAGCGGAAAAAATTTCACTTATCAGCCGGACTTTATCGATTTCCACCTGTAAATCTTCAGCGTATTCTAATTCCTTTAAAATCAAACTAGTGGCGTTTTCGCGGACGAACTCATTTTTACGATTAGCGGAGTCATAACGGTTAACCGCCTCTAAATAATCGCCGCTCACTAGATTATTAACACCGATTTCCGTATCAAAAATAACATCGTTGATGTTATTTTCTAAACCCGTAAAAGCAACCTTGCTGTCCGAATAGACAATCGCGGATTTTACTTTAGTCAGCAGATTTTCCGTATCGAAATGAATTGAATTAAAATAATTTATTTCAGCGGCGTCGGCTGGCGATTTGATGCGCCGATTAAAAGAAGAAAGCAAGGCGGAGGTATCTTCAATAAGCTTATACTCCGAAACCATGTTATCGACCAATGTCCAATATTTCATCAATATCACGTGATCCATCGTAACAAAAAAACCTTCTGAGATAAGCAAGGTGGCAATAATTACGAAAAATGAAGTTAAAAGTTTCTTTTTTACGCTATACATAAAGCTTCAGCCGCTCCTTTTATTTATTGGCTGATTTATAAACTTCTTCATAAGTATGAAAACCGCTGCCGACAACCGTGGTCATCATATTCTTTTTATCAACGCTGATCGGTTCCAACAAATATGACGGTACACTGATTTTTCCATTATCGATAACCCGGGTCGTTTTCGGCATCCGCCCTAAAGCCATCGCCACTGAAATTTCCGCGGCTTTATAAGCGAGAGTGCCGATAGGCTTATAGACCGTAGAAGTTTGCGTGCCGGCGATAATTCTCTGGGTAGCGGAAAGTTCAGCATCCTGCCCGGATACCGGCACTTTTCCGGCTAAACCTTTTTCTTTTAAGGCTTGAATAACACCGGAAGCCGTTCCATCATTAGCGGCAATAACAGCATCAAGCGAGGCGCCGGTCTCTAAATAATCCTTAATGGTTTTATAAGCTTCCTCCGGCTTCCAGTCGGCCATAAACCGATCGATAACCAAGTTAACTTCTCCGCTCGCAATTTTAGGAGCTAAAACATTCATTGTTCCTTCTCTAAGCAATGAGGCATTATTATCAGTGGGCGAACCGCCGATATAGGCAAAATTACCTCTACCCGCTACAGCCAAGATGCTTTCTCCCTCCAACTCCCCAACCTTAACGTTATCAAAAGAAATATATAAATTAACATCGCTATTCCTAATCAGTCGATCATAAGCGATTACCTTTACTCCGGCCTGGTTAGCCTTCTCTATGGCCGGGCTGATTTTTTCCGAGTCGGCCGGTATGACAACGATTACGCTCACGCCCTGGCTAATCAGATTTTCAATCTGTAAAATCTGCTTTTCAACATCATAATCGGATAAAGTAACGCTAACGGTCGCGCCTAATTCCTGGGCGCGAGCGACGAACAAATCGCGGTCTTTAAACCATCTTTCTTCCCTGGTTGTCCCCATAGAAAAACCGATTAAAATCGGTTTTTCCCCAGCTAGAGAATTTTCTTTGGCAACTAATAGATGATTCAAAAAATAAATACCGCCTATGACTAGGCCGGACAAGACGACCAAAATAATGATTGCTTTCCTCATAATCAATTTTTACTAAGCTACGCTGTTTTTTATGGCTGACAAGAGTTCCTCCAAAACATACGGTTTTTCAATGGCTCCTTTAACGACGTTAAGGGCTTTAAATTCATTCAAAAGTCCTTCTAATTCCTTAGAGGCGATTGGTAAGGCGGAAGCAAGAATAACAGGAATACTCTTTAGCTTTTCGTCGCTCGCCATGGCTTTACAGACATCAATTCCGCTGAAATCAGGCATCATGATATCAAGAATCAACAGATCATAGCCGGGGCTGGCAATCATTTTTTCCAAACCCTTGTGGCCGTCATACTCGATATCAATTTCATAACCCTCTTGGCTCATAAGCAGGGCCTTAAGAGTTGTCGCGACACTAATTTCGTCATCGATAATCAAAATTTTCATATTACTTGCTCCGCCGATTAGCGGATATTAGAGTTATTAAATATTTATTTATTAAATTTTAGTCCACCTTATCTCCAGTCTTTCCAGGGATCCGTCGCTTTTCATGCCCTTCAAAATGGAATTAACTTTTTCCATCAGGGCGTTATTCTCCAGTCTCGTGGCGATGCCATAGTCTTCTTTAGTAAACGGAACGCCGATAATTTTTAGCCCAGAGTTGTTTTTAATAATGCTCAGGGCTTGAATATAATCGACAATAATCGCTTCAATTTTTTCATTTTTAAGATCGGAAATAATTCCGGCGCCGTTTGTATTATCAAAATTGAGATAAACGGAAATCAAATCTTCCGGAGTATATTTTTTAGCTTCAGTATAGCCGGTAGTATCTTTTTGGACGGCGATTTTCCTACCGACCAAGCTCTTAACTCCGCTTATTTCCTGGTTAGAACTACGAACAACCATGACCTGGCCGCCGTTGAAATAAGGATCGCTAAAGAGCATCTCCTTTTGCCGCTCGGGCGTAATCGTTATGCTTGAAAGCGCCAAATCAGCCTCACTGCTCTTTACTTTATCAAATAGCTGATCCCAATCATAATCCCTGAATTCTAATCTGACGCCTAGCCGAGAAGCTATTTCCTGGGCGATATCGACGTCTATCCCAGCCGGATTACCATCGGTATCAAAAAATTCCATAACGCCGTATGGAATATCGCTTCCAACTACCAACACGCCTTTATTTTTAACATTAGTTAAAGAATTGTCAGCTGTTTTAAACTTTTGATACCACCAAAAGGCGGCTGCGGCGGCAATAATTAAAAGCGCGAGAATAACTAAAAATAATTTTTTATTATTCATATAATCATAGTAATTACGGGCTGGATACTACCACCAATTGTATATGGTCGGAAACCTAAAAAAGTCGCTTAATTATTATAATTATAACACATTTTAGCTCTTGGATACAATTAATCCTGGATATTGTTTTCTAGATAATAGATAATGAACTCCAATAAGTCATCAGGTATATCGAACATCCTTTCGCCGGCCTCTACGTCTCTTACTTCCCTTACTTTCTTTAAAAGCAATTGTTCAAGATTCGGGTCGTCTAACTCCGACAAAAAAGATCCAAGATAATTGATTATTAAATTTTCCGGGTCATATTCTTCTTGGCTAATCTTCTTATCCTTCTCCAGCTGGTTTGCTTTTATCGAATAAACGGTCAGTAGACTGCTGATTTGAGCGAGAATTTGAGAAACACTCCTATACTCCGCATTCTCTTCATAATAGCCGGAATGGTCGCAAACCCGACAGGCCAACTTATCAGAATCGGGATCTTCATAATTATATATGATATTTTCCAGCTTCAAGTCCTCGAGCAATTTGCCTTGCATTCTTTTATAAAGAGAGCCCATGCTATAAGCTAGCTCGCAGGCAACATCATCGAAAGCAAGCATAATCTCCGCATCACGGTCGAACTCATTGAAATATTGGGATATGTTTTTACCTGGCAAATATTCTTTAGCAATCAGGCGGTAATTACGGCCCGAAAGCTTCCTCTCTAAATAGCCGAAATAACGCTGCAAAACCGGATTGTTCTCTGCTAACGGGCTTTCAAACACTTCTTTTTCGACATAAGAATTACTGTTATTAATGTCTTCGTGATCGACTAAATCGGTCGAGAGAGTAAAATCATAAGCCGCCTCATCGGCAAAAACGCATTCTATCTTATCGACCCGGCGATTAGCGCCGATATCCAAGTCAATATTTTCAACGTCTAATTCTTTAGTCGAGCTAATTAAAAATTCTTCAACCTCCTGCCAGTCGTGATTTATAGCCTTGAGAATATTCTGCAGAAAGATTTCCCCGTTTTCTTGCTTAGTTAAAAGAGAGGCAATCATATCAACATGAATAGCGCCTAATTCGGAGTTAATGTTAATATTGGAAAATTTTATCTTATCGATCAGGGACCGGAAATTTTCCGCCTCGGCTTTATCAAGCCCGGCTAGCTCCAGCCTCGAAAATAGGCCTTTTTTCTTTTCGCTCTCTAAATTGAATCTTTCCATAAATTTAAGATAACCTGACAAAAATATTATAACCGTCTTAATTATTATACCATACCGCTTTTAAGCTATAAACTATGGAAGGTACCCCGAAATTCGGACAACTATTCTTCAAACGGCGGCAATGGGTTAGAATATAATTAATAAGATAAAACCATTACCAACAATATGTATAAAAAGATAGATCCGGGCATTAAAG